>OCTW013422004.1_pt1 | contig 10367 bp, 6 predicted proteins | sample 1539671 | NCBI WGS metagenome assembly OCTW01 (sample SAMN02144230, study PRJEB22623) | gut metagenome | biome: sheep rumen | host: Ovis aries | place: New Zealand
ATACAAATCAAACAAATCTATTTTGAAAGATTTGAAAAGATTTGGATAATCTTGGCGGCGCCTCAGCATAGCTCAAGCAAGCTTGGCTCTGTATTCGGCTTACACAAGATTTGTGAGATTTCTGTCACGAAGTGACACTCATTATCAGACATTTACTACTTGCGAAACTTTAGTCATAGTAATATTGCAATAACTGAAAAAATATGTAACTTTGGCTTCGCCGAAGTTACTCGGTCTCGGGAATGAAAAGAAAATTAAACTTTTCTTTTGTATTCCACTCGACTTTTCGTAACTTTGTCCGCTGTATGAGTATAGTATTTGTAATTATAGGAGCCGTGTTGGTGCTTTGGGGTGCCGACCGGCTGACAGACGGAGCTACGGCGCTGGCTGTCAAACTGAATATTCCGCAGATCGTCATCGGTCTTACCGTGGTAGCCTTCGGTACGTCGATGCCGGAGTTTTTCGTCAGTCTTACCTCTGCCATCAAGGGTACCTCCGACATGGCACTTGGAAACATAGTCGGTTCGAACATCTTCAACACCCTGATGATCGTGGGTGTTTCGGCGTTGGTGGCCCCTATGGTGATCAGTAGGAACACCGTCAGGAAAGACATGCTCTTTGCCATGATCGCCTCTCTGATGCTGCTGTTGATGTGCCTGGATAATGAGTTGTCGCGCCTCGATTCCGTGTTACTCTTCGTGGTCTTTATCCTCTTTATGGTATATACCTTGCGCATGGCGAAGGATAAGACCGAGGAAGAGGAGACACCTATCAAGCAGATGAACGGTTGGATGGCTGCCGGACTGATGATCCTCGGTCTGGCCTGTCTTGTCATCGGCAGTAATGTGTTTGTGGATGGTGCTACGAAGATTGCCAAGAGCTTAGGTGTCAGCGATGCCGTGATCGGTCTCACCATCGTGGCCTGCGGTACGTCATTGCCCGAGTTGGCTACCAGCGTGGTGGCTGCCAAGAAGGGGCGTGCGGCTATTGCCATCGGTAATGTCATTGGCAGTAATGTGTTGAATATCCTGATGATCTTAGGTATTACGGGTATGATCATCCCCATGGATCTGCAGGGCATCACCTGGATAGACATGGCTGTGATGATGGGTGGCATGATGCTCCTTTGGGGCTTCTCGTATACGAAGTTTAAGATCGAGCGATGGGAGGGTGGCGTATTAGCTGTCATCTTCATCGCCTATATGTGTTGGTTGGTGTTTAACGCTGTAAGATAGTCACGATGAACAGAGAACAGGAAGGATTGAAGTCGTTAGGTAAGAAAACCGAATACAAAGATAACTACGCCCCGGAGGTGCTGGAGACCTTTGAGAACAAACATCCCGGCAATGACTATTGGGTGCAGTTCAACTGTCCGGAGTTTACCTCGCTCTGTCCGATTACCGGGCAGCCCGACTTCGCTGAGATCAAGATCATGTATATCCCCGACAGGCGGATGGTAGAGAGTAAGAGTCTGAAACTCTATCTGTTCAGTTTCCGTAACCATGGTGACTTTCATGAGGATTGTGTGAACACCATCATGAAAGACCTCATCAAACTGATGGATCCTAAGTATATCGAGGTGCGTGGACTGTTCACGCCGCGTGGAGGCATCAGCATCTATCCCTACGCCAATTACGGTCGTCCGGGAACCTCCTACGAACAGTTGGCCAAGCAGCGCTTTATGATGCTGCAGCCTTAGTCTTTCTCCTCATCCCTTTGGCGGGAGTAGGATTGTATGCCGTCTTTGAACTGAAGCACGAGTGAGTCGCGTGTCATCATGACAAAGGCGGCAGTATCGTATCTCTCCACGATGGTGCGCTTGTTGTCTTTGATATCCCCAAATTGCTTTTCAGTCAATACCAGTCGACCGTTGAAGACATGCCAGTTGGTGTAGAACTTCGGGCGGGGCATGATCACCGGACTGTCGTCGGCCATCTGGGCACGTGTGGGCATTCCTACTGCTGCTGCCGTATAGTGGCGCTTCAGGGAAAAACCGATATTCACGGGCTTCAGCATATCTTTCAATACCGAGTCGATCTCCTCTTTTTCATCATCACTCAAGGCGATATTGCCGTTGCGCTCCTTCATCTTGGGTGTCACCTCTTGTATCCAGGTGGCCTTCAACTCATCCAGGTTGATTACCATCGATGCCTTGGTGCTGTCGGCAGGGTCTACCAATACGGCTACCCAGTCGCCCACATGCGGACGACCGATAACCTTTCGCTGCTTCATGGCGCTGATGATATCATAACTTACCGGGTCACCGCCCTTACCCGAGAGGAACACCAATACCGAGTCGGTGCATCCGTCACAGGCCAGGCCATACAGGGTGGAATCGCCCTCAATGCTGGTGTTCAGTCCGATATTCGAAGCCTCTTGCTTCTCTTTCTTGCAGGCAGCCAAGCACATGATGGCCACCAGTATAATAAATAATGTATTCTTTTTCATACCTGATTGCTTTGCGGTGCAAAGATACGATTAAGTGAGTAAAAAGCCAAATATATTTGAGCTTTTTCGAACGGGAGTATCTTCAACGTAGTTAAAGATACATACGGATAAGTGAGAGAAATGCAAAAGAAAAGCTTGATTTTCTTTTCATTTCCGAACGCGAGTATCTTCAACGTAGTTAAAGATACATACGGATAAGTGAGAGAATTATTCGTGGAATAACATTTTTTATCACTCCATGAAAAATAATTTTTGTATAAAGTAGGTGGATTTGAGAAAAATTCATTAATTTTGCATTTTAAAGAGTACAACTAACTTATATGTGTTAACATAATCTTATACAATCTAAAGATCAAGTAATGAAAAAGAAGATCCAGTTCAGTCTCGTGTACCGAGACATGTGGCAGAGCTCAGGTAAGTTCCAGCCACGTAAAGACCAGTTGGAACGAATAGCACCCGTTATCATTGATATGGGTTGTTTCGACCGTGTGGAAACTAACGGTGGTGCTTTCGAGCAGGTAAACCTTTTGGCTGGTGAAAATCCAAATGCAGCGGTAAGAGCTTTCTGTAAGCCTTTCAACGAGGTGGGCATCAAGACCCACATGCTCGACCGTGGTCTTAACGCTTTGCGTATGTATCCTGTGCCCGACGATGTTCGTGAGCTGCAGTATAAGGTAAAGCACGCTCAGGGTGTCGACATACCGCGTATTTTCTGTGGATTGAACGATGTACGTAATATTATCCCATCTATCAAGTGGGCCAAGGCTGCCGGAATGACTCCCCAGGCTACCCTGTGTATCACTACATCACCGGTACACACCGTTGATTACTATAGTGACATCGCTGACCAGCTCATCGCTGCCGGTGCTGAGGAGATCTGTCTGAAGGATATGGCTGGTATCGGTCAGCCCGCTATGCTGGGTGCCCTTACCAAGTCTATCAAGACCAAGCACCCTGATATCATCATCCAGTATCACGGTCACTCTGGTCCAGGCCTCTCCATGGCTTCTATCCTCGAGGTATGTAACAATGGTGCCGACGTGATCGATACCGCTATCGAGCCACTCTCTTGGGGTAAGGTTCATCCGGATATCATCTCTGTTCAGAGCATGCTTAAGAACGAGGGCTTCGAGGTGAAGGAGATCAATATGAATGCCTATATGCAGGCACGTACGCTGACTCAGGAGTTCATCGACGACTGGCTCGGCTACTTCATCAACCCGGGTAACAAGATCATGTCTTCACTCCTGTTAGGCTGCGGTCTGCCAGGTGGTATGATGGGATCTATGATGGCCGACCTTGCCGGTATGCACCGTACGATCAACAGTTTGCGTGCTAAGAAGGGTGAGCCTGAGTACACCACCGACGACCTGCTCGTAAGACTGTTCGACGAGGTGGCTTATGTATGGCCACGCGTAGGTTATCCTCCATTGGTAACTCCATTCTCACAGTATGTTAAGAACATCGCCCTGATGAACTTGCTGACCATTGAGCAGGGTAAGGGACGCTTCGTGATGATGGACGACTCTATGTGGGGTATGATCCTCGGTAAGAGTGGTAAGATTCCTGGAGAGATCGATCCAGAACTGAAGGAGCTCGCTGCTAAGCAGGGTCGTGAGTTCACAACAGCCGATCCGCACACCTTGATTCCTAACGCACTGGATGATTTCCGCAAGGAGATGGACGAGAACGGTTGGGACTACGGTCAGGATGATGAGGAGCTCTACGAGCTCGGTATGCACCCAGAGCAGTATCGCGACTATAAGAGTGGTATCGCTAAGAAACGTATGTTGGCCGACCTGCAGAAGGCTAAGGATGCTAAGCTCGGTGCTTCTCTCTCACCGGAGAAACTCGCTGAGTTCAAGCACGCTAAGGCTGATGCCCTGGTGGCTCCTGTTAAGGGACAGATCTACTATGAGTTCAGTGGTGAGGGCGAGTGCGCTCCATGTGTTGAGCCGTTTATCGGTCAGCACTACGAGGAAGGACAGCCCTTCTGCTACATCCAGACAACATGGGGTGAGATCGAGACGATCCCCGCAGCACTGGGTGGAAAACTCGTAGAGGTTGTTGCTAAGCAGGGCGCTAAGGTAAGCAAGGGTCAGACCCTGGCTTATATCGAGCGCGATCATAAGGAAGAGTAATTCCTTCATGAGATAACATAGGAAGGCACGAGGATTCTCTTCGTGCCTTTCTTTTAACTCAACTTTCTCAACAGAGTATGTTGATGCAATAGCCCGTAAGGGTTTAGAGTTTAGAGCCCCGTAGGGGCGCCACAGCCTATACACTGACGCCCTTGCAGGGCTCCTGCCTATGATCTCGACCTTATTTGCGAAACTTGAATCTTTTAATGGTATTATTTAGAATGATTACAAATTAGTTGGTTTATGGACTACCAAAGTATTATTGATTATTATTATCCCGAGGATAACGCACTCAAACGAATCCTGATGGTGCATAGCAGGAGTGTGGCCGACAAGGCTCTGGCTATCGTTGACCGCCATCCCGAACTGGCGCTCGACCGTGTGTTTATCGAGGCTGCTGCCATGCTTCATGATATAGGCATTATACGTTGTGACGCTCCGGGGATACAATGCTTTGGTGACCAACCGTATATCTGCCACGGTAGGATAGGGGCGGAGATGCTGCGAAATCTACCGCAGCTCCTTATTTTTCAAGAGCTCCACGAGAATGACCAACTGCTGAAAAGGTTGGCTCGTGTGTGTGAGCGACATACTGGAGCAGGACTTACACGCGAGGAAATTATACGACAAAAGCTTCCTCTGCCGGCGCAAGACTTCCTGCCGGAGACACTCGAAGAACAGTTGATCTGCTATGCGGATAAGTTCTTCTCCAAGACTCGTCTGACACAGGAGAAAACCGTTGAGCAGGCAAAGCATAGTTTGGAAAAGTTTGGTACAGAAGGAGTTATGCGCTTTCAACGGTGGATAGAGATGTTTGAGTAGTGCTACGATTTTTCTCTAGTAACTGGACATTTGGACATTTAGACATTTGGACATTTACTAATTCTGAGTATGATTGTTTATTGTGTATTTTTGATGATTTGAGTTTGAAAACATTTTACATAGTATTTTTTTTAATTTGTCCGACAATATAGTAATTTGCAAATAAATGTAAAGAAAGTAGAGTGTATATACATATATATTAAAATTATATATTATATAATTAATTATATAATATATAATTTCTAAAGCTCCAACTTTTTGCACTTCAAAACCTCTATTTGTCTAAATGTCTAAATGTCTAAATGTCCAATCAGTAATAAAATATCTTAACATAATCCGCAGGAGATCGCGGATCAAGTCCGCGATGAGGATAAAAAAAGGGGTGCGGTACACATGAAAGGGACTAATATGCGTAGCATTCAGGGACAGGCTCTACCCGCAGGGGTGCCTGTCCCTGCAGCATGACGGGGACAGGCACATCAAAGAGCCAGTCCCCGAGTGTAGCCTTTCGTGGATATTAATCGCAGAATAACATTGTGGCCTCAGGGTGCTAATTATGAAGATGATGTTATGCCTTCAGCAATTGCGACCGTGTCCCTATCACGGGCCGGACCTACAAGTATCAGTGGCCGGGCCATTGAGCCACACAGGCCGGGCCAATGATACCCTTATGATTCTGAGAGAAAGGATTAAATCACAGGGGTCAAGTCCAGAGAGTATCGCAGGAGATCCCGGCTCGGTGCCCGGGATGAGGATAGCAGGCCAGCGATGAGTACAACAAGCCCGGTGATGAGGGATATAAAAATAATTTTTCGCCGTAATCTGCAGATATTTAGTAGGTTACGACAAAAAGTGCATTTTCCTCGTTTTTGCTCTTGACAAGGGCTCTTTTATTTTGTATCTTTGCAAAAGTTTCATATAACCTTTAGCGGCACTCGGCTATATGAGAGTAACTCTCTATCGCTTCCGCTACGAAAGTATGCACAAAAACTAATCGCTGTTTGACTTAATGATTTACCGACTACAAAAACTTCAATAAATATCGAAATAAGCATTAATTTCGTTAATTCTTGTCCTTCGTTCGCTTAATATCAATTATTCTTTGTACCTTTGTCGGCTGATGAGGAAAAAAACGACCATAATCATCCTACTGTTTGTCTTCGTTTTTGCGATGGCAGATACCCGCATGCCTGTGTTTCAGCGCAAGAGCAAGGCGCAGCAGGCGAAAGACACCGTAGCGCTGAAGGATACATCCTCACGAGATACCTTAGATAAGACCCTGCCAGAAAAACCGGTATCTGACGAGCCCGACACCACGAAGATGGACTCCCTGCAGTTGGCTGTCTACCGACACAACAAGGCCATCGACGACTCCATCCGTCTGGACAGTATCAACAAGAAGAAAAAGAATGGCGTAGAATCGCCCGTCAATTATTCCGCTGCCGACTCCTTGGTATACGATGCCACTAAGAAGATGGCCTACCTGTACGGACAGGCCAAGGTGGATTACCAGAATATGAACCTGGAGAGTGAGCGTATGCGCATCAATATGGATAGTAGCACGGTCTATGCAACAGGTGCCTATACCGACTCCACGAATACTGAGATTGGTGGTAAGCCGATCTTCGTGATGGGACAGGATAAGTACGAGAACGACACGATCAAATTCAATTTCAAGTCGAAGAAGGGTATCATACAAAATGTCCGTACTGAGCAAGAGGATGGATTCTTGTTCAGTAAACGATCCAAGCGAACCGATACGGGTGAGTTCTATTTAGAGCACGGTACATACACCACCTGTGATGCCGAGCATCCCGATTTCTATATCTCACTATCGCGTGCCAAGGTGCGCCCCGGTAAGGATGTGGTGTTCGGACCGGCCTATCTCGTGGTATGCGACGTGCCGCTGCCCCTGGCCATCCCCTACGGTTTCTTCCCTTTCACCAAGAGCTACAGCAGTGGATTTATCATGCCGAGCTATGGTGATGAGAGTACCCGCGGTTTCTACCTGCGTGATGGCGGTTATTACTTCGCGATCAACGACAAATGGGATCTGAAGCTGCTGGGAGAAATCTACACCAAGGGGTCGTGGGGTATCAGTGCCGCCAGCAACTACCGAAAGAGATACAAGTATAGCGGCAGTTTCCTGTTCAGCTATCAGAATACGAAGAATGGCGAGAAGGGTATGCCCGACTACTTGGAGAGCGAGAGTTTCAAGTTGCAGTGGAGTCACCGTCAGGACTCGAAGGCCAATCCCTACAGTTCCTTGTCGGCCAGCGTGAACTTCGCCACCAGTAATTTTGAGCGTAATAACCTCACGAGTCTGTACAACCCGCAGAGCATGACGCAGAGTACGCGTACCTCTTCTATCAACTATAGTACGACCTTCTCCAGCATCGGCATGTCACTGAATGCCACGGCAAACATCAACCAGAATATGCGTGACTCATCGGTAAATGTGACATTGCCCGACCTGAATATCTCCATCTCGCCGTTCCGCCCCTTCAAGCGCAAGCATGCCGTCGGAGCAGAGAGATGGTATGAGAAGATTCAGGTGAGGTACACCGGTCAGTTCTCTAACTCGATCCATACCAAGGAAGACCAGTTTATGAAGTCAAACCTGTTGAAGGACTGGAAGAAAGGTGCCCAGCATACTATTCCTATCAATGCTAACTTCACCCTGTTCGACTATATCAATGTGACACCGTCGTTCAACTTCACCGACAGGATGTATACCGACAAGGTGTCGAAATCTTGGGATGAGGAGAACCAGGTGGAGCGGGCAGATACGACCTACGGTTTCTATAATGTGTACAACTGGAACCTCTCTTTGACAGCCAACACCAAGTTGTATGGTATGTGGATACCCAACCGGAAGTTGTTCGGCGACAAGATCCAGGCTATCCGTCATGTCTTCACACCGCAGATAGGATTCAGTTATGCGCCGGATTTCGGTAGTGCCCGCTATGGATATTACCAGACTTACCAGCGCACCGATGAGAATGGTGATGTGTCGCTGGTGGAATACTCTCCTTACAGCAATGGTCTCTTCACTCCGCCGGGCAAAGGAAAGACAGGAAGTATCTCGTTTGATGTCAGCAATAATATCGAGATGAAGATTAAGTCGGAGGATGACTCCACAGGCTTCAAGAAGATCAGCATCATCGATGAGTTGGGTGCCAGCATGTCGTATAATATGTCGTCGAAGGATCGTCCGTGGAGCGACCTGTCGATGCGTCTGCGATTGAAGTGGTGGAAGAGTTACACCTTCAACCTCAGTGCCTCCTTCGCCACCTATGCCTATGAGCTGGATGATAACGGCAAACCCTATATAGGCAACCATACGGAGTATAGCAAAGGCCGCTTCGGTCGTTTCCAGGGTATGTCGCAGCAGTTCTCAGTGACCATTGACCCCAGCAAGCTGAAGAAATGGTTTGGAGGCGGCGACGATAAGGAGGATGACAAGAAGAAAAAAGAAGAAGATGATGACGACTACGACACGGGCGTAGATACCAATATCGACGATGTGATGGAGCGTGGTAAGCACGGCGCAGAAGGTAAGGGTGACATGGCAGAGACCGATGCTGATGGCTATATGCGTTTCTCCATGCCTTGGTCGCTCTCAATCGGTTATGGTATCTCCATGCGTGAGAACACAGGCGGAAAGTTCAATACCAAGAGCATGCGCTATCCGTATAAGTTCTCACAAAACCTGAACTTCAGCGGTAATATCCGTCTGAGTGAGGGTTGGAATATCAATTTCACCAGCGGTTACGACTTCAATGCTCACGAACTCAGTATGACCACAGCCTCATTGAGCCGTGACCTGCATTGCTTCAATATGAGTTGTTCAGTGGTGCTCGCACCCCATACGTCATACAACTTCAGTTTCCGTTGTAATGCCTCTACGCTTACCGATGCATTGAAATACGATAAGCGTAGCGGCTATACCAATGCGATTCGTTGGTATTAGAGTTTAGCCATGTTGTAGTTGAAGTATTCCTCCTTGCCCGTCACATCCTCGATGATCTTGATGAACGGAGGGAATACGATGTCCTCATGCTCCTTCACACCTTCTATCTCTAAGATGTTCAGTCCGATGGCTGGCTCCAGATAGGTGTCCAACTCGAAGTATTGTTTCTCCCACACGAAGTTCTTGCGGATCTTATGGATCGGTTTGCGGTTGGGATCGGCCTGCTGCAGCAGCATGACATACTGCCGCGGACTGATCTGGCGCTCTGTCTCTATCTGTTCATCGGGGTTGGCGGTTGACTTCTTGACGGTCTGGAAATAGACGAAGTTACCCTGCGAGCCGCGCTTGCGCAGACGGATCTCCTGATCAGGCTCAGATACCAGGTAAGTCTGGATAATCTCGTTCTCGATAGCTCCAGGAATGTCACCTGTCACCTCAACGATATATTTGCGCTCTGCCTCCACGGGGGTGGGTGCACCGATGATACGTGAGATCTCTGCGATCACCCGACGGATCTTCTCCTCGAAGTCAACGGTGTTGTTGATGATTCTCAGGTGTGGATGACCTGTCCATGCGTTGATGACTGCGCGGTCGAGCCATCTGGCCTGTTGTGGTGTCTCCGAGCGGGCGGAGTTATTGCTCAGGGTATAGAACTCCTCTGCTCCGTTGGCGGCTGTCACCAGGTGGAGTACGGCGTCATAACGGGAGTCACGCAGCCCGATGACGTTCACGCCGGTCTCTATCATGATGGCTTCCCAGGCTTCTTCTGAAAGGTAGCAGGAGATGTCCATGGTGCCCCTGTCGCATACGATGAGTACCGGCTTCTCGGATTTCGTGGCGATCTCTGCAAATCGGTCCTCCAACTGCAGTTGTATCCTGAGCAGGGCTTTCTCCGACTCGTAATGTAACTGTCTGTTCTTCGTGAGGAAATTGATTCCTGCCTGGGTAAACATCGTGGGGGTTTCGGGCAAGGTAAACACCTG
>OCTW011186882.1_pt1 | contig 10366 bp, 7 predicted proteins | sample 1539671 | NCBI WGS metagenome assembly OCTW01 (sample SAMN02144230, study PRJEB22623) | gut metagenome | biome: sheep rumen | host: Ovis aries | place: New Zealand
GTCTTTCTCGCTCTTTCGCTTGCTGCTCTTGCCTTGCGCTCTGCTTCTTCAGCTCTTCGGCGTTCTTCAGCTGCTCGTCGCTGCTCTGCAAGCTCTCGTTCTTGGCGGTGAGCTGCTGCACTTGTGACTTTAGCTTCTGATTGTCGGATAGTACTGTCTGTGTCTGCCGTTGCTGCTCTGACAGCTTCTCGGTTAGCTTCTGAACGAGCAATAGCTGCTCGTCCTCGTTCGATTGCTGTTTCAATTGGTGTAATTTCTGATGTAAGTTCCTGTTCTCGACTTTCATTCTCGTCAAGTCCTGCACTACGGATTGCAGCTTCTCGCTCAATCTCTGCTTGTCGGATAAGTCTATCTGTTGCTGACGGCGCAGCCTTTTCAATTCTGTCCGTTGTTGTTCGTTCTCCGTCTGCAAGTCCTCGGTCATCGCTATCAACTGCTCGACTTCTTCGGGCGAGTAGGTCTGCAATTCGTTGTTTTCCTGCATTGATCGCTGCACTTCCTTTCTCCTTGATAAGCTCGGCAAGCTGCTGTTCGATGTGGTGCAGCTGCTCGGCAAGCTGTTTCAGCATATTATTTCTCTCTCGGATTTCTTCATTTATGCGAACACGCTCCGAGGGCTTACCCTCGGCTGCGATTTTCCTTGCTGCATATCCCTCATGGATAGTAGGCTCTTGCTCTATGCCCTGCCGTTTATAGCTGCGGTGATCTATCCGATCACGCTCGGCAAGCCTTTCATTACAGCAAGCAGCCCACGCAGCTCTCCATTCCTCGACACGCTCTTTCTTGTTCCAATCGTTGTAATCTTCTTTGTGGTTCTTGTACTGCTTGCGCCCCGACTTATCGACTTTTTGAAAAATGCGCTCGCCGTTCTCGTCAAGGTCATACACCTTGCGGCTCTTGGGTGCCCATTTGCCGCCCTCGGTTATGCTCCGCATAGTAGCCATGATATGCGCGTGTGGGTTTCCGTCCTCTTTATCGTGCAAACTCCAATCCACACACATTCCTTGCTTGGTCAAGCCTTTGACAAACCCCCGAACTGTGTCTATCTGTTCGGCTCGGCTAAACTCCTGCGGAAGTGCCACCTCAAACTCACGCCACAACTGTGAGTTTTTGGCTTTCTCGATTTCGTGAACTGCGTTCCAAAGAGTAGCCCTGTCGGCATATTCGGCAGGAGCGTTTTCGCACAATGAGATTTCGGAAAACACAACGCCGCCCTTTCGGGAGTAGTCGGACACTAAACCAGTTTCTTTATCTTTCAGATTGTCACCTGCTCGATACGCTGCTGCGGCTATTGCGCTTTGTCCGTTTGCTCTGCTGCCTATCTTGATACTGCAATGATAGATTGCCATTCGGCAACACTCCTTTCTCTGAAAAATAAAAAGGGAAGTCAAGAGGGGAACGCTCTTGCCCTCGGAGAGCGCACTTAAATACACCATATGAGCGTAGTGAATGTGGTGTATAAGTGCGCCCTTAACAGGGTGCTAAACATAGTTTAGCAGAAAATCGGGGCTTTGTCAAGCCCCTCTCGGCTGCGCCGTTTCTCAATGTTTCAAATTGAAACATAGCTTGACTATGAACCATTGATATGATATAATATCAGTGAAAGGTGGTGCTGTTATGGCAACAGAAAAACGCTCATACGATGAACGAATAGCTGAGTTACAAGAGAAACAAAAACAGCTGAAAGCACAAGAGAGAAAACTGAAAGCACAGAAGTCAGCGGACGAAAGAAAAAAACGCACACGGCACTTGATAGAGATCGGCGGTGCGGTATACAGCGTACTCGGCAGAGAGTATACAGACGGTGATATCGAACGGCTTGTTGCGTTCCTCAAAGGTCAGAACCAGAGGGGCGGTTTCTTCAATAAGGCTATGAATGATTTTCCTGACAATAAGCCCGAATAATGGGCTGACAAAAAGAAAAAAGACGGGCTGTCCGCTGCTGCGGTAGTCCGTCTTACTATAAAGTGGTCATTCATTGGTTGAACCATACAAGGAAATATGCTATAATGTATGGTGATAATCATTCCATTCATGGGGGTATTACTATGACTGAAAAAGAACAGAAAAAGGCAGCGAAGGAGTTTGCCGAGCGTTGGAAAGGCAGGGGCTACGAAAAGGGCGAATCCAACCTATTTTGGATCGACTTGCTGACACACGTTTACGGAGTTGACAACATAGCTGAATTTATCAGCTTTGAGGATCAGGTTCATCTGGATCACACGTCCTTTATAGACGGTTATATCAAGTCCACACACGTTATGATTGAGCAGAAGTCTATCGGCAAGGACTTACGCAAGGCTATTAAGCAATCGGACGGAAGTTTGCTCAATCCGTTCCAACAGGCGAAACGCTATGTCACTGAGCTGCCGTTATCGCAGCACCCTCGATGGATAGTAACTTGCAACTTCGAGGAATTCCTTGTATACGACATGGAGAAGCCCAACGGTGAGCCTGAGCAGATATTCTTGAAAGACCTTGCAAAGGACTACTACCGTCTGCAATTCCTTGTGGAAACAGGAAGCGAAATGCTGAAAAAGGAAATGGAAATTTCCTTGAAGGCAGGCGAACTTGTTGGAAAGCTGTATGATGCAATCTTAAAACAGTACAAAGAGCCTGACAGTCCCGAAACGCTGAAAAGCCTAAATATGCTGTGCGTAAGGCTCGTATTCTGCCTGTATGCGGAAGATGCAGGCATTTTCGGCAAGCATGAAATGTTCGGGCAATATCTTGCAAAGTTCCCCGCAGGCGAAGTGCGCAAGAAGCTGATAGAGCTGTTCACGGTTCTTGACACCAAACCCGAAGATCGTGACCCCTATATGGACGATGACCTTGCTGCGTTCCCTTATGTGAACGGTGGTTTGTTCGCTGATGAAAACATCGAAATTCCGCGTTTCACAGATGAGATCGTGGATCTGCTTGTGAACAATGCAAGTGCAGGCTTTGACTGGTCGGAGATCAGCCCGACTATCTTCGGTGCGGTGTTTGAAAGCACCCTGAATCCCGAAACAAGGCGTTCGGGCGGTATGCACTATACATCTATCGAGAATATCCACAAGGTCATTGACCCTCTTTTCCTCGATGAGCTGAAAGCCGAATTTGCTGAGATCATGGAAAGCAAGCAAGTGAATATTCGTAAGAAAAAGATAGAGGATTTCCGTGATAAACTTTCTACGCTTACGTTTCTTGATCCCGCCTGCGGTTCTGGCAATTTTTTGACGGAAACATATCTCAGCTTGCGCAGACTTGAAAACAAAGCTATCCAAGCTTTACTGGGTGATGAGATAATGTTCGCAGATACAAGCTCAGCTTCTACTATCAAGGTAGGTATCGGGCAGTTTTATGGCATTGAGATAAATGATTTTGCTGTGACTGTCGCTAAGACTGCGCTGTGGATAGCTGAATCGCAGATGCTACATGAAACCGAAAAGATAATCAATAAGAGCCTTGATTTCCTGCCGCTTAAAAGCTATGCCAACATCACCGAGGGCAACTCCCTCCGCATCGACTGGGAGAGCGTTGTGCCGAAGGATAAGCTGAATTATATTATGGGAAATCCACCGTTTGTGGGTGGAATGTATATGAACAAAGCGCAGAAATACGACATAACTAATATATTTGATAATGTCAAGGGCGTTGGAGAAATGGACTATGTTTGTGCGTGGTATAAAAAAGCTGCTGATTTAGTTAAGGGGACAGTGGTTAAAACTGCTTTTGTTTCTACAAATTCAATATGTCAAGGACAACAGGTTATTACATTCTGGAAATATATGTTTGAACATTATCCTATTCATATTGATTATGCTTATGAAACATTTGAGTGGGGAAACGAATCCAACGATCAGGCTAAAGTTCATTGTATTATTGTGGGGTTTTCAGTTTCTTATAACAACGAAAAGCAAGGAAAACTGTATAGTGCGGATAATCGTTTCAAGCTATGTAAAAACATAAGTCCTTATTTGACGGATTCTCCAAGTGTTTTTATTGAATCAAGATCGAATCCTATTTGTAAAGTATCTCATATTAGATTTGGGAGTATGCCTAGAGATGGCGGAGGTTTTGTATTATCAGAAGATGAAAGGGCTGAATTAGTCCGAAAAGACCCATTTGCTGAAAAATGGATTAGACCATATATAGGTGCAGTTGAGTTTTTAAATAACAAGAAGAGATACTGTCTATGGTTAGTTAACGCAACACCTGCCGAGATAAAAAAGTCTCCTTCCGTATTAAAAAGAGTAGAAAGTATTCGAGAGTTCAGAGCAAATAGTAAAGCAGCTGGAACTCGGAAATTTGCTGAAACTCCGACACTGTTTTGTCAGATAGCGCAGCCAAATACAGACTATATAATTGTTCCAAAAACATCGTCAGGCAAGAGAAGATATATTCCTTTGGGTTTCATGGATAAAAACACTATTGCAAGCGATCTCGTGTTTCTAATTCCAAATGGAACAATATATGAATTTGGTGTTCTCTGTTCTAATGTACATAATGCTTGGATGAGAACCGTTGCAGGTAGACTAAAGAGCGACTACCGCTATTCCAAAGATATAGTCTACAACAACTTCCCCTGGTGCAACCCCGATGAAAAGCAGAAAGCGACCATAGAGAAAACCGCACAAATGATACTGGACGCAAGAGCAAAATACCCCGACTGCTCCCTTGCCGACCTCTACGACGAGACCACTATGCCCCCCGAACTCCGCAAGGCTCATCAGGCAAACGATAAGGCGGTCATGCAGGCTTACGGCTTCGACTACAAGACCATGACCGAGAGTGAGTGTGTGGCAGAGCTGATGAAGATGTATCAGAGGTTGACGTAAAAATAACAGCTGCACCCGAAGATACAGCCGTTAATAATGATTAATGATAATCATTCTCCCTATATATTGATAAAAAGAGTAGGCAAACAGCCTACTCTTTTTTCTACCCATCAGAACGCCCGATTTTCAGGGGATTTATTGGGTTAATTCAATTCAAAACGGATCCGAATAGCCTGCCAGTAGTACGGTGCATAGTCCTTGCAGCAGAAGATCTGATCGGGCGTGTAATAGCTGCTCGGCAGCTCCGTTTCATAGCCGTCCTTATTCGTGTAGGTTTCACCGTCATCATAGCAGCCATTCCAAAGGTTAAAGGCAAGGCGAGTTGTTTTCATGCTCGTACCGGTCTGAAAAGCCTTGTGCAGCCCATCACGCTTGATACCGTCCTCTTTGAAGTCGAATACTTCATCGGTATGCTCACGAAGTACCTTATCAAGAGAAAGAAGATACGCAAGCGAAAAATGGTAACAGTCGAGGTGTTTCATTCGCTTACAAATGCTGTAAAATGCCTTTTTGTGTTCTTCATTGTAAAACTTGATATCCATTGTTAGTCCTCCTTATATATCGCTAAAGGAAACTTGCCCCTCTAACTCTTGTTCAGGCTCAGGCTTCGGCTCGATATGCTTTTTCTTACAGATAAAAGCCCTGATTTCGTCCACCATATCAGCAGGAACACGCATTGTCACGGTCTTGCAGCCGTATTTCGGCTTTGCTCCTGCTCCTGCCCTTGCTCCGCCTTTTTTCTTCTTTTTTGTCGGCTCGTTCATTCCTCAGTCTGCTCCTTTCGTTTACGCTGCCACCAATGCCGCTTGGGTGGGTCTTGCTTGTCCTCGATAGCAAGCAGTGCTTTTTTATCCGCCGCGTGCAGCTGCTGCGCTTGATCTGCAAGCACAGCTAGTTTTTCAGCTTGATTTCTTGCGTGTTGCCGTTCACGTTCCAATTCAGATTGCAGAGCGGATATTTGTTCCTGCTGAGATTTGAGCTGTTCGTCTTTGGCGGCAAGCTGCCCTTGCAAGGTGTCAATTGTGGTCTGTAAGACTTCGACTACCGCTGCAAACTCGGTTTGCGGTAAGTTTGTGTTGGTTTGCGATTTTTGTTGCGATTGTGGCGATTTTTGTTGCGATTGTGGCGATTTTTGTTGCGATTTTTGCGATTGTTGCGATTTTTGTTGCGATTTTTGCGATTCTTCGTTTTGCGATTGTTGCGTTTTTTGCGATTGTGGCGTTTCGCCAATTTGCGATATTTGCGATTTTATTAGGGAAGAATCATAGTCAGACAATTCAAACCGATTGCCAACTTTGAAAGGTTCGATACCCAAATCTGAAATAAGCCTAGATATGGTGGGCTTACTCACGCCCAACTCTTCCGCGATTTGTTTAATAGTTTTGCTCATTGTTCAGCTTCCTTTCCCCACCATTTGCGAATTGTCGGATAGGTCAAACCTGTATCAGCTTTGCACTCGGACTTGCTCCCTGTTGGGTGCAGCCGCTGCCATTCAATCACGATCTGCTGCTTGTTCGGTCTGCCGTTACCGTCACGCCAATCAGTGCCCTTTCTACGTTGTCTGATATCACGAATAGCTCTAGCTTCTTCCAAATGATCGGATTGCTTTTGATAGTTGCGCTTATTACGCTCGATACGAACATCGGTCAAGATCTCGATATCAGCTATCGTGAAATTATAATAATCCTTGGAATAGCACTCCATAGCACTATCAACATCATCTTGTGTCAGCTCGTTATTGTGCTGATAAGTTCTAAGAATGGAAAAACACTCCTGAATATCGGCTTTGAGCTGTTTTTTGGGGACATCACACTTGCAGGCGTATATTACAAGGCACATAAGGTAAAAATAACGGTGTCCGCCCTCGATTTCGGTCACGCGGCGTTTCCACCACTCATAAAGAGCATAGTCCTTGACTTGCTTCTTCTTTCGATAGCCTATATTCCACTTGTTAGGGCGTTTGTTGCCCTCGATAACAACTTTCTGATACCATTCGGGATAAAGCTCCGCTGCGGTTGCTCGGTCAATTTTGCTCGGACGATACGGACGGTTAACATCAACCCGATTTTCGGGCTTAATGGCATAGCTATTGAGGAAATCAAGGGTAACTTTACCACCGATTTTAAAGGCGGTGACGGTATTTCCGTACTTGCTGTTAGTACTGCCAACCATACGGAAACCTTGCCCGATGCTCTGATACTGAATACTCTCGATTTGCGAAGTACCCTTATACTCCCATATTCTGAACGTGAGATCGTGTTTCAAGGACTTCAATTGCAGCTTTATGTTGGGATAAAGGGCGATAGGCTCATCAAAAACATAGTACAAGTGAAGCCCTCGCCCACTCAAAACAATGAAAGTCGGCTTAGGAATACTGCGGTAAACATCGCCCGAACCTGTTGTACGCTCCAAAACGTGCTCCAATTCAGAACGCCCGACACCGTCAAGGTCAAAAATGAGTGCGTTCATGGTCTGAGCATACTGGAGCTTGTTGCTGCGGCTATGATAAGTCAGACCGCTGCACAAAGTCATGCCGTTCCCCTCAACATAGTCCATATAATCAGAAGCCCACGTATCATTGAGCATTATCCTGCGGCGTAAACGCCTTTTTGCACCCTCGTCCTGGTCATCGTGATACAGATAAATAGCGTTAGGGTGAGAAAAATCGCTGTACAGCTCACCAGAGTTCTCGTTGTCAGGGAAGATATAACGATAGAAGTCCTCGCCATTGACCTGATCGTACACATTGGAAAGCAGCTCATAGCACTCACGGAAGTTATTCAATACATTATCGGACAAGCAGAACACCTCACTTATGCGGATATAACATCATTACTGCGGATACCGTTCTTTTCTTTCTTCTTTTCTTGGAGAAGAAAGAAAAGAACCAAAAGAAAGAAGAACCGCCCCACACACGCTCACGCTCAATACCTACAGTATAGGGGGCTTAGATTATCAATATATTTTTTTTCACTACTCGGCAAGCCCCTAGCGATACACACGGTATAAGGGGCTTAGATTATCAATATATTTTTTTTCACTTTTTTCAGTATAGCATATAAAGCTCCATTTGTCAATACTGATTTTGTGACACTTTCAATTAAATGTTTATAGTCCCAACTTCACCAATACATTTCTATCTCCGAGAGAAAAAGGCTGAAAAATACCCCTCACACGTTCACAGTGGCTCTGTGTGCCATTTCAGAAGTGTAAGGGGTGATTCTATATTATTAAGATTAGTGTGGCTCTGTGTGGCTTACGGTGGCTTCTGAGGGCATTATGCTAGTCCTCTTGCTTCTCTCCAACCATCTATGTACCAACGGACAACGATGTATGCTGCGTGTGAGAGTATCAGCAGCAGCACGATGTTCAGCGGCATGAGTTCAGCTCCCCACACAAGAACTGCAAGGCAGACCAGGGCAACCAATGGACTTACCTCGTCCCAACAATGCAGCGTATAGCAGTTTGAAATAGCTTTAATGCCCAAATACAAGGGTGCAAGGATAACAACAACACATATCGCTGTAATAAGTGCCATTAGCAAATAGCTCACGATCGTGGACACTATGGGCTGTGGGATTTTCGCTCCGACACTTCCGACACGGCTTGCAAGGGCAGTTATCACATGAACTATTCCCTTTGCGATTTTAACTATTAGCTTTCCTGCTGCGGTAATATCAGACATACAGCGTTTTGACTTAATGGCGGTGAACACGGTAGCAAATAAGCTATACACGATAAGGGCAACACCAATAACGTTCCATTCCACCTGATATTGCCTGTTTAAGGCTTCTGCTTTCTCTTTGATGATACTTTCCTGCTGCTGTTTGGTATGTTCCGCTGCGTTCTTGGCTATTATCGCCGCTTCTTCTTTTTGCTCGGCTCTTGCGATTGCTGCGGCGGCTTCACGTCTAGCCCTATCTGCCTCTGCCGTAGCTCGTCTTTCTCGCTCTTTCGCTTGCTGCTCTTGCCTTGCGCTCTGCTTCTTCAGCTCTTCGGCGTTCTTCAGCTGCTCGTCGCTGCTCTGCAAGCTCTCGTTCTTGGCGGTGAGCTGCTGCACTTGTGACTTTAGCTTCTGATTGTCGGATAGTACTGTCTGTGTCTGCCGTTGCTGCTCTGACAGCTTCTCGGTTAGCTTCTGAACGAGCAATAGCTGCTCGTCCTCGTTCGATTGCTGTTTCAATTGGTGTAATTTCTGATGTAAGTTCCTGTTCTCGACTTTCATTCTCGTCAAGTCCTGCACTACGGATTGCAGCTTCTCGCTCAATCTCTGCTTGTCGGATAAGTCTATCTGTTGCTGACGGCGCAGCCTTTTCAATTCTGTCCGTTGTTGTTCGTTCTCCGTCTGCAAGTCCTCGGTCATCGCTATCAACTGCTCGACTTCTTCGGGCGAGTAGGTCTGCAATTCGTTGTTTTCCTGCATTGATCGCTGCACTTCCTTTCTCCTTGATAAGCTCGGCAAGCTGCTGTTCGATGTGGTGCAGCTGCTCGGCAAGCTGTTTCAGCATATTATTTCTCTCTCGGATTTCTTCATTTATGCGAACACGCTCCGAGGGCTTACCCTCGGCTGCGATTTTCCTTGCTGCATATCCCTCATGGATAGTAGGCTCTTGCTCTATGCCCTGCCGTTTATAGCTGCGGTGATCTATCCGATCACGCTCGGCAAGCCTTTCATTACAGCAAGCAGCCCACGCAGCTCTCCATTCCTCGACACGCTCTTTCTTGTTCCAATCGTTGTAATCTTCTTTGTGGTTCTTGTACTGCTTGCGCCCCGACTTATCGACTTTTTGAAAAATGCGCTCGCCGTTCTCGTCAAGGTCATACACCTTGCGGCTCTTGGGTGCCCATTTGCCGCCCTCGGTTATGCTCCGCATAGTAGCCATGATATGCGCGTGTGGGTTTCCGTCCTCTTTATCGTGCAAACTCCAATCCACACACATTCCTTGCTTGGTCAAGCCTTTGACAAACCCCCGAACTGTGTCTATCTGTTCGGCTCGGCTAAACTCCTGCGGAAGTGCCACCTCAAACTCACGCCACAACTGTGAGTTTTTGGCTTTCTCGATTTCGTGAACTGCGTTCCAAAGAGTAGCCCTGTCGGCATATTCGGCAGGAGCGTTTTCGCACAATGAGATTTCGGAAAACACAACGCCGCCCTTTCGGGAGTAGTCGGACACTAAACCAGTTTCTTTATCTTTCAGATTGTCACCTGCTCGATACGCTGCTGCGGCTATTGCGCTTTGTCCGTTTGCTCTGCTGCCTATCTTGATACTGCAATGATAGATTGCCATTCGGCAACACTCCTTTCTCTGAAAAATAAAAAGGGAAGTCAAGAGGGGAACGCTCTTGCCCTCGGAGAGCGCACTTAAATACACCATATGAGCGTAGTGAATGTGGTGTATAAGTGCGCCCTTAACAGGGTGCTAAACATAGTTTAGCAGAAAATCGGGGCTTTGTCAAGCCCCTCTCGGCTGCGCCGTTTCTCAATGTTTCAAATTGAAACATAGCTTGACTATGAACCATTGATATGATATAATATCAGTGAAAGG
>OCTW011086024.1_pt1 | contig 10364 bp, 11 predicted proteins | sample 1539671 | NCBI WGS metagenome assembly OCTW01 (sample SAMN02144230, study PRJEB22623) | gut metagenome | biome: sheep rumen | host: Ovis aries | place: New Zealand
TTCGAGCGTCTCGGCTGGAAGGCTGAATACTCAGTTGACAAGGGACTTGCTGAAACTGTTGACTGGTACAGAAACGTTTACTTCAAGAATAACGACTGATATAACAACTGAATCAAAGAATAAGGGATGCCTGATGGCATCCCTTCAATTCAACTAAAAGAGCGGATGAAACCATCCGCTCTTTATTATTACTTGACCTCAGCCGAAGCCTCTTCCTCAGTCTGGATAAGTGCCTTGTTGATCTCCTCCACAAGATTTGTGATAGCTGCGATAGACTCGTTGATAGCCTCGGAGCTTTCGTGAGTTGCGCTGACATTGTCATCAAGAGCGCTGAATGCTTCAATGGTAGTTTCAAGAATACCTGTGAGCTGTCCTACGCTCTCCTCATCCATAGTAGGATTCTGGCGGCAGAACTCAACAACATTCTCAAGCAGATCCTTGACGACTGCTGCTCTCTCGCCTGTTGCAGTTGTAGATTCTCCGATATTTGTCATATTATCTGAGATCTTTGCAACATCGTCCTTGAGCTTTGATGACAGTTCAAGACAGTCCGCTGTGATCTCTGCAAGATGATTATGCTGCTGTGTGATAGCCGAATGTCTTGCCAGGAGGACTGATCTTGCGTGAACGATACAGTTGCTCGGGGTATTGAGTCCACGGTAAATAGCGATAGCCATATCACGGCACGACTTGTATCCGCAAGCCAGACAGTCGTACTTCCTGTCCTCAGGTGTATGCTTGCCCATCTTCTCATAGATAGGTTCAAGCTGGAGCTCAGTAGGTGTCGGTGAAGGCATTGAAGGCTTGTATGTACGGAAGAAATCCGCAAGTCTCAGGTCCATATCCTCTTCAAACTTCTTGAAGAGCCTGTCCTCGCCTCTGCCCATGATACCGGAGGATTTTCTCCTGCTCCTTGCATCATTCTCAACATTACGCATGATAGCCATAACATCGAAAGCAGTCTGATTATTGCCTGTTCCCGGGCCCTTGTTACATCCGAACTCACAGGAGAGAACGTCGTAGACCTGCGGGTGCTTGGATTCAGACATCTTGGCATACATATCTATCTCGGGGTATACCTTATGTACGCCCTCGGAGGTAGTGATATTCATTTCGGGATTATGGAGCCAGAGGTTGTCTCTGAGTCCGCCGGGTCTCGGATAGATAGCACCCAGCTGTCCCTGCATTTCGTCGAATTTGTACTCAAATCCCTCATCGGAATCGGTAGGTATTGCGATACCGTTCTTGTCGAAATACTCCATGAGCTTCTTGAAGGTAACGTTATAATCAACGAGCTCTGTTTCGAGGAACTCCTCCTTCTTAGCGATACATGGCGAGAGGAAAGCGATAGGATTGTTTCTTCTCAGGTACTTCTTTACGTATATAGCTGCACAACAGACAGGGCTGTGTATAGGCGAGAGATTCTTCAGCAGCTTAGGCTGATACGACTCTATATACTTTACTATAGCAGAACACGGCTGAGTGATTATGCCGTTTATTCTGTTCTCCTCAATAGCTCTTACATGAGCCCATGTACAGATATCGGCACCCAGTGCCACGTCTATGATGGTACATCCCTGTTTCTTGAACCAGTTAAGGATACCCTTCCACTTGTTCGGGAAAACAGCCTTGATCGAAGCCGAAGCCATAATGATAAGCTTTTCCTTGATAACGTGTGACATACATTCTTCTGTATCGTCGATATAATCTCTTGCGCCGTGGTTACATACTCCTACACATTCTCCACAGGAGATACATTTATCAGGATTTACTGCTGTAATAAATCTTCCGTCTTGAAGCTGCTTGGTGATATTAGCCTCGGGAGCAGGACAGCTCCTCACACAGGCATTACATCCCACGCATTTTTCAGGTTTAACTATAATGATCTCATTCATGTTAATAATACTCCTTGCGCTTTTTACGCACAGATCGCAGCGTTCTTATTATTTCTTCTTACCGATAGCATTAGCCTGAGCGGCAAGAGCTGCAAGATCTATTTTTCCTTTCTTATTTTTCTGCTGATTGTCGCCCTGAACGTGCTTGACGCTTACGGACTTTGCAGCCTGATCGTCACGCTTGTTCTTATCATTCTGATCGTCATCTGCTTTTCTCTGCGGTACAGGCTCGGGCGGTGTTTTTTCTTCCGGCTGCTGAGGCTCTTCACCCTCGTCATTTTCAGAAGCAGTTGTATTTTCTTCAGCAGGGAGTTCCTCATCCTGTGTATCTGTTATCTGATCATCATCCTCATCATCGGTATCATCGTCAGGATTTTCGTTTCTTTCTCCCCTCAGCGCAGAAGACATATCAGCGAGCAGTTTTTCGGACTGTCCCAGAGCTGAGCTGCTTGTTCGGCTGAGGTCATCCAGAAGATATTTGAGAGTACCGATACCTTTAGCAAGAATATCCGCATTTTTAGTAACTGCCGAACGCACACTGTCGGAAGCGAGGGTCATTTCCTCAGCTTTTCTCTCGGCTTCAGCAATGGTCTCGGCTGCATTTTTCTCAGCCTCTCTTACGATCTGTTCAGCCATTTTATTAGCGCCCGAGATGGTATCCTCAGCAGCTTTTTTTGCATCGTAATTTATCTGTGCAGACTTGCTCTTAGCCTCGCCTACCAGCATATCCGAAGCCTTCTGAGCCTCTATGAACACATTGCCGAGAGCAGCTGCTTCCGTGCCGGCCTGAAGAGCGATTATCATATCGTTTGAGCTCTTCAGCTTGGCATTAAGATCTTCTATTTCTTTTTTCAGCGACCTTATCTGATTCTGACAGGTGCTGTTTTCTTCAAGTGCAGCAGTGAGTTTAGTAGACAGCGATTCATTAGCCACCTGATACTTGCTGAGAATGCTTCTTTCCTCGGCAAGAGCAGTTTCGCAGGCTTTTTCGCTTGTAGAGCCGCTGCGGTAAGCTTCGAGAAGATATTTAGCGTCCCGAAGTTCGTTTTTAAGGTCATAGACCTGTGAGTTGAGATTCTCCAGATGGTTGAGTACATCTGTCTTATCGAATCCGCCGAAAGCAACGGTTTTGATAAATCTTGTTTCATCCATATTCCGTGTTCCTCCTCAATGATTGTTATAACATTTGATTTTTGAAACGCTTATAACTTCTCATTTTTAGTATACTTAATTATACACTATTATGTGCTTTTAGTCAATATATGAACTTCACAAAAAAAGCCCCCGTTTATTGAACTATCCGCCGTCCGAACGGAGGATATGCAAATAAAAAAAGTCCCATAGAGCGAAAAGCTCATACGGAACTGTTTATCACCAGTCATTTTCGCAGTTATGGATAAGCTCGATGACTTCGGGGTTATTGTAGAGCCCCAGATCAAAAAGTTTATCGGCCTGCTTTTTAGTAATGATGCCTCTTTCTGAGTGGACGAACTGACCGTGAGTCTCCTGAGTGCCGTCCCACGAGTCAATGATCTTCAGCCAGCCTGCACGGTTGAGAGCGGTTTCGGGGAAACGGGCTTTCGGGTAATACTTAGCCGCCAGCAGAGAAGCACATCTTGTATGGTTTGTATAACTGCACGAATAGGTATCACCATCCGGCGACATCCATCCCAGCTTGAAGTCGGGGCTGTTTTTGAAGAACATCTCCTCGATCGGCAGAGGAGGATCATCGTCTGTCTCGATCAATCTGTCGAAGCCGTAATCGTTTTCAGTAAAGTGATAGTAAGCGCCTCTGCCGTCAAGAACGACAGGAAGTCTTGATTCGTCTATTATCCCTTCAAACTCTGTACCGATCAAAGCTTCGGGGGTATCTATATAGTCATAGTAATAATAGCCCGTATCCGACTTGTATACGGCATACTTCTTCATTTCTCTCACCTCACCTTCCTATTGTACCAAAGACTTCCCCAAATGTCAAGGCCGCTGAGCGAGCGGCGGCGCATTTCACGATTCGGCGCAGGGCGCCTTACCCTGTACGTTCAGCTTGATCTGCTTTCGCTCGCTGGCACTTCTTGGTTTTGGGGATTACGTTATATTTGTCATGAACGATTCCTTCGGTGTTCCACCGGGCTTATTTTTATTGTAAGGGCGCACACCGTGCGCCCTCGGATGCCGCCCGTGATTTGTTCACGATTCTGTAGGGAACGCCGCCCTCGGCGTTCCACATAACGTTAAACACAACACACGATACCGAAAAATCACATTGATCGTCACAACGGGAGACCGAGTGCGAGCTCCACTACATTTTGCTCGGCGACATTTCTTGTAAATGCTATGACCACCGCCCTCGGCGTTCCGCATGGCTTTTTATTGTAGAGGCGTACAGTGTGCGCCCTCAGACACCGACCGTGAATTGTCACAACGAGAGCCGAAGGCAGCGTCCTCTGCTAATCGCTGACAGCCAGCAGTTCTGTCATATGGATGAACTCCGCTATCTGCGGCAGTATCTCGTCATCTCCGCTTTCCGCCATAGGCTCAAAATGGGCGGCAATGCGGTCAAGCTCCAGAAGCTTGTCATACTTCACAAATAAAGCCGCCTTTTTTCGTACATCTTCCCAGTCACTGCTAAGTTTATGAGCGTATCTTCGGGCATCCTCTGTCCGTCCGCTTTCAAATGCCTCCCTTACCGCCTGAGCCTCCGCTGTAAGTATTCGGCATTTCCTGTCAGTCCATATTCCCGTGAAAAGGCTTACTCCCACCAGAAGCAGGATTATCCCCACACTTATCCTTACTCTTGTCATCTCCAACCTCCATCTTTCCTGTAAAAGGCTTATCACCGTTCTTCCATGCGATGTAGCACTTTCCCGACTCATCCGCCGCCATGAGAAGAATATCACCGATTACTCTGCCGATGCTCCTCAGAAACTTTTCAACATCTCTTTGCTCCATGTTGAAAACTTCACAGCTGTGCTCCAGCAGCTTTCCGTCCGAGACGATAAGCATGGGCGGATCGGCAGCTTCCGCACTGACTGACATATCCTCTCTTGTGGGAGTTTCCATCCCCTGCTTTTTCATCACTGAAAAGCTTCCCGTAGTCTCCACCATGGCAAACTGCACTTCGCTCAGGTCGAAAATGCCGCACCCTCTCACCGCAGTCATAAGGTCATCCACGGAAAGCCTCAGCTCGCTGAGAGTATGAACATCCACTACCCCGTCCCTGATTATGACCTTAGGGCTGCCCGAGACGATTTTCCGAAGCGGCGGAAATTTCAGTATCAGCCACGACATTATGACCTCGAAGCAGACAAGCGCAAGGATCGGCGTAACACCGATGATAACGGGAATATTCACATCCTCGATGGGAAGCGTTGCGATATTTGATACCAGTATGGTTATGACAAGCTCCGAGGGCTGTAATTCCCCAAGCTGACGCTTCCCCATAAGTCTTACGGCAAAAATGACAAGCAGATAAAGTATAAGCGAGCGCAAAAGTATTATTCCCAAATTCATGCCTCCCTGACGGTCTATAAAAGAATTATGCCACGGATCTTCTGAAATATACGGAAAAGACCTCCGCACCCACAAAGGGATGCAGAGGCCTTTTTAGAGAGATAGTATGTCAATGGAGTATCTGAAAAGCTTTCCCGTAAGCGTCAGGAAGTTTTTCACATACCCACTTATTCAAACCTGCTGTTGTATTCGTTATACGCTTTGACGATAAGTTCAGCGCAGAGTTCATCGCCGAGAACAGCGCTGTTAAGGCAGAGAGCGTACTGATCCTTATCCTGCCATGCACCGCCTGTGTTGACGTTGTAGAAAGTCTCACGGCGCTTGTCGGCCTTTTTCATAACTGATTCCGCCTTATTCTCGGGGATCTGATAATCATTTATAGCACGTTCGATACGTGACTTTGTATCCGCATAGATGTAAACGCTGAAACATCCCTTTTCCTCAAGGATATAGTTTCCGCATCTTCCTACGAGGACGAAGCTCTTTTCCTTGTCAGCGATCTCGTTGATTATCCTGCTTTCCATGAGAAAAACCTTATCGGAAAGAGGAAGATTATCCTCCATAGTCCTTGCAGGGTTAGCTGAAAGGAGGAGAGAATAGAGAAAGCTTGTAGGTACATTTTCCTCCGCAGTTTCGAGGTATTCGGCTGACATACCGCACCTCTGAGCTGTCATTTCAAGGATCTGTCTGTTATAGTAGTTTACGCCGAGTTTCTCTGCGGTAAGCTTTCCGATGGCACTTCCTCCGCTGCCGTATTGTCTTTCAATAGTAATGATAGTTTTTTTCATCGGAATTACCCCCAAAGTTTAGATTTTTGAATTTACAGATTAATGCTGAAATATTATTCCACATATATAATTATACCACATTTTGCACATAATTCAAGCAAATTAATAACGTGCATTGTCAATTTTGCAAAAGTTCTATGTTTTCAACAATTATTTCCATTTCCATTTGTGCAGTCTATCCATAGTTTGCCGTAAAAAACCATAAAAACCATCTCAAAAGCCCTCGTTTTTTGTTAATTTCAGGGTTTTCGTGAGACTTTTAAGATTTGCATTTTAAAAAAATAAGTGCTATAATAGCTATATCTTGTACATTTCATAAAAGGAGGCAACTTATGAAATTCAGAAATATAATAACAAGTGTATTAACAATTGCAGCTATAGCAGCAGGTTCACTTCAGTTTCCTGCTTCAGTCATTTCACACGGAGCTGCTGACGGCGGTTTCACAGACGCACAGATAGAAGCTTCAAAGCTCAAGCCTACGCTCTCAGCAAGCACTATAGACCTGAAAGCAGCCGACGCTCCCTCATCAGTACAGACTATCAATATCACCATCAAAGGCGCAGATTCAAGCTACAGCTCCACAGGCTTCCATGTTTATTTCGACAAAAGGCTCACTCTCGTGCCGAATCAGTGGGGCGGCGCAGCTACAAAAGGCTCCGGAATCACTATGCTCAGTTCAGAATCCTACTCCAAGGGCAACTGTATATTCCTTACCACCGCAGGCAGCAAGGACCTGGGCGAGGACGGTGTAATGTGGTCATTCAAAGTTAAGCTTCCCGAAAACGCCGAAAACGGCGACTTCTATCCTATCAGGCTGGTTTATGAAAAAGGTAAGATAACAGAGGATGTATTCATCAACGATTCCTCTGACAACGACAGCAGGCTCATGCAGGCGTGGATATTCACCAGAGGCATGAAGGACGGCTATATCAAGGTCGGCGACTACAATGCTGGCGATGCAAATTGCAACGGCACTGTTGACCTTTCCGACGCTGTGCTCATTATGCAGAACGTTTCTAATCCCGATAAATTCGGAGTAAACGGTACTGCATCGGGACATATCACCAAACAGGGCCTCAAAAACGGCGATGTTGCATCCATTGGAGACGGTATAACCTCAAGGGATGCCCTTTCCATCCAGCGGCTTATGCTCAGACTCACACCTTCGCTCCCCGAAGATTAATAAAGGTAAAGATGCGGACAGTATAAAAGCTGTCCGCTGTTTTTATGCACTATTATACTTGAATTATTCTGCATTATATGTTATAATATCACTTATTAATAATACAATCACAATACACAGAAGAAAGGTAAAACATGGAAAAAACAGATATCTGGAAAATAGTGCTCATCTTAGTCATGATGATATTCTCTGCCCTGTTCTCAGGCACCGAAACAGCCTATTCCAGTGTTAACAAGCTCCGGCTCAAAAACTATGAGGCGCAGGGCAGCAAAAAGGCCGCCAAAGCCCTTAAACTCGCCAACCGTTTCGACGAAGTGCTGACTGCCGTGCTTATAGGAAACAACATCGTCAACATCGCCGCTTCTTCTATCGGCACCATCGTTTTCATCGACCTTATCGGCAAAAACGGCCCTGCGGTGTCAACTGTGGTCATAACGGTACTGGTGCTCATTTTCTGCGAGGTACTGCCTAAATCCTACGCCAAGCGCAACGCCGAGAAACTGGCGCTGGCTCTGGCAAATCCCCTTTCAGCCCTCATAGGACTGTTCAAGCCTGCGGTATTTCTGCTGAACAAGCTTTCCTCCGCCATTTCCAAAGGCAAGGAAGCCCCCAGCGTTACCGAGGACGAGCTGAAGTACATGATCGACGAGATCGAGGAACAGGGCGTTATTGAGGAACAGGAAAGCGAACTGGTAAAGAGTGCCCTTGAATTTGATGAGATAAGCGTCAGCGAGATACTCATCCCCCGTGTCAAAGTCGTGGGAGTGGAACTCAATTCCACCATCGACGAGATAAAGGATACTTTCAGTTCCGAGATGTACTCACGCCTCCCCGTTTACGAAAAAAGCCTTGACGAGATAGTGGGTATCATCACAAACAAGGCCTTCTTCAAAATGCTGGTAGAGGGCGGAAACGACATAAAGAGCATCATCCAGGAAGTCCCCCACATCGCCGATACAAAGCTGATAAGCGAGGCCATGCGTGATATGCAGCGTTCAAAGGTGCACCTTGCAGTTGTCACCGATCAGTACGGCGGCACAAAGGGTATCATCACCCTTGAGGATATCATCGAAGAACTGGTGGGCGAGATATACGACGAGGACGACGAGATAGTCAACAGCCTCCTGATGATCGCTCCCGATAAGTATGAAGTCGCAGGCGATATGAGTGTCAGCGATATGCTGGAAATGCTCGACCTCGATGAGGACACCATCGACACCGAGTACAACTCCGTGGGCGGCTGGGTGACAGACGTTATGGAACACATCCCCGAAGCAGGTGAAACTGCCGAAACAGGTATATTCCGCATCACCGCCGCTGAAGTCAATGAACAGAACGTGGAAAAAGTTATTATTGAAGTTCTACCATCTGAGGATGAGAACGACGAGGAGGAAGAAGAATGAGGAAACTGCTTATCTGCCTTATTGCAGTATCCATGATAGCCTGCGGAGGATGCACAGAAAAAAACAGCGACACTTCCGGCAGTGCTGATGTATCCGCTTCCGGAACAAGCGAAACAGGCTTTTACGGCGCAGTCAGGGATATGAAGATCTGCGGCAGGGATGTATCGCTCCCCTGCACATTCAAGGAACTGGGCAATGGATTCAGCTACGACTCCCCCATTGAGGATCAGAACAGCGGATATATGTTCACCACATTTCGCTGCGATGAAAAGGATATCGGCGTTATCTATCTGGAACTCCGTGATGACAAGAACTACGACAAAGCAAAGATAGTCTCAATGACACTCAACAGCAATTCCGAAGCCGCCGTAAAGGGCGCAGGCATCGGAAGCTCCGAGGATGATGTAAAGAAGGCTTTCGGTGATATCGTAAGGACCGATCTGAATCTGGATTACGGCACAGAGGAAGACGGACTTGTGAGAATGCTGCTGAGCAGCGTGGATAATAAAGTATCATCCATAACCATAATGCTTCCCGAAAAGGACAGATAAATAAAAAAGCTGCGGAATATTCCGCAGCCTTTTTTCTTTCGTACAGGTTATGATCAGAACAGATCGAAGTTGCCGAAGGTATTATCGTCGATAACGTAGTAAACCTTGTTGATCTCAGGTCTAACGTATACAACTACGCTCTTGGCAGTCTTGATTCCTGCATCAGCCTTTGCCTTGTCAACGAGGTCAGTACCAGCGATCTCGCCGCCGTTGTACTGAATAACTACCTTTCTCTCCTCAGCAGCAGCCTTTGGAGCAGCAGCCTTCTTAGCAGGTGCCTTCTTTGCAGCAGGCTTCTTAGCGGCAGCCTTCTTTGCAGGTGCCTTCTTTTCAGCAGCCTTCTTCTCTTCTGCAGGAGCAGCAGCAGTAGCCTTTACCTCAACAGCTGCGTCTTCAGTCTTCTTAGCTCTTGGCATGATAATAACCTCCTTGAAATTACTTGTTGTTTACAGCGTTCTTGAGAGCCTGACCAGCCTTAAAAGCAGGAGCCTTTGAAGCAGGAGCAGTCATCATCTTCTTGGTCTGAGGGTTGATAACCTGCTTTTCCTTACGATCACGGACCTCAAATGTACCGAAGCCTACGATAGAAACCTTCTCACCGCTTGCGAGAGCATCTGTGATAGCAGCGATCATAGCGTTTACAGCTGACTCTGCATTCTTCTTTGTGAAATCTGTCTTCTCGGCAACAGCACTGATTAACTCTGTTTTTGTCATTGTGATATCCTCCATTTTTTGTAGATTTTTACAATTGAATTATATACCCTTTATGCCCATTTGTCAAGGAATTGGAAAAAAAAAGACAAAACGACCGATATTGCGCCGTTTGCAGTCCTTTTTTTATACATTTCACCTATAGAAAACGGCTATTTTCCGTTGCTGTGTGAAATACTGCATAGCATAGAGAAAAACTGATCATCCGTCATATTTTTCCTCAAGCCATTTTATCATTGAAGTGAAGCCCTCTTCGGAACGTTCAAACTCCTGTTCGTTCTCGATCTGTGCCTTCATAGAACACAGTCTGCCGTGCCATGTC
>OCTW010903873.1_pt1 | contig 10362 bp, 2 predicted proteins | sample 1539671 | NCBI WGS metagenome assembly OCTW01 (sample SAMN02144230, study PRJEB22623) | gut metagenome | biome: sheep rumen | host: Ovis aries | place: New Zealand
AAGCTGGAAGCTTTAAGGCAACAGCATATTGTATTCCCCTTAAAGTTTATGATATTATCTATCACTAACAAGTGGATTGTACCATCTTTCAGCATAAAAGTCAATCAGCAGTTTTTATTGTCCGGTAGTTTAGAAAAATTGAAGTTACTGGTATTCTGTGGCTCAGAGCCGAGAAGTGCTGAATGAATTTTTTATTAATAAAACTATATGTTATACTTGACAAACAAATTTAATTGTGTTACAATATGCAAGGACTTTTTGAGGAGTTTCTGTTCAGCAGTGGATATTTCGGTATTGCTGACGGTACTTCTGAGGAAAGTAGATACATAATTTATATATAACAGTTATATAAAACTAACAATTATGCATAAAGAAGATTCTATGCTGACATTAAAAGTGTCAGCATAAAAAATGATTTATTGTTAGCCGATTCTAACTATATAAATAGAAGGAGAAGTGTATGATTGATTTTTCAAATGGAAAAGCATCTGAAGAAATAATGTTTTACGGTTTTGTCAGAAATGCACTGGAGAAACCTGATAATATAGCCGTCAGGCATTATAGTGAAAGCGGTTCAGCGGAAAGTATCACTTATGGCGAACTTCTGAAAAAAGCGGCAGCTATTTTGCATCAATTGAGACAGAGAGGCATTTCTTGTAATAAGAATGTTGGTATAATACTGCCTCGTGGCATTGATCAGATTGCGGCTATTTTTGCAGTTCAGATGTCAGGATGTGCTTATGTTCCCATAAGGGTTTCACAGCCGCTTGAAAGAGTAAGAAAAATAGTCAGCACTTCAGGTATATGTCACATTATTGTTCATGATGATTTTGATCACACCGATTCTTCTGTTGATGCAATACAGTATAGTGGGATTGCCGCAGACAGTAATATTTCTGTAAATGACGCTGTTGAAGAAATTATATTTCCCGACAAAAATGATACTGCATACATTATATTTACTTCTGGTTCGACAGGAACTCCTAAAGGGGTTGAAATTGCTCATAATGCAGCAATGAACACTATAAATGCTGTTAATCGTATTTTCTCTGTGAACGGGAAAGATTCGGTTCTGAACGTGTCATCTTATGATTTCGATCTTTCGGTATATGACTTTTTTGGCATTCTGAATGTTGGCGGAACGGTAGTAACTATTGATGAAGCTATATCCAAAGAGCCTGAACAGTGGAGGAAAATAGCTAATGATGCAAATGTAACAATATGGAATTCGGTACCTGCAATATTTGATATGTTTTGTACTGTATCAAGAAATGAGATTCCGGATAGCCTGAGATGTGTACTTCTTTCAGGTGACTGGGTCAGCAAAAAGTTGTATTTCCGACTCGGCGACTCACGTAATGGTCTGCGTTTTGCAGCACTGGGCGGAGCGACAGAAGCTTCCATATGGTCTAACATATATGAAATGAGTTCTGAGGACGAAGAAGCTGATTGGGAATATGTACCTTATGGAAAAGCACTTCCTGAACAGAAATACAAGATAATGATGCCTGATTGGAAGGAATGTCCGATCGGAATTCAGGGTGAATTGTGGATAGGCGGAATTGGACTATCAAAAGGCTATATCGGTGATGAGAAAACTACTGCTGAACATTTTGTTGAGCATGAGGGTGAGAGGTGGTACAGAACAGGTGATGCAGGATTTCTCGACGAAAAAGGAGATATCATCTTTTGCGGCAGACTTGATTCTCAGGTCAAGATAAACGGTTACAGGATAGAGACTGAAGAGATTGAAAGTGTGCTTGTAAATATAAGCGGTATCAGGTATGCTGCTGTTATCAGGTTGGAGGACAAAGGAAAGGCTATGATCGCTGCTGCGCTGGTAGCAGAGACAGATATTATTCCACCCGATAAGATAAAAGACATACTGAGTGAAAGACTTCCTGCTTATATGATACCTGAGATTATAAAATACACCTCAGCCATTCCGCTGACAGCAAATGGAAAATATGACCGTAAAAAACTGGAACTGCTCTTTGCTGAACGGTGTACAACCGATTTTGAACCGCTGTCAACCGATACAGAAAAACGTCTTTCGCAGTTATGGGAAAGAGCGGTAAGCGCAGAGAGAATCGGTGCAAATGACAATTTTTTTGTGCTTGGCGGCGACAGTCTGAAAGCTACATCACTTATAGCGGATATTGAGGACAACTTCCTTATAACTCTTACACTTGCGGATATATTCGATTATCCTGTTCTGAGAGGAATGGCGCATAAAATTGACGAAGCAGCAGCTTCGGGACAGTCGATTGAGCTTATAGATGGCGAGATCTGAAAAAACTAATACAGAAGCGGAGAATAATTATGGAAAAGTATATTGATATGCATGAAAGAATAAAAGAACAGGCAGCTAAGAATCCGGATTATGAGGTATATGTCTGCGTTGATATCGACCTTAACAGGACTCCTGTTACATATAGCAGCCTTCTTTCGGTTTCAGAGGACGCAGCTGCTGCATTGCAGGAAAAAGGTGTTGTGAACGGTGAAAGATGTGTGCTTATTTTTGACCAGAATGAGGAAATGATATATTCTTTCTTTGCTGTCGTTTTTGCAGGGGGAACAGCTGTTCCTTACAGCTATCCTGATAATGAAAAGAAAGTTGCAGTGCTTCTTTCGGTTATAGATAACTGTGAAGCTAAGGTGGTTCTGACAAATGATTCTTTGAAAGCTGATACTGAGAAAATGTTTGCAGACCGTCCGGACATAAAGGTATATTCTCTGAGTGATATTACCGGTACGGGAGCTGTATACCATGAAGCTGTAAATGATATACAGCTTCTGCAATACACCTCAGGTTCTACCGGTGATCCAAAGGGAGTTATAGTAACAAGAAAATCATTGGCAGCAAATATCAGAGGACTTGTTGACTGCTTTGATCTTGAAAAAGAAAATATCATCGTCACATGGCTGCCATATAATCACGATATCTTTCTTATCTGCGATCTTATCGGTGCACTGTATTTCAGCGGCAAGATAGTGGTTATGAGACCTGCTGATTTCTTTAGTAAACCGCTTAACTGGATGCAGCTTGTGACTGAATTTCATGCGACTATGACAGATGGACCTAATTCAGCCTACGGTCTTATTGCTCAGAAACTGGCGGAAGAACCTGACGGAAAATATGATCTCAGCAATATGGACAGGGCAAGTTGTGGATCAGAGCCGATTCATGTTGAACTGCTCAGTTCGTTCATGGAACAGGCAGGAAGATACGGACTCAAACCGTCTGCTATATTACCCGGATACGGACTTGCAGAAAATACGGTTCTCGGCAGTGTTTACCGCTTTGACTGCGGCGGATGCGGCTGTGTTGCCATAGAAAAAGAGGCACTTGTAAACGGAAAGATATCTGTAAGAAAGAGATTCATGTTTGCTGATGCCAGGAAAGAGATTACTGACAGCAATGAACTTGCATTCCTTATAGGAAACGGAGTCAAGCTGACTGCCCATGAGATCAAGGTATCCGATGATAACGGCAATATCACAGACAAGCCGTTGACTCTTGGCGAGATATGTCTGTTCGGTGATTCTGCTTCTGATGGATACTGGAACAATCCTGCTGCTTCATCGGAGGTATTTTTCAGTGATGAAGCAGGAAACAGATTTGTTCGTACAGGAGACATGGGGTTCATTGATGAAAACGGTGAGCTTTACATCACAGGCAGAAAAAAAGAAATAATAATAATTCGTGGAAAGAATTATTATCCGTATGATATAGAAAAAACGGTGTATTCCTCATCTGATAAGCTGAAAAACAACGGTACAGCTGCATTTTCTGTGACTAAGGATATGCAGGAGGCACTGGTAGTTATTCAGGAGGTAAATGACGGCGTTGATATGAGTGAACTTGACGGACTTGCGGATCTGATCAGAAAAGAAGTAGCAGAGAGTCACGGATTGCTTATCAGTACACTTGTTCTGGTAAATCAGGACACCATACCGAGAACATCAAGCACAAAGGTTCAGAGGAACACAGCTAAAACGCAGTTCTTGGCAGGTGAAATAAAGGGTATGCTGAAACAATATGACAGCAGTTCCGATATAGACATTGAACCTGAGGATATTTACAGCGAGGCAGATGCTTCGGATTATGTTGTAAAGCTCATATCAGGATTTATGGGAGTATCCGAAAAGGATATTGATGTTGCAGCATCATTTACTGATATCGGTATGAATTCACTTACTTTCCTGCAGATCAGCGAAGTGTTCAGTAACAAGCTTGGAATTGAAGTGAGATCACATGAGTTTTATAAATACTTTACACCTGAACTGCTTGGCGGATATATATGGTCAAAGCTGAAATGACATTTAATACAGGGCGTTAGTATGGAGGTCAATTGTGGTAAAAAACGGTAATAATATGGATTATTCAGGAGATATTGCAGTTATAGGTATTTCGTGCAGATTCCCCGGTGGACTGGATTCACCTGATAAGTTTTTTGATTCACTGATGAATAAGAAATGCATGATAGCTCCGCCGCCGGAAAAGAGAATGCCGTATTTTGACGGCAATTCCTCTGTGTATTGTGAAAAAGCAGGATTTCTGAAAGAAGATATCTCACTTTTTGACAACAAAGCATTTAAGATATCGGATCTTGAAGCAGAGCGTATGGATCCGTGCCAGAAACTCATGCTGACTGTATGCAGAGAGGCGATAGAGGATTCCGGTTACAGTACAGATGAACTTGCGGAAAGTGATACGGGAGTGTATGTCGGTTCTTCCACTGAGGAATATGTGCCGATACTGTTTGATCTCAAACGCAGAGGACTGACCCGTTCATCGGAAGATGTAACCGGTATGCTTCACGGATTCCTTTCTGGAAAGATATCTTATGCTTTCGGATTGCACGGCCCTGCAATATCTGTGAATACCGCCTGCTCGACCTCGGTTTCGGCGTTGCATCAGGCTGTTCTTGGACTAAAAGCTCAGGATTGTGATATTGCTGTCACCGGAGCGGTCAATATACTCTTTCTGTCGGATATTACCGATGAGCTTGCAGCTTTGAATATACTCTCCGATACCTGTACTGTCAGAACTTTTGATAAAGATGCAAACGGTACAGTAAGAGGTGAGGGAGCAGCGGCGCTGGTGCTCAAACGTCTGGAGGACGCAGAAAGGGACAATGATGATATATACTGCGTGATATCAGGCAGCGGACTTGATCAGGACGGAAGAAGTGCAGGTATAACTGCTCCCTACGGTCCTGCACAGGTTAAACTTATAAAAAAAGTATGGAGTAAAGCGGAAGTGTCCGCAGATGATGTGGACTACATAGAAACTCACGGTACAGGTACAAAACTCGGAGATGCAATAGAACTTGAAGCACTGACAGAAGCAACTGAAGGCAGAAAAACGTCAGAAGCTCTGTACATTGGTTCTGTCAAACCGAATATCGGTCATCTTGAAGGAACTTCGGGTTTTGCCGGGATAATCAAGGGAATAATGATAATTAAACACAAATTCATCCCTCCCGAAATAAACTTTGAACATCCGTCTGATCAGATAAACTGGAGTGATGTACCGATGAAAGTGAATACTGAGCCTGTTCCGCTGAACAAAGAAAACGGAAATCCTGTTACTGTATGTGTGAGTTCTTTCGGTCTCAGCGGTACTAACGGGCACGTTGTACTCAGGGAATATATCGGAAGTAGTCCGGATACAGAACATAGCAACGGGGATATGTTTATAAAGGTCAGCGGGACAAGTGAACGAGGACTTAAAAATCAGCTGTCTCAGCTTAGTGGTTTCGGAAACATTTTCAGTGAAGATCAGTTTGCTGATATGGCATACAGCCATAATACTATCCGTTCGGATTATAAGTACAGAACTTTTTTGAAAGCAGACGGATTTGGCAGTCTTTCTGAGGCGGTTGACAGTGCAATTCTGAAAAAATACTCTCCCTGTAAGGAAAAGCGCAGGATAATTGCTATGTTTACGGGACAGGGATCGCAGTTTGCTGGAATGTTCAGGGAAATATATGACAGTGAACCTGTTTTTCGTGAATATTTTGATAGATGCAGTAGTGTTTATTCAGAGGTAAAGGGCGGAGATCTTTGTAGTATTTGTTTTTCGGGTGACGAAAAAATCAATGAGACAGAGTTCTCACAGCCTGTGATATTTGCTGTTGAGATATCTCTCTATGAATATTTCAGAAGTCTCGGTATTGAGTTCAGTGCAGCTGTCGGTCATAGTATAGGTGAATATGCTGCGGCGTATGCAGCCGGTATATTTACTCTTGAAGATGGTATGCGTATAGTGATCAGACGTGGAGAGCTTATGGGCAGAACGCTCAGGCAGGGAAGTATGCTTGCTGTCAGAGCCTCCGCTGATGAGGTACGTCCGTATGCAGAGGAGGCAGGGGTATATATAGCTGCTTCAAACAGTCCTGTACAGACGGTACTGTCAGGAGAAATTTCAAGGATAGATGCTCTTGCCGATAAGCTCACAGCAGCAAGGACCAAATGCACAAAACTGAATGTGAGCAACGGCTTCCATTCAGCACTTATGGACGAGATATTAGAACCTTTCCGCAATGCTTTTGATGGCGTTTCCTTTGGACGCCCGAAAATGAGAGTGATATCCAATGTCAGCGGAAAATCGTCAGGACGGGAAATGATGAATGCCGATTACTGGGTAAGGCATATACGCTCCGAGGTGAAGTTCTGTGATGGCATAATGAGCATAAGTTCTCCCGAGGATAATATATTCCTTGAAATAGGTGCAAAGCCTGTTCTTGCTTCGCTTGCACAGAAGTGTATTGAAGTTCCCATAGATACTGTTTTTATGAGATTCGGCAGCGGTAATGACTGTGATGAACTGAGAGAAGCTGTTTTTCGTCTGTATTCTCTTGGTGTCGATATAAAATGGAAAGAGCTTTACAAAAACAGCAGACACCGAAAACTCAGACTTCCGGCGGCTGTCGGCGATCTCAGAAGTCTCAGCGTGATATATGACTGTATTGAAGATCATTCTGATAAACTTTGCGGAAAGGATGCATTTGATTCTGAGACAGTCCGCATAAAAGTTAAGGATATAATAAAAGAAAAGCTGGATATAGACATTTCAGATACAAATGATGAGGATAATCTTCTTGCATACGGTATGAGTTCAGTGCTTATATTACAGGCTTCTGTTTATATCCGTGATATTTTCGGTGTAAGGCTGGGACTTGATGAACTGCTTGGCTCCTGTTCATTAAATGGCTGGACAGAACTTATACTTAACGGTCTGGGCGAAGAAACTGATGTTGAAGAAAAAAATATCGTTTCCGAAGAGCATATTGGTGTAAGATTCCCTCTTAACAAGATACAGGAAGCTTATTTTGTTGGAAGAAGAAGTGAAATGCAGTGGGGCGGAACAGGCTGCAGTGCAGGTTTTGAGTTCGACATGGACGAGCTTGATACTGAACGTTTCAGATCGGCACTGGAAAAGACGGTACAGCGTCATGAGATGCTCAGATGTATTATCACTGATGAGGGAGATCAGTATATAGCAGGTGATATAGAACTTCCGTATAGTGTGTATCGGATAGCGGATATAAATGACCTTTCCGAACATCTTGAAAAAGTACACAATGAGATAATGTATCGTGTATTCCCTTTAGAATATCCGCTGTGGGAAATCAGACTTACTGAGCTTGAAAACGGCAGATGGAGGATTCATTTCGGTATTGATTTTATGATAGCAGATGCACTGAGTCTGAATATTTTCTGGCGTGATCTGGAAAGCTTCTACAAGGGAGAGGAACTTATTCCGCTAGACATTACCTATTACGACTACTGGAAGTATACCTCTGTGCATACTGATGATCAGCAGCTCAAAGAAGATAAAGAATACTGGTACTCAAAAGCTGAGAATATACCTGCTCCGCCGCAGCTTCCTTACAGCGATACTGATGAAAAATCCCTTTGCGGCAGGTTTGTCAGGAGAAGTGCGGTACTGACTGAAAATGAGTATAAAAAACTCGTATCGGAATCGGGAAAGCACGGACTTACAGCTGCTTCAGTGCTGCTTGAATTGTTCAGCGAGGTTCTTGCTTCACGCAGCTCCGATAACAGTTTTGCCGTTATGCTCACTACATTCCGCAGAGAACCTGTACATAAAGATGTAAATAATCTCATAGGTGATTTTACAAATCTTATGTTAACAGAGATCACTATTGACAATTCGGGTACAGTTGAAAATGCAAGGCGAATACAGTCAACTATACAGTCAAACTATTCTCATAGTACATATTCTGCTATTGATCTGGTAAAATATATAAATTCGTTACACGGAACAAAGACTTTCTATCCGGTGGTATTTACAAGTGCCATAGGAGTAGGCAGCAACTATTCAGGAAATATCTTCACCGAAAATCTTTCTTCTGCTGCTTCTTCAACTCCGCAGGTGTTCATAGATCATCAGATATATGAAAATCCCGACGGAGGAATCACTTTGTCATGGGATACGGCAGATCATGTATTTATGCCTGATGTTATCAACGATATGTTTGAAGTATACATAGCTCTTGTGAAGCAGTTATGTGCAAACGGCATCAACTTCCTTGATCTCAGTGATATGAGAAGCCGAAAGGATAAAGAGCTTCAGATAAAAGCAAATTCTACTTATAAGGAAATACCCGAAGCTGATATATTATGCAGGTTTGATGAGGTGTGTGCCAAGTACGGCGATAAAGCTGCTGTTGTGTGCGGCGATGAGACTGTGACTTACAGCGAATTGCTGAAGATGGTCAGAAAAACTGCGGATAAATTAAGGACAGCAGGTATCGGAAAAGGCAACCTTGTGGCTGTGGATATGGCAAAGTCCTGCCGACAGATCGCAGTTATTGCAGGTATAGTCTATGCAGGTGCAGCATATATTCCGATGTCTTATGGACAGCCGGATCAGAGGACGGACTCTATAATGAAGCGTTCGGAATGCAGGGTTATTGTAAGAGATAGTATTTCAACTGGACTAAAGGATCAGGTACAGCTGACTTTTGATGATATTTCTGTACATACAGGTCTCTCAGAAAGAACAGCTGTTTCGTCTGAGGATACTGCATATATCATTTATACATCGGGTTCAACAGGTGAGCCGAAGGGCGTTAAGATAAGCCACGGTGCGGCAATGAACACCATAGCTGATGTTATAGGACGTTACGGTATAAACAGCAAAGATGTTATATTTGGTGTATCTTCTGTGAGCTTTGATCTTTCTGTATTTGATATCTTCGGCGCTTTGAATACAGGGGCTACGCTTGTTCTCCCTGAGGAAGAGAAAAGAGTTGATCCTGTTTTCTGGCATGAGTATACAGTGAAATACGGTGTGACCTTCTGGAATTCAGTTCCGTCAATAATGTCGCTTTACTGTGATTATATGCAGCAGAAGGGTATTACCGACAATTGCATAAGGCAGATAATTCTGTCGGGGGACTGGATACCTGTTCAGCTGACTGAAAGAATAGCAGATATCTTTGTAAACGCTCATCTTACTTCTATGGGAGGAGCAACAGAAGCATCAATATGGTCGAATTATTATGAATGCAGCGGAAAAGAAGCAGAACTGCGTTCAGTGCCATATGGTTATCCGCTTTCAAATCAGAGATTTTATATTCTTGACAGTTATGGCAGACCATGCCCGAGATGGACTGAGGGTAAGCTGTATATTGGCGGCAAGGGCATTGCTGACGGATATCATAATGCTCCCGAGTTAACGGATAAAGCATTCTTTTATTCGGAATTTGCAGGGGAGAGGATCTATGATACTGGAGACCACGGACGCTATATTTCTGATGGTATGATAGAGTTTCTGGGAAGAAAGGATCAGCAGGTAAAGATAAACGGTTACAGGATAGAGCTTGGAGAGATAACAACTGCATTGCGGAATATCGGTATAGCCGGTGAAAGTCTTGTTATGCCTGTTGATGAAAAGGACGGCGGAAGATATCTTGCGGCTTTCATACGGAAAGACAACCATAACCAATTGGCTGATGCAGCAGGGGTTAAAAACAAACTTGGAAATATTCTTCCGAGGTATTTGATTCCCGAGACGGTTATATTTGTAGACAGCTTTCCGTTAACTGTAAATGGTAAAAAAGACAGAAAAAAACTTGCATCAATGGCAGTAAAAAATGATGACAACTGTGTGGATACATTTACAGGCAATGAGAATGGCGATCTTGTTGGCACGATATGTGCCACACTCGGCAGAAATGATATTAGTGCTGCTGATCGTTTTGATTCCATCGGTGTTTCTTCTATGGATATAATAAAGCTTGGAAATACCCTTGAACGCAGCTTCGGTGTCCGTCCGCCGATATACGATATGATGAACGGTTTTACAATAGGACAACTTGCAGA
>OCTW011197350.1_pt1 | contig 10362 bp, 7 predicted proteins | sample 1539671 | NCBI WGS metagenome assembly OCTW01 (sample SAMN02144230, study PRJEB22623) | gut metagenome | biome: sheep rumen | host: Ovis aries | place: New Zealand
TGCTTAATCAGTTTAAGCTGGGAAGCGTTGCCCTTGCTCATAACGGTCAGCTTGTAAACTACGAACAGCTGCGCGAAATGCTTGAGGATGCGGGTTCGACCTTCTCTTCTTCGAGCGATACAGAAGTTATCTTAAAGATGATTGCCCGCAGCTACAAAAAAGGTCTTGCAAAGGCAATTTCTGATACAATCCAGATGATAAAGGGTTCATATGCGCTCTGTGTTATGACCGAAGACACTTTGATTGGTGTGCGCGATCCTAACGGAATCCGTCCGCTTTGTCTTGGTCAGGTTGAGGGAGGTTATGTTCTTGCGAGTGAATCCTGTGCAATTGATGCAATGAACGGAACCTTTATCCGCGACGTTGCTCCTGGTGAAATCATCACAATCAATAAAGAGGGAATTTCTTCTTTTAATTTTGGTGAAAAGACGGCTAAACGCACCTGTATTTTTGAGTACGTTTACTTTGCCCGCCCGGATTCGGTGATTGACGGAATTCCTGTTCAGACTGCCCGCCTTAAGATGGGTGCCCAGCTTGCTAAGGAAAGTCCTGTTGATGCGGATGTTGTAATTGGCGTTCCGGACAGCGGACTTGGTGCTGCTATGGGTTATGCTCAGGCCAGCGGTATTCCTTATTCTATGGGAATTGTAAAAAATAAATATATCGGACGAACCTTTATTGCGCCGACTCAGAAAGAGCGTGAAAATATGGTTTTTGTAAAGCTGAATGCGGTTTCCAGCGATTTGAGCGGTAAAAAAGTCATTGTAATTGATGATTCGATTGTGCGCGGAACTACAAGCCGCCGCCTGGTTCAGATTTTACGCCGTGCCGGAGCTAAGGAAGTTCACTTCCGCGTAAGTTCGCCACCGGTAAAATTCCCATGCCATCTGGGAATCGATACCCCGACTAAATCAGAGCTTATTTCAAGTACTCATGATATAGAAGAGATCAGAAAGGAAATTGGAGCTGACAGCCTTGCCTTTATTTCGCTTGAAGGAATGTTTGAGGCTTTGCGCAGCTGTAATCCTGATTCTTATGGTTTCTGTAAGGGCTGCTTCAGCGGTGAATATCCGATGAGCGTGCAGCAGTAAATAAAAAAGGAGGAGTTTTAAACATGTGCGGTATCGTAGGTTATATTGGAAATAAAAATGCGGCTTCTATTCTGGTGAAGGCGCTGAAAAAGCTTGAATACCGTGGATATGATTCTGCGGGAATTGCTGTTTATTCAGGTGAAGAAATCCTTGTTCAGAAGGCAAAAGGAAAGCTTCTTAATCTTGTTGAAAAAATTACAGGTCAGACTGTGCCTGAAAATCTGAAGGGTGCGGAATACACTCAGGCAGAAAACTCTTTGTTTGACCAGGTAAAGGATTTTGTAAAGGGTTCTGTCGGTATTGGTCATACCCGCTGGGCAACTCACGGGGAACCAAGTGATTTGAATGCTCATCCTCATGCTTCTACAGACGGTTCAATTTCTATCGTTCATAACGGAATCATCGAAAATTACGCTGAAATCAAGGCAAAACTCCAGGCAGAAGGCGTAGTTTTTAAATCTCAGACTGATACAGAGGTTGTCGTTCAGCTGCTGGATAAGACTTATAAAGAGGAAAAGGATCTTTTTAAGGCTGTAATCCGCGTGCTTCATACTGTTCAGGGCTCTTATGCTATCGGCGTTATCTGTAAGGATTATCCTGACCGCATTATCTGTGCCCGCAAGGAAAGTCCTCTTATCGTAGGCCTTGGAAAGGATGAAAACTTCATTGCTTCTGATGTTCCGGCTATTCTTGAGCATACCCGCGACGTTTACTATCTTGGTGAAAAAGAAATCGCCGTTTTGTACACAGATCACGTTGATTTGTTCAATTTTGAAGGTGAAAAAATCATAAAAGAGCCTAGCCATGTTGAATGGGATATGGACGCTGCCGAAAAAGGCGGTTACGAGCATTTTATGATTAAGGAAATTCATGAGCAGCCAAAGGGCCTGCGTGATACAATGCGTCCTAGAATCGTAAAAGACGGAAACGGCATTCCGACAGACGTTTATTTTGAAGAAAACAAGATGGACGATGCATGGCGCAAGGCAAAACGCGTTGTAATTACAGCCTGCGGAACAGCTTATCATGCCGGTGTCGTTGCAAAATACGCTTTTGAAAAAATTGCCCGCATGAAGGTTGATGTTGATGTGGCAAGTGAATTCCGCTACCGCAACCCGATTCTTGATAAGGATGATATTTTTATTGTAATTTCACAGTCCGGAGAAACTGCTGATACTTTGAGTGCCCTCCGCCTTGCTAAGGAAAACGGCCTTAAGGTTGTTGCAATCACAAACTGTGTTGGCTCTACTGTCAGCCGCGAAGCTGATGATGTAATTTACACTCTGGCAGGACCGGAAATTGCCGTTGCTTCTACAAAAGCCTACACAACTCAGATTCTCTGCCTCTATCTGCTTGCAATTAAAGCCGGAAAGCTGCGCGGAACCTTGAGCCAGGAAGACTGCACAAAGCTTTTGACAGAGCTTGAAGGAATCCCTGATAAGGTTCAGCAGATTCTTGACGGAAAAGAAATTATACAGAAATTTGCGGCTAAGCAGTTTAATAAAGATAAGATTTTCTATATCGGCCGCCAGTTCGACAGCGCAACTTCTCTGGAAAGCGCCTTGAAGCTTAAGGAAGTTTCTTACATGCATTCGGAGGCATTTGCGGCTGGTGAGCTTAAACACGGTCCGATTGCCCTGATTGATCCTCAGACTTTAGTTGTGGCAATTGCCAGTCAGCCTGATTTGTACGAAAAAATCGGTTCAAATATGGTTGAGGTAAAGGCCAGAAAGGCAACTGTGCTTGTAATCACTCAGGATGAAAAGGCCTTTGAAGGAAAAACAGACGAAGTATTTAAGATTCCGGAATGTTCTGATACTCTGGCATCGCTTTTGACTGTAATTCCTGCCCAGCTTTTTGCTTACTATTGTGCGGTTCAGCGTGGTTATGACCCTGATAAACCTCGCAATCTTGCAAAGAGCGTTACTGTAGAGTAAAAAAGATGAACCAGCTGATTTCTATAAAAAACTGTCGTATTGAAAACAGCCGTGGTGCTGTGATTCCGCGGCTTGACTGGACTTTTGAGGAAGGTCAGGCCTGGCTTGTAATTGGTCCTAACGGCGGCGGAAAGGCTGACTTTGTGAATGCCCTTTCGGGAATGAAGGATTTGAAGATTGTGGCGAATGACGGGGGCAGTCAGCCTGCTGGGGGTGAAAATCACCTTCCAGGCGCCGGCTTCACCTCGGTTTTTGGCGACAGCGTAGAAATCGTTTCGCTTGAACGGGCTGCCCGGCTGATAGAAGAAGAGCGCCTTAACGACGAAAGCGAATTTGTGGAAGGGGGCGTTGATATCGGCCGTACCGGCCGCGTTTTTATTGCCGAAGGAATCTGCGGCACAATCAAAAAAAATGCCCCTCTCCCTGAAGAGGCAAAACGCCTTGAATCATATCCTGCCATTAAACTCTGCGGAATAGAAAAAATCCTTGACCGCGGACTTAAATACATGTCTACAGGCGAAATCCGCCGAACCCTGCTGGCCCGCGCCCTTATCAGCGGAAAAAAGCTTTTGATTTTGAGCGATCCTTTTGCGGGTCTGGATATTCAGAGCCGGACAATTCTGCTTGATTTTTTTAATACGATTACAAAAAAGCAGCTTCCCCACGTCATTCTTGGCATGGAGCGCTGGCATGAAATCCCGGATGCCATCACTCACGTTCTTGAATTCACAGACAAAAAAATCACCTTCTGCGGTCCTCGTGCAGATTACGAAAAGCTGATGGCAGACCGCGCTGCAGAAAATAATCAGAAAAATGATGATGCTAAAGCCAGGCTTTCAGAGGATTTTACCCAGACTCTGGCTGAAACTTCAGTTTTAAGGGAGGCTTCCCCGGCTGATGAAAGGGTGGCTGCGAATGTAACTTCCCGGCCGGCAGATCAGGCAGAAGCTTCAGAATCTGCTTCCCGGGTGTCAGAAAATCAAAATCCCCTCATCGAAATGAATCACGTAAATGTAGGCTGGGATGACCACCGGGTGCTTATAGATTTGAACTGGCGTCTTATGCCGGGTCAGCACTGGCTGATTCAGGGCCCCAACGGCAGCGGAAAAACCACCTTCCTGGAGCTGATTACCGGCGACAACATGCAGGTTTTCTGTAACGATGTAAGGCTTTTTGGAGCCCGCCGCGGTTCGGGCGAATCAATCTGGGACATAAAAAAGCAGCTGGGAATTGTTTCTTACCGCCTGCACGTGGAATACCGCATGGTAGGGGGAACGTCCCTTCTGAACGTGATTGTTTCGGGCTTCCGCGATTCAATCGGCTTGTACGGAGCTGCTACAGATGTTGAAGCTGCGGCCGCAAAAAAATGGCTTAAGCTTGGCGGCTTTGAAGGCCGCCAAGACGAGTCTTTTGCTTCGCTAAGCTACGGCGAGCAGAGGGCAATCTTAATCCTTCGTTCTGCCGTCAAAACTCCAAAGGTTCTGATTCTTGACGAGCCCTGCCACGGCCTGGATGAAAGCTACCGTGAAAAAATCCTTCATCTTCTTGAGCTGATCGGCGAGGGAGGAACTACAACTATGCTTCATGTTACCCACGACCCGAGTGAAGTTCTTGCCTGTGAGCATCACGTTCTGCAGCTCTGTCCTGATCAGAATCCTATGTATAAGATAGTAGAAAGGTAGTTATCAAACTTTGCATTTTTCATGCCGATAGTTAAAGCATGAAAAAATGCATCTGTTTTTTACTCGCCTGTTTACTCTTAACCTCGTTTTGCTGCGCAAAAAAGAAGCCTAAAAAAAATCAGCCTGATCCCGACCTTCCGACCGAAGAAGTTGAATACAGCATAAGTGCGGAAGACCTGCCCGAAGAAGAAAAAGTTCCCCAGCCAAAATATAAGCTGCGGCAGGCAGAGGGCTCGCCTGTAAAACTCCGCGAAAGCTGGGGTTACGTTTCCCAAGCCCGGGTTTCTGAATATAATTCTTCAATTCCCCTTACTGACGTTTGTTTTTTTGCCGCTGAGGTAAACTGCTATGGTGAGCTTACCGGCATTCCAAACCGCTCAAAAATCAATACAGGGCGTGCCCGCTGTCACCTTGTAATTGTCTGCGACAGTAAATCCCTGACTCACTTTGTCCTGCAGCCGGGAAGTGACGTCCGCAAAAAGCTCCTGCGAGATATTGTCCGGGCCGGTGCTCCTTACGACGGCGTTCAGATTGATTTTGAACTTGTTCCTGTCCGCGACCGCCATAACTTCATCACTTTTCTGTCTGATTTGCGCTATATGCTGGGGCAGAAAAAATGGTTTACAGTCTGCGTTCCGGCCCGCTTTAAGCAGCTGACGGAAGATGTTTATCCTTATAAAGAAATTGCCATGTACAGCGACCGCGTTTTTGTAATGGCTTACGACGAGCACTGGTCAGGAGGCACTCCGGGGCCTGTCGCATCCCTTGACTGGTGCCGGAAAATTACCGAGTACGCAAAAAAATCCATTCCGGAAAAAAAGCTGATAATGGGCATTCCTTTATACGGCCGCAGCTGGGCAAGCGAAACAACCGCCGGTGCCTGGTATTTCAACGGCGCCAACAAAATTATGACCGAGCACGGCGTAGAAAACATTGAATACGACGGCGAAATCCCAAAATTCAAATACACCGCAAACGTGGAAGTAACCGGCTGGTTTAACGATGTTCATTCAGTTCTGGAATTCTGCCGCCTTTACGAAAGCTTTGACATCCACAAAATGGGCTTCTGGCGGGTTGGCTTTGAAGACCCGACATTATGGGAGTGGATAAAGCTGAACCGGTAAGAGAAAAGAATTTCAGGCGAGTCAACATACCCAGTCGCCTTTCACAGTTCCGCTTCGCTTCAGCCGCTTCCCTCGCTTTGCTCAGTCCAGTGGCCGCCTTCGGCGCTGTTCAACGCTCCCGCCAAGTGTAACAAAAATATTAATGATGTAGATTTCCCAAAAAATAGAGATTCGTTTATGTTTGAAATTTCAGAATATGTAAAAATCAATATATGGAGTTTTTACATATTCTGATGTATATTTAATTTATGAATTTGGCAAGACCATTTGTAAAATGGGTTGGTGGGAAAAGCCAATTATTGGATGAAATCAGAGAAAAATACCCCTCAAAAATAGAAAAATATTGCGAGCCTTTTATCGGTGGTGGCGCTGTGCTTTTTGATATTTTAAGCACAAGGCATCCAGAAACTGTTCTTATTAATGATATCAATAAAGAACTGATTAATACATATTCACAAATTAAGAATAATTGTGATGGTATGATTAATCAACTTTTCGAGCTACAAACAATTTATAAATTACATTCTCTAGAAGAAAACAAAGAATACTTCTACGAAAAACGACAGCGTTATAATGACCTGAAAGTTAATGGAAACGGTGCTGAAAATCTTGAGAAAGCTGCGCTTTTTATCTTCCTTAATAAAACATGTTTTAATGGTCTTTATCGAGTAAATTCCAAAGGCCTTTTTAATGTTCCTTTTAATAATGCAAAGAATCCACTTTTATGTGATGAAGAAAACCTTAGAGCCTGTTCACAGCTTCTGCAGAATGTAGAAATGCGAGTTGGGGACTATAAAGAATGTAAAGATTTCATAGATTCAAATACATTCGTATATATTGATCCACCATATCGCCCTCTAACTCAGACAGCTGCCTTTACCTCTTATTCAGAAACCGGTTTTACAGATAAAGAGCAGATTGAGCTTGGCAATTTTATTACAGAAATATCAAATAAAGGTGCAATGGTAGTTGCCAGCAATTCAGATCCAAAGAACTCTGATATTAATGATGACTTCTTTGACAACCTTTATTCGAAGTTCGAAATTGAGCGTGTTTCAGCTGCACGTATGATTAACTCAAATGCAAAGAAACGTGGTGCAATCAATGAACTTTTGATTTCAAATATTGCAAGTGTATTTTAGAGGTTCATATGTCAAAAAGAGATTTTCAAACTTGGCTATCAAATTTCAGATATAGTATAGCTGACTTTGGTTATTATATTGATTTTAATAAAGTCTATAACAATGTTGATTCTATCAAAATAGAGTTGAATATTCTTAATTCTTTAATCGGCTCAAAAAATATTGAAACAGATTTTGAGAACCTGATAAAAAAATATCCTGAAACATTAAAATGCATTCCAATCTTATTAGCTGTTCGTGAATATGAAATCTTTGCAGGTGAAAATGGAGATGTAAAACTCTACACTTTCAATAAACAGATAAACACAATTGAAGATTATAAATTGTTTATGAAGAAGACTGGTCTGTTTGACCTTCTTTCAAATCACATTATCAATAATCTGTATGACTATGTTACAGGTGTTGAAACTGGTCTTGATTCAAATGGCCGTAAAAATCGTGGTGGTCATCAGATGGAAGATTTAGTAGAAAGTTATATCCAAAAAGCCGGATTCAAACGTGACGTGAACTACTTCAAAGAAATGTATGTTTCTGAAGTATCTAGGAAATGGAATATCGATTTAGCTGCCGTTTCAAACCAGGGAAAAATGGAAAAACGTTGGGATTTTGTAATAAAGACAGATAATTGCATTTATCTCATTGAAACAAACTTCTATGGAAGCGGTGGTTCAAAACTCAATGAGACAGCTCGCAGTTACAAAACTATTGCAACTGAAATGAAAAATGTAAAAGGTGCAAAGTTCGTTTGGTTCACAGATGGAGCCGGATGGAAATCAGCTGCAAGAAACCTTGAAGAGACTTTTGATGTTCTTGATGATATTTACAGCATCAATGATATGCAAAATGGAATAATGAAAACGATTTTCAAGTGAGGTTAAATAAATGTCTTTTTCATTTAGACACAGTGCTGGTTTTGGTAAAAGAATAGAATACTATATAATAGGTTTAATGCTTAAAGAAGGTTTAGATTGTTATGTTCCTTTAGTAGATGACGATGGTATTGATTGTGTTATACGAAAAAATGACGGAAAATTTATTGAAATTCAAATAAAGGCACGTTCAAATGATGTAAAAATGGGAGATGCTGCATTGTTTGCTGCTTTAGAACATGAAAAAAGAGAAAACTATTATTTCGTTTTTTATTCAGAAAGATTAAAAAAAACTTGGATTCTTTCTTCAGAAGAATTTTTACAAGAGTGTACAACTAACAAAAGTGGTAAAAATGTTGGAAAAAAAAGTATTTGGTTTAATGGTTGTAAAAAAGACGATAAGGGGAATAAGATCGAATATCCAAAACCTCAATTTGACAAGTATATTGTAACAGATTTTTCCAGATTTAAATGAGGCATAAAAATTTCAATTAAAGCTTGGTATCGTTCAGAAAACTTAGATTTTACTCTAGCAAAAGGAAATTGTCTTGAACTTCTTCAGAATATAAATTTCCAGTTTAAAATGATTTTTGCAGACCCACCATATTTTCTATCAAATGGTGGTATCTCGGTTCAGAACGGCAAACAAGTTTCTGTAAATAAAGGAGAGTGGGACAAATCTCAAGGTTTTGAAAAAGATAACGAATTCAATCGACAGTGGTTAAGTCTTTGCCGAGAAAAACTTACTGAAGATGGTACTATCTGGATTTCTGGTACTTACCATAATATTTTCTCAGTAGCCCAAATGCTTAATGAATTAGGATTCAGAATATTAAACTGTATTACTTGGGCAAAAACTAATCCTCCTCCAAATCTTTCATGTAAGTTCTTTACACATTCAACAGAGTTTATTCTCTGGGCACGAAAAAATAAAAAAGTCACCCACTATTACAATTATGAATTAATGAAAGAAATAAATGGTGGAACTCAAATGCGTGATTTATGGAGTTTGCCTGCAATAGCAAAATGGGAAAAGTCCTGTGGAAAACATCCAACTCAAAAACCTCTTCCACTACTTGCACGTATAATTCTTGCATCCACAAAAGAGAATGATTGGATTCTTGATCCATTCACAGGCAGTAGTACAACAGGAATTGCTGCAAGTTTACTGAATCGTCGCTTCTTAGGTTTGGACCAAGAAGAACCTTTCCTTGAACTTTCTAAAAATCGCAGAGAAGAAATTAATAATCCTAAAACTAGATATGAATTTCGTGAAAAAATTATGAAATATTCTAATAAACCATTAACAGACATTTTTGAAGTCAGAGAGTCAGAACCTTATTATGGTCCTGATTTACCAATAGAATAATATTGTTAGTATTATAAATGTTTATAATTAAATTTGCGTTAGCGATGTGAAGGGCGCGAAGCGGCCACTGGACTGAGGTAGTTTGCGAAGCAAACGGACGAAGGAAGCGGCTGGAGCGAAAGCGGAACCCGGAACGTAGCGACCGGCCGCCGAAGGCGGTCGGGAACGCCCTTATTATAAGCACCTTTTCCTAACCCCTGATTTTCAGTATTATTAAAGAAATTTTAGTATAATTATTGAAAATCGAGGGAATTATGATTTTTTCACCGGTAGAAATTCAGGAAACTGTAAATATGTTTATGCGCCAGAAGCTGGATATCCGCTGTATTACAATGGGTATTTCTCTTCTGGACTGTGCGGATTCTGACAGCAAGAGGGCCTGCGACAAGATTTATGACAAGATTATGAAAAAGGCAGGTAATCTTGTAAAGGTCGGTCAGGATATTGAAAAGGAATTCGGCGTTCCAATCATCAACAAACGTATTTCCGTTACTCCGATTGCCCTGGTTGCCGGTGCCAGCAATGCTAAATCTTATGTTGATTATTGTAAGACGCTTGACCGCGCCGCAAAGGATCTTGGCGTAAACTTCCTCGGCGGTTTTTCGGCCCTGGTTCAGAAGGGAATTACTCCCGCTGACCGCATTCTGATTGATTCGATTCCGGAAGCCCTGGCTTCAACTGATTTTGTTTGTTCTTCGGTAAATGTCGGTTCTACAAAATCGGGAATTAATATGGACGCAGTTAAACTGATGGGTGAAACTGTTGCAAAAACTGCCGAGGTGTCTAAAAACAACGAGGTAAACGGTTGTGCCAAGCTGGTAATTTTCTGTAATGCGCCGGAGGACAATCCTTTTATGGCCGGCGCTTTCCACGGTCCCGGAGAGGGCGACAGCGTAATCAACGTTGGAGTTTCAGGCCCTGGTGTAATTCTTGCGGCAGCCCGCGAATACAAGGGACAGCCTATTAACGTTCTGGCAGACGGAATCAAAAAAATGGCTTTCAAAATCACACGAATGGGTCAGCTGGTTGGAAGCGAGGCCGCAAAGCGTCTTGATACTAACTTTGGTATTCTTGACCTTTCGCTTGCTCCAACTCCTGCCGTTGGCGATTCAGTTGCCCGCATTCTTGAAGAAATTGGTCTTGAAGGC
>OCTW011474196.1_pt1 | contig 10361 bp, 9 predicted proteins | sample 1539671 | NCBI WGS metagenome assembly OCTW01 (sample SAMN02144230, study PRJEB22623) | gut metagenome | biome: sheep rumen | host: Ovis aries | place: New Zealand
TCTGTGAGATAAAGTTTACATTAATAATATATCCTCTGTGAATCTGCAGAAACGGACGGGACTCGCCCACGCTCTGACGAAATACAGCCAGATTGTCCCTGGCGGAAAGATCGCCGTCCACCGTATGCACAATCGTATGCTTGCGGTCTGCCATAAAATACAGGACCTCATTGGGATGCAGAAAATGCACCACCCCGTCCTTATCGGTAAATACGATCCGCACATCCGAAGACATTCTGCCGGCACGCCGCTCCGCGTATTCTTTGGCAGCTGCGCCCAGCATGGCGTCCCGGTTCTCTCTGTCACAGGACTCCCACTCATCCAGCGGGCTGGAAATGCACAGATGTTTTACTTTCAGCAGATTGTTAATCAGTTCCCAGACCATGACACACCTGCGGGAACCGATGGCGATCTCTTCTTCGTTTTCATCGCTGAGCATCTGATATCTGCCGATGACGGTACATGTTTTGCCGCTGTTCTGCGCAATCAGAAACTCCTGATTGGTCAGGTGGGCCGCCGTAATCTGCCGGGAATATCTTTCCACACTGTCCCGAAAGGCCCGCATTCCTATTTCAAACTGATCCCTGCGGGAACCGATCCAGGTAACATCGATCGAACAGTAAGAAAATACAGGGCCGAGATCTTTCTGGTAGAACTTCTGCAGGATTTCCTGAGTTCTGCGGAGCGCCTCTTCTGTCTGCCTTTTGTTCATCTTGCTGCCTCCCGTTTCTGCTCTGTCAGACCAATGTTTTGCTTCCTATGTAACATAACATTTTGCCTATTTCCGCGCAATATGGTCAAGAACGAACAACATTTTCTATGACACCAAAAATAGAAAAGCACAACTTTTTGTATGGAATCAGGTGTTCTTCCGCAGATTATCGGCTGTTTTCGAAAGTGTCTCCGTCAGGGCTTCACTTTCCGGTAGATTTCCCGGGGTACGTATGCCCGGACCCGTATGCCTTCCGGGGTATACTCTTCCGCAAGCAGATTTCCGTATTTCCGAATCAGCTGAATGCTGCCGGCCGATGCATAGGGGAAGCAATGCTCCAAATAAACCGACTCTTCCAGCAGCAGTTCCGTCAGGGCCTGTTTCACAAGTTCTGTGCCCTCCCCCTTTCTCAGGGAAGTCCGAATCGTCTTTACCGCGTGGGGATCCCGGTAATACAGGGGGCCATCCACCAGATCCATTTTGTTCAGCAGGGTAATGATTCTGTGGCGGCCGATCCCCAGCTGTTCCAGGGTCTCATAAACCACCCGGATGTGCTCTTCCATCTGCGGACTGGAGGCATCCACCACATGAATGATGTAATCCGCGTATTTCGCTTCCTCCAGAGTGGAGCGAAACGCCTCGATCAGGTGATGGGGCAGTTTGGAAATAAACCCTACGGTATCGGTCAGAAGCATCTCCTGTCCGCCGTCCAACTGAAGCAGACGGGTGGTGGGATCCAGCGTGGCAAAAAGCCTGTCTTCTTCCAGCACGCCCGCGCCGGTCAGGCAGTTTAAAAGTGTGGATTTGCCCGCATTGGTATATCCCACCACCGCTGCCTGCCGGATGCTGGAGCGTTGCCGGTTCTCTCTGGTTACCTGCCGGTGCTGCTGGATTTCCCGGATTTCTCTTTTCAGCTGGGAGATTCTGCTGCGGATTCGGCGGCGGTCCATCTCCAGCTTCTTCTCTCCCGGTCCCCGGGTGCCGATTCCTCCGCCCAGCCGGGACAGGGAACGTCCCAGTCCGGCCAGGTGGGTCAGGTTATAGCGCTGCTGGGCCAGCTCCACCTGGGCTTTTCCCTCTGCGGAGGATGCCCGCCGGGCGAAGATATCCAGAATCACCAGCGTGCGGTCGATCACTTTTGTATGCAGAAGATCATTCAGATTCGCGATCTGTGCCGGTGAAAGTTCGTCATCGCAGAGTATTCCGGTGGCTCCCGTTTGCAGAAGCAGGGAGCGGATTTCCTCGATTTTTCCGGATCCGACATAAGTGGCCGGATCAAAAGCGGAACGGTTCTGCAGAATCTGACCGACTACCGCCGCGCCGGAGGTTTCCGCCAGTTCCTGAAGTTCCTCCAGGGAATCCCACGCCGTCTGTTCCTCTTCCAGCGCCGCTGCCACCAGCACGAATGTCTCCTGTTCCTGTCTGATCTGTATCATCTCATTCACACCTGCTGTCCTCCAAATGGCGCAGTGCGTCCCGGATCCGGTCCGGATCCGCGGTCACAGAGCCCTGTACCATCGCAGGTTTTCCGCCTCCTTTGCCCTCCAGCTGCTCTTTCAGGATCTGGCTGCAAACCCGCGCGTCTTCCCTGCTGCTCCCGATAATGTACCGCCAGCTGTCTGTGTCGGTTTCCACGAAGATTCCGCAGTATCCCCTGTGCCCCTCCATCAGACGGTTCACCCCTTCTCTCTGGATCTGGCTGTCCAGATCCCGCAGGAACAAAAACACGTCCTTTTGCTGCTTCGGCACGGTCCGGAGGCTGTCTTCCATCCGTTCCGTCTGCAGCCGGTAAATCCTCTGCTGCTGGGCAGCCTTTTCTTCCAGAAGCTGCCGGACACCATCTGCCGCCTCCTCCTGCTTTCTGGAAGTCAGACGGGAGATTTCTTCCAGCACCCGGGTCTTGCTCTGCAGGTCCGCGAAGGCGCGCTGCCCGCAGAGAATCGTCAGACGCATCCCGTCGGACATATTCATGGCTGAGAGAATCCGGATGACCCCGATTTCTCCCGTGCGGCTTACGTGGGGCGCGCAGCAGGCACACCGGTCCACCCCTTCAATGGTTACGATGCGCACCGGTCCGTCGATTTCCTTTTTGCTGCGATACTCCATTGCCGCCAGTTCTCCAGAAGACGGATACCGGCCATGTACCGGCACATTTTTCCAGATTACCTGATTGGCCTTCCGCTCAATGGCATCCAGCTGCTCCTGATCCAGAAAGCCGCTGATATCCAGTGTCACCGTGTTCTGACTCAGATGAAATCCGATATTCTCATAGCCGTACTGCCGGTGAATCAGGCCGCTGATGATATGCTCGCCGGTGTGGTTCTGCATGTTGGAAAACCGCTCCTCCCACGCAATCGTTCCATCTACGGAATCTCCCGGCACGGGTACCTGCGCCGGATCTTCGATCCGGATGATATGGCGGATCACATCCCCCTCGATCTGCACATCCAGCACCGGCCATCCGGCAATGGTGCCCCCATCTGCTGTCTGTCCACCCTCTTCCGGAAAAAACAGCGTCTGATCCAGGATCAGTTCATACATCCGGTCCTTTTTCTCCGTAATCCGCTTAACTTCAGCGGAAAATTCCACCCCGTAGGGGTCTGTATCATATAATTTCACGGTTGGTTCACACATCATCGTTTTTCTCTGTCTCCCTGTTTCTTTTTTAATACTTCGGTGAAATGTGGTTATAACCACATTCATTGCAAAAACTGCCTGCTATACTACAGCTGTAAAGGAAAAAAACAACTGTCAGATCTGAAAGGAGGCAGCACAATGAAAAATATAAATTCAAGAAAAGCAGCTATCGTAGGATGCGGTTTCGTCGGATCCGCTTCCGCATTTGCCCTGATGCAGAGCGGACTTTTTTCCGAAATGGTCCTGATTGACGCGAATCCGGACAAGGCGGAAGGAGAGGCGCTGGATATCAGTCACGGCATTCCCTTCGCGAAACCGATGCAGATCAGCGCCGGAACCTATGACGATATCATGGATGCCGCAGTCGTCATCGTAACTGCGGGCGCCAGCCAGAAGCCCGGTGAAACCCGGCTGGATCTGGTAAAGAAAAATGTAGGGATCTTTCGGAATATTATGCCGGAATTCAAAAAAAGAAATTATCCCGGCATCCTGCTGATTGTCGCCAATCCGGTGGACATTCTGACCTACACAGCCGTAAAATACAGCGGCCTCCCGGAACAGCGCGTCATCGGTTCCGGTACTGTTCTCGATACTGCCCGGCTGAAATACCTGCTCAGTGAACACCTGTCCGTCGACAGCCGCAGTGTCCACACCTATATCATCGGAGAACACGGCGACAGCGAGATCGCTGCCTGGAGCAGCACCAATGTCTCCGGAATCCCGCTGGATGACTTCTGCTCCATGCGCGGGCATCACGAACATACGAAAGCCATGGAGCAGCTGGCAGAATCGGTAAAAAACAGTGCCTATGAAATCATCGAAAAGAAGCACGCCACCTATTATGGCATTGCCATGGCAGTCCGCAGAATCTGCGAGGCCATTGTCCGGGATGAAAAGTCCATTCTTCCGATCTCCGCAATGATGCATGGCGAATACGGCCTGAGAGATGTGGCGCTCAGCATGCCTGCCATTGTGGGAAAAGACGGAATCGAAGGCCATGTGCCGATCCGTCTGAGTGAAGCCGAACAGGCACAGCTTACCGCATCTGCAGAGGTCCTGTCCGGTGTCATCCGGGAAGCGGTAAACTAAGCGGTTTACCGGGATTCTTCTGACAGTTCCAGCAGCTTCTTTTTCAGATCATCCTCCAGATGCTGCAGTTCGATCTCTGCGCTGCGGCGTTTCTCCCGCCCCTCCTTCTGGATCTGCAGCACGCTGTCCAGCGTGGAGATCAGTGTCTGGTTGGTTTCCTGCAAAGTCTCCAGGTCTACGATGCCCCGCTCCGATTCCCTGGCGCTGTCCACTGCTGCGGACTGCAGCGCTTTCGCGTTTTTCTTCAGCAGGTTATTGGTCATATCCGTGACTTCCCGCTGCGCGCGGGCCGCCTGGGCGGAATGTTCGATGCCCACGGCAATTACCATCTGATTCTTCCACAGAGGGATGGTATTGACAATGGTTGACTGGATCTTCTCCGCCATCACCGAGTCTGAATTCTGCACCAGCCGCAGCTGCGGTGCGGTCTGAATGGAAATCGTGCGGGTCAGCTCCAGATCATAAATCTTCTTTTCCAGACGGTCGCACATCGCCGCGCAGTCCCTGGCTGCCTGGGCATCTTCCTGCCGTCCGCTGGCTTCCGCCTTCTGCTGCAGCTGCTTCAGCTCTCCGTCCCTGGTCCGGGCCAGTGCTTTTTTCCCTGCCAGGATATACATGGACAATTCCTTAAAATAGGCCAGGTTCAGATCGTACATGCGATCCAGCAGATCCATGTCCTTAAGCAGTGTGACTTGATGATGCTCCAGCACATCCACAATCGCGTTTACATTGGTCTCAACTTTATTGTATTTCGCCCGCAGGCTGCTGAGGCGGGCCGCGTTTTTCCGGAAGGGATGAAAGCCCTTCTTCTCCTCTCCGGCGTCAAAATTCTTCAGTTCGGTCATCAGGTCCGTAATCAGCTGTCCTGTTTCCCCCAGATCCTTCGTTCGGATATTTGCCAGGGTTTTTTCGGAAAAATCCGCCATTTTTTTCTGGGTTCCCGATCCGAGCTGCATAATCGCCCGGGTATTGTGAAGGTCAATCTGACCGGCAAACTGCTCGGCCTGGGCCAGTTCTTCCGGACTCAGCACACTGCTGTCCAGCATGTCCTGTTTCTGTTTCTGCTCCTGTTCCGGACGGGTACGGGGCACATCATCCGCTGCCTCATCAAAACGCAGTTCCGGTGTGATACTGAAATCCTTAAAATCTTCTGACATTTTTCTGTCCTCCTATCTGTGCGTTTCCCCGGTCAGGCCGTCCTGTTCCATCATGGTCTTCATGGCGGACAGATCCGACTGAATGTCCCAGCTCATATCCCGCACCATATCCTGCAGCAGCGCGTCAAATGCCTGACGAATGGTGCCCATGGTTTCACGGATTTCCCGTTTTGTCTCTTCCGCATTGTCTGTATCCAGCCCCCGGGCTTCGATATCCGCGTATACATGAAGCATTTTCACCGTAGTCGGCAGATAATAGCCGATCAACCGGCGCAGCCGGGAAATCGATGCCGGATTCCGGCGCGCCTGTGCCAGAATCTGTTCCACCTGCAGGCCAAGATCATTGGCCTCCTGCTTCATACGTGGATCCTGCATCCGGTTTGCGAGATCCCGGATTTCTGTCAGTTGCCGGCTGCCTTCTGCCAGCACCTGCCGGGCATCTTCTGTCAACTGTGCTTCCATTTCTTTCTGTTCTTCCGCCTGCTTCTGCCGGGTGTAAGACATGCGGGAGAAATCTTCATAGGCCTGATCCGTCAGGAACAGCATCGGAATGGTTTCTTCCAGGTGCCCCTGGGGAATCATCCCGCAGCGAAGCATCCCTCGGATTTCCCTCCTGACTTTTGCCAGGGGCAGATTTCTGCCTCTGGACAGTTCCTCCAATCCCACACTGACACGGTCTCCCACCAGATTCGCGTAGGGTCTGCAGTTGTTCCAGGCATTCCATTTTTCACGGAACCGGCAGATCCCATAGGACAGGCCGCCGGTCAGCGCTCCGAATATAACAGTAAATACAATAAAAACCGGCCAGCCGCTGTGGACTGCCAGGGCCAGCATCACCAGAAATACCACCAAAGACGCTGTGCCAAACACCGCCGAAAGCACCGTACCTGCAACAGCCGCCGCCTTATTCACGGCAGACCGGCGGAAGGCAGCGGGAAGCTCCCTGTGAAAACGGCTGCGGATTTCTTCTCCTGCCCGGTTCACCGCGTCCTGGGCCAGTTCCGATACTTTCCGGGACATACCGTGGAAATCACCGCTGGCAATGGACGCATTAATCATAGAGGCTATTTTCTCTCCATACATTCTGTAATCATCATTCATCCTGTTATCCTTTACTCTGTTCAACTGCTTCCGTATTTTTTTCAGTATACCATAAACCGGCGGGCAACTGGTATTTCTTTCTGCTCCTTCCTGTCTTCTCTATCGGAAAAACACGCAAAAGATCCATGACGATCCTGCCAGGAACTGGCAGAACCGACATGGATCCGGTGTTTTTCGAATGCTTTATTTCATTTTATTTCAGATTGTTGCTGCGGTCGTAACGTTTGCCGCCCCAGTAGATCCGGCTGGCCACTTCCGCCTTTTCCGGCAGTTCCACATCTTTCATAATCCAGGAGACAAACTCTTCGAATCCGGTGCGGTCCACAATATACCCTACATGTTCCTTGCCTTCCAGCGCTTCCGGATCGATATATTCCTCTACGTAGGCATAGGCATTTTTCACGATTTTCAGGATGCTGTCCTCATCCGCCCATTTGATAAAGTCCTCCGCCAGGCGCGGATTCTTCTTGCCGGTTCTGCCCAGCAGCACCAGACGGAAATACTTCTCCCTGCTTCTGGTCCAGGCACGGGTAGGGCAGTAATTCACGCACACGCCGCAGCCGATGCACAGATTCTCATCCCGGACCACTTTGCCGTTTACCATTTTCAGCGCGCCTACCGAACGGATTTTGCAGTATTTAACACACTGCTCACAGCTGACGCAGCGGTCTCTGTTGTACTGGGGCTCTGTCATGCCGATAATGCCGAAGTCATCCATCCGCACTTTGGCGCAGTCATTGGAACAGCCGGTAAAAGCCACTTTCATATGCAGATGGTTGGGAAATATGGCCTGATCCATCTTCTGCGCAAAAGCAGTGGTATCATAGCATCCGAAGGGACACAGACGCGCGCCCGGACAGGCCACGATATTTCTGGTGCCGGATGCCGGATATCCCTTATCCCGCTCTTCCTGATTGACTTTTGTGTCCTCTATGATTGCCTGCAGCTTCTGATTGACCTCGTCCACGCACTCCATGGGAATTCCCGGAATTTCCACGCCCTGTCGGTTTGTGACAAACACCGAACCATTGCCGTATTCTTCCGCGATCTCTGTAATCCGCGCCAGACTCTTCGCGCTGATCAGCCCGCCGGGAATCCGCACACGGGAAGCAGTTTCTCCCCGTACTTTGGAGAGACGAAAGGCATTTCTTTTCAGCTGTTTCATATTGATATCAAGACTCATGATACGCTCCTTCCGTTAATCCAGCATTTCCTTGCTTTCCGTGTACCGGAACACCGGTCCGTCCAGACAGACATACTTCTCACCGATGCGGCAGTGGCCGCACTTGCCCAGGCCGCAGCACATCTTCCGTTCCTGGGACACCCAGATATTCTCTTCCTGAAAACCGATTCCCAGCAGTCCCTGTACGGTAAACCGCATCATCGGCGGCGGTCCCACCACTACTGCCTGGGCGCTGGAAGGATCCCGCAGCGGAAGATCCGGAATGTACTTCGTCACCAGACCGATCCGTCCCTCATAGCCTTCCGGAGCGCCATCCACCGTCAGCCACAGGTCCAGTTTTTCCTCCCAGTCCTTCAGATCCCTGCGAAACAGCATATCATCCGGGCTTTTAAATCCCACGATCACATGCTTGTCTTTCGGCGCGCTGCTTTCCGCCAGCGCTTGAATCACGCCGCGCACCGGGGAAACGCCGGTGCCGCCGGCCACAACCACCACTTCTCCTTCCGCATACCGCTCCGTGTCAAAGCCGTTGCCAAAGGGGCCGCGCAGCAGCAGGGGCTGTCCTTCATACTGTTCGAAAACTTCATCGGTCACCCGGCCCACTTTCCGGATCGTCAGGTCCACAAAACCGTCGCCGATTCCGCTGACAGAAATGGGGGCTTCCCCGTATTTCGGAACAGATACCTCAAAAAACTGACCCGGTTTCACCGCACCGTGAAACTCCATCCGAAACGTATATTCCTTCGCGGTATGGGGAATCACTTTCAGGATCCGCGACGGAAACGGTACATACACATTCTCTTTGCTTACTGCCATACGATCACTCCTCCTTCCCTGCTTCTGCTCTGACTGCCTGATTCAGTTTGTTAATGCAGGCGGAATAGGAGATATACTCCGGACAGACGGTATCGCAGCGTCCGCACCCCACGCACATATCATAGCCAAACCTTCTGCGGAAATCATAGACTTTATGCAGCACCTTGAAGCGCATGCGCTCTCCGTTGCTTCTCCGGTACTGTCCGCCGCCGGCCACATTGGTGTATCCGTCCACCATGCAGGAGGCGCTGACTCTGCGGCGTTCTCCCACTTTTCCATTGTCAGTATAAAAGATATCCTGCATGGTAAAGCAGGTGCAGGTCGGACAGACAAAGTTGCAGCGTCCGCAGTTAATACAGCGAACAGAATATTCCTCCCACATCGGGGACTGATAGATGCTGTTGGGCACCTGTTCCGGAACAGATACATGCACCCGGTTCTCCGTGACCCTCGCCGGCGTCACGTCAGCCGGACGCGCCCCGGCTTCTTCCAGCAGTTCCCGGATGCTGTCGTCTTCTGCGGTTACCCGGAACTCCGTTCCGGCGGCATCCATGGTCATCACATACCCGTCCGCGGCCCGGTTGCTCTTCATATCCACACAGAAGCCGTCGGCGCAGCTTTCGGCACAGCCCATCAGCACAAATTTCACCTTGTCCCGCAGACGCCTGTAAAACCAGTCCTTCTGCGCTCCGTTGCCCAGATAAATCTGATCTAAGCGCTGCAGTCCGCACAAATCACAGTTTCTCAGAAATACCAGCACTTCCCGCGCATCCGTATCCGCTTCTTTCACCTCATTTTCCGTAAAATAAAACATCGTCTCGGAAAGAGGCGTCAGAATTTCCTTAAAGGAATAATCCGACCGGACATCCCACTCGATTTCATCCGCCTGTGCCACATCCTTATAACGGATCACATCTGTGGCTGTAAATCTGCCTTCCCCTTCTTTTCTGACCGGCGCGTACAGACGGTACCGTCCGCCCAGCAGCTGAAACAGCCGGGCTGTTTCTTCACGGTTTAATTCGTATCCCAAGACAGTCTCCTTTCTTTTTTCACGCACTTTGTTATTACTTTATCATCATAGTCCGTTTGGCTGTCTGTGACACGTTGCGTGCGCAACAACTGCGGGTTGTACCTTGTTTTTTTTGCTGTACACTCGCGTTTTTTCGGCATTTCTTCCTTCTGAGCTTCCAATTCTTCCTTTATTTCACGGTTCGAACTGAAGATAACGGGCCTTTTACTGTCTTTCCGCTTACTTTTCGATATGCTCTAACCCGATAATAGTATTTTTTGCCTTTTTTCGCTTTTTTGTCGGTAAACACTGCCTTTTTCCCGGATGTAACCTTTCCGACCGTTTTATATCCTTTGCTTTTCTTTACCGAGCGGAGAATCTGATATCCGCTGGCTCCGGCTGTTTTTTTCCAGAAAATGCGCACACTTGTCTTTCCCTTCCTTTTTCCCTTCACCCCGGATACTTTCTTTAACGCCGGCACTGCCGATACAGTGGCCGTATATTTTCCGTATGCTGTCTTCTGATCTTTGCGCAGATAGGCCCGAATCCTGAACTGGTATTTTGTTCCTGTCTTCAAATTCTTTACCGTAAGGGAAGTCCCGCTGACTGTTTTGATTTTTTTGAAGCGGGAGCCGGCCTTTTGGTAGATCTCATAGC
>OCTW011412656.1_pt1 | contig 10359 bp, 11 predicted proteins | sample 1539671 | NCBI WGS metagenome assembly OCTW01 (sample SAMN02144230, study PRJEB22623) | gut metagenome | biome: sheep rumen | host: Ovis aries | place: New Zealand
CTCCGGAAGGGAGGCCAAGGATGAGAACATTCTGGACAGTTTTCCCGGAGGATCCGGACATACTTCCGCAGGACTTTGAGAGCCTGCGAGAAGCTCAGGAGTGGGCAGACGAGCTCTGCTGCAGTTACACGATCGAGGAGGCACAGTGATGAAAAAGAGGGAGATCAAGGTCAAGGTCACATACACGGACGGCTACAAGGAACGCTTCACGAAGGCGTGCATCGAAGTGGCCAGGAAGAGGGTGAGCCCATGAGAAGAGAAGACCCGAAGACGCTGGCCAACAGTTTCATCCTGGGCACAGTGATCGCACTGGTCGGAGCCGTTTTTCTCGGTCCGGCATACCAAAAAGAACAAGCCGAGAGGCGAGCCATCGAGAAGGAATGGGTCCTTGAACAGATAGAAGCCGACAGAGCCTACAAGGCAGAAGTCGAGGCAGAAGCGGCACGCTGGGAAGCAATCGAGGCAGCTGAGACAAAACAGACCGACGTCGTGATAGTTCACCAGGTGCTCGATGACGAGTACATCCCGAACGAAGTAGAAGAGGCCGCACGATACTGGGGCGAAGTTTATCAGATCGCTCCGGAGTTCCTGGAAGCGATCGCCTGGCATGAGAGCCGGTTCCAGGAAGACGCCGAGAACGGTGGCTGCATCGGACTGATGCAGGTCTCACCAAGATGGCACCAGGATAGACTTGAGCGGCTGGAGCTTACGAACGACGACCTCTGGACGGTGAACGGTAGCATGGCAGTGGCCGCGGACTATCTGAGGGAGCTCTTTGACACTTACAACGACCCTTATTGGGTACTTATGACATATAACGGCGATAGCAACGCCGAGGCCTACAAGAAGCTGGAGCACTCGCCTAGTGAGTACGCTCTGAACATCTGCGACCTGGCGTTCTACATAACACAAGACCATGAAGAAGGGAGGAGTTGCACATGGCTGGACGAATAAAACACGCACAGCGTAGCCACAGAAGCTATCAGCAGCAGGCAGTGATGGCCGGAAGTTTTGCAAGACAGTCGGCCGCCTATGCCGCAGTAAGATCGGCCAAGAAGAGCCAGGGCATCCTGGCAGGACTGAAGAACATGTTCCACAAGTCACAAGCTAAATGAAAAAAGGAGGAACCGCAAAATGCAAATAACAGTGACTTTTAACAACTTAGAAGAGGTCAATGAGTTCGCGAGCCGCGTCTGGATCGCTGGCCTCACAGAAGAGAAGAAGCCCCTCACGAAGGAGGAGCTGAACGAGTCGGCCAAGAAGACCACCGAGATCATCAACGCCGCAGAGGCGAAAGAAGAGGCCGAAAAGAAGGCCAAAAAGGAAGAGGCGAAGAAGTCCTCACCTAAGACAGAAAAGCCTCAGGAAGAGGCAAAAACAGAAGAAAAAGAGGCACCTGAAGAGAGCATTGAGCACGCTCCTGACTACACAGCCGGAGCTGGCAAGAAGGTGACAGAGAGCCAGGTCAAGGTGCTCCTGTCTGAGAAGCTCAAAGCAGGCAAGAAGGCAGAGGTCAAGGAACTGTTCGGCAAGTACGGAGTCGAGAAGCTCTCCGAGCTCATCGAGAAGCACCCGGACAAGCTGGACGAGTTCTACAAAGACGCGGAGGGTATCTGATGGCAGCACCAACCAAACACGCAAAACTGAATAGCAGCGGGGCCCACAGATGGATGAACTGCCCCGGATCGGTGAAGATCTCCGAGCAGTTCCCTGCATCGTCTTCGATCTACGCGGACGAGGGAACACTGGCCCACGATGCTGCAGAGCAGCTGATCAAGACGCAGAAGGTCTCAGCTGCACACAAGGGCAAGATCACGAAGTTCTACGGAGAACACCCGGAACTGGGCGGAAGTGTGGCCGAGATGATCACAACCCTGGAGCCGTATGTCGACTTCGTCCAGGAAGAGTACGCAGAAGCGCAGAAAACAGACGCAGGCGCCCAGCTCCTCACAGAGCAGAAGGTAGACCTCTCGAACTGGATCCCGGAAGGCTTCGGCACCACAGACGTGGCCATCATCGGAGGCAAGACGCTCCACATCATCGATCTGAAGTACGGCAAGGGCGTCCCGGTCTTCGCAGAAGGCAACCCACAGCTCAGACTCTACGCACTCGGCACTTTGGCCATGCTGGAAATGATCTACGACATCGATGAAGTGAAGATGACGATCTACCAGCCGCGCATCGATAACGTCTCGAGCGACAAGATCCCCGCAGCAGAGCTCAAGAAGTGGGGCGAGGAGCGGGTCAAGCCTGCCGCCGAGCTCGCACTCTCAGACAACGCCCCCTTCGCTGCAGGTGGCTGGTGCCAGTTCTGTCCGGCAAGACAGCAGTGCAGAACACGCGCCGAGAACTTCCTGAGCCTCAAGGAATACAAGAAGAAGGCACTCCTCTCCCATGAGGAGATCGGCAAGATCCTCGGAGAGGTCGACGGCCTGGTCAAGTGGGCCGAAGATCTGAAGGATGGAGCCCTGACGAGAGCGCTGGAGGGTGAGAGCTTCCCCGGCTGGAAAGTAGTCGAAGGCAGAAGCATCCGAAAGTACTCCGGAACGGAAGAAGAGATCGTCCGCCAGTGTGAGGGCGCAGGATATGACCACGCGCTCCTCTATGAAACCAAGCTCCTCACCGTCTCCGCTATGGAGAAGATGATGGGCAAGAAGCAGTTCGCCGAAGTCCTGGGCGACTATGTTGAAAAACCTGCAGGCAAGCCAACGCTCGCACCGGAAGATGACAAGCGTCCGGCCATAGTAAACAACAGCGCCGCGGAAGACTTCGCGGATGAATAAATCACAAGGAGGAATTGAAAAATGGCAAGTAGAAACGGAAAGAAAGTGATCACGGGCAAGGTAAGGTTCTCATATCTTCATGTGTTTGAGCCTTATGCAGCCCAGGCAGGACAGGAGGAGAAGTACAGCGTGTGCCTGCTCATCCCTAAGTCTGACAAGGTGACGCTCCAGCTCATCCAGGAAGCAGTCGCAGAGGCTACTGACGAAGGACAGAAGACAAAGTGGGGCGGCAAGGTTCCGAAGAACCTCAAGCTCCCCCTCAGAGATGGAGACACTGAGAAGGATCTCGACGAGAACCCTGAATACGAGGGCATGTACTTCTTAAATGCTACCAGCAAGAGACAGCCCGGTCTCGTAGACAGTCACAAGATGGAGATCTTCAGCGCTGAGGACTTAAAGAGCGGCGACTGGGGTCTCGCTTCCATCAACTTCTTCCCCTTCTCCGCATCCGGATCCAACGGTGTGGGCGTAGGGCTCAACAACCTCATGAAGAAGGAAGACGGCGAGGCTCTCGGCGGAACCTTCACCAAGGCTGAGGACGACTTCGAGGGAGAATTTGAGGATGAAGATGGCCTCCTCGATTGAGCTCGGCATCGACATCGAGACATACAGCTCTGTGGACATCAAGAACGGGGCCTACGCATACAGCGAGGCCCCGGACTTTGAAGTCCTGCTCATCGGTTACAAGTTCAGCGACGAGAACGACATCGTCTGCCTGGATCTGACTGCAGAAGACAAGGACGACCTCTATGCGAAGCACAAGCGCTTCTGGGAAGCCCTTGCGGATCCTGCAGTAATTAAGACAGCATACAACGCCAACTTCGAGCGCACCTGTCTGGCCAAACACACCGGCCAGCTCATGCCTCCCGATCAGTGGCGCTGCACCATGATCCTGGCGGTCCAGCTGGGCCTCCCTCGTGCCCTGGAAAACGTCGGCCCCGCGCTCGGACTGTCTGAGGAAGAACAGAAAAAGAAAACCGGCAAGGCGCTGATCCAGTATTTTTGTAAGCCTTGCAAGCCCACAAGATCCAACGGCGGCAGAACCAGGAACACAGCCGTCAATGCACCGGAGAAGTGGGAACTATTCAAAGAATACAACATCGGAGACGTAGCAACAGAACAGGCCATTCTCAAGCGCCTCAGAGACTTCCGTCCCGATGATAAGGAGCAGGCGCTCTGGTCACTCGATCAGATCATAAACGATCGAGGCGTCCTTCTGGACGTGGACATGGCCGAGAAGATCGTCGGCTTCGATACATTAAGAAGCGAGGAGCTGCTCCAGGAGTCCAGAGAACTGACAGGACTCTCCAATCCGAACAGCCTCCAGCAGCTCAAGCCCTGGCTGAGTGAACACGGACTTCCTGCAGAGAGCCTTCGCAAGGATGACGTGGAAGAAGCTCTTCAGGCTCCTGATCTTGATCCGGACGTCCGGAGAGTTCTGGAGATCCGCCAGGCACTCGGGAAGACTTCCGTCAAGAAATACCAGACGATGATCGACATCGCCGGAGCGGATGGAAGAGCCCGGGGCATCATGCAGTTCTATGGTGGCCATACGGGCAGATGGGCGGGGCGTTCTTTGCAGCCGCAGAACCTCGCCAGGAACACCATGCCGGACGACGAGCTCGATGCAGCTCGTGATCTGGTCAAGATGGGAGACTTTGAGGGGCTCGAGATGCTCTTCGGAGAACCGGCTCCGATCTTCTCCCAGCTGGTGAGGACGGCGTTCATCCCATCACCGGGCAACCGGTTCGTCGTGAGTGACTTCTCGGCCATCGAGGCCAGGGTGATCGCATGGATCGCCGGAGAGGAGTGGCGCCTGGATGTCTTCAGGAACGACGGCGACATATACTGCGAGAGTGCGAGCCGCATCTACCACGTCCCGGTCGTGAAGCACGGCATCAATGGAGAGCTCAGACAGCGCGGCAAGGTCGCAGAGCTGGCCCTGGGCTACGGCGGAAGCGTGGGAGCCATGAAGCAGATGGACACCACCGGCTCAGTGCCTGAGGAAGAGATGAGCGGCATCGTCCAGCAGTGGAGACGGGAGTCTCCGGCCATCGTGAGGATGTGGAAGGAGTGCCAGAACGCAGCCGTCTCCGTTATATCCGGGAGACAGCCCAGGAGAGTCTCGAGGACTCTGCAGGGCACTGAGTTCTACATGGAGAGAGTCGCAGGGACTCCGGTGCTGATCATAAGACTGCCAAGCGGTCGCCCGATCTCCTTCTGGGATCCGATGGTCATGGAGTCCGAGATGGGGCCGCGTGTGACATATATGAACCAAAACCAGACGACCAGGAAGTGGGAACGCTGCGAGACCTATGGCGGAAAGATCACCGAGAACATCGTGCAGAGTGTCGCCCGCGACTGCCTGGCCGAGAAGATGACGCAGCTCTCTGCTCAGGGTTACAACATCGTCTTCCACGTCCATGATGAGATGATCCTGGACGTGCCAAGAGAAGACACAAGAGCCGCGGAGATCGTTGACAAGATAATGGCCGAGCCTATCGACTGGGCGGAAGGCCTGCCACTAAAAGGAGGGACTTATGAGTGCGATTTTTACAGAAAAGACTGAGCAAGTCCTGACGATCCAGTACATGACAGAGGGCGGACATGGCACCATGAACATCCGCCTCGATCAGGCGCTTCCGTGCACAGCCGCATGGCTGAAGAAGCTCCTGAAGGTCGTCAGACTGTCAGACCAGCAGGAAGAACTGGAAGCCGAGCTTCTGATCTACCTGAACGAGCTCTTCGATGCTCTTCCGGATCCGGAAGACATAAAGGCAAGACAGAGATCCGCAGAACTGTCCGCCGGTCTTCAGAGGTCGGAGGTGATCAAGATCAAGGCACAGGAAAAGGCGCAGGCCGACTACGTGAAGCTGCACGTCAAGCGTGGGGACAAGAACAACACCTACAGGAAGCAGCTGGATGAGACAAGGGAGAAGCTGAAGACCGAAAAGGACCGCCTCTACCGTATGGAGGACAAGGTGAGAGTCTTCAAACACGCCCTCGAGGACAGGGAGAGAGATGAGAAAAGGATCCGGGAGTGCCTGGCTCTTCTCGGACAGGAGGACATAGATGCAGCAAGCTAATAATGTGATCAAGATGGAAGAAAAGACCGTCACAGGTCTCAAAAATAACCCGACCGTGTGGATCGCTGAAGGCACCAGTCGCTTCTCTACAGCCTGGAAGAATAAGCAGGTGCGCTGGTCGGAGCTTCTGGCCAGACTCAAGAACGTCTCGATGACACAGGAGACGCAGGCCGAATACTTAAAAATGTCTAAGGCTCAGCAGGACAAGATCAAGGACGTGGGCGGCTTCGTAGGCGGAACGCTCGACGGCGGAAGACGTAAGTCCGACACCGTAAAGCTCCGCAGCCTTGTCACCTTCGACCTGGACTTCGCTCCGGCTGACTTCGTTCAGACGATGCAGCTGGAGGCTCCCTATGCCTGGGCCATCTATTCAACCCACAAACACAAACCGGAGACGCCCCGCTTCCGTCTCATCGCTCCACTGTCCCGTGACGTGGATCCTGAAGAGTATGAAGCGCTGACCAGGAAGATGGCCGAGGAGATCGGGCTCGAATACTTCGACAGCACGACCTTCCAGCCGAGCCGCCTGATGTACTGGCCGAGTGCTTCGCGCGATGCGGAGTTTGTCTTCGAGTATAACGACGACAAAGTGCTGGATCCTGACAAGATCCTGGCCAAGTACCCGGACTGGCGTGATGTCTCATACTGGCCGGTGTGCCCGGATGAGGTCAGGGTCCAGAAGAAGCGACTGGAGAAGCAGCAGGATCCAACCAAGAAGAAGGGGCCGATCGGAACCTTCTGCAGGACCTACACCGTGCCGGAGGCCATCGCCGCGTTCATCCCTGAAGTCTACACCAAGGCAGACAACAAGGACGACCGCTACACCTACGCGCAGGGCTCGACCTTCGGCGGTCTCGTCATATATGACGACGGGCTGTTCTGCTACTCAAATCACAGCACGGATCCGGCGCACGGTCAGGATCTCAACGCCTTCGACCTCGTGAGGATCCACAAGTTCGGCCACGAGGATGATGATGTGCCGGAAGGCACACAGACGACGAGGCTCCCTTCATATAAGTCCATGATCGACCTGATCAGAACCGACAAGAACTGCATCAGGACCTTCGACGCAGAACGTCACGCGGCTGCTGCCGATGACTTTGAAGGAGAAGAGGGAGAGCCGCACGAGTGGAGGCTCGACCTGACAAGAACGAAGCAGGGGCTCGTTGAGCCCACGATCGAGAACCTTCTCATGATCCTCAGGATGGACGAAGCTCTTGCAGGCATCCGCTTCAATATGCTCTCCGAATACGTGGAGCTGACGAGACCGGTGCCATGGAAGAAGGAGCTCATGGAGTGGACTGATGCAGATGACTCCAGCCTCTTCATATATCTGGCCGTGGAGTACAACACCTTCAAGCGTACCGACATCAACGACGCACTGATCACCGTGGCCAAGGAGAGAGCCTTCCATCCCGTGAGGGACTATCTGGACGAGCTCCCTGACTGGGACGGAGTACCAAGGATCGAGACTCTGTTCATCGACTACCTGGGGGCAGACGATGAAGACTACACCCGCGAGGTGACGAAGCGCTGGCTGATCGCAGCCGTGTCGAGGGCAAAACGCCCGGGCGTGAAGTTCGACTACATCCCGGTGCTGTCCGGTCCCGGTGGAATAGGCAAGAGCACACTGGTGGCCAGGCTGGGCCGTTTTTGGTTCTCTGACTCCCTCAGCTTCGAGGATATGAAGGACAAGACTGCAGCAGAGAAGCTCCGCGGCACATGGATCAATGAGATCTCAGAGCTCAAGGGCATGCGCAAGATCGAAGTTGAGAGCGTGAAGAGCTTCGTCTCAAGGACTGAGGACATCTATCGCGCAGCATACGGACGGAGAACCGAGAAGCATCGCCGCGGGTGCGTGTTCATAGGAACCAGCAACGCGGAGGACTACCTGAAGGACATCACCGGCAACCGTCGCTTCTGGCCGATCGACTGCTCTGCAGACCACAAGAAGAACGCCTGGGAGCTTACCGATGACGAAGTCGGCCAGATCTGGGCCGAGGTACTGTTCTATTATGATGCACTGGATGACAAGAGCCTGGTGCTTGACGCCGACATGGACAAGATCGCGACATCTAAACAGATCAGGGCGCTCGAACAGGATGAGAGGCTCGGCCTCGTTCAGGAATACCTGGAGAAGCTCCTGCCTGCAGACTGGGATGAGAAGGATCTCACCGACCGACGCTTCTGGCTGGACACAGGCGATAAGGGAACCGTTAAGAGGACAGAGGTCAGCGTGATGGAGATCTGGGCCGAGTGCTTCAGGATGACACCCGCTGCTAAGAAGAGAAGCGACTCCGACGACATCGTCAGGATCCTCACACAGCTGGGCTGGGAGCGTGCAGAAAAGAGCACGAAGAGGCTCCCGATATATGGCCCGCAGGGCTACTATAAACAGCGAAGCTCAAAATAGCTGTTTACAAAACGAAAGTGTAAACAAAAACAAATTTACAAAACACGATTTACACCCTCAAAGCCCTATAAATAAGGCGCTATAGCGATTTTGTAAAAATGTAAATAGCCTATTATGACTATATTTTATTTTATGTATATATAAGCATATAAAAACATATATATAAGGGTATATAGGGGAACTGTTTGACATATTTACACGGAGGACAAAGTGAGAGAAAAAGAAGTCGAGAAAAAACTGACTGAAGGGATCAGGAACATCGGCGGCGTCGCCTTCAAGTTCGTGTCGCCCGGTAATGACGGCGTGCCGGACAGGATCGTGGCGCTGCCTGGTGGGAGGATCGCCTTCGTGGAATTAAAGACAGAGACGGGCAGATTGTCCGGACGTCAGAAGGTCCAGATCAAACGGCTAACGCAGCTGGGGTTTGATGTTCAGGTGCTTTATGGAGCCGGAGAGGTTGAGGACTTCCTGAAGAAGGTCAAGAAGGAGGTGGACTGGTATGAAGTACTCGCCGCACGCATATCAAAAAAGGGCGACACAGTTCATCCTTGCCCATGAAGCCGCCGGGCTCTTCCTGGAGATGGGACTCGGCAAGACCGTGATCACCCTGACAGCCATCGATGAGCTGATGAACGACCGGTTCGAGGTTCAGAAGTGCCTGGTGATCGCACCGCTTCGTGTAGCTGAGGACACCTGGAGCAGAGAGTCGACCAAGTGGGACCACCTGAAGCACTTGCGGATCGCCAAGATCTTAGGATCTGCAGCAGACAGGATCCGGGCACTGAAGAAGAACGCCGACATCTATGTGATCAACAGGGAGAACGTGGTGTGGCTGGTGGAATATCTGGAAGAGAACCGGATCAGGTGGCCCTTCGATATGGTGGTGATCGATGAGCTCTCAAGCTTTAAGAACAACCAGGCGAAGAGGTTCAAGGCACTCCGCAAGATGAGGCCGATGATGGACAGGATCGTGGGGCTGACCGGAACACCGGCGGCCAACAGTCTGATGGATCTGTGGGCCGAGATGTATCTGTTGGATCGAGGCGAGAGACTGGGGCGGACTCTGACAGCGTACCGGGGCAACTGGTTCCGGCCAGGATATGGCAACGGCTACGTGACATATAAGTGGGAGCCAAGGCGCGGAGCGCTGGAGGACATCACGAAGAGGATCGCGGACATCACGGTGAGCATGAAGGCGGAGGACTACCTGGAGCTGCCGGACAAGATCGAGAACACCATCGAGGTGGACATGGGTGAGAAGGGCACGAAGCTCTACCAGGACATGGAGAGGGAGAGCCTGATCGAGCTGGAAGGAGCTGATGAGATCGTGGCGCTGGATGCAGCCGCAGTCATGTCGAAGCTCCTGCAGATGGCCAACGGGTTCATCTATGACCAGGCACACAACTCCATCCACCTGCATGAGGCGAAGCTGGAAGCACTTGAGGAGATAGTCGAAGCCGCAGATGCGCCGGTGCTGGTCTTTTATAATTTCCAGGCCGACAAGGATGCGATCCTGGCAAAGTTCCACGAAGCGAGACTCCTGGAGAACGACTCCACCATCGAGGACTGGAACCGGGGCAAGATCAAGATGCTGCTTGCACATCCGGCCAGTGCCGGCTACGGCTTAAACCTGCAGGAAGGTGGTCACATCATGGCATGGTACGGACTACCCTGGAGCCTGGAGCAGTATCTTCAGGCAGTGGCCAGACTGCAGAGGCAGGGGCAGAAGTACCCGGTGATGGTCTACCACATCATCGCGAAGGGAACAGTCGACGAGCAGGTCATGAAGAGCCTGCAGAAGAAGGACATCACACAGAGCGCCCTGATCGGGATCCTGAAAGACAGGAAGCAGGGCTACAAGTAACAAGAAAAGGAGCAAGAACATGAAGAACACACTGACGGATCTGAACAACTACCTCTTCGAGCAGCTGGAAAGGCTGAATGACGACGAGCTGACACCTGAAGAGCTGGATCGGGAACTGCAGAAGACAGACTCCATCGTCAAGATCTCGGAGAAGATCATCGAGAACGGTGAGCTGGCCTTCAAGACCATGAAGCACCTGGACGATTATGGCTA
>OCTW013421473.1_pt1 | contig 10355 bp, 14 predicted proteins | sample 1539671 | NCBI WGS metagenome assembly OCTW01 (sample SAMN02144230, study PRJEB22623) | gut metagenome | biome: sheep rumen | host: Ovis aries | place: New Zealand
TTTTATTATTAGGTTACAAATATAATAATAATTTTTGGAATTGCGGAATTATTTGTTTCAATCGCCAGAGATTCCGCTGGTATGAAATAGGGCAAACCCCACCGAAACCGATGGGGTGGTGAAATGTCCAAGCATTAGTAGTTTACGCCGGTTAAGATTTCCCTGCGTTGAGGTATTTCTTCAGGGCTTTGACGTAGGCGCGGAAGGCTTCAGTGCCGGAGGGGGTGATGCGGCAGGTGGTGCGGGGCATCTTGCCGCGGAAGCTTTTCTCGACGGCTATGTAGCCCGCCTCGGCCAGTTTGTCGATCTGCACACTCAGGTTGCCAGACGAGGCACCGGTCTGCTCTTTTAGGTAGGTGAAGTCGGCTTCGTCCACCCCCGTCAGGATTGACATCACGGCCAGGCGCAGCTCCGAGTGCAGCAGGGGGTCCAGTTTGGGCAGCATAGGGCTATCGGTATTGACGTTTGACAAGCAATCCTGTGAACATCAGCACTAAGCCGGCGAAGGTGAAAATGAACATCTGCTCATATCCGAGGCCCAGAATGTAGTAGATGGCCAGCCCCCCGATGCCGGTGATGAAGCCCGCAAACTTCATTATCCAATTCTTCAATGCAACGCCGCAGGCACATTCGGCCAGCCCGAAAATGAGGACAATCTCGGCCGAAAGGCCCGCCAAAGATGCCAAGGTACGTAATATGTTTGTACCCAGCTCGGAGAAAATAAGTGTAAAGGCCGCGACGGCACAGGAGAAGATGCCAAACGATGTCCAGATGCCCTGCGTGATGCGGCTCACGTCATTCTGCACGTGTGTTTCGGTGTCTTTGCGACTCATCAACCATGCCAGCAAAAAGCCAATGACGGGCAGAGCAAACCACAGGCAGTTCCAAGCCTCCCGGTCGGTCAGTTTCAATAATAAATAGATAATAAGCGAGAAGGCCGTCAGCAGCGCACCCCACAGGATGTAGTATTTTCCGCTGCGCTGGGTAATCTCTTTGCGGCTGTTGTTCAGCGTCTCGGTGATGAGCGACAGGCTCTCTTCGGCTGTCATCTCTCTGTTCTGTTCTTTGGTGTTTTCCATGATTGAAATGTTTTTAAAATTTAAACCAAGAGTGTACACGTCTTCTTTTGTTCAATTGACGGTGCAAAGGTAAACAAGTTTATGAAATAAACAAGAATATTTTTTACAACTAATTTGCATATCACTGATAAATAAACTAATAAGCAGTAAAATTTTTTTTCGAAAGGGGAAAAATATCTGTTTTTTCGGGGCAAAAAGTGACCGAAAAAAAAGATTTTCCGGCCGTTGATATTGTTCACGTCCCAAAACGCAAGAATCAACATTGCCCTTCAGCACCTGCCAGATTGCGTCAGAGTCCTCAAGGGTGCGGGGTTGCGCAAGGGCAATGGGGCTCTTCTTCCACTCGGTGTGTGCGCTTTCGATGCCCGTATCCCGTTGGTTTTTCGATTATTGAACGAAGAACGAGTGGGGAACGAGGATTGAAGGAATGTGGAAGGATACAACGAACAACGGCAAAGGGTATACATTGCCGTGTGCCATGAGTTTGAGACGATAGGGGGTGAGGGCGCGGGTGATGCTGGTTGGGCTGTAATGATGCGGGTGCGGGTGAGGGTGGAGGAAGGGTTGCGCTGCCGTTTGCCGGCATTTTGCAGACAGCGGGTAGCAGGCTGGCACCAAGGCCGTAGGGAGGGCGATTGGCGCAAGGGGATTTTTGCCGTGGTGGCACTGGGGCAGGGGGTGGCGTGGCAGGCGGGCTGGGCGGGGTCAGTCGAGGGGAGGCGCGGCAAGGCGGTGGCGGAACTGCGTGAGGATGTCGAGCATGGGCCGGTCGAGGTACGATAGCCCCTGCTGGGCGATGGATTCGGGGATGCCATAGTGGGCTTCGGCCAGGGCTCCGGCTATGGCCCCGATGGTGTCGCTGTCGCCGCCGATGCTGATGGCGTTGCGGAGGGTGTCTTCGAAGCTGGTGCCCTCGAGAAAACAGACGAAGGCTTGCGGCACGGTGACCTGACAGGTTTCGTCGAAGGTGTTGTGCAGCCGGATTGCGTCGACCGAGCGGGGGAGGCGGTAGGCAAAGCGGGTCTCGGCCAGGGCGCGGATGTCGGACTTCGACGCGCCCCGCCGCAGCATGAAGACCGCCGCGGCTGTGGCCTGTGCGCCCTTGATGCCTTCGGGGTGGTTGTGGGTGGGTTCGGCGCTGAGGCGGGCCTGGAGCAGCACTTGGTCGAGGGTGTTGAAAAACCATCCCACGGCGCTGACGCGCATGGCCGAGCCGTTGCCGAAACTGCCGTAGGGCTGGGGGTTGGGGCTGCGCAGCCAGCGGGCGAATGAGCCTCCGTAGGCTCCTATGGGGTTGGGGTAGCGGTGGCACCAGGAGAGCAGGGCGTCGCGGTAGGGGGTGGCGTGGAGGGCGGCGTCGGCCACGGCGCAGGTGCAGATGGTGTCGTCGGTGAAGCCGCAGCCTGGCCCGAAGAGGTCGAAGGTCTTGGTGCGGATGTTGTTGAACTCGAAACGCGACCCTACGATGTCGCCTATGATTGCTCCTAACATGGTGTTGGTTATTTGAGAGTCCAGACTACTTCCACATTGTCCGACATCACAAGGTCGTCCGGGGTGATGTCGAGGCTGTCGGGTGTGCTGGCCGATGCCTCCATGGGGTTGTGGATGGTGCGTGCTTGCGAGTAGATGGTGACATTCATCTCGCCATAGTGTATCTCTTGCACTTCGCCTAGTTCTTTGCCGGCAGCGTGGGCCATGATGGTGGCTTTGTCACGAGCGTCAGTCACGGCGCGTTCCAGCATCTTCAGCCCTGTGGGACGGGGGTCTTTTTGCGTATAGCCTATGTTTATTTGGGCTTCAGGGATGAATTTACCCACCCCTTTCACTATTTTGTTGACAAGTATGTTGTCTATGCCCAGGTCAACTTTAAGTGTCTGACTGAGGAGAAATCCCTGTTTCTTTTGGCCTATATAGTTGCCGTCGGAGTATTGGCTCACCATGTTGTCCGATATGTCGAGCTGGATGGTTTTGGCCAGCTTGCCCGCCTGCTGGTTGAACTCCAGTATTTTCACCATCCACGAGCTGTTCTCTTTGGCGCAGTCGTAGGCTTCGTTGTATGTTTTGAACACTCGGCGCACATCTATTTGCAGCCGTGTCACATCTGGCACCACATGGATGCTGCCAGTGCCGGTTACATGAATTGTCGATTCTGTCATGTTTTTGTATGGGTTAAATGTTGTTCTTGGCTTGTGCTGCGGTGCGCTCGTTGCGGCGGATGCGGATGGTGAGCTGCACCTGTTGTTCGGGATGGGCATTGGGGTTGAGGCGCGAGATGCGGCAGTCGAAGAGGTTGTCCCACCCCATGTCGAAAAACGAGGCGATGTCGTGGTTGCAGCCCCGGGGGATGAAGCCCAGCAGGTAGTCCTCGCCCTCTTTGTTGTAAACCACTTGGATGGCGTCGGCGTCGTAGTGGTTGAGCGGGTCGCGCTCCAAGCGCAGGGTGGCCCCTACGCGCAGCGAGTCCCATACGAGGTCGGCATCGTGATACTTGCGCCCTGCCAGATGGCAGTCCATGTAGAAGAGATTGTGTGCTTTCATGACGTTAGATTTTTGTATGTTTCACGATGCAAAGATACACCTATGGGTGCTCCAAAAAGCGGGCCAGGGGACGTTTTATTCGTATTCGGTGGCGGCCTGGAGGTGCATCCGCTTGATTTCTTGTGCAATATCGGAGGGGGAAATTACTTTCAGCCAGCGTCCCCGCGAGAGGATATGGGCCAAAAAGTCGGACGTAGGGTGCAGGCAGACGTCGAAATCGGTATAGTCCGCCTCGTCGGCGAGGAGCTGCTGGGAGGGGTGGATGGGGAGGTCGCGCATGGCGAAGCGCTCTTTGCCGAAGGCGCGCAGGACGATGTGGCGGGGTTCGGTGCGGTCGTCCACCATGACGCCGAAATGCTTGGCGAAATAGCTCTGGGCATCGAAAAGGGGGTCGATGGTGAAGGTCTCGTCGGTGAGGAGGAGGGCCAGGATGCGGTCGAAGGAGAAGACGGCAAAGCCTCCGTCCACAAAGCGCGCAAGGAGGTACCACCTCCGGCGGAAGAGTTTGAGGCAGTAGGGCTCGACGGTCCACTGCCGAGGGGTGGCGGAGCCGTAGCGATGGTAGGTGAGGACCAAACGGCGGCCGCTGCGCATGGCCTCGACCACGGGGCTGAGGTGGTCGCTCTGGCTGGGGATGGTCTCGAGGAGGATGCGGTCGTGGAGGTCGCGGGCCTCGCTGACGATGTTGCTCACGGAGAGGGTGCCGAGCATCCACTGCTCGACGCTGTCGGTGGACAGAAGGTGGGAGTCGTCGATAAAATAGCGGTTGGCGCTGTCGCAGCCTATCAGGATGCCGAACATCTCCTCCACCTCCTGCCGGTGACGGCGGAAGGTGGTGCGGCTGAAGGGGATGCCGTCGCTGAGCGTGGTGTCTAACCAGCGCTCGTTGAGCTGGCGGAGAGTGATGTGGCCCGCACGGCGGATGGTGTCTACAATCCAGACGTATTCTTTGAAGAGGAGGGAGGCTTTCATGGGTGAAATGGGCGTTGGGCTGTAAGGTGATTTGATGTTTGGGTGATTTGCATTGTGGCGGCTTGCCGATTGTGGGGTGGGGATGATTAGGGTGTGTCGGTGGTGGATGTGCCAAAGGAGGGTTCCTCTTCGGCGGCCATGGGCAGGGGGTTGTCTTGCAGGTGGTAGGTGGGAGGGGTGTGCTGGTAGAGGGCCAGCATGTTCTGGTTGAGTTGGAGTTCGACTTGGCGCATGGTGCTTTCCAGCTGTGCGGGCGCGAGCTGGCATTCCCACACCACGATCACATGCCAGCCATTGTCGCGCAGCAGTTGGTAGTTGCGCTGGTCGCGGCTGCGGTTGCGAGCTATCTTGGCTTGCCAGAAGTCGGAGTTGGTTTGTGGCAGGCGGAAGGACTTGCAGCCTTCGTGGCCATGCCAGAAACAGCCGTTGACGAAGATGGCCGTGCGGTAGGGCCGCATGACGATGTCTGGCTTGCCGGGCACACTGCGGACACCGATGCGGTAGCGGTAGCCGTGGTGCCACAGCCAGCGGCGCACCTTGAGTTCGGGCTTTGTGTCGCGGCTGCGGATGTGCGACATGCAGCGGTGCCGCTGCTCGGGTGTCATGGTGTCGGTCATGGGCTGGTGGTTAGTTCGGATTCGGTATGTGGGTCGACAACATTGTCGCGCAGTATTATTTGTAGGATTTCAATTCGAACTGGACTTTGTATTTGCGGTTGGGTTTGGATAAACTCGCTTCACTTTTGTAGTATGCGTAATAGTCATTGTGGCCATATCCTTTCAGCGAAAAGCTCTTCACCATTCCCGGCTCGATGGTGACGGATTTTGAAAAGTCTTGGTAATCCAGCATATTGCCCGACATGTCGTAGTATATCATTCTCCCTGTCAGTTGAGTGATGGTATGTTCGGTGTTGTTTTTCAAGGCTACAGTGGCATCGTTGCTCACCCAGTCGTGAGAGTAGTTGGCCAGCGTGACGGCATTGGGGGTGACTGTCCGCTGGGTACTGCTGGCCGATGGTGCTGCAGCCACAGGGGCGGCTACGGGCTGTGCGGTAGTTTTCTGCTGCGGGGCAGTGCGGGACGGGGACTTGCCTTTCAGCTGGTTTACCTCTTGGCGCAGCTGTTTAACCTCCTGTTGCAGGGCTCGCCACTCGCTTTCCGATACGGTGATGGCTTCGTCGTCGCTGAAAACCTCCTCGGCATATTCACTCTCGTCATCGGTAGTTTCCTCCCAGCGGATCAATCCAGCTGCCCAAAACAGGAGGGCAAGAATCAATACTCCGGCAAGCACAAGCAGGAGGCTTTTAGGCTTGTTGCTTTCTTTCCTTTCAAAGCGGTCGTCGTTCATGGTGGTGGTTTTTAGGATGTTTTGTCGGTCAGTTCATTGTGGCGGGCAGGGCCGGGGAATGTGGCTGCTCCCGGCTCCCTGCGGGTTTCCACGTTGCAAAGATACACTTTTTTTTCGAATCAGGCATTGTGTTTTGCTGCCAATTCTGCATGGATGTCTAAGAGCCGTTGGAAATCGTAGTCTGTCTTGATTTTTTGCAGGATGAGCCGCACCACATTGTAGATGTCTTTCCCTTCAGAGTAGTCGGCGGCACAGGCAAAATTGGCACGCTCCTCGTTGATGAGGCGCATGGCGGTGTCGCGTTTCTTGGGGCTGTTGTAGACGGCGATAGAGTGTCCGCCATGCTGTTTGACCATCTTCATGCAGGGGATGTCCGTTTCACCGTCGCCGAAATAAATCATCCGCTCAAAGGGGATGCGGCGTTCGCGTTCAGGTATGAACTGATTCACTTTCGAGTTGTCGCTCACCTCGCTGATTCCTTTGTTTATCTTGAACAGGAACTGGGTCTTGGCGGTGTAGTCCACCGCCACCGCCGGCCAGTTGGCTACGCCGTCGATGTCGTAAAGGAAAGAGCAGGCGTAGATGTTTTCGAACTCGTGGGCGATGGATGTGCCTTCGATCATCTCTTTCAACCCCGAGGAGATGATGAAATGCTTGATGTTCAGCCCAAGGCTGGCCCCATAGTCGTTGATGGTGCCGAACCACTCCTCAACTCCGGGAAACAGTTCAATCTGGCCCCCAAACTCTACAAACGATTCACGTCTGAGGCCGATTTCACGATATTTGGCTTCCTTCAGCATCCGGCTCATATAGCATAATATCTCGCTGGCATCGTTCTTTGTGGCCATATCGTGCACCTCTTTCCAGAAGTCGGCAGCGTTCATCCCGATAGCCTGCACAAATCCAAATTCCTGCATGTTGCCGGGCGAAAGCGTCCCGTCAAAATCATAAATCAGCGCAACCTCGATGTGTCTTTTTTTCGACATGGATTCAGAATGTTTTAGTTCAAATGTTGTGTTTTTATTTTGTGATTATATTGTGAAAGAAAGTAAATGCTGTTTTAAGATGATAGTCAGCAAGGCGTGTCGATCGCGTCTTTGCCTATCTCCCGTTTTGCACCCTCCTGCATCATCACCACCTCCTGCACCCCCTCGCTCCAATGGTAGGTGGAGAAGAGCCTCTCGCTGCCGAGGAAGCCCAGCCCCTTGTCCCACATCCGTTGGAACTGGGTGCTCTCCACCGTCAGCGTGAAATCGTCGTGTATGATGCGCAGGAGGTCCATGTAACAATTCTCGTGTTATTTTTTTCTCGAAAACTTAACATGACAGCAATTACGTGTTAAAAAAAACGATATTTCTTAACATGAAGCAGAAATATGTACCCGAATACCTGTTTTTGAGTACATGTTCATGGGAATATGTACCCGAATTCGAGTTTTCGGGTACAAGTTTGCTATAAAGTGGCATTCATAAGAATTACTCATTTCTGCAAGTTGTTTTATGTCCAGTAGCTGGTGAAGCCGGGGCCATTCAGTTTATTCAGCATCTCCGTTATCTTGGCGGCGGAGATACTTTTGGGTTGGGGCTTCCCCTCTTCGGCGGGAGGGATGTGGTCCTCAATCTGTTCTTTGACCAGTTTTTGCAGCCCCTCCAGTGCATTCTTTGTGCGATCGCTGTCGCCCTCAATGCGGGAGAGGATTTTCATCGAGGTCATCTCGTCCAGCGACTGCCACAGCTGGCTCTCCTTGTCCAGTTTCTGCCGGTTCACGGCATACATCAAGACCTCGTTCCTTGCGTGGTAGGCAATCACTTGCAAAATCGTATTTGTAGGTTCAGTTTAATGTACACTTTGCCGTCTTCGCCGCGATAGAGGCTTCCGAAGTGATGTCTGGAACGGCTGCCACGTTCAAAACGGGTGTTATTGTACAGGTAATCTTCAACATCGTTTCGATTATAAAAATGATAGCATACAATTTCGCCATCTTTGCGGACAACAAGGTAGCCCCCATTGGCATCGTACCGTCCTTTCCATTCTTTGGCTGGTGTCATACCGAGAGCCGCATCGAGCAACAAGACTTTCATCTTGTGCTCATAAAAAGCCAAAACATCACCGCCAGTGAACCCAAATGGGTTTTGTTGCGCCACAATCTCTACAGTATCGCTTATCTTTGATGTGCCATTGGGCATGCTATCACAAACAAGACACAATGCGATAAATCGAGGCATGCAGCAGTCAAGGAACAGAAGATTGTTTTTGAATGTTTGATGCTCAATATCAGAATAGGTCAGGGAATAGCCTTTATTCACCAATGCTTCCATTCTCGGCAAATGATCATCAATATTATTTATCTCATCCAATACTTCATCACTCATATCGTCAGACACATAATAGCGAATATTGGTTGCTTCGGATGCATTTAGTAGTGTCGATGTACTACCCAGTTGTGATTTGATGTTGAGTCCCAACGGCGGTGTCATATTGGTGTGCAAATTGTGAGTGACGGTATGTCTTGGTAATCTACTCATTCTTTCTTCTATAGTTGTCAAAATGGATGGCCAAAAAATCCTTATTGGGAAGGAACCGTTTGGGCATTATCAGTTTTCTATTATTTATGCTTCTCAAATATTCTTTGATGGAGACATCTACATTGTCCAATTTGGTTCCTAAAAACTCATCGGAAACAAAAACTTCATAATCAGGAGAGATGCCAATGAGATTCTCATCATAAGCCTTATGGAATAAAACATTGAGACATAACCCATTTTGAGGATTAGTCCGATTTGACTCATCCTCACTCCACCCTATAATATGGCAAGCATGGAGTAGTTTGGGATTATTAAGGCCGGTGATGCAGCACATGTTTTCATACGATGATAATACGGTATCTCTGAAAAAGTTCTGATTGATTCTTCGCCGAATCTCTTGAGTCCGTTCATATCCTTGAGGCAGAGCGTGAAAATCAATAGTCAAAGAATCTTCTAAAATTTTGTTTCTGAACTTGGCCAATAAAACCTCTGCATCATAAGCGAGTTGGTCCCAGTGTCCGTAATACCTGTTCCAGACCTTCTCATCAAGCTTTCCCGTGTGGCTAAGGCCGCCTACACCTCTTTCTTTCATCTGAGGATCAAAACTGGCAAGATTGCCAACCTTACGGACAATTGCTCCTGGCGTACGGCCAAGCAATTGTGCCAAATCTTTTACGAACTGCTTTGTCGCAGAGAATTGGCCAAATGGATTCCTGCAATACTCATAGAGTACCACCGTAATCTGTTCTTCTGTCCAATTGTCTCTTGTCATATCATTATTTTTGTCGGAATCCGTCTTTCAAAATATCAAGGAATAATTCGTTATTTGCTTTTGTGCGGGGTCTTCAGCCACCTGCATCACTTGTTCGTCGTTCCAGTCTGTGATGTCAATCTTTTGCCGCATTTCCTTACGCGAGAGGAAGTCCCGGACAGCTTCGATAATTACCGACTGTTCCTTCTTTGTCAGTTTCTTTTTGTGGTTGTGTAAGTAATGGCTCAACACCGCCATCTGATTCTCGTATGACGTTTCTCCGTATATCTTGACTCGTTTTTCTTCGTCTACCTCTTCAGGGAAATTGATAAGCGAAATCTTCTTCATTGTCATTGTCCATGCAGCATTTAAATAACAAAAGCCCTCTTTAGGGTAAAGAGGGCGTGAATGAATTGGGATACCTTGGTTTAGCACGACCAATCAACGACAATCACAGTTCACGCCCTATATTTGAGCGCAAACATCCAGATCTGCCTGATTGCTGATGTAAATGAGGTGCTAATTCGGTATCCTCAGCTTATCAAGGATGTTATGACACTTTTTGCTTTTGTCCTATTTCATTTATTTTCTTATTGGTATATTCTGATATGACTTTTTTTTCTTTGCAAAGATACGTTTTTTTTTCGGTTCGATGAGTTTTTTTCTTCTGCTTCTCTGTGTTGTTGCGGGTGGGGGCTTTTGTCTGTTTGGCGATGCAAAAGTACAGACTTATTGTGGTATGGGGCGTGTTGGGGTATCACTTCTGGCTCTTTTGCCCCAAAGAGTCTCTCTTTTGGAAGGAGGAGACTGTGAAAGGCATTCCTTTTGAGGACGGGACGGGTGCGGTGACGGCTCGGAAGGCTGTGGGTGGCCCAGGGCGGGGTGGTTTGAAAAACGTCAAAATGAGCAATGATGCTTTTCTGGAAAAAGGCTTCGCTGTAGCTCTGTCAAAGGTTTGCTTCTACGGGCAGCGCATAGCCCCGTTTCCCACCGGCATGCTGCCTTTCGTGATGCGGTGCGGCAAAAGCCTTTGGGCGTGGCACAATAAAGGGACTGGTTGTGCGTTTTCTCTTTATATGGCGCAACCAATTAGTCTTTCCGAGCATTTCGGCTACCGCAAGCTGCTACGGTTCACGGTGCCGT
>OCTW011575835.1_pt1 | contig 10352 bp, 8 predicted proteins | sample 1539671 | NCBI WGS metagenome assembly OCTW01 (sample SAMN02144230, study PRJEB22623) | gut metagenome | biome: sheep rumen | host: Ovis aries | place: New Zealand
CTGGAAGAAGGGCGGTAGGTAGAGGCTATGGACGCAATTTGCACAGCCCGGGAGAGGGACCGCCCGGCAGAGAGCAGGGAGGGAAGCGTACTTACATCGTAGTTAAATACTTCCTTAAAGAATTTGGGGTCTATGTCCTTCAGTTGGGTGGCCACTTTGTCGGCAATCCCGAAAAGGGCCGCATACACCAGGTATTCCTTCCACAGCACGGCGTCGGCGGTTTCCCGCTCCTTGGACAAGGTGAACGTATTCAGGAAGTTCCACAGACCCGCCACATTGCGCACCTCCTGCTTCCCGGAATCCGTGTATTTGCGGTCCCGGTACCATCCGGCCTTTTCCATTTGGGCACGGCTGGTATCCCGGGCGTCGTCGGCCCATTTTTCCACTTTTCGCTGGTATCTTCTGGCATAATCGGAAAACTCCTTGTCCTGGAGCGTCTTGTCCTCCCCGGCGGCATCTTGCAGCATCTGGTAAAAGGCGCGCTCGATGGGATCCAGGCCGGTGGGATCCTTTCCCGTAAACGCCAGTTCCAAGGAGCCTTGCATCTCCCGGCTGGGTTTGAGGAAGCCCTTGTGCACCAGGCGAATGATGACCGAAAGGGCCAGGTTGTTCCCTTCACGCTCTTCCCCGATGTCGTTTAGCGCCAGGTCGGCCATGCCCAGGTCTTTTCCCATGGGGATATCCCGGAACCAGGGCACCTTTTTGACATCCGTGGTGCCCAGGATGGACGACCTTCTGCGTTTGGCCTGTTTCCGCTCATTCGTGAACACTTTTATAATGGGACGCACGAAGATCAGGTACATGAAAAGCAAGGCGAAGAAGGTGGCTATGCCGTCGGCAATGGGATCACTTTCCTCATCGTCGGCAAAGGACGCGCCCACCAGGGCCTGGTCCAGCGCCTCCTGGAAATCCCGCTCCTGGACGCTGAGGGGAGTGACGATGCCCTTGTCCAGGCGCAGGAGCGCGATAACCGAGTCATCTGTCCGGAGCGGCTCCGTGCTCTCCAGCACCACCTTGCCGTCTTCAAAGGCCGATGTCCCCTCGCAGCCGAACATCCAGATCCGGGCGTTGAGCGTATCCAGGGGCGTGTCCTGGGCCTCAATGGTCACTTTCACGTGCTCCGGCGGCGAGGAGAGCCCGTCGGAGACCAGCTGCAGGTGCAGCATATCGTAGTCGTTCAGGCTTTTAAGGGCATTGACCATCGAGTAATACACGTCGAAGACATGGTCTCCGTGGCTGCCCACGCCCCAGCACAGCTCCACGCCGTTGGTTTTATGGACGATTCCGCTTTTCCCCGCCTTCTGGGACAGGGTGCGGTCCACATCCCACTCGCCGGTGTCCGTGAACTCCTGTCCTTTCTCGAACACCCGGAGGTTGAAGACCTCGATGTCCCCGAGGTTGCCGCGCACCAGATACCACTCCGTGATGTCGTTCCCGGTGCTGATATCCCAGCGCTCGTGGAAAACCACCCCGCCCGAAGGAAGCAGGTAGAGTTCGATCTCGAGGTCCCGGACCCGCTGGCGGCCGGCGGCGGAGAGCGCCGTCAGCAAAAGGGTCAGTGCAAGTACAATCCTTCTCATACGCTTACCGCCGGGAAATGGTTACAGCCGGTTAGGTGCGCCGGGCGAGGGCTGTTCGCTCAGGCGGAAGTCCGAGCAGAGGACATCGGTGTCGGCTCCGTCCGGGATTCGGACCAGACTGCGGCTGGACGCCTTGGCCAAGTCCGGGTTCCGCGCCAGGAGCCAGGCCGGGACGGGTCCGGGGGCGACGGCCTGACAGCCTCCCCCGCCCTGTTCGCCCTCCAGCACGGCCAGTTCCGGACTGGTGATGGTGCCGTTGGCGCTGGAATTGCTTTGTTGGGAGCCATAGACCACGGCATCCAATACGGTGCCTGTAGCAGGGTCTGTCAGGGCCACGCTCCCCGCGTGGGCCGACGGAGCATAGCGCAGATACAGGCCCGGTGTGGGTGTCCAGCCCGCGCCGAGGGGCTGCAGGGCGTCTCCGCTGCTGTGGGCATACCGGGTGGCGGGGGTGAACGAGATGCCCGTACCGGGACAGGACACATCCACGCCGGCGGCGTGGTCCCGCCGCAGGGGCTGCTCCAGTTCCACCAGGCCCGTCTCGTGCGGGCGTTCCGGTTCGCCAAACCGGCGTACGTAAGGTTCCGCCGACACCAGGACCCGCTTTACGGTGACCGTCTCCTTGCGGTCGCCGGTACTTACCGTGAGCACGGAGCCCGGTTCCAGCCGCGACGTACCCTCGATGCTGAGACGGGTGTCGCCCGCCTTGGCATCGGCAGCCAGGCCGCTTTGCGTGGCGGGTGTCCCGACCGCCGTAACCGTCACTTCTTCATACTGTCCGCCCTGGTCGATCCCCATCTTCTCCCCCACGGCGAACCCCTGCACCGACGTGGCGGGGAGCGTACTTGTGCCGGCGGGGAAATGCAGCCTGGGGCCCGTGGATACGGGGCTGAAGACCGTCGTGACCGGGGTGTCCGGCACGGCAGGGTCCACTTCCAGCAGGAGGTGCGCGCCGGGCGGGAGAAGCGTCCCTTCCGGGAAGACCAGCGCCTCTACGGGCGCCCAGCCGCTGCGGCGCACCTGCAGGGACAGCCCGGAGAGGTTGACGTCCGAGTCGTCTGCATTATACAGCTCCACAAACGGGGTATCCAGCCCGATCTCATTGACTTTGAGGGCTTCGGCGCAGCGGATCCGGGTCCGAACAGTGGCCTCGCCGCCGTTCCAGCCGGCCCGTACGGCGAAATCCCCGGCCGACCGCCCTGCCGGAGCGGTGAGCGAATACAGAACGGTCCGCTTCTCACCCACCGCCAGTTGGCGGGGGAAATCCCCTTCCCGGACCAGATGCCAGCCCGCGGGAAGGTCGAACTCCAGAACCACGTCCGTCATCGGCTCCAGGCCCGTGTTCTCCAGCATCACCCCCACCAGTTTGTTCTCCCCGGTCCGGAAGGAAGGGATGCGCGAGAGGGCCAGCGGGTATTCGGCATAGCGGGCCGATGCAATGTTGGCCTGCACGGCGGCGATGGCTTCGTCACTGGGGTAGCCTACTGTCATCACGCCCTCGTAAAAGGTTCCGGCCGAGCCGTTTCCGTTATCTCCGCCGTTGCCCAGCAGCAGCCCGCCCTTCTTGTGCATAGGATAGTAGGCGTCGCTGTCCGGAGAACCCGGGCGGGCGCCGCTGTAGAAGGTGGTGAGGGTTTCCTGCGTGGCATCCGCACCACGCAGGTCCCAGCGGTTGCCGCCGCCTCCGTTCACATACACGGAGACAAAGCGCCAGTCCGTGATGGAGGGGACGTCGTTCTGCTTGGCGCCGTAGCCCGAGAACAGGCCCGCTTCCATATCGGCCATTATCCAGGGGCCGTCGCCGTTACCGCGTCCCCAGGCGGTGGAGGTGCCGTAATAAGTGGTTTCCATCGTTCCGGTGCCCACGGCGCGTCCGTTGGTGGACGAATTGCCGTAGTCGAAGCAGCAGCCGCTGTCGTAGTGCGTACCGTCGATCACATAGTACATCCCTTCCGGCTCGTCGTCAACGGCCAGTCCGCGGGCGTCGTTGCAGCGGTATCCCATACCCGGCATAATGTACACGCCATAGACCTTGTGGCCGTTCAGCAGCGCCGGCGCCATATCGGCCAGGGCAGGGTTGTTGAACCCGCCCTTGTCCGGCCCCTGGAAGGTTCCCGGCGGCGCAGGCAGGAGGTCGTTTCCCATCCCGGACTGGTCGTAGATGACGGTGATGCGCCCCACCGTTCCGGCGCAGAAGGCATCCTGGGCGGCCGCGTCCGCATAGCCGTCCCGGGTGGCCGGGATGTCCAGCGTGGCGCCGTCGGAGTCCCGGCGGACCTGGTACAGCGGGCCCCGGTAACGGGCGTTGAGGAGGCGCGTAGTGCTGTGGGCGGCCACGCAGGGCGTACCCGCATTCCGGTAAATATCGCATGGGCCGGCGTCGGGCCCGGGAGCGCAGCGGACCGTCAACAGGATTCCCGCCGCGAGGACTGCGGCGGCAGCCCCCAAAAAAGGTATGGTTTTCATATTCACAAAGATAATTATTTCTTCCTTATTCCGTACACGCCCGACCTGCGGAAACGCACGCAGAATAGTAAAAATTCGAAAGCAGAAATGCGCTTTGTTTTGATATTATTTAAAAACAATCGCTTTCTTGTGTTAAATTTTTCATAAAACAGTTGTTTTTCTTGCCAAAAATTCCGTTCTTGTAGCAGATTATTGAAAGTTTCAAAATGGCAAGAATAGAGAATATCAACGGGAAAGCCCCCAAGGGGAACATCCTGGTGGTGAACACAGGGTCCATCACCACCAAGTTCGCCTACTATCAGGACGGAGACATTGTGATAGACCAGAAACTGGAGCACTCGGTAGAGGAACTTTCCAAGTTTGCCGACGTCATGGACCAGGACCGCATGCGCACGGACGCCATCCTGGGCGCCCTGAAAGAGAAAGGCATCCGCCTGGAAGACATCGATATCGTCATGTGCCGCGGCGGTCTCTTCACCCCCTGTATCACAGGCGTTTACAACGTGAACGCAGACATGCGGGAGGTGCTCTCCTCCAGCCGGGAAGGCAACCATGCCTGCAACCTGAGCGCCCTGATCGGCGACAATATCGCAGAGGAAATCAACGCCCTGCGGGACAAGGAAGGGCTCAAGCCCCGGTTCGGCAAGTGCATCGCCTACGTGGCAGACCCGCCCATGGCCGACGAAATGCTGCCGGAGTGCCATGTGGGCGGCATCCCGGAATTCCCGCGCCGCACCCTGTTCCACGCCCTGAACACCCGCGCCATCATGCGCCGCTTCCTCCGGGACACCGGCCGGAAGGCGGAAGACACCACCGCCATCATCTGCCACATGGGCGGGGGCGTGACCATCTCCCTGCACCGCGGCGGGCGCGTGATCGACACCTCGCACGGCCTGGGCGGAGACGGCCCCATCACCCCGGAACGGGCCGGCTGCTGCCCGCCCTACCCGCTCATCGACATGTGCTTCAGCGGGAAATACACCAAGCAGGAAATCAAGAAAAAGCTCATCGGCAAAGGCGGCGCCGTGGCCTATTTCGGCACCAACGACATGCGCGAAGTGGTCCGCAAGGCCCAGGAAGGCGTTCCGGAATACAGCGTATTCATGAAGGCGTTCGTCCTGAACATTGCCAAATACATCGTGGCCCAGGCCGCCGTAGTAGACGGGAAAGTGGATGTGATCATCCTCACGGGCGGGGTGGCCTACAGCCAGTACATCACAGACGCCGTCACCCGGAAAGTGAGCTGGGTGGCCCCCGTCCGGGTATATCCCGGAGAGAACGAACTGGAATCCCTGGCCGAAAACGGATACATCATCCTGGCCGGCGAAACCAAGATCCACACCTATAACAAAGACCATCTCATCGAAGACTAACCACATAGAACTATGGCTGAAATAGATTACTCCAAACGCTCTTTCAACTACTACCCCACCAACGCCATCGTGTACGCGCAGTGCATCGACGGCCGGTGGAGCAAACCCACGGTCTCGTACGACTTCAACTTCTCCGTCCACTGCTTCGCCGGCGTGTTCCATTACGCCCCCTCCTGCTTCGAAGGGCTCAAAGCCTACCGCGGAGCCGACGGCCGGGTGCGCCTGTTCCGCCCCGACGAAAACGCCAAACGGATGGAGAGCAGCGCCCAGTACCTGGACATGCCCCATCCCAACATGGAGATGTTCCTGGACCTGTGCGCGCTCTGTGTGCAGGCCAACTGGGACTATATCCCTCCTTACGAGAGCGGCGCGTCCCTGTATCTGAGGCCCGTCCTGTTCGGCATCAACCCCCAGCTGGGCATCAAATCCGCCAACGACGTGATGTTCGCCGTGATGGCGTCGGGTGTGGGAACCTATTCCGGCGCCAAGAGCCTCCAGCCCGCCACCGCCGTCATTTCCCGCAACTACGACCGTGCCGCCACCTACGGGTCCGGCGGATACAAACTGGGCGCCAACTATGCCCAGTCCCTGCATGCCTACAACCTTGCCCACAAGATGGGTTACCGGGAGCTGCTGTTCCTGGACAGCGCCACCCACAGCCACATCGAGGAATTCGGCTCCTCCAACTTCTTCGGCATCAAGCACGGCTGCTATGTCACCCCGAATTCGCCCAGCGTGCTGCCGTCCATCACCAACAAGTCCCTGCGCAAGATTGCAGAGGAAATCGGCCTTAAGGTAGAACGCAGGACCATTTTCATCGACGAGCTGGACACCTTCGAGGAGGTGAACTCCTGCGGAACGGCCGTCGTGATCACCCCCGTGAGCCGGATCGACGACAAGATCACCCTGGAAAGCGGGACCATCACCCGGGAGTACAAGTATCCGGACAGCTGCGGCCCCATCAGTAAAAAGCTCTACGACCGCATCGTGGGCATCCAGCGGGGCGAACAGGAAGACCCTTACGGCTGGTGCATGCTGGTAAACGACCCGAAATGATGAAAGAGAGGATTACCGCCCTCCTGCAGGAGGACAAGGCCGACGAAGCCATCGCCGCCCTGGAATCTTTCCGGAGCGGGGGTGGCGTAATGGATGACAGCCTGTTCTACCTGCTGGGAAACGCCTGGCGGAAAAAGGGAAACTGGCAGATGGCCATGAACAACTACCTGGAGGCCATCCACCTGAACCCGGAAAGCCCCGCGGCGCAGGCGCTGGAAATCGCGGAAGAAATCCTGGCATTCTACAACAAAGATATGTATAACCAATAAAAGGACCCGATATGGCTAAAATGAAAGGCGCGACAGTTGTCGACACCGAACGCTGCAAAGGCTGCGGCCTTTGCGTTGTGGCCTGTCCCCTTCACGTGCTTGCACTAACCACCAAGAGCGTGAATCAGAAGGGCTACAATTATGCCCAGACCGTCCTGGAAGACACCTGCACGGGATGCGCATCCTGTGCCATCGTGTGCCCGGACGGATGTATCACCGTTTATCGTAAAAAGGAGGCTTGAGACCATGGCAGACAAAGAAGTAACCCTGATGAAAGGCAATGAGGCCATTGCCCATGCCGCCATCCGCTGCGGTTGCGACGGATATTTCGGCTATCCCATCACCCCGCAGTCCGAGGTGCTGGAAACCCTGGCCGCGGAAAAGCCTTGGGAAACCACCGGCATGGTGGTCCTGCAGGCAGAGAGCGAAGTGGCCTCCATCAACATGGTCTATGGCGGCGCCGCCACCGGCAAGCGCGTCATGACCTCCTCCTCCTCTCCGGGCATCTCCCTGATGCAGGAAGGCATCTCCTACATGGCGGGCGCCGAGCTCCCTGCCCTGATCGTGAACGTTTCCCGCGGCGGCCCCGGACTGGGCACCATCCAGCCTTCCCAGGCCGACTATTTCCAGACGGTCAAGGGCGGCGGCCACGGAGACTACCGGCTCATCACCCTGGCCCCCGCCTCGGTCCAGGAAATGGCCGATTTCGTGGACCTGGCCTTCGAGCTGGCGTTCAAGTACCGCAACCCGGCCATGATCCTTTCCGATGGCGCCATCGGCCAGATGATGGAAAAGGTGGTGCTCCCGCCTTTCAAGCCGCGCCGCACGGAAGAGGAAATCGCCCGCGAGTGCCCCTGGGCCACCACCGGCCGTATAGGCATGCGCAAGCCCAACATCATCACTTCCTTGGAGCTGCGCTCCGAGGAAATGGAGCAGAACAACCTCCGCATCCAGGCCAAGTACCGCGTGATCGAGGAGAAAGAAGTGCGCTTCGAGGAATACAAGCTGGAAGACGCCGAATACCTGATCGTGGCCTTCGGCAGCGCCGCCCGCATCGCCAAGAAGGTCATCGCCATCGCCCGTGAGCAGGGCATCAAGGTGGGGCTGCTGCGTCCCATCACCCTGTGGCCGTTCCCGTACAAACGGATCGGCGAGCTGGGCAAGAAGGTGAAAGGCATCCTCTCCCTGGAAATCAATGCCGGACAGATGGTGGAAGACATCCGCCTGGCTGTGGAATGCAAAGTTCCGGTCCAGTGGTACGGCCGCCTGGGCGGCATTATCCCGGAGCCGGAAGAGGTTGTGGAACAAATCAAGAAAATGACTCTCTAAAGTACTGCGCCCTATGACAACAGAAGAAATCATCCGTCCCGAGAACCTGGTTTACAAAAAACCGGAACTGCTCAATGACGTGCCCATGCATTACTGCCCGGGCTGCAGCCACGGCGTGGTGCATAAGCTCATTTCCGAGGTCGTGATGGAAATGGGCATGGCAGAGAAGACCATCGCCATCTCCCCCGTGGGATGCGCCGTATTCGCCTATAAATACATCGACGTAGATTGGCAGGAAGCCGCCCACGGCCGCGCTCCCGCACTGGCATCGGCCGTCAAACGCCTGTGGCCGGACCGCCTGGTGTTCACTTATCAGGGCGACGGCGACCTGGCCTGTATCGGCACCGCGGAAACCATCCACGCCCTGAACCGCGGGGAGAACATCACCATCATCTTCATCAACAACGCCATTTACGGCATGACCGGCGGCCAGATGGCCCCCACCACCCTCTTGGGCATGAAAACGGTCACCTGCCCCTACGGCCGGGACCCCAAACTGCACGGCTACCCGCTCAAGATGGCCGACATCGCCGCCCAGCTGGAAGGGACCTGCTACGTCACGCGCCAGAGCGTGCAGAACGTAGCCTCCATCCTCAAGGCCAAACGGGCCATCCGCAAGGCTTTCGAGTATTCCATGGAGGGCAAAGGCTCCAACCTGGTAGAGATCGTATCCACCTGCAACACCAACTGGCGCATGAGCCCGGACAAAGCCAACAAGTGGATGGAAGAAAACATGGTCCCGTTCTACCCGCTCGGCGACCTCAAGGACAACGGTAAATAATACGCACGGCACTATGACACACGAAATTATCATATCCGGATTCGGAGGACAAGGCGTCCTCTCCATGGGAAAGATCCTGGCCTATTCCGGCCTGATGGAAGACAAGGAAGTGACCTGGATGCCGGCGTACGGGCCCGAGCAGCGCGGCGGCACCGCCAACGTGACGGTGATCGTGAGCGACGAGCCGGTCTCCTCCCCCATCCTCTCCTCCTACGACACGGCCATCGTCCTGAACCAACCCTCGCTGGAGAAATTCGAAAGCAAGGTGAAAAAGGGCGGAACCCTTATCTACGACGGCTACGGCATCAATGTTCCCCCCACCCGCAAAGACATCCATGTTTACCGGATCGACGCCATGGACAAGGCGGCCGAGATGAACATGATCAAAGTGTTCAACATGATCGTGCTGGGCGGTTTCCTCAAGATCCACCCCATCGTGTCCATCGAGGGCGTGCTCAAAGCCCTGCGCAAGACCCTCCCGGAGCGCCACCACCACCTGATTCCCATGAACGAGGAGGCCATCCGCCTGGGCATGGACATTATCCGGGAACAGTAAGTAGAGGCTAACCGGCTGAAACTAAGTTTTTAAAGATAGTCCCTGTGTGTCTGCAAGCACACAGGGACTACTATTAGGAAGCTGATTATCAACTAAGATAACCTCCACCGGAAATTACTCTTCCGGAGCGAACATCGGATCCCAGGACGGAAGCAGGATGGGCTTCTGGTTCATCTGGGCCATCACATCGGCGGGGACGTACTTCTTCTCCACCACCAGGCGGAACATATACTCGTTGAACCACTCGTCGGTCATGATGATGTTGCCCTTGTAGCCGCTGGCGGCGCCCCAGCTGTTCTCCACCATCCATTTCACGGGTTTGCCCTCCTTGAGGTCCACGGCAATCAGGGTCATGGCGTGGGTGGACCCGCTGGCGTGGGTGAGGATGCGCTCTTTCTTGTCCATGCCGAAGTTAACGCCCATCAGGGAGTCGTAGTCGAAGTTGTTCAGGTCTGCCACGCCACGGGTGCGGTCCAGGAATTTACCCACGTCGCAGGAGAAATACAGGGCGGTGTTGTCCTGGATGGAGGCGATGGCCATTTCCTTGATTTTTTCGATGGGGAGGTTCAGGTACACCCAGTTCTGGCCGTCGTACACGTGGCGGTCGTACTCGATCTCGTACACTTTGCCATACTCCACGGCCGGGTTGTTCATCACCATGATGTAGTTGTTCTCCAGGTCTTCCCCTACGAATTCCTGATAGAAGCCCTTGGGCGTGTAGGTTTTCTCGCTCACGAATTCACCCTTGGCGTTGTAACGGGCCCAGGTGAATTCCTGCGGCGGAACGCCCAGGCACAGCGCCAGCATCCGGTACACTTCCTTGAGCATGTCCACTTTCATGCGCTGCCGGTCTCCGGCTTTGGCCTCGCGAAGGCGGAGAGCGTCTTCCCGGAGCTTGGTCTTGATCTGGGTGTTCATCTGGGAAGTGCTGTTGGCCGAGAG
>OCTW011518191.1_pt1 | contig 10351 bp, 20 predicted proteins | sample 1539671 | NCBI WGS metagenome assembly OCTW01 (sample SAMN02144230, study PRJEB22623) | gut metagenome | biome: sheep rumen | host: Ovis aries | place: New Zealand
TAATGCAGAATGTGCACCCTAATTATCGGAAAGCATGTATTGATTGCCTTAATGACCTTAATGAAAATAGAATCTCTAAAAATGCCATTATTAGTAAGCTGGTTTTTGAGTTGAAATATACAGAGTGACTATCATTAGTAACTTACAGATAATACAATAACCTTATATCTATATAGACCTGATTTAATCGTTTATATTAGATAAGAGGTTATTTTATTTATATAGGAGAATACAAGATTATGGAAATGTATAATCAAGATGAGAAAGGTTTATGGGAATCTATTTATGACACTCTTGAATTTTATGGTAAGCATGATATAGATGATAATTTTGCTTGCTTTGAGTTTTGGACTGATACCGCAGGACAAGATGTTGTCGTAGAGTTTGATTATGATGGTACTGGTAGAGATTTCATTGAAAAGTTCTGTGAGTATGCAGAAAATTACGATGTAGTTTCAGAAGTAGAACTATTTGTGAGTATGCGTGGTCAGCAGGGTGTTCCATCTTCTGTAAGGACCATTATCGATGATTGTCAGGAAGCCAAAGATACTCTTATGGAGATTGCAGAAGATCTTAAACATTTTATTTAACTATGTTACAAGATAATATCTTTATAACAGTAATCCAATCAAGTCAGTTATTCAACTTACCGGTAAACACTAAAATCTACAACAATATAAAGGAGAATAAAGATTATGGACGCTATTGCTGAAGTATTAGAAACTGTTGACCGTGAGATTACCGCTGAGGTTATGAGTGAACTTCTTATGGATGATACTTGGACAACCTGGAAGATGTTTGAGGGTTTAGCTTCTGATTATCTTAATGGTAGTGCTGATGTACAAAAGGGAATTGACCTTGCATGCTCTGCACTTACTGGTTGGAATTTATCTTCTATTGCAGAACAGATTCTTGAACGAGCTGCTGATTATTGAGAATAAAGGAGAATATATAAGATTATGCTTACGCAAGATGAACTTAATGCACTGTTGGATTTTGGTGAGTATGGGTTTGAACCGGATACCCATAATCCAGAGGATGCTGAATATTTTGATTACACTGATATCGGTGAGGGATTTATCGCATGTTGGAATGTTGAAGAGCATTATGGTTATATTGAGTGGTGCCCTGATGGAAATTGTTATGATATTGGAGATGTTGATCATAATTTAGACCATTTTTTAGAATCCGTTTCTAACTATGAATTAACCCCTTGGTCATTAAGAGGTCAGGGACTTGAGGCTGCTGGATTTGATGAGGTTGAGCGTGATCTGTGGGTTAAGTCTAATGATAATTGCACCGCTACCTATGATGATAGTGAGTTCTATGGTACTGGTAAAGTTGAGTATGCTAATGGCGAAGTTGTAGATGGTTTAAGTTTTGATGAGTGGATTGCGGAATTATCTTCAAGCAGACTGCTATAATTGCTAACAAATAGGTAATATAAAGGAGAATATAAAGATTATGGAACCTTTTGAAGTTAATGAGCAGGGTGAGTTTATAAGTGATTCTGGCAGAGAGTATTCTTTGTTGGAGGGGATGACTTATGGTGGCAAATACACCAGTGATATCGCATTTATATTAGATTATACAGATAAACCCTCTGGAGTTTTAGTTGCATGGCTTTACGGTGCTAATAATCCTACTTTGATGGGAGATGTTGAGGATCTTGTTCATAGATATGAAACTACTGGAGAAAGATTGATTTAATCTTTACTAAAATTATTATGTTACAAGACAATATCTTCACAACAATATAAAGGAGAATATAGAAGATTATATGGATATAGTTGCTTTGCTTCAAATATTTCCGGCTAACACAAAGGTTCACTTATTAGGCCCCTATAAAAATATGGAGTTATTTTTAGGGACTATTCCGGAGTGCAAGCGTTGGCTTAAACGAAATCCCGATTATGATATATTTCCGGATGAGGGTGGCATTTGGGTAGAAGCAGTCGGAAACGCTGAAATTTCCGTGTATTTAGACCAGCTTGATATGGAAGTAATGTAATTATGTTACAAGACAACATTTTTACAACAGTAATTCAGTCAAGCCAACTCTCGGACTTACCCCTCAACACTAAAATCTACAACAAAGCAGATTTTAGCGAGATAGTCTGTGTCAAATTACCGGCACAAATGCCGAGAGATATGGAACTGACAGCGATCTATAATCTTGATACGCAAGAAGATTTAGATTTCGTAGATCAGACTTCCAGAGATGAGTATAAGCCGTGGATCGACATTAACAGTTCTATTCTTAATACATCTGCCGGACAGCATACATATCGTATGACATTCCAGAAATTAGACTGCAAGTTAAATGCGACTTGCTGGTTTAGTTATATTATTCAGGATAATCACCCGGAAAAACCCTATATCTATATGGATAGAAGTGAAGATAGTGGTGATTCTGGTAGTTCAGAAGATTAAAGGAGATATAGAAGATTATGCGAAAGTTTACAGTAGACGCAAGTTCCCATTCAAGTAGACCCAACATTATAAAGGTTATTATGGATGATGGTGAAGTCCGTGAATATCCTAATTCTGACGATGGATTAGAAGATTTTATGCGGGATTTCTGCCTAGATATTCGAGATATTGCGGGTGATGCCTATGCTTCTGAAGAGATTGATGAGGTTGCAAAAGAGATTTTTAAGTATGAAATTAAAGATGGGCAAATCACTTTTGATGAACTTTGTGACATAGCTTCAGACTTTCTTCCGTATATTGATGACGATGAAGATTGATTAAGAAACACTATGAATTATTTATTTGAAAAATTGATACTTGTATTATTTAATATTTACTTTATAATATAAGTACCGATACTAATGTATAATTTCGGTTATTAATCGTTATTATAGGAAGGAGGCATATTATATGAAAGTATTAGTTAGACATACTCCTGTAACTGGAGCATCTGTTGGAAGGTTGATTCAGCATTTATCTAATGACAGTACTTGTTTTGCTATAATTGGGGCTAGAGATAAGGATACTGGTGAATTACACACTGATGAATTATATCAGTTAGTTTCCCAGTATAATGACTTGCATCATAATGGGTATAACAAGTCTTTTGGAAGATATGAATATACTGATGGTCCGTTTAAGGGTACTTCTAAAGATGAACCAAGTATTATTGTCTATAATATCCCTTTTGATGATGCTGTGGAGATAGCTAAAGCAGTAAATCAGGAATCAATTGTATATAAAGATAAGAATAAATTTGGTATCTATTATACTAATGGTTCAGTAGATATGGAGTTTGATACTCATTCATTATCTTTTAATGCCACAGATAAAGAGGGTAATAAGATGGCAGAAAAATTTGGAACGCAAATTGCCGATATGGGTAGTTGGGATGATAAGCATCCGAAGGGTAAAAAATCTCATTTCATTTTTACCGCATATGCTGGGCGTCCTAACTCCTGGAAACATGGCAAGATCATAAATGCTGATACTGCCAACTTGGGGGTATCTTATTCTGAAGTATTTAGGGTATGCTGTTGAGTTAATAAATTATTGACTATGCTATGGAAAAATAATCCAAGTAACGATTATGCAGACTAATCCCTATATAGATAATACAAAAGAAGTTATACAGTTCCTTGCTGATTCTCGTAGTCAGCAAGGAATTTCTATTCATTCATTGGCAGATAGTTTGGGGGTTTATCCAAATGCTATTCGCCAGTATTTGAATCCAGCGAGTAATCCACAGTTAGATAACATAGTTAGGTTAGGGAATGCTTTGGGGATTACCTTTTCTACCAGCAATACCCGTAAATATGATAATTCTGCGGAGCAACTTATAGATTTGCTGTCAAAGGCCAAGGATTATCAGGGGTTATCTACCAGAGAGCTTGCTGAAATGACTGGAATTACTCAACCGAGCATTTGTAATATCCTTAATCACTCTGTTATGCCAAGATTGAATGCCTTTTTATTGCTTGCCAGGGCATTAGGTATTGATTTAGAAATGTATTCTGAATAAATGCTACTACTTAACCTTTTATTATTATAAGTAATTTTCTTATAGGGGTATCTTTACATGAGATTACAAAGAATATACTCATCAAAGTTATATGTAACAAGTACACGCAAGGATAGAATCCATGCCGCTATGCAGGATCCTATCAATATGGAACTGGTACAGCAACTTGAAGAATACCTTTCAGACGATGCGAAGGTAGAATTAGATTATGCTATTTCAGAAGAGCAACAAGCTGCACCTACTGAAGATGCTAATCCTAAACTTGGGGACACTTCAGAATCTTCTGGCGGTAGCTCTTTCTCTCCTTCGTCTAGCGGTGGTGGTTCCCATCCGTCATTTACTGGGGATGTTATGAGTGATTTTGGCGAGGATGAGCTTGCTGATGTTGAACTCCCGGAAGATATGGGTGGAGAAGATGAATCTTCTGCCCAAGCCCCTGCAGAAGAACCCGAACCTGTAGAATCTGTTACGCAGGAGGGGCGTCCTATTACTTCTTCCACAGCAATTATCTGGACAACACTTGATGATGTAGTTTCAGATACTGCAGTAATCAAGGGAACTCTTAATTCCAGAGAAGATACTTCTGGTGTTAGCCGAATTGAAGTAAAGGATTCAGAGCTTTGGATTTATTACAATGATGACAGTAATCTCAATGATAAGATGATTGAGGTAATCAGTGTTCTGAACTCCACAGGCTATACTTATTTGAAGTTTAATAGGTTGGCAAGATCTAATAATGCTATAGTTTTTGATATAAGTTTAAATAGTCAGGATGCCATAAAACCAGTATCAGAAATTGCTGAAGAAACTAAATAATGACACGGTTATGAAAGAATTACCGATTACAGAGGAATTAGATTTTCAGTATCTGCTGCAACTTTTGCCTCCGCTTGAAAAGGAGCCGGAGTTTAGTTGGCTACCTGAACTGTTTAGTATTATAGGTGCCAAGAATTTAATAACTCTTTGTAAGTATGCTGGCGGCGAAACCATTAAAATCCCTACTATTGAGCAGTTGACCAAGGATATTGAAGCACTTCAATGGTTTTATGATGTATATATTTCCCACAAGAAGTCTGCTATGGAAATCCCGGCAGAATTGTATGAGCTGATAGTAAAAATAAAGTCAGTTTATTCAGAATCGTAACTTAACCTTATATAGAGATATAGCTAATAATCCAACAAAGGAGATTTGATATGAAAAGATATGTAAAATCTGCAAACTGGCTTACCAATAAGGCTACTTATATGTATGCCAAAAAGAGATTTGACGAGAATGAGATCCTTGTAAGGACTATTCTTGGCAGACATGATGGCAGCCCTATGCTCCATGTTTTCTTCAATATTATTGCCGATCCTAATGTTCAGATTGAGGATCCTGAAAGAGCAGAAGGTCAGCACAAGATTTTCTACAATGGTAAGAATATCGGTTGGATTGACTTTGGTATGGGTATGGGATGGATTGATGATAAGGCTTATGACAAGATTCAGAAGCTCGATCCTGAAATCCTTGATGAGCTTACTCGCCAGCAGATTAGTGGTATTGTTAGAGGAAGGCTTGGAGATGCTGCTACTGTTCCTATGGGAGATGCTGGATATGATGACAATCTTGCCTATGATGACCGCGAAGATTTCGGTGGCTATCTCCCAGATAGTGACCTGTACTAATCCGACCTATATCATGACCTATTGATATTGCCATATAACCGCCTGAATAAGTCAGTAGGAATATTCTACTGGCTTATTTCATAGATTGGGATTTTTATTATGAAAAGATATGTTAAAGCAAAAGTAGTAGACGTTTTATCAGAACCAGAATCTCTTCAGTGGGAATTTTTAAGTACTAGTAATACGGACCCCGACATACTAGATAGATTGGCAGATAATCCTGCTTATTCAGAAAAAGTATTACACCACAGTAATGTTGGCCCGCATACATTAAAAAGATTTTCCAAAGACAAAAATGCTGAATATAGACGGATGGTTGCAGATAATCTCAATACTCCATTTTCAGTACTTCATCGCATGCTTACTGATAAAGATCCTGAAATTAGATATGCCGCTATGCGTAATCAGAATATGGAACCTGCTTTGCTGACAGAGTTAGCTAATAGCCCAGAGTGGCGAGTACGAGAGGCTGTGGCTAAAAATTTGAGTACTCCTGTAGATGTACTAGTTCGTTTAGCCAAAGATCCCCACTGGGTAGTTTGCCGTGGGGCTGCAACTAATCTTAATCTCCCGGATGACTGTTTAGAGGAACTTAAATCATCTAAAAATCAATATGTTAGAGAGGCCGCAAGTAATACTGCCCATGAGAAATGGCGTCTTGCTAGATTCGCTAATAACTAATGCAATGAGGTATCATTATGGCAGTTAATTTTTCAACTTATTTAGTAGATTCTTTAGAATACCTTTATACCTTTAATTTGGATATGGGGGATAGTTTGGAAGATGTAGTTGAATGGGTAGCTGATGAGGCTGGGCTTAATTTTAATGCTCTCTATTATGGTGATGATTATGATGAATTTGAAGATGATGAATATTCAGAAAATCACCGATGGGTTGAAACAAAAGATTTAGAAGATATTTTTGATGAAGCCCTAATGATTTTAACTTCTGAACACTCTTCACATATTACAGATACTCTATTGACCTTGTTTACTGAACCCGATTTAGTTGATGAGGTTTTGGATGATATGGCGCGTAGTGTTGAAATGCGAGATGCTATAGACGCTGTATATAGTCTTATTGAGGAGTGGCCTAATGGGGGGCAGGTTAAAGACGCAATAGCAAATAATATTTTTGCTTATTTAGATATGCACTCCCTGAAAGCAGCTGAAGTTGGTTCTCAGATAGGAAATCAGTATTATAAGTATTTTAATTCTCCTTACTTGGAGAGATTTTGTAACGCTAGGGTTTCAGGTGAACGTATTGAAGATCCTAAATATTCATATGAATTTGCATGCAGTATTACTTATGCATCAATTAGGGCATTAGGGGATATCGCTAATGATATTGAATATGTAGGATTTGCTTGTAAATTTTATGAACTAGATTCAAAAGTTTTAGTAGATTTTTATGTGTGCACAGAAAGGTATTCAGGTGATACTCTTTATTCCAAGCTCCCTGTTTATACTATGGAGATTACAAGTTTTAACAAATCTGGAATTACACAGGCATCCAAGCAAATTGCTCAATGGATTTCAGATAATATTGAAACTGCTGTAAATGAGGGGTTGGAGTTGTAATCTAGAAAGAGTATTATTAGTTTGTAAGAAAACTTCATTGGAGTTTGTATAAGCGAGGGAGTATTCCTTCGCTTTAGTTTTGTAGATTAAACCTTTTATAAAGATGATAGAACATATAATAATTCGAGGTAAATAAGATGCATTTTCTTTTTGACACGGCAGAAGCCACAAAGAGCATTTGGGAGATATGGGCACCAGTAGTTGTGCAGATTGTCATTACTATTGGTGCCATTTTTGGTGGTGCTGGATTTTGGCAATATAAGCAAGCCAAGTTGCAGGCTGCACGAGATAAGGAAAGTAAGGAAACTGGTGTAGAGAATAAGGTTGATACTTTATCCAACAATATGACTGCACTTAATTCCAAAGTGGATAATCTATCTCACGATATGAAAGACCTAAAAGCCGATCTCGCATTACTCCAACAGGCTAATGAGGAAACCATTAAATATAGAAATGCCCGAGATAATGCCGATCAAGCAACATTACATGAACGCCGTGCTATTATAGAATCGCTAAAAGGTCTTATGCGAGAGCGATTATTAGATGTATATAATAAATGTGTAAAAAAGGGTTTCTATACTAAAGAGGAACGAGAAGTATATAAACCTCTATATGAATGTTATAAAAGTGAGCCGTTTAATGGAAATGGTGTTATAAAAGATCTCCATTATATTATGATCAGATTACCGCTAAATAGTGATGGTGCACCTATCACAGATGATGATTAATCGTTAGTATATTTAATTATTAAATAGTTGGGAGATTAGTTTATGTTACAGCAATATTATTCACAAGACGGATTTTATTATATCCCTGCGGAAGAATTCGATTCTGTACTTCCTGAAGTTATAGATTTTCTCAAAGCTAACCAGAATTGGGCATTAGATTATACTGATGACTATTATGCCGAAGGTGATGAAGAGCATTATTTTACTTTATTTGATAAGCGCGATTGGTAATTACTTGGTATGTTAGCCACCATTAAATCTTATATTGCAGAACTTCCAGATATACCTTTTGATGAATTTTATCAAAGGTATATTTGTTATGTTCAGGATATGAATGTTCAGACAGAACTTAAAGGTGTCCAGACAGATGAGATTATTTCATTAAATAAGTTGCTTATGCGGTTAAGGTATAAATGATTATCAATATTATCTCAGAATGGTGTTGAAAGTTCAGATTGGTTCTAATAACCTTATATTTATATATAAGTATTTATATAAACAAGTGGAGTTAAATTATGTCAGTACATAAAATTACATCTTCTGACGATTTAGTTACATCTTCTGATATTCAAGTAAAGTATGAACAACTTTATAAGTTTCTTATGGATTTCCTTTGGGAGTTTAATACTGTTCAGGATCTTGCTAATCTGGAACTTGCTATTTTCAAGAGATTCCCGGATAAAGAAGAAATGCTCAATTGTTTAAAGTTGTTAAAGCAACGCATTTCTTATACCTACAATGAATTAAGCGAAGATGACGAAACTGAATTTGAAGACGCCGTGAATGCTCTTGAAGATGCTATTAATAACTATGATGAAGAAAATACTGGTTGTGAGCTGTATTCAGTAGAAGAAGTTATTGATGCTCCAGCAGATATTCATGCTGGAGAAGATATGAATCTCTTGGAGGGCAAGAGAAAATTCAAGTTTGGAGAAATCAAGAAACTTACCAAGGAAGAGAGAGAGCTTCAGGAAGAGGCTGCAAGGACATTAAGTAACCCTTTTGAGGAGCATGGGGAAGTTGAATGAGAAAGTTTAGGGTAGACGCTAGCAAGAAAATCCAAGCAGCTATTGATTATGATAGTGAAGAAAATATTTTTGCTATTGCTATTGAGAGTGATATTGGCACTTTTGCTGATAATGCCTTTCATCAGATAGAAACTCAAATAAATACCCGTATGCAACAGTATTTAGACCACCCGGATAGTGTGGACCAGAAAACTTTTTGTATTCAGTTATATAGAAATTGTCAATATATTCCAGAGCAACTTAAAGAGCAACAATCTTCTGTATTTCCATATATCTATTATTGCATTGAAGAATTACCAGAAGCTACATGGATTTATTTTGAACCAAAACATTTTACATCATCCCTATATGATGAATTTTTAGATGGTCTTTATAGCGCTGGGGTTTATACTGATCGTGGCAATTTTGATGTAAATCCCCAGGATTCTTATGCTCCTATACTTATGGCACCCAAGGGTGGTGCTGTGGTTGCATCTATTTTGTATTGTATGAAAGAACAAGGTGTTACCAACTTGCCAAATGGTCTTGATCTTATGTCAGATGAATTTATTGCAACCTGTGAGCAATTTATAAATGAGTACTGTGATTTTATTTTGGCTTATTGCAATGCTTGTATTGATAAGGTTATTGTACGTTAAATATTTTAGGAGGACGAACATAATGAGAATTTCTAAATCTACAAAGACAAGTGTAAAGGCTTCAAAGTCTTTTGAAACTATTGGATTAGAGCCGAGACAGCGTACTGCATTAGATGGTAAGACTTACTGGGTTGTATTCGATACCGAAGAGCAGAAGTATAGTACACTTACCCAATTTGGTAAGTACGATTCTAAAAAAGATTGCCAATACGCTATTGACAAGTATAAATCACAGCTTTCAAAAACTTTGGGCAGAGATTTTGCTGATACTGACGATGTAGATGCTTGCGGTGATATTAAGGGTTGCAATGCTTCTACATCTACTGATAAAGCACTTCAACACATCAGAGCAGCTATCGATATTCTTGGTAAGTCTGGTAAGAAGGACGCTATCACAAAGGATTCTATTGCTAATCTCGGCGTAGTATATCTTGATCTTAATGGTAAGAAGTAATTAAGGGGATCTTTATTATGTATATTAAAGCAGACTGGGATGATTCCAAATATGTTCATATAGGTAATATGATGTTACCTACTGATGCTCGTGATTATGGTAATCAGACTGGTGAAGAAATTAGCCGACAGGTTCAGCAAGATTATCAAGATGAGATGGATCGTCAAGAGGCAGAACGCAAGGCTGCTGAAGAGGCCCGTATGCTTGCCATTAGGAAACAGCAAGAGGCAGAACTCAGCGCTATCAATTATCAAAAAGCTATGG
>OCTW011611846.1_pt1 | contig 10350 bp, 9 predicted proteins | sample 1539671 | NCBI WGS metagenome assembly OCTW01 (sample SAMN02144230, study PRJEB22623) | gut metagenome | biome: sheep rumen | host: Ovis aries | place: New Zealand
AACCCGAGTCAACTTTCACACGCGATAAGACACGCAGACAGTCAACCAAAATCAGGAACAGTCAACCTGCGCCGCAAAATGCCATTCTACACTCTCCAGTGGCGCAGGTTCCCCACTCAAAATCGCACCTGCGCCAAAAAAGAAGAGGCCTGCGCCAAGCAGGGCATTGACCCTCAGTTACACCATCCCAACCGTGGCACGTAAGTAATTGACTATCAGTCGCTTCCTGAAATCGCCTACGTCATTTTTCCGCAGGCGATTTCAGTATCTTGCTGACCATCAACCACTTAAGTACCACGCAAACCATAGCCTCATGCCAGGCACTGAGCAGCAGCGACGGATGGGGACTCCCGACCGGGGGCATGGCCCCCCTCGGCCATGGGGAGAGGGAGGGGCCCGCCGGAGACAAGTTATCCGCGCAGCGGATGACGTAGGATACGGTGGGAGGGTACGGAAGGAGCGCAGCGACTGAAGCCCCCCGGGAGGGAGCCCCCAGCCGTCAGCACACACTCCTTGCTCATCCTTTCTGGGCCCTCGAAAGAACCAGCACAGACGATAAAAGGGACTGGGAATTTTCGGGAAAAGGGAGTGGGAGTTTTCGGGAAAAAGGTGTAAATTAGGGCCATGAAAGATTTACTTGTCAATGGAAGTCCGAAGCCGAAGGGCAATACGCCGGCGGCGCCCGGGGGCATTGAGCGGCATCCGTTTGAACCGTTCCTGCCGGAAGGGGCCCGGATGCTGTTCCTGGGGAGTTTTCCGCCGCAGCCGCATCGGTGGAACATGCCGTTTTACTACCCGAACTGGATCAACGATTTCTGGCGCATCATGGGGCTGATCCATTATGCCGACAGGAACCACTTCTGCATCCCGGCCGAAAAGCGCTTCAACGAGGCTTTGATCCGCCAGTTCTGTGCCGACAAAGGCCTGGCCTTCTACGACACGGCCTGCGAGGTGCGGCGGCTCAAGGACAACGCCTCCGACGCATTCCTGGAGGTGGTCACGCCGACCGATATTCCGGCATTGCTGGCCCGGATCCCGGACTGCCGCCGAATCATCACCACCGGCGAAAAGGCCACCGGAGTGGTTGCAGAGCGGTTCGGGTGCCCCGTTCCGGCCATCGGGGAATGCGTGGAGATTGCCGGTCGGGCCGACAATGACGACCCGGGCGACTGGCCGCGCATGCCCGGGGAGCAAAGCCGCGTGCCCGGGGAGCAAGGCCGCATGCCCGGGGAACCCGGCCAGGCGCCATTGGAGTTCTGGCGCATGCCGTCGACGTCGAGGGCCTATCCGCTGGCACTCGAGAAAAAAGCGGAATACTACCGCAAGCTGTTTATCTGATTCACCCTATGCAGAACATGAATCTATATGACGCAATGCTCGCGGCGGCCGATCCGTCGCAGGTCCCGGGCCTGAGCCGATTCTTCAAAACCGGCCCCGGCCAGTACGGCGAGGGCGACAAGTTCCTGGGAATCAAGGTTCCCGTAACGCGGTCCATCGTAAAAGCATGCTGGAAGGAGGCCGACTGGCCCCTTCTGGTGCGCTGCATCTCCTCCGAGTATCACGAGGTAAGGCTGTCGGCCCTGCTGACGCTGGTGGAGGTTTTCAGGCATGCGCGGAAAGACACTGCCCTCCGGCAGCGTTGCATCGACTTCTACCTGTCGCATACGGACCGCATCAACAACTGGGACCTGGTGGACCTGAGCTGCTATCCCCTGCTGGGCGAATGGCTGATGGACAAAGACCGGACGCTGCTTTACGACCTGGCCCGCAGCGGGAGGACGATTTGGGAGCAGCGCATCGGCATGGTTTCTACCATGACTTTTATCCGCAACGGCCAGCTGGACGACACGTTTGCCATTGCCGATATCCTGCTGCACCACCCGCACGACCTGATCCACAAGGCAGTGGGCTGGCTGCTTCGGGAAGCCGGAAAACGCGACCGGGAGGCGTTGGAACGCTGGCTGAAAGAATCCCCCGACGGAGCTCTCCCCCGCCACATGACAATGCCCCGCACCATGCTTCGGTACGCGATCGAGCGCTTTCCCGAAGCACTGCGGCAGCATTATCTCAAAGGCAGCGTTATTCCGTAAAAGCCTTGCCAGACTGCCAGGCGCCGCCTACGACATCGCCCAGGGCGCGGTAGCAGACACCGGGAGCATCAAAGACAATGGGTTTAAGCTTGGCAAGGTCGACTTTGCCGTCGGTGAGGATGCTCTCGTCGGCACTCTGGTTCACGATTTCGCCGATGAGGACGCCGTCGGCCCAGCTCACCACCTTGCATTCGAGGGTAAGCGGATACTCGTTGACGATGGGCGCGTCCACATTGGGGCTGGGAGTGACGGTGAAGCCTGCACGGGCCACCTTGTCCGGCACATCGTTCCCGCTGACCAGGCCGAAGTAATCCGACTCGGCCACGGTGCGCTCGTCGGCGAAGCTTACCGTAAATGCGCCGGTAAGTTCCAGATTTTCAGTGGTTTTATGCTTGGAAAGGGAGATGACGATGTGCTTGGAGTCGTACTGTCCGGCCCAGGCGGCCATCATCACGTCCGGGTTGTGGTCCTTGTCCCAGGTGGCGATCATCACGCAGGGCTGAGGGACTGTTACAAGCGCATGGGCAGCGCCGAAATTCTTGCGGCCTGCCACTTCTTGAAGGGGTGTATTCATATCTTGCGGTTTTTTGTCTGCGGTTTTGCATCCGGCAAGGAGTGCCAATGCGAGGGTAAAGATAGCAATGTGTTTCATATCGGTTTTTTAAATAACGTGCAGTCTGATCCGGTAGGAAAAGTCGAAAACGCCGCCCGGCTGGAGGGAGTGAATGAGGTCTTTTTGGGAGAAGTCGCCGGTGAAGCCTTTGCGGTCGGTGATGCCGCACCAGGGCTCGATGCAGACGAAGGGGCAGCCGGGCTTATGCGGTGCCCAGAGGCCAAACGCCTCGGCCATAGGCGATTCCACGGTAAGAACTTTGTTGCCAGCCTTGTCCAGCAGGGCGCAGGATGCGACCTGCGAGCCTTCGATGAGGAGGGCGTCGGCGGCAAAAGTGTCGGCCGTGATGGGGATGCGTTCGCCCAGCGGCCGGGGCGACGGATACGGACTGCGCAGGCCGCCGTCAATGTAAGTGAAGGCCAGCGGATTGATGCGGTCGCCGTCGGCATTGTAACATTCGAAATAGCCGTGCAACGCATCCTCGGGCCGATAATCCGGCAGCAGGAACGCCGGATGCGCACCAATCTGGAAATACATGTTTCCCTGGCCGATGTTGCGAACCGTCCATGCGCAGAGCACGGAATCCGCATCGACTTCGTAGCGCACCGTCAACTCGAAAGGATAAGGGTAATTCGCAGCGGGCGTTTCCTGAAGCAGACGGTAGGCATGCTCCCCTGTCCTGACGAACTCCGCGTCCCGCGCGATGCCGTGCTGGCCCATAGTGAACGTGCGGCCCTCGGCCCGGAATGTCTTGTCGCGGACCTGGCCGACGATGGGAAAAAGGATAGGAGCCACGCGGCCCCAGAAAGAAGGATCGGCATTCCACATATAGGGCTTGCCGGCCCGGGAGATGCCCCGGAGCTCGCCGCCGTGAGCGGACGTAATGATCTGGATATCGGCCATTTCCTATAAGATTTGTCCTGCGGCGTTCTTGGTGTCCACCTTCTCGACGATGCGCTCGAGGATGCCGTTCTCGTCAAAGATAAACGTGCGCCTGAGCGTCCCCATGGTGGTTTTTCCGTACATCTTCTTCTCGCCCCAGGCGCCGAACGCCTGCATCATCTCCGTCGACGGGTCCGACAGCAGACGGAACGGCAGGCCGAATTTAGCCCTGAACCCCGTGTGCGACTTCGCACTGTCCTTGCTCACCCCCACCACATTATACCCTGCGGCAGTGAGCTCCGCATAACTGTCCCGGAAACTGCACGCCTCCGACGTACAGCCCGCCGTATTGTCCTTGGGATAAAAGTAAACGATCGTTTTCCTGCCCGTCTGCATGAGGTCCTGCGACGTAACTGTGTTCCCGTCCTGGTCCACCACCTCAAAAGACGGCATTTTGTCTCCTGGTTTAAGCATAAGTCACTTGTGTTTTCCCAAAGTTAGTCATTTTTCGGGGAATGGCAAAGGGGGGGCTTTTGCGGATTATTTCAGGGTTGCGTCAATAATAGTTATTGAGCAAAGAAATATTTTTGAAGATATTGCCCATATTCACATTGTCCATTTTTCTCTCATACAAAGTCAACAACTCAACCATCCGTTCTTCTGTGACGCGACTGCAAGGGACAAGCATTCTTTTATTTTCTTTATCATATAACCGGCTTCTGACGATGCCAAAATACGTCCCGCTTTCACGATAGTTTTCATAAAAGCGAAGGAAACAGACAAAAGTATAATGGAAGTAATGGTTGGTAGACTTGTCACAAAGCGTGAAAAGATCCGAGAACTCCGATTCAAAGCACGCGACAGTGTCATTGACAGAGATGGTTCCGGAAGAAAGAGAATCATACGTAGCTGGATTGAACTGCTTCAGATAGAGCAATAACAGCAGGACATCCGGGAATACGTATTGATTATGGTCCAACGTCAACAGAACAACCCGCAAGTATGAGAACAGCCGCTCCATCTGGCGGAAGGTCAGGCGCTTTCCTTTGGCAAGATAGACAGAAGTCGTGATGAATATCCCCTTGTCATCTTTGAATTCGAAACTATTTTGTCTTAAGGGAGAATCAAAGAAATCCGAAATGCCGTAATAATCACACAAATACTTGCAGTAGTTCTCGTAAGAAGGCGACGGGAGAGACAGCTCTATTTCAAAAAAACGCCGTAAATAATCAGAAGAATCCAATCCTTCACTTCCATAGAAGCCTTTTACGGACTCACAAAGGTGACTCTTGTCAATAACGGCGACGAAGATAATTCCGTCTACTGAAAAGAGGTGCTTTATGATCTCGAGCACTCTGACGGCATAATCCGGACGGCATCGGTCCAATTCATCGACGAAAAAAACGACCTTTTTGTCTTTAACCGAAGCTTGCAATAATTCACGGAACCTGACCAATGTTTTACGGAGTTGATCATACTCGTCTATTTCTTTAAGCAACGAGTGGCAATCGGCTGTCGTTACAGCATCCAATACCCTACTTGCACTTTTCTTTGAATCAAGGTCATTCAAAAAAGAACGGTCTGCCAAATCGGCCAGTTCTTTCTCTTCCGCCAGGGCGCCAAGGGCCAGTTTCAACTCTCCAAGCAAACAGGCCTGCGGACTGGCAATAAAATCGCTTTCCCAGGCATTGAGGTAGATAACTTTAAATCCTTTATCCCTTAAAGCCGGAATCCAATTATGGACGAATGTCGTTTTGCCACTTCCCCAAGGACCGGTCAATGCCATCGTAAAACCGCCTTCTGCATTATTGAAAAGATTCTCTAATGCCTTCTGAAAAACGGACACAGATGACAGAAACGATACAGTGCTGTCGGATGCTGGTGTGTGTTTTATCTTCATAATACAAAAATATCATTATTTTTCCGGATTTCTGTATATTTGTTTATCATAAAAACCAAATGATATGGATACAGTGTTTGTAATAGGAAACGGCTTCGATATTGACCTTGGACTCAAGAGCAGGTACTCCGATTTTGCAGCCAGTACAGCATGGCCTTTTAAGCTGCCCAGCCGCGATTACAGCAGCCCGCTGGCCCAATTTCTCAATTACCATAAGGAAGTCGACAAATGGCTGGATCTTGAGCAACTGCTCGGCGAGTATGTGGTCGACGCCTTTGCAAGAGGGGGCCGTTCTTATGACAAAGACAAAGCGGATTTTATGATTCTGAAGAACTCGCTGGCGAAGTATTTGACAGATCTCACGCATATGCCTGACATCCGTCATGAATCGGCAGCCGCAAAACTCCTGTCCAGAATCAATCTCATCGGCAATGACATGGCCAGTTTCTATTCTTTCAACTACACTGAACCTAAGTCTTTTATGCTGGATTGTACTGTCAAGGCCTGTCATATCCATGGAGAACTATCCAAAGATAACATCATCCTTGGATTCGGGGACAGTGTAAACGATGTCGGAGAATACAATACCCTGCGCAAGAGTTTCAGCGCAGATTACAAGCCTCCGAGAATCATCCAAGACCTACTGGGTTGCAGAAAAGCGGTCTTCTTCGGCCTGTCTATGGGCGACGTCGACTACGCATACTTCGATTACTTCTTCGAAGCCATTTCCAAGCCGGAGAACCAGAACAGCGATCTTCTCGGAAAGGAGATTTTATTCTTCACACACAATGAATCATCGAGGGATGATATTCTGCGCAATCTGTTTCTCAAGACGAAACAGCGGCTCAGCAACCTCCGCACGTTGAATTCCCTGAGTATTGTCACCACTGCCGATACGGATCCGGCTACAATCAGCAAAATCATCGATGAAATATAGAATGATGGACGATTCTCGATTACACAGTGTTCCTTACGAAGATGTCCCTGACTATGTTCCAAGAACAGTAAGGGACGCCATTCAAGGACAGTCAACGACTCTCCAGGATTGTATCTTCTCAGGAGAAAAACGAATGATCCTTTATAGCGACGCGCAATGTGGGAAGACCGTAGAACTAAAGCATCTGGCGGCTGTTCTATACCAGTCCCCCTTATATTACCCGTATCTGTTTACACTCGACAAATATTCACCCGACACTTCTATTGAGGGCCAGATAAAATACAATCAGCGGTTTTATACAAATGCAATCCCGGTAATTCTTCTGGATGGATACGATGAACTCCCGGACACCGAGAAGAAAAGCGTAAGCAAACAGATTCTTGCCCTGGCCGACGATCATCCGGATGCAGTCATATTGCTATCCTGCAGAACCAGCTATGAAAGCACGACCGTTTTGAACAGATTCAAGCATTTATATCTGAATGCATTGAGTACGAATGACACAATGAGTTATTTGAGAAAGCATTGTGACAAACCCGATGAGCTTTATCAGGAGATCATAGAAAAAGAGTATTTCGCAATCACTTCCGGCCCGTTCTTCTTAAAAGAAGTCATACGCTACTACAATAAGCATGGGGAACTCCCGCATAATAAATCTATTCTATACGCAACGTATATTAAAGAAATCTGCACCAAGAATGGCGAACGGGGATTATGGCGCTTCAACACCACAAGTTTTGAAACAAAAGCATTGCCGCTTCTTCAAAAAACGGCCTTTTGTATAACCTTGTGCCAGGAAAAAATTCTATCCTTTGACAAGTTGCAGCAAGATCTCGGGATTTCAGCGGACGAAGCCGAAATCTTGAGAGACTGCCCGCTATTGACAATGGACGGAGACAGAAACTGCTCTTTTATACACAATGCCTTCAAAGAGTATCTCGCCGCCATTACAATGAGCAAACTGGACAAATCAAGTATCGTAAAACTGATTTGTTATCCTAATTCAGAAAAGCTGCGTCCGGCTATGCAGAACACGCTTATCCTGCTTATAGACAACATCCCGGAAGGGTCCTTGACACGTAAACAGATTACCGCATGGCTTATTACGCAGGACTCGGAGCTGCTGGTCCGTTGTGGAGGCGAACTGCTTGATTTGCAAACGCGTCAGCAATTATTCAGCGACATCCTTTTCAAACATAAAACAGAGAACCTGTTGCTGGGCTATTATTTCTGCGACCAGCTGATGGAATTCAGCAATACAAAGGAGAGTGTCTCGTTATTATTCGATGAATGTTTGCCAGGCACCTATTCAAGGCACCTGGCAAACATTCTTGGCCTCCTGTCTTCCGCGAGGTTAGAGTTGCTCCCAAAAGCCAAACTGGATAAGCTCACAGAGATCGTTTTCAAGATTATCGCCCTGAATATCAATGACAAGGAACATGGAAACACTTTTATGAGTGTCTTGGACAACCCTGCCTTTCAGAACAGAGAGACACTAAACCGCCTGACAGTTCTGATTGGAGATTCCGACAATCCTTACTACATACGTCAGGCAATTGAGATCGCCTGCAATATCGGCCTTTGCGATACTTATGCCAGCTGGATTCTATCCAATTATAAGAAAATACACGACTTCAACATCCCGGGCACTTTCATCAACCATTTAGTGTTTGATAATATTTCAGACAAGGCAATGATGGCGATGCAGGATTCATCAAATCTTGTCCGCGCATTGGAAAGCATTTATCTGGACAGGGACTGCGAAGAGCCTTCAAAAGAAAAGAGAGGGCTGATATCCAAGCTCTTATCAAAACTGGAATCAAATGCCTTCAAAGAGAAAAGCCCGAAGCAACTAATGGATTTCCTGAGATCCCTGGATTGCTACAATGTAGGAAAGATACTGATTTCAGGTGCGTACAGAATCCTGAATATCTGCGGAGGAGATAAATTGTTCGAGAAACAAATACAAGTATGCGCAGACAAGTTTGTATCTCTGTCCAATGGTGGAGAAAGATCTGCATTCCTCTCGGAAATGAACATACTAGTTTGTATGCTGGACGAAAACCGTCTCAACAAATTGTTAGCGTCCGATATATTGGAGAAAGAGAAATTGCGTAATCTCTGTTCTTGGTTCAATCTGTATCCCGTCGAGATGGAACTCAAGCACAGAATCCGCTCTCATTTCAATGAACCGGAACCTCAAGATGAGCGGAGCCGTAAGCAAAACGAGTTTGACGCCTTGTTCTCAAAGAAAAAGAAGAATGAACTGCTGAAAGCCCTGCCCGTTGCAGATTCGATGAAAGAAATGGAATGGGTGGTTTCAGACTCGCAAAGACAAATCATCAACAGTTTAGTAAGAGATGCCATTGCCTCATCCGGAGAATATGACATCTACCATTTATTATCTGTCATAGCCACTTACGAACCGGCCTTGGACGATTCAGAGTTAATAAAGCTTTTCCCGTATTCTCGCGTTCAGGTCAAATATTTGCCAAAGACACTTTGGGATCAAGACCATTGGGGAGCCCAGATTTATTCTTATACACCTTTTATCCGCTACATCGAAGATCACATCACGGATATAAGACGAATTGACAATGCAATAGACGATATAGCAGTATCGGCGAAGAATTACAGCGATGAGTTCCTCGAAATCTGTGTCCGGTTTATCGTGAACCGACACAGAAAGAGTTTATATTACAAGCTTGAAACCTTGATAGACAAGATAAAGTGGCAGGGACGACGCTTGACGCTATGTGTTGAGATTGCCAATAGAATAGAAGGAGGGTTCAGTATGATTGTGGACTACACAGATTCATTCGAGCCGGAGGACAAGCTTATCTTTTATGAAAACGCTCTTTTCCCTGCAGACAAGAGCATATTGAATTCACAAGAGCAGATAATGGCCGTTCAGAAAACAGAGAAGATATTGCTGGCATCTTCAGATAATGACCAAAAAGAAAAGGCCATAAGTATTCTTGTCCGTACCGGACATCCGACGGCGCTGGATTACGCACTGGAGCACCTGGAAGATCATAAAGAATGGATAAAATCTGAATACTTTCCCTCTTTGGGCAAATATGGATACGAAAGCCTTGACAAACTTGAGAAGCTATTCTCCCTGGCTTGTGACATACCCTATCATCCTCATTTCAGATTCAACAGCTTTGACAGCACCCTTGAGGCACTTGAGAGGATCGGCAGCACAACTATCCTTGCGCGGGACCGCGTCGTAGACCTAATGCGCATGAAAGCAGCCACGACCACCCACAACGAACTATTTCTGTATGCCCGTGAGACCATCGACAAATACTACGAAAACTGCAACCCAGTTCCAAGCCTAAAAGAAGCAGGCGAATTATACGGGCGATACATTATCAGTCACTGATACTGATTCACGTGCTTATACTGTTCACCCAGTGCAAGCAGTTGCTTGAAGAGGTCTACTCTCTCCGCCTTCAACTCACCTGCATTCATGAGCTTCTTATTGTGCTTCCACCAGGAGCGCATGTTGCGTTCCTCCGGGATGAACTTGGAGGGTTTCCGGTGGTAAGTTTCCAGAAAGTCGATGGCTTCCTGCCATTTGGTGAGCCAGAGTTCGTCTTGGGTCATTATTTTGCAGTCTTAAAACGCGACTAAAGAAAACGCCTCCTCAAAAGGGATTAACGTCGATTGGCTGGGATTATAATACTTTTTCCAGGCCGATTCCAAATGGCTCATTTCCACAATCTTTTTGGCACTGACGCCAGCCAGCTTTTCACAGACGGTATCAATAATCTCAAGTTCTTCTTTTGAGAAGAGACTCGCTTCGGCCTTTGCATCTGTTGTAAGCACCGTGCATTCCTGGTCCTTCACCATTTTGGACTGCGGGACAACCTCATCAAATCCGCTATATACCCTGTCCCAGCGCTGTGGAACCGGGCCGAAT
>OCTW011239996.1_pt1 | contig 10349 bp, 7 predicted proteins | sample 1539671 | NCBI WGS metagenome assembly OCTW01 (sample SAMN02144230, study PRJEB22623) | gut metagenome | biome: sheep rumen | host: Ovis aries | place: New Zealand
CCATTTGCGTAACAAGGCTTTTTGTAACCACCGCTAGTTATGTTTGAATCACTCCATGTTTTTCCATCTGTTGAATATTTTATACCAGTAGTAGCAGTGCCACTAGCACCATCACTACCTATTACCCAAATTCCATTTGCGTAATAAGGGGTATCGTAACCATTGATAGTTATGTTTGAATTATACCAAGTTGTTCCATTGGTCGAATATTTTATACCATTAGCAATACCACCAATTACCCAAATTCCATTCGCATAATGAGGAGTGTTGTACATAAGACTGCTCATGCTTGAACTAGTCCACCAAGTTTTTCCATCGGTTGAATATCTTATACCTGCACCTGAACCTTCATTGGTAGTAACACTTATTATCCAAATTCCGTTTGCGTAATAAGGGTCACTATAAGCAAAATAACCTGACAGTGAATTATACCAAGTTTTTCCATCAGTAGAATATTTTATACCAGTAATACCACTAGCATTATTGATGATGGCAATTACCCAAATTCCATCCGCATAATAAGGAGCGGTATATTTACCGCTAGTTACATTTGAATCATACCAAACCATTCCCATTTCATCATCGGTCAATCCTAGGTTGGCTTTTGTGATATTTACATCTCCATGCCTATAGGTCGTTTCTGCTTCACCTTTGACACCTGTAACATCTCCACTACCACTACTAATAAATTCATCGTATTGCGCAACTTTTTCAGAAGTTATTCCACTGTTAATCGCATATAATTGTTCAGAGGTAAAAGGTTCTTCGTTTACTTGATATTCTGCAATCCAACCGTTTTTCCCATCAGTTTCCCAATCACCTGTATATTTAAATCTCCAAGTTCCACTTAATGTTTCTAATGTATAATCAGAAGCGTCTTGTACAACTAAATAATCGTTTACTGTTGGAGTTGTGTTACCCGAATAATCTTGAGGATAATCTTCTGAGTTTGAAGGTACATCTGCCCAATCATCCCAATTTCCTCTAAAATTAGCGGTGTTTGTTTGGACTGTAGAATTTACGAATGATTTATCTGCTAATTGATTCGATGATGATGCTTGATTTGGAATTAAATCATCAATCGAATCTATCCTATTTGACAAATTAGTATCAAAAAGATTTCTGTTATAAATTTCATTGTTCAAATTGATTTCAAATAACTCATCTTGCTCAGTTCTTTCTTGAATTTCAGAATTCAAATTTTCACGCAATAAATCGTCTGCTTCTGTTCTAGTTTGAGTTTCGGTGTTTATTTTTTCTAATAAAGTATTATCTCCATCGATTCTATTTTGTGTTTCTGTTTCTAAATCATCAATGACAACATCTAATTGATTAAGATTTGTTCCATTAGTGTTTGTATCAGATGTTTTGGAATGGGTTATTATTCCTTCCCACAAATCGGTTTCTTTATTATGAAGTAATTGGTTGTTGATATTTACATCGTGAGTCTCGTCTGTGGATGTATTTGCGCCTAAAGCAATCCCCCCTTGTTCCGCATTTGAGTTTTTACCAATCGGTATGTTTTCTTCATCTTGAAAGGCTAGTTTTGCTTTTCCAACATATGAATCTGAATAATCTTCTTGAGTCGATGTATTGATTAATTTGGCATAACCAACATCATTATACAATTGAGAAAGTTTTGTAGGAACATCTATACTTATGTTTTTTTCACTATCAGGATAAAATTTTTGTCCACCATTAATAGATATTGTTTCTACTTTATTTTCTTGAGCATTTACTTCAACAGAATTTAATTTGAGTTTGTCCGAATCAGTAAAATCGTTAGAACTTAATCCTTTTCCTTTTTCTTTGAGAACATATTTACTCAACAATATTGATATTTGACCATATCCGTACAAATCAACATTTCCTTCTGAATTAGTTTTATCGAATTCTACAGTTTGTATTTCCCAATGATTATTCATATAATTAAAACCTCATTATCATAGTTATTAAAATAGTTATTCTCTCTCAATAATAATTTTTTCTTGACAATGTTTTTAATATTATATATAATTTGTTATAATTAAAAAAGGAGTTAATAAATGATATACGGCTACATTCGAGTTTCTACAGAGGAACAAAATCTTGAAAATCAAAAGAAGGCTATTTTAGAACGATATAAAGTTCGAAAATGGATTGAAGAAAAGAAAAGTGGAACAATTGATTATCATAAACGAAATTTAGGTAATTTGATAAATCAATTGAAAGAAAATGATGTTTTGGTCGTTACTGAAATTTCAAGATTAGGTCGAAGTCTGAATATGATATTCAATATAATATCAGAATTAAAAAATAAAGGTGTTAGAGTAATAGCAATTAAAAATAATTTTGATTTGAATCCACAAAAGAAAAACGATATAACATCTCAAGTCTTGATGTTTGCCTTTGGTTTATCAGCACAAATTGAGCGAGATTTAATTTCTGAAAGAACAAAACAAGGTTTAGCAGTAGCAAAATCTAAAGGTAAAAGAATAGGAAGACAAGTTGGTGAAAAAATATATAATGTAAAATTAAGAAGGTATGAAAAACAAATAATGCGAGATTATAAAAATAATAAAAGTATAAATTCTATAGCGACAAAATACAATGTGAATTGGATAACGGTAAAAAGATTCATTGATGTATATTCAAAGATGGAAAAACCTGCTCCACTTACAGAAAAACCAAAGAAACATGGACATCCTACATATGCTGAATTAGAATACTTTAGGACACATCCATAAGTTAAACTATCAAGGAATATTAAAAAATAACTATTTTATTGAATAAAATAGGAGAATGTGTTATGAGAAATATAAATATTCCAGATAGCAAAGAACATTATGGTAGTTTCGTTTTAACAGAAGTTGCAGGTAATCACAAAACATTCATGGGTTTAAGTTCTGATGTTGCCCTTCTTCCTAATGAAATGGAAAATACAATTACAGGTTCATCTGCCTTTTGTGTAGATACAGGGGAACTTTATCTCTATGAAGAAACTAGCAAAACTTGGTATCAAGTTTGATTTTAAGATTAATGGAGATTTAATTTATGCTTGATATAATTACTTTAGCGGTTGCAGAAAAATATACAAAAGATACGGCTATTGCTTTAGGTGCGGTTAAAGGTGCGCCGTGTACAATTTCTAAAGTTGAAACTGTCGAAGATGGTACAGAAATTACATTCAAATGGACAGGTGACGATGGAAGTACAAATACTAGAAAAATCAAAGTAATGGACGGTATTTCTGTTGTAAGTGGAACTATAGATGAAAACAAACATTTGATTTTAACATTAAGTGATGGAGCGGAGGTTGATTGTGGTGAACTTCCGTTAGTTGATGATGCTGAAGATGTAGCATACACACAACCTAAAGAACCAAGTGTTGAGAATGTTAAAGACGCTTTAGATTATTTTTTCGATAAACAAATTACTTCTGATGAAGTAGAATATACAAATTCTCAAACTCCTACTATAGAAACCGTTAAAGACGCATTGGATTATGCAATTTCCAAAGGTGCTATTTTGGAACAATCTTTAACAGTAACTAACGCTATAGGTTCTGCAACTAGCGGAAAAACATACGCTAAAGGAACTTCTTTAGAATCAATAATAAGAAATATGTTGATTAAAGAAGTTGCTCCTAGTTTGTCACTTGCGATTGTACCTAGTACAACATTATATGATGTTGTTGATACTTTGATTTCAACAATTCAAATGAAAGCAACTTGTACAAAGAACACTTATGATTTGAATAAAGTTGAATTTTATTTAAATGACGTATTAAAAAATTCGCAAAATATTACATCTAGTGGAATATATACTTATGATTTAAATTTTGATACACCAACAAATACTGATTTTACCGTAAAAGCAATTGTGTATGATAAAAAAAGTGGTACACCAATGAGTGCGAGCAAATCAATTACTGTAAAGTTTGTAGGTAAGAGTTATTATGGTACAGTAAGTGCTGATGTTGGTGAGCCTACAGAAGCAATTATTAAGGCATTGCAAAATAATGTTCTGAAAGATACAAAGAATTTGACTTATAGTGGAATTACAATGGATTATGGTAAAGTTGTTTATGCTTATCCTAGTAGTTTTCAAAATCTCTCTAGTATCAAGGATTTAGTAAATAACCTCAATTATACCTCGTCATTTACAAAAACAACAGTCAGTGTGGATGGAATTTCTTATAATTGTTATACACAAAACGACCCTAGTGCTTCAACCGATGTACAATTGACTTTTGCTTAATAAATAGGAGAATTTTTTATGATTTCAATTTTGGACCAATTCGACCTTCGTGCTAAAAAACAGAATTTTCAAAGAGATGCTTTTGAAACAATAGCAGACATGAAGGCATATTCTGAAAATTATCTACCCCCAATGTTCGATGCGTATTGTTATGAAGACGGTAAAAAATATAGATATAACGCTAGTAATGAAATTCTTGAAGATACAGGAAAATGGCGTGCAATCGGTGAAGGTGGTGGAGACCTTTCTTCATACTATACAAAAACTCAAATCAATAATCTTCTTGATGAAAAAGTTGATAAAGTTAGCGGAAAGGATTTATCGACTAATGATTTTACTGACGCTTATAAACAACAAATTGATGATAACGAAAGTGCAATAGAAACTCTCAATGGTGATTCCACTGTTGTAGGTTCAGTTGATTCTAAAGTTGCCACTGCATATTCAAATGCAACGAGTTATACTGACACGGAATGTACAAAGAAAGTGGACAAGGTGAGTGGAAAAGGACTTTCAACAAATGACTTTACCGATGAACTCAAAACCAAGTTGGATAATCTTGAAAATTATGACGCCACTGCCTTGAGCAACAGAGTTACCGCAAATGAAAACGCAATAACCGTTCTTAATGGCGATAGCACTGTAAATGGAAGTGTTGATAAAAAAGTTGCTAGTTGTTTATCTGACAGTAAAGATTATACAGATGTAAGTATACAAAATGCAATTAGACAAACAGCAATAGTTTGTGATGCAAAGCCTACGATAAGCGGAACTACAATTACTTATTATCAAGGTGGAGTTGAAAAAACAATAACTTCTGATAATAAAACCAAATTTTATTATACAACTAGTAATGTAAATTATTCTACAATTTGGATTGAAGGAACTGAATTTACAGATACTCTTGCAAGTGTAGATTTTTCTGATTATGTTTCAAAGACAAATGATGTGACTTCCACATATACAGGAAGTGACGCTGATAAAACAAAAATACCAAATATCGGTGCTATGGACGCATTGAAAACTTTGGTTGATACAGAATTAGATGAAAAAGTAAATATTTCGGATGTTGAATCTAGTGTATCATCTTCAAGCGATAATCCTGTTAAATCATCTGTATTGTATACAGAATTTGCAAAGAAAGTTAATATTGACCAAGGCTCGGCAAACGAGGGAAAGATTCTTCAAGTTAATTCTAGCGGAAACCTCGGATTGGTAGACCCACAATCTACCGTAGATTTGTCAGATTATGTTTCAAAGACAAATGATGTAGTTTCTACATACAGTGGTCAAGAAGTCGATAAATCAAAGATAGGTGATTTAAATGCATTAGATGATTTAAAAGATTTGGTTGATACTGATTTGGCAACCAAAGTTGATATTTCTCAAGGAAGCGCAAACGAAGGAAAAATATTACAAGTAAATGCTAGTGGTGATTTGGAGTTGGTAGACCCTAGCGCTTCTATGGGAAGTGATGCTAGTGATATAAGTTATACAAATAGTGATTTTTCTACATTAAATAATGTTAAAAAGGCTTTGGATAATTTGTTTAATAAAGTTTATTATGTTTCTCCATCGATTTCTTCATTTATTATGTCACCGAGTACAACGGTTTATGAAACAGGAAGCACAGTTTCGGAACTTGTATTCAATTGGTCTTATAATAAAGATATTTCTGAACAGACTTTAACTGATTGTAGTTTAGCGGATGAAACTGTAAGAACGGCGACCTATTCTACTCCATTCAGCACAAACAAAACATTTACACTTAATGCAACAGATGGCGAAAATAGCGTTTCTAAAAGTTTATCAATACAATTTCAAAATAAAATTTATTGGGGAAGTGCAGAAACACCACAAGACTATAACAGTGCTTTCATACTTGGACTTTCTAGTTCTAAATTTGCGACTTCATATAAAGGAAGTTATACAATTACCGCAGGTTCAGGACAATACGCTTATATTTGTTGTCCTAAATCTTGGAACATTCCTTCTGTATGTAAAATTTCGGGATTCTCCACAGAATTAGTAAAAGAAAACTCGATTAGTTTTACCAATAGTTCTGGTGGAGTCGTTGTTTACGATATATTAAGAACTACACATACAGGATTAGGTTCAATTACGATGGTATTTGAGTAATTTGTTATAATCTGATTTTAATTAAAAAAACGACACTTTTTATCGGTGTCGTTTTTTTGTAACTATCTATATTAGTGTTGCGGTATGCAATGAAAAAAGGTCAGAACTGCGAATTCCAACCTTTTTGAAATACCAAACGATAAAGAGGTTATCGAATGATAAGATAAGTATATAGTTATCTTGTCAGAAAAGCAAACATGGGATTAATTACAAAAGAAGTTGAAATTAAAGTTAGCGGAACATCTTCATATTATGAAAAATTAGGGTATGATGTACCAAAGCATAAAGTTAAAATATCAAAAGAACATCCGAATGGATATGCTTTCACTTTAGGAGAAAAATTTACAGTTAAAATTGAAGATTTACCTAAGTATTCTATTGCAAAAGTTAAAGTTATTTGTGATTGTTGTGGAAAAACAAAAGAAATAGAATATGGTAAATATATGCAAAGTAAATCAGCAAAAGAAAATAAATATTATTGTGGAAATTGCGTATCAAAAGTTTATCTGTACGGTAAACATAACAAACGATATTCTTCTTTCAAAGAAGGAAGGTTTAATTTAGAATATAGAATGATGAAAAGAAATGTATTATCGAGGGATAATTATAAATGTGTTTGTTGTAGAAAAGATTATAAATTAGAAGTTCATCACTTGAACGGATATGATAAATTTGAAGATGAAAGATATGATGTTAATAATGCGGTAACTTTATGTAAAAATTGTCATGATAATTTTCATGCTCGTTATGGTAAAGGAAATAATACTAGAGAACAATTTGAAGAATGGTTTGGTTCTGTCAAAGATATTGTGTCCAAAGAAAGTGTAAATTTAAATCGAGCAAGAGAAATATATTGTTTTGAAACTGATAAAATTTATGATGGAACATCTGATGTAATATTAAAATTCAGACCTTTAATATCAAAAACTGATAAAAAAGAAATATTAGATATGTGTAATCTCAAGAATAATACTTTTTCAGTTAAAGGTTATCATTTTTTATGGAAAGATATTGCAGAAAAATTAACAAAAGATGAAATTGAACAATATATTTTAAATAATTTTAATAATCCTAGACGACCTTTCGTTTTAGATTTATCTACATATTTTATTTTTTATAGCGGAATGGATAGAGATAAATATTTCAAAATACCTTTGAAAAGAACAAATTATTATACTGCTCGTTACAATACATTTGAAAAAAATAATGAATCATGATAAACAATGTGTAATTTATAATACTTTTTTAAATTTTACAAAAGAGCAACAAGAAACATTATTAAACGGAAACACACCTCGTTTGTATAATAAACTTATATCATAACTATCTACATAAGATATATTTATGATTTGTTTTAATTTTTTGAATATTGATAGGAGAATATAAATATGGCAGTAAGAATTGCAGATAGTCTTAAACAACAAAATGACTTAACTTCTTTCCCTGTAGCATATGGTTCAGATATATGGTTGGATAAAAATAAAGGGAGTGGAACTCCAAATTACGATTCAATTCAAAATATGTTGAATAATGACGAATTAGGCGGAGGAGGTTCTTCCATTCAAGTTGAAGAATTATCAATCGCATCATCTGAAGAAAGTGGTAAAATTTATCAATACATTGGAGTTAGCGGAACATACACAAAAGGATTTTTCTACGAATGTATGAATTATGGTTATTATTGTTGGACTATCGATAATGACCGTTATTATACGAAAAGTACAGAAACTAAGGCGGATAAAAATGTATATGTAAAAAATGGCGACCTTTATGAAGAAGTTGGTGTTATAGTTGAGGTATTTAATGACACTTTAACATTCGAAGACGATAATGAAAATGAAATAACTTTAGGTCGTTATTCAGATGGTGATATAACAAATGTTGGTTATGAATGGACAAGTATAAATGTTGAAGATGGTACAAGTGTTGTTGATGAGGTTGCTAGAGAAAGAGCATATGAAGCCATAGAGTTAGCAGAAACTAAATTAAGCAGAGTTACAACAATGCCTACAGACATTCAATATACGACTACGGTACTTTATGTCGGAGAAACTACGAGTAAATATACAAAAGGTCATATATATCAATGTACTCCTTATGAAAAGACATATTTAACAAGCAAAACTACATCTTCATCAATGAGTTTTGATTTAGATACTTTAGAAGAAATAAATTTTGACAAGATATTAATAAGTGAAGAATCTTATGATATAAGTGGTTTTACTTGTGATGGTAATGCAGTAAATTTATCTCGTGTTTATTTTAATGAGGGTGATGAACTTTCAACTATAGTTGCGTCTTATAGTGGTACAAGTTCATTAAAATACATCACTTCAATAGATTGGGAAAATAAAACTTTAGTTTTAGGTTCTTCAGTTACTTATACTTCTTTTGGCGGTTTCGGTTCAAACAATTTCATGAGTACCTATACGGTATTTGAATGGGTAGATATTTCACCGACTACTACAGTAGACCAAAGTTATAGTGCTACAAGTACAAATGCACAAAGTGGTGTAGCAGTAGCATCAGCGATATCAAGTGCAACAGAAGATTGTGTCAAGACTAGTGGTGAGCAAGAAATTGACGGGGATAAAACGTTTAATGATGGAATTTATACCGAACACATTCGTTCTCAAGGTGAGGGATTTAGTGGTGAAGTTAATCTCAGTACAGGTTCGAATATAGGACATGTTGAACTTCTAGCGCCTGGTGCCAATACAGATGCCACAATCAAGGCTCAAGGTGGTAATAATAGTGAATCTTATGTAAACATGACTGCTGATTTAGTCAAAGCCAACAATAAGAATGTAGTTACATCTGTAAATAGCACACAAGCCGATAATAGTGGTAATGTAACGCTTTCAATTCCTACAATAACGGTTGATGGTAATACGGCAACAATTATCTACTAAAAGTATTGATTTTATAAATAAATTGATGTATTTTTTTTTATAAGAGGATTATATGGGAACTTTAAATTTGACAACTGCGGATAATTATCTTACTGTTATCGTTAATGGTACTACAATCAAACAATTGTGGGCAAAACAAGGTAATGATGGAACACCTGTAAAAGTGTATCAAAAATGGAAAACAACTCATGTTACACAATACACAAATACTTTAGGAAACACTTATCGAGGTGGTGGTTGGGGAGTTAATTACAAATATGAAAGTGGAAGAAGCAGTTATTGTATTTATCGTTTGAAAACAACATTGAGTGTATCAACTTCTCGTTCAATAAGAGGTCGTGCATATATCGCAGGATACTTTAATGGAAGTCTGAAACGCACTAGTCCTTATTGGTATGGTGGGGGGAATCAATTGGAATACCTCGATGATTGTGAAACGGCATATGCATCGTACGATAGCAGTTATGATGAAAGAGCCTATGCTTGTTATTGGAGATTATACACATCAAGTGGTAGTAGCACTAGCGCAAGTTATGGTCCTGATATGTATACTACAACCAATACTGTGCTTACACCTTATCACTCAGAATCTAGTACAGGTGCTATAGCAGGGTCTAGTACCTATGTTAATAGGGATTCATATGAAGGTTTAGATACATCTTATGATGTTAGAGAAGAAGATAATTAGGAGAAAATTATGGCAAAATGTGATTGGTTTTATTATATTCATCCTTCAATTTGGAATGAAATGAAATTTCATTTATATCGTGGAATGAATTTGGTTTATAATGGTGAATTACCACAGTATGTGATTGATTTTTGTAATAAAACCGATGTTAATTTGATTCCTTTTTCAGAAAAGGATATTTATAATTATGAAGAAAGATTTTATAAATTAAAAAAAGAATGGTTACATGACGATGTTGAAAACAACAATTATTCTTTTGAAGTAAATCTCGATGATTTATGGAATGAAAGTTGGGATGATATTATAGATGAAAAAACATTATATATCGAATGTAATGTCGATAATATTTGTACAACTTTGTATAACATGAG
>OCTW011571071.1_pt1 | contig 10348 bp, 10 predicted proteins | sample 1539671 | NCBI WGS metagenome assembly OCTW01 (sample SAMN02144230, study PRJEB22623) | gut metagenome | biome: sheep rumen | host: Ovis aries | place: New Zealand
GTCCATACCATAGAAAGCACGTTGGAGGAATTCACTTTTCACAGCATCCTCATGCGTAATGTCATCCCACCCCCAATGAAAAGTAGGACGGGTCCATTTCCCATGAAGGAAATGCAGGAAGTTCTCACTGTCGTCTCCCAATGCAAACGTATAGTCCAAGTCTGCCAACACACTGGCTGGGTATTGGCTGTTGTCCGACAAATCAATGACTTTTTCTTCGATGTCATCTTGCCGTGAACCCATCTTCAAAAACTTATCAAGTATGTTCATAGTTATTACACCTTAATTAAATAAAAGTATGTACTGCTCTACTAAGTTTCCCAATATCATTTTACAATCTCTCCTTTACCATTAACAATCACTTTGTCACCATTCTTTGAGGCACAGAGGTACAGGTCATGGTCAAGAGCCTCGATTTCCCAATACAGAGGCATTGTCACTTTGCGACCGTCATCTGTCATCAGTCCTTCGTACCCATCGTCGGCAACGTATGATCTCAATCGTGCCGTTGCATGTGGGTGATAAGATTCTTCCAGAATTTCAGTTAACTCATCATCAACCTTGTTAACAACATTGTCTCGATATATAATTTCCTCCTTCTCGTACTCCAACATGCGGACACTTGTAATGTAGAAGTCGTTGATGAGCGTTCCTTCCATATCATATTTTCGCATCGTATGGTCAGGCATTGTCACGTCAATAGTTCCATCACCTATGCTTATAGAGCATTCGGTTAAGGGAAGGATCGGTTTCAGGCTACTATCAAGTACTGCCATCTCTTCGCCTTTCTGTATTCTCCAATACTTGAAGTCATTGCTTGGATGGATAGAACTGTATTCCATTGGCAATACAATGTTTCCCTTCATGTCCATCAGGCCACACTGTTCACCATCGTCGGTATCTGCCACACAGTAGCCACCGTGGAACACATAGCCCTCCATATTCGGGATATACGGCATCTTCTGGTCAATGACCACCTTACCCGTCCCGTCAATGAACTTGATAAAACCATTATCATCCACACTGGCCAGCCCATCAGAGAACACCCAAGCATGGTCATATTTCGGTTCAATGATAACCTTACCCGTATCCTTGCTGAAATAGCCTCGCTTCTTACCGTTACTGTAGCAGACCAGGGTGTCTTTCCCCAGAGGCTTTGCAATCCAGGCGATGTGCTTTATCAACTTCTCACCTGTACGTTTATTGTAGATATACCCCTTGCCATCCTCCGTATTATGGAAATAGATGTCGCGGTTCACATACTCAGAGTGGTAACAGTATTCATCGTCACAGTAGTGATTTCTGAACCATCGATTATAAACACTTTCACCAATACAGCAGAGCAGAGCCAGTGCAAACAGTGTCATCACAATGCTGCCACTCGTGGCAAACAGCCCCCATATACACTTGGCAAACTTACCGTCTCTCTTATACCCGAACAGTCCGAAGAACCATCCCAATGCCTGGCACAAGCCTCTCCACAAAACCGTGAAGAACATTCTAGCTGAAACTCTTTTCATTTTACTTGATTTTGATGTTATACAATGCTTATACATCATGAAAGAGCTACCGAAGTAGCTCTTTCTATCAGTATATCAACAAAAAACTATCGACTTATCTTGAATCCTAGTTTCATTATTAATTTCAATGTACCGATGGATGTATTACGATCATATTCTTTCTCTTCTTCCGGCAGTTCCTCATAAGGGATGAGACATGGGTGAGTCTTCAACTCATCATTACGCTGTTCTCCATACGTCCACCCCTGACTGACTCGAGTCTCAGCCCATACTTCATGTACGTTCTTTGACATCTTTTCTACTAGTACTTCTAACTCAATTGGCAGCTTAACATCACTTGTGTCAATAGGCTGCGGTGTGTACGTTTTCAGTTTCATACTTTCTTGCATTTTAAGATTGATATCATTGATAGAGATATGACTAAGATGATTATCTATCATTCATCCTCAAAAGCTTTATTTTCGATATGATGCCCCGTTATCTCCTCCAGGAAATCCTCACGCATCACCATCAGTAGGTCACGAGTGTATTCTTGCAGAAGCCCTTTATAGTACGTCACGTCCTTGTGGTTCGTCTTAGTGATACGCTCCCACAGAGTTTGTTCTGTAGCATGTTTGTGTGCCACATCTATCAACTCCCGGTCATCGTCAGTCATCAGCTTACGCAACTTCTGCTCCTCCAATACAAGATGTGTTCCCTTCAAATCTTCTGGAGCATATTCTTTCCATAACCTTTCAAGGAACACACGATACTCTGCCTCAATCTTCAGCGGCAGGTCTTTCGTGTACTCTCCTATGGTTTCAGGACGTTCTACCGCAGCCTCCTTTACAAGGTTGGCAAAATACTTGTTGAGCAGTTCCTGCTCTTTCTCTTTACAGAGATTGATAACTTCTTCTGTATTCATGTTATATAATCTGTAGGATAATGTTTTTTATTATCTTTTTCAATAAGTGCCATAACTTTGGTCTTTGCCACCTTATGCATCTTGACACAGAACCAGATGAGGACAAAGAAACTCAGCCCTCCGATATATGGATTCACAAGTCCACTCATCGCCAAGGCATCATAAACGCCATGAGCCGCTAAGGGTACTAATAGAATACAAGCAACTACTTTGGGTGAATGGTCAACGAAATGATAGACAGAATAGTAGTAGCCCATCAGTATAGCAAAGGCATAGTGTCCAGGTACTGCTAGCAATGCACGGGATATAGCTATAGTCACCCATTCCTCTTCACTGAACACATAGAATATGTTTTCAACCGCAGCAAATCCAAGACCAACGCACACCGCATATACAATTCCATCAAAATGCTCGTCGAAATAGGGGTTCTTGCGCAGTACCAGCCATAACGCAAGAAGTTTGAATGATTCTTCAGGTAAAGCCGCTACAACAAAAGCTTGCATAGTGGAGCCAATTAGAGTTGTTGGTTCTCCATCTATGCCCCAAAACACAGTTTGGATTAACATTTCGAGGAAAGCGACAGGAATACAAATTGCCATACCCCAGACAACAGCCTTGACTATCCATGATGTAGGTTCGGGCTGAGGGTCTTTTTTCCAAATATATAGCAAAAGTAAAATAGCCGGAAGAAGTGCTGCTGTAATAATTAGTATGAGATTCATTCCTTTACGATTTCAAATCCAAGTTTCTTTACTAATTTGATGGTATCAAGTGCCATAAGTCGGTCATATTCCTTCTCACTATCTGGCAATGATGAATAGGGAACGAGGTCAGGATGTTTTTTGTTTGAATCATCACGTTCTGGGCCAAAAGTCCATCCTTCTTTCTTTCGAGCTGTTGCCCATACATCATGGGCATTCTCAGCGATGGCCTCACGCAGTTCCCAAAGGTTATCAGTAAGCGAAATATCGTCAAGGTTGATGGGGCGTGGCTCATAATCCTCTATTGATTGAAGCACACGAACCATGTAGTTATGTGATTCTTTCCATGCATCCAAGAATGATGACAATGAAACTTTTACGTCAGTATCTTCCAGTGTTGGGTCAAACAGCGAAACAATCTCACCTTGGACTCCTCTGACAACGACTGCATGGTTGGGGGCATCCTCATTATCCTCCAACTGGTATAGTTTTTCTTTATCAACAACAACAATAACGTCATTATCAAGAGCCAAGGCTGCACTAATATCATTAATTGTAGCATCATAATTGCGTGTTACCATCAAATCGTAGTGAGCCAACAACTGCCCGATAGAATGAAGTGGAGAACCTTCGGGCTTCAACCATCGATTATTCTGGGCAATAGAAAGTAACTCCTTTTCTTCAAATGGCACTTCTCTTCGATGAAGGATAAATGCTTCGCACAGTACACTGCAGATATTATTACCGCTCTCAGCGGCAAGTTTCATCATGGGCAGTACATTATACGTGGCTGACTCTTCTTCCTCCAAATCTAAAGCGATGTCCAGCACTTCCTTTAAGCTCGGGTCATCTTTTATTGCATTCAGAACTTCAAGTGTTTCTGCCTCGTTGGTATTCCCATCAAGGTACGCAGCTAACAGTTCGTCGGATATATAATTTTTATTTTTCATATTCTTTTATGTCATTAAGAGCGACACGTGTCAACTGAGCCATCGCACGCCGTCTGATATTATATAGATTTGCCGTAGTAATATTCATCTCCCTTGCCAAGTCCTCATATTCCCAATCTTCGAGAATTAGTCGACGGATGACATACACATACCGTTTACTGGGCATGTTGTCAAATAGCCGTTCCATATCTCCTTCTGCTGTCATATCCTTTTCTTTGTCCGTATTCTGACTGCGCCCATCATAAGGAGGTTCTTTGCTGGTATCATCTATCATTCTACCACGTTTATTGATAAAGAAACGTATGGCAATTACCTTCAGCCATTGACATAGTGTACTTCGATATTCAAAGTTACGAAGTTTAATCGCATCATTTGCCATAAGATATACATACAACTCATTAACCATTTCGTCGTATTCTACCTCATAGTCAAAAACCTTCTTCATGATGCAACAGAATAACGGACTACACTTCTCGAAGAAAAACTCCTTCGTCACCCGATTGTCCCTCGCAATCAATCCTTGTATGATTTCTTTATCTGTCATTTACATACATTTTTATATGATACCCAAAGATACATCCACTACATCATAGTCGTAACTCTTTGTTTCGTCTTTAAGTTCTTGCCAAGGCCTGATGCATCCATGCTTGAGACGCGCCTCGTCTTTTTCACCATCCATGCCTGCACTCTCATACCCCAAAACCTCATGAGAGGCGTTCCATCTCAGGTGTTCAGTCTCTGCAAGGGTGTCGAGTAGTGTTTTTATGTGATTAGGAACCGTTGAGCCATCCTCCATTGTATAATGTAATGATGTACTTTCGCGAATAAGCCTGTTCTTCTCAAACCAACTAAGCGACTCTTTACCTAATGCCAAAGTGACAAGCTTTCTCTTTGTGTGCAAATGCAGACAATTTTCCTTATTCTGACTCTGCACTCTTCTTAGCCGCATCACTCCAGAGAACGTTGGTGAGTAGCCTTTGTATTCGCCCTCCAATTGCATAAGTTCGTTATGCTCTTCATCCCACGTCTGGACAGGTTCAGTCTCCAAACCGGAAGCCACTTTTTGCGCATTAATCGAAGCGTCATACTGCGCCTTATATCTTTTTGCATCTTCTTCAATTTCCTCACTGATAATATTGTCGAAAGTGTAAGTGCTGTCCTCCGAACCGAACAAAGAAATAGGAGTTCCCATATAGGCATCCGACTTTATCTCTTTCTGATGCAACTTCTTTTCATCAGCCTTTTCGTTTGCCACCCACAATCTATTGTAATGTTCAGCAATATGTAGTATATGTTTGTCTTCATCATGGTGTACCCTGACCATAATCCGCAGATGATTTAGGTCTTTACGATAACGGATGGCCATGCGAAGGATACGTACACCGATGGAAATATTCAATTCGTCATTTTCTGTAGCCACAACAACATAGTTCAGCGGATGTTCGCCCTCAAGAGCTTTTCTCAAATAGATAGCGAAATCGCGCCCTTGGGCATCCCACTTGTGGAGTGTTACCAATGGTTCTTTAGCATTACCTTCTTTTTTGTCATCTTTCTCAAAATCACATTTAACAGGAATGAGTGGGGCGTTGGCTATAAAGAGTCCAGCAAGTTCATCCATCTTCTTGTCAATAACGTCACAATGGAAAGGAGAGCGTTTAACACTTTCCCAAGTACTGTCCTTATCGACAAATGCACCGAACTCATAAAGGAATCTCAGCGCGTCAAGACCTACTTCACTGAATCCCACAATGAGTGCGTTAAACGGAGATTTTACTTTGCCTTCTTCGTTTATGTCAACATAACTGACTGGCTGGAGTTCTACCTCCTGTTTCATCAGTTCCACACTGATGTGTGAGGAGTCAACAACTTTCACCAGAACGTTTGGCATCTGTTGTTCGTCTTCTATCACACGATGAACGCTGTTGTAACGAGCGTGGCTGTATAATTTGATTTTTCCGTTGACTTTTGTCGTTGCGATCCGATTGATGGTTGCATCACGTTTAATGTTGCCTACAGCCTGAATGTTCGTCTTGTCATCATCAGACATGAAAAACATGTGGACGTCACCAGTGGTTTTCTCTATAATCTTTGCCACCGACTTAAGTCTCATTTTATCACGGAGAATATCTGGCTGTTGATTGTTGTCAAAGGCCTCAGACACACGTGCCAAGCTGCTATAAGAGTTCGTGGTCAGACACCCTAAATCCTTTATCTTCAGTAACTCTTCATTTTTCATTGACAAGAAATTAAAAAGTCTGCCAAGGCCACTCTGTTCCCCAACCTTTTCATTGTCATCAGTCATACGGATGAATATCATCTGATATGCACCTTTCACCTTACCACTCGATTTGATACTCTTGGCCAGTTGGAGCGAGATGTCGTTCATTCCCCAAAAGACAAACACTTGCTCATACTTCTTCCATCCGTAAGCAGCTAACCACATCTGTATACTTGCTACAATACTGTAACCAAAATGCTTGATGACAAATATCAGACTTACACCTGCTGCCAGAAAATGAGCCAGCGAGAAGAGAACCATATAGAATAGGTTGTCGTGAAATACACCATGAACGGCACTCACATCACTTTCCAAAATGAACATGCCAAATGCATGGATGACCGCCATCGGGGCTACGCCAAAAAGATGCCAGAACCTGTCTGCTGCCCCTGGTGTACTCTCTATTCCCACAAACATACCGACAGAATAGACACAGAAGCCAAATAGCCACGTCAGTCCGAACATCTGTGACAGATGTCCTTCTAACCAGTCCCAGAATCGCTTCCAACTATTATTCTCCAACTTATAAACTCCTTGGGCGAAGACAAATACTAAAACGATAAAGCCAAGAGCAATAATCAGGGATAGCCAAAGAAGATGGAAAACAGTCCCTGTGGAAATGCCACTTAGATCCTCTGTAACTACTTTTGTCTGTGGTTGCTGAATTATCACTTGCTTACATGAGATAAGCAAGCAACATAAAGCAGCAATGCTGATACATTTTATCTTTATACTAATTCCCATTTTCTTCTTGTTTTTTGGGGGAGATGTTTACACTCTCTTTCAGTATGCCCCAGCATTCTTTCTTCAAGTCCCTGTTCTCCTGGGCTGTTGACTTAGCCATTTCATAACAAAATTCCAGAAAACGTTTTTCCTCCTTCTGTTCTGGGGGTAATGGACACTTCTTTTCCACAACAGTCTTCTCTTCTAATAATTTGCCTACTTCTTTCTTCAGTTCCGCAATCTGCTGATTTAGCTCATATATAGCCTTTTCATCAGCATCTGAAGAACTCCTTTCCTTCAAATAGGCAAACATTTTGAAACATATTGTAAGCAAAGTACCACATACTGTTAAGCAAATAATGGAAACGATTGCAACATCGCTACCATTACTGGCTAACTCGTTAACGAAAGATTCCCATATAGGGCAACATATTGCCTCTAAGATTATAAAAGTTACATTATTCATAAATCTCAATTTTGGTTAAATTCTACTCATACTCCTTCGAAAACCATAACCGATAAATCGGATCAAGGAACACCAACCTGCCACTTTGCATCTCCACAATATCCTTATTCTGCAATATTTTCTTATTCTTGCTAATCGTATTAGGATTACCCAGATGATATTTCGCCCTTGTCTCTGCTGATGACAACTGCTGAACACCGTCTCTGATGGCACGAAGCATCTCCACCTGACTGGCGGCAAGCGATTCCGTATCACTCTGGAACATCGGTGAGTTGGTATTAATCATCTGCCTAAGTCCATAGTTGAATGACTCCTCAGTAACTTCGACTGCCGTAGCATTCCACACAAAGTAGCAGCACTGCTGTAGATACCATGAATGGCATTCAGTAGTGTCGCAAATCCTGCTGGCTAATTCATCAGAAATGTGCTTCCCAGACTTTTCAAAGGTATCGACAATAAAAGGCATCCACTCCTCCTTTGGAATCTTGTTTAGGAACAGCAACTGCCCAAACCGATAGAAAGGTGAGTTGGAATTATTAAAGATATCCAGCATCATGTGTCGTTTACTGCCATATAGACAATACGTCACACTCTCCTGTTGTTGCCATGCAGAGCGCATCTTACCCTCCATGTCCTTATATTCTGGGAGATTGGCCAACTGCTGAAACTCGCTAATGCAAACAATAATTTTTATATCCAAAGCTTCTGCCAAAATCTCTGGCAGTTGCAGTATATCCGTCTTATTTTGCTCTTTAGGTACAAACTGGGCATCAGCACATGCTGTCACTTGGTTGGCAAATGTCCTATAGAACTCAGCCTCAGAACCGATGCTAAACGCATCAATATAACAAACTCTTACATCCTTATCTTCCTCCTGTAGCTCTTCCATCGCCACCTTGACCAAAGAGGACTTTCCCCACCGACGTGGAGAAACCAGCATCACGTTGATATGCGAAGAAAGGAAGTTCTTCAACTGCGCCCTATCTTCCACTCTATCAACGAAATTCTCCTTCGTTGCTAATGTCCCGTATTGAAATGGAGCATTCATGTTCTTTTTAGGTTTTCGTTTTTACGGTACAAATATACGAAAAGTTACCCTTTGGTATATTACCATTGGGTAACTTTTATTGTTCTTTAACGTATTACCGCATCTTTTCGTCCAATCCATCCAGCAGTATGAAGGGCGCCCAATACTTTCCATCTTTATAACCTTGGTTTTTAACTGCCTTTTGGGCATCAAGCAAGGACTGCCGTTTTGATTTGCCAAAAGCGATACCTTGATAGAACGCCACCATTAGTTTGGCTGTACTCTCATCATATACTGGCTTCAAGCTCATAAGGAGGCTGTGTACACCTGCATTCTTAAATCCTCGCTGAAGACCGAAGATACCATCTGCACCTTGTCCGCCAAGAGCTGTTTTGCAAGCTGAGAGGACTGCAAGTTCACAGTTGCGAAGGTTCATCTGTGACACATCAGTTGCTGTTATAATGCCATCATTCTCCAAGTCTGAAGATCCTTTGTTTGCACCACTCAGAGCCAGAATGCTGTAGTCCATGGCTTCATCCTCTGTTGTTTTGACATCACCGCTATACTCTCCATGTGAAGAAATATGCAGGATTAAAGGACTGTTGTTCGATAGCATGCGGAACTGTTTCTCAGTTGCTTTCTTACCATCATAGACCTTCACATTAAACGCTTTCTTCATGCTATTCTGTATTCCACTTACCTCTTCTTTGCCATAAGCAAGCTGTCCAAAGGCAAGGCCGCCTTTCTGTGTAGCCTTCAAACTGGTTTCGTAATCCACATCACCAAAAATGCACAACGACTTCGTGCCTGCCGTTTCTTGATAACTGCGACACAACTCCTTGGTTGACGACAAGCGATAAACCTCATATTTCTCAAAGAATGACTGTTCGCCATCCTTCAGGTATTCTATTGCCACATTACTCAGGTTGTTATCCGGAGCAAAATACACGCGCTTCTTTCCTTCAAGATGCTTTTTCACGAATCCCCAGATGAACTGATAATAGCGAGGATTATCATACAAGTCATCCTTGCTTTCAAGGTTCTTCAGAATGGCCTTTGTGCTGACAACCTCCATTGTTGGTTCACCCTTTGAGGTAAGAATGAGTGCCAACAGATAGTTATCCTTATCCAATGGCGACATCGGAACTGTAGTGAATTCTATTGCCACATCCTCTGCGCCGAGTTTCTTCTGTACATCCTTCCATGTATATGACAGGTATTGTGTGTAGTCGCTATAGGCAGCACATCCCTGCATCAGTTGGCGTTCCAAAGTGGCTTTCTTCTGCTTCAACGACAAGACTTTACTAAGATTCTCATCAGATGCCGACTGTTGCAGCTCGTCAATATGTTGCTGGATGTCCTTCGTCTCCTTATACACAGCCAATAGCTTCGCATCGTCATTATTAGCAAGCACCCTTTCAAACTCTATCACCGAATTAAGCATGATACCCTTTGAAATCAATTCCATGTCATAGAGCGTGGGAATGAACAATGGCATAAGATTATTCACAGAATCAGGCAATGTAGCTATATCGAAACGGAACTCATCGATATGGTCCTGCTGTTCTTTCCAAACTCGTTTGCGGTCAACATCAGACAATTGCAGGAACCGCTCTCTGAGCATGTCACGCATGGTGTTGGTGTATAGTGCATAATACTCAGCCGCCTTCTTATATTGGTCAAGACCGAAATAACATCCGGCTATTGTATTAAGCGAGTTGGTGTAAACCATACTGCTGAGATATTTTTTCGTAACATCAATACTTGACAATTCGCTGT
>OCTW011601262.1_pt1 | contig 10347 bp, 6 predicted proteins | sample 1539671 | NCBI WGS metagenome assembly OCTW01 (sample SAMN02144230, study PRJEB22623) | gut metagenome | biome: sheep rumen | host: Ovis aries | place: New Zealand
TACAACGATTGTCATACGGCTCTGCTCAGGCTTGTTAGTTGCACAAACAGTAAGCGAGTCGATGTTATATCCGCGGCGGCTGAAAAGCCCAGAAACGCGGCTAAGTACACCGGTTTTGTTTTCTACTAAAACGCTTAAAACATATTTTTCCATATGTGTTATCTCCAAAACAGTCCCTCACAGAGCAAAAGAGGGCACAGAGTTTTATTTTTATATTTTTCCTCTGTGTACTCCGTGGGCTCCGTGAGGAATTCTTTAGCTTTCAGGGTTAAAGCTTACAGTTCTAAGAATATCACCAAATACTCCGGCAGCAGTTACGCCGGCACCGGCACCGTATCCGCGGACAGTCAAAGGAATCGGCTGGTAGCGCTCTGTGTAGAATACAAAGGCGTTCTCACCACCCTTTACGCTGTACAAAGGATCATCCTGACCAACTTCCATCATACCAACGCTAACCTTTCCGTCTTTGATTGTTGCCCCCATGCGCAGAACCTTGCCCTTCTTTTTGAGGTCGGCAATTTTCTTTGCAAAGTAATCATCAACTTCAGGAAGCTTCTTTAAGAACTCTTCTACAGTTCCGCTTGAATCAAAGGAATCCGGGAATACCTTGAACATCTGAATATCAGAAAGCTCAATGTCGTAACCAGATTCGCGGGCAATGATAAGTCCCTTGCGGGCAACGTCCATTCCGTTAAGGTCATCGCGTGGGTCCGGCTCTGTATAACGCAATTCTCTTGCTTCGAGTACGGCCTTAGAGAAAGGAACTCCCTCATCGAGTTTTCCAAAAATGTATGAAAGAGAACCAGACATAATTCCGTTGAAGCTTTCAAGCTTATCACCGGATTTATAAAGGTTCTGCAATGTATCGATAATAGGAAGACCGGCACCTACGTTTGTCTCGTAAAGGAAGCGGCGGTGCATCTTGTTTGCGGTGCGGCGGAGCTCGTGGTAGAACTTAATGTCCATTGAGTTTGCGCGCTTGTTTGGAGTTGCAATGCTCATACCGGCGTTGAGGATATCCAGATAGCGCTCAGGCAAATCATAGCTTGCAGTACAGTCAACAAAGACTGGATTAAGAGGCTTCTTCTCTTTTACGAACTTAATGATGTCATCAACATTTTGATTTGAGTTGAAGGGGAAGTCAGGCTTTTTCATCTGGTCACGCCAGTTTGAAAGGTCAAGTCCGTCTTCATTCAAAAGCATACCGTCGATTGTTGTAATACAGAGAACTTTTATATCAACATTTTCTTTGAGCAATTTCTCGCGCTGGTCGCGGATCTGGTCAATCATTGTTCCACCGATAGTTCCAGCTCCAAAGGCAAATACTTCAATTGTCTGAGCTGTGTGGAAGAAGAACTGATGAACAGCTTTTACGGCTGTATCAGCATATTCATTTTCAATAACAGCAGAAATACAGCGCTCACTTGAGCCCTGTGCGATTGCGAGAATATTTATATCCTGACTTGAAAGAGCATTGAGGAACTTGCCCGCAACACCACGGTTAGCAATCATTCCGTCGCCTACAACGCTTACGATTGCGCAGTCCTTGCGAACATCAATTGCGTCAATCAGCTTTTCGCGGATTTCAAGCTCGAACTTTGCTTCAAGAGCATCCTTTACTACATCTGCCTCGCTGTCGCGTACACAGAAAGAAATTGTATATTCACTAGAAGACTGAGTAATCAAAAGAATTGAGCTGCCTGCGCTGGAAACGGCAGAAAAAATCTTACTAGCCATACCTGTGCGGCCGCGCATAAGAGAACCACCCACGCTTACCATAGAAACATGTTTGAGTGAAGAAATACCGCAGATGCTTGACTTTCCACGGCTTTCGAAAGGTCCCTTACCAATGCGTGTTCCGCGGGCGCTAGGATTATGAGAGTTCAAACTCCAGGCTTCAATTCCCTTTGCCTGAAGAGGTGCGATTGTTTTTGGATGAAGTACCTTAGAACCAAAGAATGAAAGCTCCATAGCTTCTTCATAAGACATATCATCTACGAGAATTGCGTCTTTTACAACGCGAGGGTCTGCAGTGTAAACACCATCAACATCAGTCCAGAACTCAACGCGCTTAACGCGAAGGCTTGCACCAATAATTGCAGCAGAGAAATCAGAACCGTTGCGGCCAAGCAAGCCCATAACAGGCTTAGTACCGTGTCCGCCAGACCAAGTACAGATAAAGCCCGGGAAGAGGAGAATGCGAGTCTGCTGAGGAGAAGCGCCGTCGCGGAAAGGTGCGCAGGCTTCGTTACAGGCAGAATAATCAGCTTCACCCTCTTTCTGATTGCCGGTTGTGAAAACAAATTTGCGGCTGTCGAGGAAAATTACGCTCTGCTTTTTTGCAAGCAGAACATTTTCCATAATAGGAGCCGAGAGAAGTTCTCCCATACCCATAATGCGGCAGTGAACAGTATCAGGACACTCGCCGAAAGAAACACAGCCGGCGAGGAGTTTTTCGAGTTCAGTAAAATTAGGCTCAAGACGAGCCATTGTTTTTTCTGCATCAAAGCCAGGAAGCTTAGACTGCAGCTCCAGACAGATTTCGTTGTGAGTATTACGGATGTCTGTTACGTAATTTGTGCCGGAGATGCCCGAAACACATGCATCGATTGCAGCCTGAAGAGTGTTAGAAATGCCGGCTGCTGCGCTGACTATAACACTAAGTCTGTCTTCTTTTGCGCGGTTTATGATAATATCCGCAGAAGCAAGAATACGTCGGGCATTAGCCATCGACGTTCCACCAAATTTAAGAGTAATCATTATGTACCACCTTGCCAAAGTCCGCAATTTCCCCGAATATCCGGGCGAGCATACAATGGTGGTTTCGATACGATGCTGCGCATCACTCAACCACCGTCATACGTCGGAAATCAGCTATGTATTTCTTCTATAATATTGAATTATAAGTTTTTATTCAACTTCAAAGGAAATTTTAAGATTTGCAAAGGTTGGATTCTTTTTATTATTTCCGTGATCAACTTGCAGATGGAATATACTAAAGGTAGTATCCGGCAAATCTGTATAAACATCATACTCTTTAGATAAATTGAATTCTTTATTTTTTGCAGTTAGTAAATTTCCATTTATTTTTGCAGCCTCATAATCCCTATCAGCATCATTCATAAGAATCTGTATCCAACTTTCCTTACTGGTATCTTCAAGTTCAGGACGCATTCCATACAAATCTCTATCACAGCTTCCGCTCAGAGTTATTTTGATTTTAGAGCCCTTTGAAATACTCTTATGATCTCCAAAAATATCAGCAGCATCTACATCAAATCTAAACTCATATTCATCTGATTTACTTCCCCACTGGTTGACCGGGAAAGTCAGATTTTCATATTCAAGAGTTTTTGTATATCCGTCTGAAACTTTTGTAATTACAGCACCTTTTTCAACAGAAATGACCTTTACGGCTACAACAAAATTATAGATTACAGACATTTCATCAAGAATATCCGCTCCATAATTAATTCCAATATTACTGTCATTTGTATTTATAATATCTTTATCAAGCAGTATCTGAGTTGTAAATGTGAATGGAGTATCTTTGAGAAAACCTAAACCATTATCAGGTATATAATTCTTAAAGTGATGAGCCTGTTCCCATTCAACATCTCCAGTCGAAATTTGAATTGTAAACTTAGGTATATCTTTACTTGGCCTTCCGCTTAAAGTAACTTCAAGAATAGAACCTGCCGGAATTGTTTTATTGGCTTCAGTAACATCTGCAAGCCTGAGATTTGCAGCATAATTATATTCCTTTTTAGCCCTGTCGCCCCAGTAATTAACAAACATTGGGACATCATTCATATTTTTTGTTTTTTCCACACCCGCTTCGATTGGCTTGGGAGGCTCATAGGTTTGAACAAGAACTGGAACGGAAGCTGCAGGTTCCGGAGTGACTTCCTCTTTTGCTTTTACAAGCTCAGATTTTTTTTCAACTGTCTCTTCAAATGCTTCCTTTACGGACTCTTCTATTTCTTTCTTTTTTTCTTCGAGAGACAGGTTTGCTTCCTGCCCGGCTCCAATAGCAGGAAGAACTTCATTCTGAGGAACAAGGGTAACAGTTTCTCCCGCAGAAAGTACAAGAGGCAGAGTTTCTAGCTTTTCTTTCTTTCCCTTAGTTTCAGCAGCCTGTTCAATAACCTCAACCTGACCACTTAAAACTTCAATAATAACAGGGCTTTCAACTGCTTCCTCTGCTCCTGCCGCCGCTGCTTCCGAAACCTCAGGAAGCGCCAGTTTAACTTCCGAAGCCTGAGAAACAGCAATCTCTTTTTTTCCGGAACGAACTACTACTTTTTCTTCCGGAGAATTATTTGCAACAAAAATTTCACCACCAATAAAATCAACACTGCGTTCTTTTTTGCTTTTGAAAATCTGGACCATAGATTTTTCCCGCAGTTGAATCTGAATACCGCTGTCATTAAATTCAGTATAAGCTTCTGAATCCTTAGATGTTCTGATTCTGTCGCCGTCATAAATATCGCTGGAGTTAGTTAAGACTTCCCAGATATCATTATCAACAAATTTTCTTTGTGCAGTATTTTTCTTAAAATAGATTTTTGCAACCGGTTCTTCAGCCTGCTTAATTGTATAAGAATTTAAGTCTCGATAAAAGAGAAACAAAGCAGCTGCCGCCGCAAGAGAACAAAAGATGAAAATCAGATAATCGACTATATTAAGCCTGTATGTTGTATTTCTTTTCTTCATCATCAGTGTTTACCTTTGATAAATCAGGAGCATTAGTTCCAATAATCTTACGAACATCATCAATAGACTCAGGGCGACCACGACCAGCAAGATTTATTACCGCAAACATCTTGATTGCATCCGTCTTACCCTTTACATGAACACCAGGCATTTCTTTAACAACAATTTTGTCTTTTATCAGATTGTAGGTATTTTCTGTTATAAGAATATCTGTAGCAAAAGGCTTGTTCAAAGCTTCAGTACGGCTTGCAAGATTTACAGCATCACCAATAACCGTATATTCCATTCGCTCTTCGGAACCAATCTGACCAGCAACGACCGGGCCAGAGTTTATACCACAACCGATTTTTACAGGGGCAAGCCCCTTAGCAGCACGTTCCTTATTATAATTGAAAAGTGAAACGCGCATCATAAGGGCAGCAGTAACAGCATTTAAGGCATCCTGTGCAGGACTTCCGCTTGATTCAGGTGCCCCCCAGACAGCCATAATGGCATCACCAATATACTTATCTACAACACCGCCGGTTTTATTAACGCAGTCTACCATTTTAGTCATGTAAACATTTAAAAACTCAACAACTTCATTAGGCTGCATTTTTTCAGACATAGCGGTAAAGGAACGGATATCACTAAAGAAGATTGTTGCATTTCGGTTTTCACCACCAAGCGAAAGCTGACCGCTTGCCGCCTTCTGGGCAATTGTTTTATTAGTAAACTTACTGAAGGAAACCATGAGTTTTTCGCGTTCTGAAAGCCCCTTACCCATCTGAACAAAGGATTCAGTCAAAAGACCAATTTCATCACGGGTACGAGGTTTTATAGAAAGTTCAAATTCTCCCTTCTCAATCTGTCCGGCAGCATCTACCAGTTCTTTTATAGGATTTGTAATACCATTACTGAAAATCCGGATAAGGATAATCGCAATAAAAAGCACAGCCAGAGAAAACAAAACAATTCTATAAGTTGTTCGATTGATTACGGCATAAACTGATTTTTCAGAAATTGTCGTAATTACAAAAAGGTCATCCTTAATCTGATGAACAGCAGTAAAAACACCATCCACAACAGTCTGAGTATTACTTTCTGCCTGATTAGTTAAAAGCTCATTCACAAGTTTCAGCAGGTCATTACGCTGAGTTTTTGCAGAAGCAAAATCAGGATTTACAAGAACCTTTGCATCGCCATCTACAAGAATTGTCGTATTATTAGAGCCCGTTCCCATCAGCTCGCAGAGAGAAGCAGCATTAAAAGCAACAACTCCGCTTTTTACAGCATTAACAGGACCATACTTATAAATGAAAATTACTGCAGGAAAATCAAAAATATCAGAAGCATTAAAATAAACAGTTTTTGCTTCTGGATCTTTGCTTGAAATTACAGACTCTGCTTGCGGAGAATTTAAAAAGTCCCTTACAGAAGCTTCATAACCTTCTGCCGATGGACTAAAGAGAAGTCCAGTTTCATCACTGGAAACAAAAAGAAGGTCCTGATTAGAACGGAAGTAAGCTTCCCCGAGTTCTTTTTTTCCGGCAGTGCTGTTTACCGCTGAAAAAGCTTCAAACAAAACAAAAGAATTATTCTGGAAATTTTCAAATACAGACTGAACCGTCTGTGCAGTTCGGCCATTCAAAGCAAAATTGTTCTCTTCTGCTTTGATTTTATCATCTGTACGAATAAGTGTAGAAACAAGAGTTGTTGAAACTCCAAGAACAAGAATTATCAAAAAAGAAAATAGAAGAATCTGCTTAAGACTTATCGGATACTTAATCTTCAAAACTCTTTCCTCCGCAGTTTTATATCACTTCTATTATATAAGACAATTTTCTATAACGCTACTTTAATTTTTCCTCGAGTTCCTCAAGCAGCATAATCTTGAGCCCGCGCTTTTCAAGCTTTTTACGTTGTTCGGCGTTAGGCTCACTAACAAACACTGCCGTACCTTTTCCGGTCAAATGCTCACCCGTCGAACCCCCGTTATCATAAATCTTTTTTACAAGCTCAAAAGCAGTATCCACATCGCGCAGGATTTTATGATCCAGTTCAAAGCGCTCACCCTGTACCGTTTTAAAATGCGGCATAGGAGAAACCTTTCCGTAGAGGCGCTTGATTTTTTCAGTCATCTCGCGGCGGTAAGCGCGCTCTGCCGCCTGCTCAAGAATCTGTTCGTTTGAAACAAAACAAGCCTTTCCCTCAGGCGAAGTCAAAATCTCTTCAACACTCTGCCCAGTTCTCATGCATTCAGCCTTAAGACAAAGCATAGTCATAATTGCATCGTCCTCAGATTTGTGACTCTGATACTTTGCAACGTTTACGCCAAACTCAGTGGCCCACTCAACAAGCTTCTGTTTTTTTTCGTATTTGCGTTCCAGGTAGCGCTCAAGATCAAAAGCCCGGAACTGAATGTAAGGCAGCTCATAGCGCTCGTTGGCATCATTCACAAAGCCCACATCATTTGAAACCGCAAAGCCCGCGATGTAACGGTTGCCGGTCGTAAAAAGTTTTTTGATATCTTTATAGTAAGCCTCGTAATTAGGCTTCTCACGGAAGTAGTCCTTTGAATAAGCAAGCTTACAGTCGCCCTTACCAGAAAGCAGATACCAGTCAAAATCGCATTCCGGATTCATAACGACATCTTCGCTTTCAATAATATTAAGGTCGTCATCGCAAATCACATACCCCAGCGAACAGATTTTTCCCACGCCCTCAAAGGTATTTGCGCACTCACAGTCAAAAAAAACAAAACTCTTGTGGTTCATTCTTCTATTATATAGGTTTTATTTACAAGGTGCTAGGTGGTAGGGGGACACCCAGTTCCAGATAAAGCTCTTCAATTCCGTGTTTTTATCGGAACTATAAAAGAGGTTTTCTGCCATATTTCCGATAAAACATGCAAATAGAATATTTTTATCGGACCCCCTTTTTGATATTTCCTAAGGGTGTTCCGATAAAAACTATAATTTTTTTGTTTTATCGGAAATATTATTATTTTCCATTCATTTTCCTTCCAGACAATTAATATAACCTTCCGACTTTTCTAATTTTTTATAAAAATCGACTTTCAAAACTCCCATAAAATTGCCATAAAGCTCAGTTTTATCGGAACATATAGAAATCAGCAACATTTTACCTTCCGATAAAATATCAATAAAATACACTCTTATCGGAAAACCTTGTTTACACAGAAAAAAACTTATATAAATATACCTCAGACCTTCCGCCTTATAATTTTTTTTCCTCTTTTTCTCTTATTGCTTAATCAGATTCTTCCTTATACAATTTATTTATTCTCAATACTATCGAGGGCATTATGATTTCATTCAATTCAAAAACAAATACTTTTCGTTTAGACACACCAGGCTCAACTTACTGCATTTTTATCAACGAGCGCGGCTACATCGGTCATGCCTACTATGGCAGTAAAATTGGTGACGATGATGTAAGCTACCTTACCCGCAACAAGGAATACGGCTTTTCTGACAATGAGATTTTCCGTGAAAAAGGTTCCTTCTTAGACTTCTTTCCACAGGAGCTGCCGACTGACGGGCTTGGAGACTATCGAGAATCTGCTCTGGCCCTTTGCGACAGCCAAGGTCACAACGCAATTGAATTGAAATATAAGAGCCACAAGATTTCCGGCGGAGCTCAGCCGTTGCCTGGCCTGCCTGCCGTTTTCGGCTCGGCTGATGAGTGCTCTGTTCTCGAACTGGTTGCCACCGATTACCTTCTTGGTGCAGAAGTTACTATTATATACACAGTTTTTGAAAAGCTTGATGCCATTGTCCGCTCTGTCAAAATCAAAAATAATGGCAGCAAGGCTCTTTACATCAAAAAGGCTCTTTCCCTTGCCCTCGACCTTGATGACGACAATTTTGATGTAATTACCCTGCACGGCTCCTGGGCCCGCGAACGCCATATTGAACGCCACCCTGTTCATATGGGAAAACAGGGAGTCAGCTCCAACCGCGGCGAAACAAGTCATCAGGAGCATCCTTTTATTGCCCTGACAGACCACAAGGCAGTCTGGGATTCCGGCCGCGTTTACGGAATCAACTTTATCTACAGCGGAAACTTTGTTGCAGACGTGCAGAAAAATCAGTTTAACAACCTGCGCGCCGTAATGGGAATCAATCCGGAAAACTTTACCTGGAAGCTTGCACCGGGCAGCGAGTTCTGTACCCCGCAGGCAGTGCTTGTTTATTCTGACAGCGGCTTGAATGGAATGAGCCAGACTTTCCACGACCTCTACCGCGAACACCTTATCCGCTCTCCTTATAAAAAATCGCCTCGCCCGATTCTCATAAACAACTGGGAAGCAACCTATTTTAATTTCGACACAGACAAGCTGATTGATATTGCCCGCGAGGCAAGCAAAGACGGAATTGAAATGCTTGTTATGGATGACGGCTGGTTCGGTCACCGCTCCTTTGATGATTCCTCTCTCGGCGACTGGGTTGTAAACGAAGAAAAAATCAAAGGCGGCCTCAAGCACCTGGTTGATGAAGTAAACAAGTTAGGCATGAAGTTTGGTATCTGGTTTGAGCCTGAAATGATTTCCCCGGATTCAGATTTGTACCGCGCTCATCCCGATTGGGCAATTCAGATTCCAGGCCGAGAACCGGGGCTCAGCCGCCAGCAGCTTGTACTCGACATTACAAGAAAAGAAGTTGAAGATTATACCTACGAAAGCGTTGCAAAGATTCTCCAAAGCGCAAACATCGAATATGTAAAATGGGATATGAACCGGCAGCTTACAGACATAGGTTCTGCTGCCCTGCCGGCAGACCAGATTGGTGAGTTTTACCACCGCTACGTGCTTGCAGTTTACCGCCTGCAGGAACGCTTAATCACAGAGTTCCCAAAGCTTCTGCTCGAAAACTGTTCCGGAGGCGGCGCCCGCTTCGACCCGGGCATGTTCTTCTACAGCCCGCAGATCTGGTGCAGCGACGACACAGATGCAATTGAGCGCCTTGCCATTCAGGAAGGTACAGCCCTTGTTTACCCTCTTTCTACAATGGGAGCCCACGTGTCAGTCTGCCCTAACCACGCCTGCGGCCGCGTAACTCCTTTCAAAACCCGCGGCTACGTTGCCCTTAGCGGAACCTTCGGTTACGAGCTGGACATAACAAAGCTGCCGGCTGAAGAACGCGCTATGATTCCGGGACAGGTTGCCTTATATAAGAAGTTTAGTGATTTAGTTCGCAGCGGCGACTACAGCCGCATTGCCAGCTACAGCGAAAATAATGAATACGACTGCTGGGCAAGCATTGCAAAGGATAAGTCAAAGGCACTGGTTACTTTTGTGCAGGTTTTGAACCACCCGAATTATAAGACACGCTTTATAAAAATCGCAGGCCTCAAGCCGGAAGCAAGATACAAAGTTACCTGGCCGGATGAAGATCAGACAAAGTTCCAGCCGATGGAGCTTTCAGGCCTCACAATCGCAAAAGCCGGAATCCCGGTTCGCCGAGACTGGGGAGACTTCCAGGGACAGTTAATATATATAGAAATCTTATAACGGGACTTCCTCACAGAGAGCACAGAGGGCACAGAGTTTTATATTAATTTATTTTAACCTCTGTGTCCTCCTAAGCTCTGTGAGGAATTTATTTTAGAGATTTCGAATCTGCTTTG
>OCTW013404009.1_pt1 | contig 10346 bp, 4 predicted proteins | sample 1539671 | NCBI WGS metagenome assembly OCTW01 (sample SAMN02144230, study PRJEB22623) | gut metagenome | biome: sheep rumen | host: Ovis aries | place: New Zealand
GCGCATCGTCATCGACCTCAAGAACGGTGCGGTGCCTGAGGTCGTGCTCAACAACCTCTACAAGCACACCCAGCTCCAGTCGAACTTCGGTGTCATCGATATCGCCCTCGTGGACGGCGTGCCGAGGACGCTGTCTCTGCGCGAGATGATTCACTACTACATCGAGCACAGGGTCGACGTCGTGACGAGGCGCACGCAGTATGACCTCGACAAGGCAAAGAAGCGTGTCCATGTCCTCGAGGGACTTCTCATCGCTGTCGACAACATCGACGAGATCGTCCATATCATCCGCTCCTCCAGGGATGATGCAGAGGCAAAGAGGCGCATGAACGAGCGCTTCCAGATCGACGATATCCAGGGCGAGGCAATCCTCCAGATGAGGCTCCGCAGGCTCACCGGTCTTGCGCGTGACGAGCTCGTGGCCCAGATCAAGGAGCTCCACGAGATGATTGCCTACTACGAGGACCTTCTTGCCCACAAGGAAAAGATCTTGGGTGTCATCAAGGACGAGCTCCATGTGATCGCTGACAAGTACGGCGACAAGAGGCGCACGAAGATCAATGCCCATGCGGCAGAGAACCTCGATGTCGAGGACCTCATCGCAGAAGAGGACATGGTCATCACCTTCACCCATGCCTCCTACGTGAAGAGGCTGCCGGTTGCGACCTACCGCTCGCAGAAGCGTGGCGGCAAGGGCATCCGCGGCGTGAGCCTCAAGGACAATGACTTCGTCGAGGATCTCTTCGTTGCCTCGACGCATGACTACATCATGTTCTTCACGAACAGGGGCAAGGTCTACCGCCTCAAGGTCCATGAGCTGCCGGTGGGTTCGCGCAATGCCCGTGGTACCGCTATCGTGAACCTGCTTCCGCTCGAGGAAGGGGAGCATCCGACAGCTGTCATCACCTGCCGCGACTTCCCGAAGGACGAATACCTGCTCTTCGCCACGAAGCAGGGCGTCGTGAAGAAGACCGCCATGTCCGAGTACGACAAGACACGCCATGACGGACTCATCGCCATCAACCTCAAGGGCGGAGACGAGCTCATCAATGTGCGCCGCGTCAAGCCGGGCGAGAAGGTCATCCTCGTCACGACGGACGGCAAGGCCATCATGTTCGACGAGTCCGAAGCCCGCGAGATGGGACGTGCAGCCGGCGGCGTGCGCGGCATCACGCTCAAGAGCGATGCGACGGTTCTCGGCATGGAGATCACGAACGGCAACGGCGACCTCTTCGTCGTGACCGAGAACGGCTACGGCAAGAGGACGCCGGTGAGCGAGTACCCCGAGCACAAGCGTGGTGGCCAGGGCGTCCAGACCATCGCGATGACGGACAAGAAGGGCAAGCTTGTGGCCTGCCGTGTGGTGGGCCCCCAGCATGAGCTCATGATCATGAGCGAGTCCGGTGTCGTCATCCGTGTCCGCGCCAACGAGATTCCGCGTCTCAAGCGTGCGACCCAGGGCGTCCGCATCATGAACCTGCCCGAGAACGACCATGTAAGCGCCGTGGCACGCATGGTCGCGAAGAAGAAGCAGGCCCCGAAGCATGATTCGAACCAGATGGGCTTAGATCTTGCCGCTGCCGGCGCGAAGGAAGCAGACGACGAGGAAGCAATCGATATCGGCGGCGAGGAAGAGGTCGACGAGGATTCGATTGACGGGGACGAGGAATAGCTCCTCCTCTCGATACGCTCCAAGCATGCAATGGCCTCCCGGCAGTCAAGCTGGGAGGCCATTTCCTTACCTGAAGGATGCAAGGTTCTGACAGATATCTGACGTATCAAAAATGCTGAAAAATTAAGAAGCTTGAATTTCAATATGGAAAGTCTCGAATAAAGATTGTATGTTTCGCCCGCCATAAAAATTGCGCAACAACAAAAGGAGACTGATAGGATACTCTGTGCTATTAGGCATATGGAAAGCGATCCAACAGAAATCAGGAAACCATAATGGGCTATAGACCGAAGCATATGGCATATTCACCTAGAAATGAGCTTGCCTTCCGTCTTGGCATGGCTGTGACTCTGTCGGCCACGCTTGTCTGCGCAACTCCGGCATTTGCTGCTGAGGCGCAGACTTCGAGCAGCACGGCACAGCAGACCCAGGCAAGCACAGCTGCAGTGACCGAGACTACGCAGGATGCATCGTCGTCTTCGACGACACCTGCAGCCACCACTGCAACCACGGAAGGGGCTGTCTCCAACGAATCTGCGGCTGCGACTGAAACGAAGCAGACCGTATCGGCGGCGACTGCATCGTCTGACTCGTCCACCAAGGAAGATCAGACAACAGCATCTGTGGAGCCTGCCGCTCTGTCATCCAGCACTGAGTCTTTCAATGCCGAATCTTCCTCGAACAATACTGAAAGTGCCGCATCAGAGAGCCAGCCGACCTCGACGGCAGAGACCTCCGAGAAGTCTGCTGGCAGCAATGATTCCACTGCATCGAATGGTGCTTCCGACACAGAGACTTCAACGCCAACCGCCAGCGCAGAGTCCGACTCTGCTGCAGCTACGGCATCTGAAGCTGCCAATACCACCGCTGCAGCCTCAGCGAAGGTTCAGGTGCTTTCTGCGAACGTCGAGACGGAAGAGAAGACCGAGCTCGACGGCATCGATATCTCTGGATACCAGAGGGGCATCGATATCGCTGCTGTCCCGAGCGACTTTGTGATCGTGAAGGTCTCCGAAGGTACGGACAGCACCGCTACCTTCAAGGAACAGGCCGAGGCTGCGCTCAAGGCGGGCAAGCTGCTTGGCCTCTATCACTTTGCGAATGCAGATACGACGGCAAGCGCGCAGGCTGAGTTCTTCGCCGACAGCGTCAAGGATTATCTTGGCAAGGCGCTTCTCTTCCTCGACTGGGAGGATACGTCTTATAGCAAGGTCCGCGAGAAGGGCACATCCTGGGCGGCAGAGTGGCTCGAGCGCGTCTACAGGCTTACGGGCGTGAAGCCGCTCATCTATATGAACAAGAACGCGACGCGCGAGTACGACTTCTCCGAAATCGCGAAGGAGTACAAGCTCTGGGCTGCACAGTATGCCGACATGGATACGCATGACGGATATCAGGACGATCCATGGCAGGATACCAAGGGCTATGGCGCATGGGGCTCGAAGCCGACGATTTTCCAGTATTCGAGCACGACGCATCTCGATGGCTACGATGGCAATCTCGATGTAGACAAGTTCTACGGCACCAAGGAAGACTGGGAGAAGCTTGCGGCAGTCGACAGCTCTGCTGTCGTCAAGAAGACTGAACTGTCTGATGGGCTATATGAAATTGGCAGTCTGGTTGCTCCTGGTCGTGATGTTGAGGTTGCTGGCGGCAATTCAGATAACGGCACTCGTATACAAAATTGGTCGGCAAATGATACGGCCGCACAGCGCTGGCGCATAAAGAAGCTGAGTGACGGCACGTATACCATCATCAATGTACGTACCGGCAAAAGCCTTGATATTCCAAGCGCTCAAGCTTATTCAACTCAAAGGGTGCAGGAGTACACCTTCAACGGTACTAAAGCCCAGCGCTGGTATATCGAGGAAGACGTTCTCAATCCAGGCAGTTATGTAATCGAATCTGCTCTTAATAGATCGCTTGTACTGGACGTAACGAATGCAGATAAAAATAATGGTGCTGCTATCCAGCTCTATAAATGGAATGGCACGCTAGCGCAGCTGTTTAGTTTCAAGGCTTTGAAACAGTTGGTTGCTGATGGTGTGTACAACATCAGGAACGCAGGCTCGCTGAAGCTGCTCGATGTCGATGGGGCATCGCTCGATTCAACTGCGAATGTACAGCAGTATGATGGCAATGGTACATATGCACAGGTATTTGAGATTTCGTATGACCAGAATGACGGCTATTACACCATCATGAATGTGCAGAGTGGCCGAGTGCTCGACGTCGCGAATGCAGCATGCTATGCAGGTGCGAATGTATGGCAATACTCTTCAAACAATACATATGCTCAAAAGTGGGCCATCAAGAAAACGGCTGACGGCACATATCAGATTATTAGTGCCCGCAATAGTCTGGCACTCGATGTCAGATGGGGTTCCAAAGACTCTGGCGCAAATGTTTGGGTCTATGATTCAAACGATACAAAAGCCCAGCGGTGGACATTCGAGAATATTAAAGATTGGCTGAAAGAGGGCTCATATCAGATTGTTTCTGAGCTCAACCATGACAATGCCATGGCAGTGAGTAAGTCCTCTACTGCTTCCGGTGCACCTGTATATACAAGGGTTCGCGAGAATGGAAATACGGCACAGGCTTGGTATATCACCAAGACTTCTGATGGCTATGTGCGTCTCACGAATGTTGGAAGTGGCCTTGTTCTTGACCTGGCATCAGCAATAGCGGCAAATGGCACTAGAATTCAACAATATGCAAGCAACGGCACCGATGCACAGCTCTGGAGAGTGGTGCTTGCCAATAATGGAGTGAAACTTGTATCAAAGGTTAACTCCAACTTCGTAATTGATATCACGAATGCTAACGATGAATCATTTGTTCCTCTACAGTCATATTCTGATAATGGCACTGCAGCGCAAAGATGGCATCTTGTGGTGTTCGATCCGCTGGCATCTGGAAGACAATTCGAGATTGTTGTTCAGAATGGAAGCTCGGACGAAGCTTTGTGGCAAGCATCTGTCAATAGTTTCGGTTCGGGTGTGGCTGGAGAGAGCGATCACGCCAGCATCTTCACCTTCGAATCTGCAGGTAATGGGAAATACAGGATCAAGGATGTCAATGGCCTGTATTTGACCGCAGATGGGTCCTCTGTGAGCGAAGCTGGGTATGTCAATGGATCCAGCCAGGTATGGACCGTTCGGTTTAATGCAAACACCAATGGATACCAGATAGTTTCAGCAGCTTCGGACAAGGCCTTGTCTGTCAATGGAAGCAGTCTCTCTTTGGGCGATGCTTCCTCTGCCTTCGCTTTCCATAATGTGCAGACAGCGGCTGACAAGGTTATCAACATTGCAGCAGATGAGATTTACCGCTATGGAGATAATGGGTCGAAATACTGGAACTACTTATTCGGCAGTGGTTGGGTGAATTGGTATACAACTCCCTACTGTGCATGTTTTGCAAGTTGGGTGCTAAATCAGGCGGGCGTCAATAGCGCTGGAATGCCGGCAGCTGGCTGCATCTACATTTCGACGGTTGCGCGCCGCAGCGGAAGAACAGTGCCAATACGTGATGCCCAGCGCGGAGATCTTGTCCTGTATGACTGGGATGGAAATGGTACTTGCGATCATATCGGCATTATCGAGAGCAACCGTGGAGATGCAGGAATCACGACAATAGAAGGTAACACCTCCGACGCTACCGGAGAAGGCATCGTTGCGAGCAAGAATCGCGGCTGGAATGATGTTGCTGTAATTGTCAGGCCTTACTATTAAGCTATTGGATTAAGGCATAGCATGAAATGGCCTATCGACAAGGTAATGAGATAGGGGGGTGGCGCCATCTGGCGCTACCACCTCTCTTGGAAACTCATTGAGTAATAGTACGTCGCGGTACCGCCAATTCGATGGGACGCTACCGCGATTCCGACCTGGACGGTATCGTCCCCAAAATGCTATGTCAATATGGACGTCTGAAAACCGAATGGCTTTTACACTTGCACACGCAGTTTTTCATTCCTGAAGATGCGGAAGAAGGAGACTACGATGCCGATAGCAGACGAAAGAATCACGGCGTAGTTGATGCCCTGCATATCGAAGACGGTTTCCAGAGGAATCATCGTGGTCAAGGCTACGATGAGGGCTGCGGATGCACTGATAAGTGAGCCCCTGATGTCGCGGCAGAGAACAAGCACATCGGTGAGGTAATAGAGGACTGCAAGCACGCTCGTGCTTATGAGAACATTTGTGAAGAGGTAGGTATACCCCTCAACTTTTTGACCATAGACAAGGTTTAAAAGCATCGGTCCTACCCACGCAAGAATGATAACGCTCACAACGATGAGAGCAGCCATGATGAGGAGGGTCCTTCTGAAGAAGGGAAGAAAGGAACCCCTGGGTGACTCGTTCCATCTCTCTGAGAGCGGCACGAGCGCCGGTGCATAAAGAAAACGTGCTGCTGCCTGGATAAGGACAGCGGGAGTGGCCACAGCAGCGTAAATACCGAGGCGTTCTGCGCCATATGCGTTGGCATAGTACTGGCGGGCAACGGAGACAATCATGCCAAGGAAGAGAATCTCGAGAACGATTGGAAGACACTCAACGAGGAGGCTCTTGGCCTGCTCTTTCTTGAGCTGGGGTCGGAGATCGTCCATGCGTCTGGCATGAGGAATGTCATAGAAAACCGTCACGAGGAGTCCTGCCGGGTACATGGCAAGAATGGCAAGTATGATGTTCTGTGAGAGATAGAGGCCGAGCGAGAAGGCAAGGACAATGAGGACGCCGCGGATGAACTGGGAGATGCCGATATAATCCATGCGTTCGCCGCGCTGGTCCACGCCATAGAGGACATCGCAGAAAGATTCATCTGCTTTGAAGAGCAGATAGGCAAGTACGGCGATGAGAGTCAGACTGTCCGGAGAGACAACGATGGAATAGATGCCCAGGAGGATGACGCCGATGACCAGCGTTAGCAGACGGAACCCGACATAGTTCCTCTGGGAGTACTTGCCTTTGATATCGGAGACCTGGTATGTCCTCATGTTGTAGGTGCCGACAGCCGTGAACATGTTGCCAATGGTCATGGCAAAAGACAGAATGCCGGAATCGCTGTATCCATTCGATAGGATGACTACAAGGACAGTAGTAATCCATAGACAGCCCTGATAGGTCAAACTTCCTATAGCGTTGTAGAGCATGTTCTTCTTGATGTCGAGAGGCTTGGGTTGGTTTTCCACTAGGGAGCTCCTAACGGCGGTGTGCTACCACTTGATGTCGATGCCGAAATGGGCGATGACGGCACTGTAGACAGAGAGGAAGGCAGGGAGCAGTCCGAGCTTGTAGAACCTCGAGACTGTCAGCAGCCGCTTGAATGTCTTGCCGTGAGTGCGTGCATACTGCCCATTGATATAGGGAGAATCATGCCAGGTGGGGAAGTTCTTGTTTAGGAAATCCGTGCACATCTGGATGGTTGCCTTGAGGTTGCAGTTCGGAGAAGTGGCAAGGCGGTAGTTGAACGAGATGCCGAGATGCAAGAATGCTGCAGCATCGAGTGCTTCCTGCTTGCCCTTTGGGGCATTGCAGGTGGTGTAGCGCTCCTTGACCTCCCTGAATGCCTCATAGGTAGGATCAATCAGCTGAGGCTTTATGGTCTGGATTGCAGAACCTGCGTGAACCGAGTAGTTCACGAGAGATTCAGGGACAAAGGCGACAGTTCCATCCGTATTTAGATATGCAAGCCAGTGGAAGAGCAGGTCCTCGAGGACAGTCGGGGGCGTCTCGATATCTTCAATAGATTTCAGAATTTGGCTTCTGAAAAGCTTGTTCCAAAGCGCTCCATTGAGTTCAACCAGACGTCCCGGATCTTCGGCAATGGAGAAAGTGCTCCTCTTGTCGCACAACTCCCGGGAGAGCACTCTGCCATCTTCGGCATCTATACGAGAGAAGCCGCCAACAGCGATATCTGCAGCGTTGGCTTCTGCTACGGAATAGAGTTTCTCGAGAAAATCGGGTTCGGCAGAGTCATCGCTATCCAGAAATGCAATGTATTTGCCATGTGCCGCGTGGATACCATCCATGCGTGCTTTCCAGACGCCCTCATTCTTCTTGTCAATAATTACGATGCGCTCAGGATAGCGCGATTGCCACCCATTTAAGATGTCTATGCAATGATCAGGAGAACCATCATTTACGAAGATAAGTTCATAGCTGTCAAGCGTTTGATTCATGAGTGAAGAAATGCACTTCGGCAGATATTGCTCTGTCTTGTAGCAAGGGATGATGACGCTGACTTTTGGGTTCGCAGCATTTTCTTGCATTAATGGCCTCCTGGACCAAGGGGCAAAAATAAGAGATGTAGCATCTCAATGATATCTGGCACTGTATGGTAGGCGTAGACGATGTTTATCGAAACTATTAAAAGTCTTCCTCTGCGCCGTTTTAGACGATAGCAATTCATGGCCTTTATTGTCTATCAGAGCTGAAAACCGATATCATGTAACGCGTCTTGTGAATTTCAAATAAGACACAAAGCCAATGGAGAATGCGCTGAGCTACCTGAAGCAAGGAGTGGAATGTGTTTGCCGCAATATTGACCATCATAGCGATTCTCTATTTGCCTGGATATCTTGGTTTTAGGCTCTTTGGCATTAGCCGCAGCTATTCCCTGACGATAGCTCCGATCTTTTCTGTTGCGCTCTATGCAGTTCTTGGCAACATCTACTCGGTGCTTGATATCTGGTCTGGAATTGTAAGCATCTTTGCAGTCCCAACAGTGTCGCTCGCTGTTCTTGTGATATTGCGTCGTTGCAGGCGTCGTGGGCTACATGAAAAAGATGAAGGTATACCCCTCGGTGTACTTGTTTTGACCACGTGCATTGGGCTCGTAGCCGGAGCTTATATCTTTATTCTGAAGCTTCCTCGCACTGATGCTATTTTTCAGGGCTGGGACAATATCACTCACCTCAACCTTATACGCTCGTTTATCGATTCGGGAAACTGGACATCGCTCCATTCATCGAATTATCTGTCACCTGCTGATATATCCATTCAGCCCATTAACCAGACGGGCTTCTATCCAGCAGCCTGGCATGAGGTTTGTGCCCTTACGGTTCTCATATCTGGGTCATCAGTTGCGAAAGTCGTGAATGCAGCAAACTATATATTTGCCTCTCTGGTCTATCCGCTTGGTGCAGTTTGCATGATACGAACAGTCTTCGGGCGTGACAGGAAGATGCTTTATGCCGCTTCCATTACGAGTGTTTCGTTTGCTCAGTTTCCGTGGGTAATGATTAATTTCGGCCCTCTGTTCCCGAATCTGGCAGCATTTTGTGCGATACCAGCAGCGTTTGCACTTGTGTATATCTGCATCGACAATCTGTTTGTGGGACATCGTTATTTGCAAACAGCAACTCTTCTGTTTATCTCAATAACGGCATTGGGCTTCCTCCAGCCCAATGCCGTGTTTCTGCTTGCCATACTGGTCTATTTCTACCTAGGCTACCGTATCTATAGTCATAAGCCAAGCTACCGCATTGCCGGTCATGCGGTATCCTCACGCGCGTGTATGAACATCTATTACCTGCTTTGTATCGTGGCGTGGTTGGCTGTGTATGAATCGCCAATTGTCGCACCTCTTCTTGCCTATCGATGGGGTGCCTATGCCAATGGCTGGCAAGGGATTGTCAACATACTAACTGCCGGATATGGCTATGGGTTTGCTCAGAATACACCGGCCCAGCTGCTGCTTGCCTTGATGGTTGCTATAGGAATCATTTCTATCTTGGGAAATGGCAGGCATCATTGGCTCGTGCAGACCTATATCCTTATTTGCATCATGTGTTTTATGGATGCTACGACCAATGGAACTTTGAAGTTCATATTCTGCGCCATTTGGTATGTGGATCCTTCGAGAGTGGCGTCGATGTGTGCAATTGCCGCCATGCCTCTTGCGACCTTGGGTCTTTCAAACACCATTGCATGGTGCCAAAAAGAGTTGGTTTCTGTTGCAGACGGAAGTGTGCTAACCGTACGAACGGTTGGTACGGTAGTCTACGTCTGCTTCGCAGTTCTTACATTTGCTAGGTTCTACACAATTCCAGGCTGGGAACGATCAGGCATTATTGATGCATTTACTGCATATGATAATAATTTGCAGAACTTTTACGGTATATCAGGCAGTTTTACTGCTCTAACACAAGAAGAGCAGGATTTCGCTGATAAGGCCCTGAATGCTATACCTGAAGATGCAGTTGTGATCAATAATCCGACAGATGGCAGCATCTTGCTCTACGGTGTGGATGGCATGCGGTGCTATTACAGAATTGGTCGTGGATACGATCTGAATGAAACTACAGAAAGCAGCTCGATACGTACGAGCCTCAAGGATATTGAATCAAATGATTTAGTGAGAGAGGCAGTCAATAAGATCGATGCAAGATATGTTCTCCAGCTGGATGCATCAAATTATGATGAGAGCTTCCTTAGTATCATGGGTATCTCAGAAAAAAGTTTTGAGGGTATTGCTGCAATTGATGACAATACACCCGGATTCAAAGTGGTGCTTGCGGAAGGCAATATGCGTCTCTATGAAATTGAAAGGTAGGGAAATACTGGAAATGCCCTAAACGATATGGAGAAAGGCAGCTGGAACCTCATTCAAGAAACAAGGGCCCTCTGTGGGGCATCGTGGGTTAGGCTTCGGTTGTCCGACCGGC
>OCTW011544857.1_pt1 | contig 10344 bp, 10 predicted proteins | sample 1539671 | NCBI WGS metagenome assembly OCTW01 (sample SAMN02144230, study PRJEB22623) | gut metagenome | biome: sheep rumen | host: Ovis aries | place: New Zealand
AAGCACTATATGTCGATTTGTATAAGGTTTCGATGTCGTGTATCAACTTATTTTATTTGTACAAGCGGGAAGGAAAACGGAATCATGTTTTTATCAAATATTCAAACGGCGTGCCTGATTCGAGCGCACGGTATTCATGATAAAAAAAGCAGCGTCTATGAAAGCGCCGTTACGATTCGCGATAGGTGGACGCGCGGGAACTTGAAAATTTCCAGCCGTTCTCTTCTTTTCTCAAAGTAAAGTCGCCTCGAAGGCGCCATTCCGATCGCCCGCCTCCGTAAACCGAGGCAACGACCCGGTTCTTCCCGATCAAAGTTGCTTCGTTTCCCCTAACCGTTGCTTGGATCGACTCGTGTTTCGCCGAATCATATCGGAAAGTTCCCCGTAAAAGGTCTTGCAAAAATTCTTCTCCGGACTGCTTGACTCCCGTCATATGCAATAGATAATAATCGTTCGTCATCAAGCGGCGAAGTCCTTCTTCGTCCTTCCCGATCAAACATTCCCAATATTTGCGATACAGGTTTTCGATTTCTTCTTCGTCTTTCATTTTACTCCTTCTGCTCGCTCGGATCTTGATAGCGAATCACCTTCGCGGGAACGCCGCCGACGACCGAGTAAGCGGGAACGTCTTTCGTAACGACCGCTCCCGCTCCCACAACGGCGTACTCGCCGATCGTAACGCCGGGGCAGATCGTAGCGTTCATACCGATCCAAGCGTTTTTTTTGATCGTAACCTTTCCATAGGTATATTTCGTATGACGCTCGTTCAAATCGTGGTTGATGGTTGCGATCCGAAGCCCCGGAGCCGCCATAACGCCGTCCTCGAATTCGATCCCGCCCGAAGCGGATAAAATCGCGGAATGATTGATAAACACGTTCTTTCCGAATTTTACCCGATTGCCGAAATCACAAATAAAGGGGGTCAGGATCCGAACGTCATCCAGCTTTCGCCCGAAAAGCTCTTCGAGAAATAAAACGTACGAAGGATCGTTTGGCAAAACGGCGTTCGCCTTGGCGCAAAGCGTTCGCGCACGCGTCATTTCTTCCACCGCCTCGGCAAAATAGGATTCCCGAACATCCGTCGGACCGCCTTGATCGAACAATTCGTAAACGTAACCCTTAGGGTATTGCATTTTTTCTCCTTTTCTTCTCTCGCAGTCATTTCGATACGTCCCTAAGCAAAGTTCGTGACCGCGAAAAACAAACCGTAGGCTTCTTATTCTTATACGCGTTTTCCCATCTCGTACGCATCCTTGAAGGCGGAACGGGACTTGATCTCGCCTTTTTGATAAACGCCCGTTCCGTAAATAACGCCCTTTTCCACCGCTCCTTCCACGCAATCCATATACCCGCGGAAACACTCGATCGTACGCTCTTGCGACTCTTTTTCTTCATCCGCGCAAGTAACGATAAAATAAAACTCCTTATTCTTTACTTCCAGCCACCTTGCGACCGTTCTATCGATAACGGCTTTCAGCTGCGCTGCGATCGAATAGAAATAAACGGGGCTTGCAAGAACCAAAACGTCTGCGTCTATCATCTTTTGCAATACTTCCGCCATATCGTCTTTTATCGCGCACGCGCCGCCTGACGTTTGGCAATAATAGCAGCCGGTACAATAGCCGATTTTCTTTTCCGAAACGCGGATTTTTTCCACATGGTTTCCCGCTTCCGAAGCGCCGCGCATAAACTCGTCGCAGAGAAGATCTGAGTTGCCACCCTTTCTCGGGCTGCCCGATAATATCAAAACTTTTTTCATTTTTTCCTCCTTTTGAAACCTGCCGAAAGCGGCGGAAGCGCCTTTTACGCCTCGAAATTCGGGCGCCACGCGGCGAACTGTTCGAGCTGTGCGTCCGTTCTGTGATAGTAGCGTTTCCCGCAATTCAGCTTTGCGATCTCGCTCATTTCTTCCTTCGTCAGCGAGAAATCCGAAATATCGAAATTATCCGCGATGTGCTTGGGATTTTTGCTTCCCGGGATCGCGATAAAACCCATATCCACGTGCCATCTCAAACAAATTTGAGCGGAAGTTTTGCCGTATTTTTCCCCGAGTTTTTTGAAGATCGGCTCTTCGATCAAAGCGCGGTCTCCGTGTCCGAGAGGATACCAGCTCATGAGTTTCATATCGAATCGATCCAACGTCTTACGCAATTCTTCCTGCGGGAAGTAGGGATGCGCTTCCACTTGAATGACCGCGGGAAGGATCTCGCAGCTTACGAGAACGTCCTCGATAAAAGCTCCCTCGAAATTGGAAATGCCGATCGCCTTGATCTTTCCTTCCCGATAGGCTTTTTCGAGATTGCGATACGCGTGCATATAATTTTTGCAAGGCTGGTGCAAAAACAGCAAGTCGATATAATCCGTTCCGAGGCGCGCCAAGGTTTCATCGATCGCGCCGTCGTTTAGATACTCGCTCGGCCAAATTTTGGTGGAAAGAAAGATTTCTTCGCGCGGTACACCGCTGTCCTTCATCGCTCTGCCGACCGCTTTTTCGTTTACGTATGCGTTTGCCGTATCGATCAACCGATAACCGAGTTTCAGGGCTTCTCTGACCGAGTCGTAAGCTTCGCTCGGAGAAAGCATAAAGGTTCCGATCCCAACGGAGGGGATTTCGATCCTATTATTCAGTTTCATTCTCGTTTTCTCCTTCTTTATTTGTTTACTTCCGAAAGTGCGTCGTACGCTTCGTCCGACACTTTTTCGCACCATTCCGTATAGGTTTCCGTTCCCGGGATCTCCTGCGCAACGTGCTGAAACCAACAGTCCTTCGCCGCGCCGTGCCAATGTTTAACGTTTGCGGGAATGGCAACCACGTCGCCGACTTTTAGGGCGCGAGGGGGTTTCCCTTCTTCCTGATACCAACCTTCGCCCGCGATAACGATCAACATTTGCCCTCCGCCCGTTTTGGCGTGATGAACGTGCCAATTATTCCGACAGGCAGGCTCGAAGGTTACGTTAAAAGTCGGGATCGCCCCTAAACTCAGCGGTGCAAGATAACTTTGACCGACGAAATACTGCGCGTACTCGTCGTTTTTCTTCCCGAGCGGGAATGCGGATAATTCTTTTTTCATCTTATACCACCCAATTCTTTACTTGTTTTTTCGCGAATTCCGAACGAACGGAGCTTCCTTGGATCGCAAGCCCCTTTCTGACCGTCGCTCCCGAACATTTCGCTTTCAGAACGCGCTCGACGTTCGCGATCCCGCTTCCTTCGTGCGTCGCGAAGGGCAAAACGATCTTTCCCTTAAAATCCAATCGATCGAGTTCGGTATAGACCTCGTAAGGCAGTTCGCCCCAGTAGATCGGTCCGCCGATATAGATCACGTCGTAAGAGGAAATATCGTCGAGATAGGTTTTGAGCGCGGGGCGCGCGTTTTGCCTTTGATACGCCATCGCTTCTTCCGTACAAGTCATATAATCTTCGGAATAAGGGCGAAGAGGATCGCACTTAAAGAGGTCCGCACCCGTAAATTCCCGAATGTATTCGGCAACGACTTCCGTGTTCCCTTTTTCCACGTACCCGACCGCGTAATTGTTTCCCGGACGGGAAAAATAAATAACCAAGCTTTTCATTGTTTTTCTCCTTTTATCCTTCGTTTTCCGTTTTTCCCCAAACCTCTTTCGCAATTCGAAACGCCGCCCAAGCCTTCGGCCAACCCGCGTAAAAAGCGACATGCGTTAAAACCGAAGCGATCTCCGCTTTCGAAACGCCGTTTTTCTTTGCGTTCGACAAATGATAAGCAAGCGACGAATCGGTAATTCCGGAGGAAACGAGCGCCACCACCGTTACGATACACTTCGTTTTAACGGAAATCGCCTCATCGTTCCACTGTTCACCGAATAAAACGTCGTCGTTAAAATGCGCGAAAAGAGGCGCAAATTCTCCGAGCGCGTCCCGTCCTGCCGTTTGTTTGATCTTTTTCTCTTCCATATCTGACTCCTCTTGAACGGATATTTCCTTCCGTCTGTCTTTACAATAACACTTTTTAATAAAAAATACTGTATCAAAATATTTATATATGATAGAATATTTTTATGAATACAAAAGAAATGGTATCTTTGATCGAACTTGCGAAAAGCCTCTCCTTTCGAGAAACGGCGGAGCGGCTGTATATGAGTCAACCCGCGCTCTCTTATCAAATCGCCTGCCTCGAAAAAGAAATCGGCTTTTTCATTTTCGAACGAAACGGAAAAAGCGTTTCGCTGACGCCGGCGGGAAGAACTTTCATCCGAGAGATCGAAGAAATATACAAGCGGTTGAACGAAGCGATCGAGCGGGGGCAAAATTTTGCCTTTCATTACGAAAAAGAAATACGAATCGGGCTTCCTCGCAGATCCTATTTCCCTCGCCTTCCTTCCGCCATCGAAAAGCTGAATAAGACGCGGCCGGAAGTATCCGTCGTTCCGATCTTTTCCCAAAATAACATCGTGGAATCCTTTCTGAAAGGAGACCTCGATCTGATCGTGGGAGACGAAGAAGATTTTCGCGGGATCAGAGGCGCGAAAAGCGTTTTTTTGTATGACTGCCCGATCCGATTGCTTACAAGAAAAGAGGACGTATTGACCCGCCTACCCATCGTAAAAAAGGAAAACATCGTGGGGCGAACGTTGCTCGTGGGATCCGCATCCAGAAAAAATTTGCAAAAATTGCAAAACGAACTTGTAAAAGAAGGGCTCGTTCGAACGATGAACAGCGATTCTCACGATACGAGTCTGACCCTCGTTGCGGCCGGCAAGGCGATCTGCTTATCCCCCGCCTTTTATCAAGCGGAAGGGGGAGATTGCGCTTTTCTCCCCTTTGATACAAGCGCCTCGATCCGCATCGTTGCCATAACGAAAAAAGAAGAGCTGCGCCCCGAAGTTTTGCTCTTCCTATCCAAATTAAAAGAAGTCGTTCAATAGAATTCTCGGAGAGCCGATCGCCCGCTCCCTTCCTTTCCCACCGGCAAGTACGTTCCTTCGAAGCCTTGCTTTTCAAGCTTATTCAAAGTGTGCAGCACGGCGTGGTGTTCGAACGCCGTCGTTATGATATTCTTTTTCCCTTTTCTTTCGCCGATCCTCGCGGCGGAAAGGACCTTCGTAAAAAAATTCCCTTTTCCCGCCCGAACGCAAGGAAAAGGGAATATCTCGTTTTTGTATTTCAAAAAACCGTTTATTTGGTTTCGTTCCAAACCGTAACGCGGCTGCGAAACTTCGTCCAATGCTTACCGCAGGAAGCGTAATCGGTAAAAAGAAACGAGCGGTTTTTCGCATGGATCTTGATACGCACGCGCTCGCCCTCGCGAAGCGGCAGTTTTTCGTACGTTACGCCTTCCGAGGGAATCGAAAGCTTGCGTGGCGCAAACGGGCATTCCTTTCCTTCGTCGCGCGCAAGGGTAAAAGGTCCGTAACGAAACGCGACCTTTCCGCCGTTTTCTTCAACCAAGAGCGCCGGATTCAGCGAAATTCGGATCTCGTCGCCTTCTTTCCAGACCCTACGCAGAGAAAAGAACCCGCTTTCGGGGATCGACGCTTCGCCGAACGCGCGAACGGTCGGCAAAACGCTCCAAGAGGGAATCCGCAACCCGAGCGCAAGTTCGACCGGAGCTTCCGCGCGGCAAACGATCTTGATCTCACCGAGCGCGAGATCGCCCGTGATCTCGAAAACCGCCTTTTCACCGCGCTCGGAAAGGTACTCGATCGCGCCTTCCTGATAAAAGAGGATCGACAATCCGTCCGCCGTTCGCATCGCCGAAGACAAGGGGAAAAGCGCCGTTCCCGCGGCGCCGATGCAAGCGCAGCAACCGTAATATCCGCCTTCGGAAAAGCGCTTGAAACCGCCGATCCCGATGCCGCGCCGCGCCGAAACGAGGGGCGAATAGCTATCGAACGGAACGCCTTCGAGGAAGCGTTTTTCCTCTTTGCAGTACTGTTTGTTACCATACAGATTCACGCTTCCGTAAAGGGCGTTCAGCGCGGAGATCTCGATCTCGTCCGCATAACGCGCCTTGCCGGTCAGGCGAAGCAATCTTTCGGAGAAACGCATCCAAGTTACGGTAACGCAGGTTTCCTGCATAATATAGTATTTCTTACGCTTTTTCGTTTGCGTGATCGCGGCGTGATCGAAGTGCTCGTCTCGGCATCCGGCGGAGCCGATCGCCGTGATCTCGTTCTCGCGGACGAGCTCCCAAAACCGTTCGGCAAGCGCAACGTACTCCGCCTTCCCCGTTGCTTCCCCGTAAGCGAGCACGCCCTCGATATAAGAGATCGTTTCGTAGGCTTTCGTCGTCGGGAGATCGACGGGCGGCGTTCCGAGTTCGATCGCATCCAAAACGTTCCCATTTTTGCAACCGCCTTTTCGGACGAGATATTCCGCGAAAGCGAGATATCGATCATACCCCGTTTTTTTATAGAGTTCGACGATGGGCTCCAAGATCGAAGAAGAATTGATGCCGCCGTACATGGCGGAAGTATCGGTGATCGACGTTTTTCCCTCTCCCACGCGCTCCAAAATCGCGTCCGCATGGCGAACGAGCGCGGACAAGATCTTCTCTTTGAGTTCTTCGCTCTTGCAAATATCGTAAAAATACAAACAGCCGACGAGGACGTACTTTCTTACCCACAGATCCCAGCCGCAAAGGTCGTGCGCCGCCGGATACGTTGCGATACGTCCTTCTTCGTCCGCTACGGACAAAAGGTCAAGAATCGCCCCTTCCAGCACCTTATATAAATCCTCGCTTGGGCGATAGCGATACGTCAGCGCCGCGCCGCGCATCATCTTGCCGAAATACTCGCCGCGCCAACCGTTGTCGAAAACGTCCTCGCGCGTTTTGAAAACGCGAACGAATTTTTTCCACAGTTCGGGATCGGAGATTTGCTTCTCCGTTATAAATCGGACGTACGCGTCCGCGGCGCTTTCATAGTTTTGGGCGCCGTTCGCAAGATAGGAAAACACGTTTTTCATATCAGTCACATTCCCCCGTTACCCCTGTTTTTCATACACGATAAGATAAGCTTTTTTCTTTTCCGATCGAACGGAAAAGCCTTTTTTCATCAGGTCTTCTCCGCGCTTTGCCGCGATCTCGCCTCCTTCGACGAAAGACACCTTGTACGACGCCTCTAAGGAAAGCCCGTTCGGTTTTATCGCGTTCGCTTTGCCTTTCCCCGTTCGGTCAAACGCAACGATCACGCCCTTTTCTTCCGATCCGAACTGCATCGCAACGAACGAAGAACGCGGCGCGCAAGGCGTCAGCGGATAATAGTTCCGCGCGAAATACTCTTTTACTTTTTCGTAGTCGCGAATAAACGAAACGTACGCCTCCGGGTGATCGAAAAGGATATCCGCGTAACAATTCACACACGCGCCGATCACCGAGCGAAGCTCGTACTCGTTCGCCGCGGAGGGATTCGCCGTGGAGGAATACGGAAGCCAGAAGCTCAAACCGTAGGTTTCGTACTGCGCCGCCTCGGAAAGGTCTTTCTTGTCCGTAAAGCAGGCGTAATCGCTTCGCCAAAGGGGAATCGAACGGCGACACGTTTCGAGGTCGATACGCCTGCCGCCCGAAGCGCAGTTATCGATCAAAAGCCCGGGGATCTCCTCCCTTAAAGCGTCCAAAAACGCATACTCGCCCGTAACGTACAAATTCTCCGCAAAACCTTTTCTTCCGCCGTACAGTTCCTTATCCGCTTTCTCCCAGTACGCTTTCGGTTCGATATTATAGTCCTGCCGATAATAAGCGACGCCGTTTTCTTTCAAGGACGCGACGATCTTGTTTTTGATATATTCCCTTGCTTCGCCATTCCCCATATGCAACAGGCAGTTCTCTCCGCCCACGGAAATCAGCCATTCGTCCGTTTTATTCTTCGCTTTGATCTCTTTATAGAGATCGGACGACTTCGAAACGCGTTCCGGCTCGTACCACAAAAGCATTCCCACGCCGTTTTCGCCGAGATAATTGCTGACGGCGCCGAGTCCGTTCGGGTATTTTTCGGGATCCGCCGTCCAGTTTCCGACTGCGTTTCGCCAATCCGACCCTCCTTTCAGGTCGTACCAAGCCGCGTCGTACCAAGCGTAATCAAGGGTATCCGAAAGCCCGAGTTCTTGGAGCTTTTCAACGTAGGAATGCGTGCCGCTTTCGTTCGCACGGCTCGTATCGTCCTGCCCCGCCGCGCCCGCGAACAACAGAAAACTGCTTTCCCGATAGCCTTCTCCCAAACCTCTTTTGATATCGTTTCGGAAATTATTAAAGCCTTTCAGCGGCGTTCCGCCGGAATACAGAGAAAGGGAAACGAGAGGCGTTCTGATCGTTTCTCCTTTTTCGATCGCCCCGCGGAGTTCGCTTTGAGAAACTTTCACGCGAACGTTCTTTCCCGAAGAAAAAGCCGCCGTCCATTCGCCCGACCAGCCCACGCCGATCGTTGCGCCCTTTCCTTCGCCGAACAAGTTGAAGAACGGAAGATACAGTTCGGAAGATCTTCCATCCGCCGTATCGAAAACGTAGGTCTTTTTCTTTCTCGAGGGAAGAGAGCGGCGATACAACGCGAAATCGTCCTTCGCCTCGTTGCTGCCGCCGCTGAAATACAGATCGGACGAAGCGATCGGAAGCGGCGCGTTCAGCGCGTACACGTCCGAAAGAACGGAAGACGCGTTTTCGCCTTCATTTGAAAGATACACCGTCCATTCCACGGTGGCGGTTTCCTCGTAATAATAGGCTTCGAGGCGCGCTTTTACCCCTTCGACGCGATGCGTAAACTCACGCACGAGTTTTATATCACCCGAAACGCTTAGAACCTTCTCGGTCGCGTCCTCCCATTCGGAAGCGCTTTCGACGAAACGCTTACCGCCGAGCGAAAAGTCGAACGCAAGTCCGCTTCCGATTTCCCCCTCGAGGCGTTCCGCGAACCAAGCGCGGGAAAGCGCGCGATCTCCGTCGGTCAAAACGAGTTCTTCCGCGCTCGCTCTCTCAAAAGAGATCGCGTCTGAAGAAAACGCTTTAAAAAGTTTCTCTTGCGGCAAAAGCAAACAGGAAAAGATCAAAGAAAGCGCGTAAACGCAAATCGCCGCGAATGCCGTCAGCCACAAAACGTAGGCGCGATCTTTTCGAACGCGGAAATAGATCTGCACGGAAACGCAGGAAACGTAAAAGGACAAAAGCACGACGACGCCGACGATCCGCGCGACGGTTTCGTTTGAAAAAGAAGAAGCGATCCCCTGCGCCGCGAAGAACGCGAGAGAAAAAACACCCGCTCCGATCAAAAAGGGCAAAAGGAGCCACAAAGGTTTTATATCCGGTTGTTTTTGATAAAAGGCAAGCGCAAACATCGCGCCGCACGAAAGGATGAAATCCACGAGAAGAAGGGCGACTTTCCAAGCGCGGTATGCGATCAAAGTGTCACGGACGTAAAAGATCGCGCCGACCGCGATCAAAGCGGAAAACACCGCCTGCGCAACGAGCAAAAACACTTTTGATCCGAAGAACGCGAAAACTTTCTCCTTTCCCATAAAAACATTATAAAACTTAAACGATTGCTTTGTAAAGGCTGTTATTGATTAATAGGCCTTATTTATAGGCGCCTTGTAAAACTCGAATCAACTTCTTTGCGGCCGCCTTATGGCATCGCCTTCCCGGATGCCCCGCCCTGACGTCCGAAAGCGAAACCGCGCTTTTCGTTTCAACGACCGTAACGTTCTTTAAAGCCGATTCTTCCGCGACCTCCTTCGTTAAAGGCAACAGTTCGGGATACTCGAAAAAGCCGCAAAGCAAATAGATCTTCGCGTTCTCGTTCAGCGCTGCGACGCGCTTTACGAAACGCAAAAATTTCTCCTTTACGGCGCTCTTTTCACGCTCTCGAACTTCGCCGAAAAGATCGGATAAATAGGAAAAATCGTTCGTTCCGAGCGTAATGACGACAACGTCCGGCACAAAGGACGAAAAGTTCCACTTTTCCGCGTTTCTGAAAAAATCCACGTGCTCGTATATATCCGGGATCGCCGAATCCGCATACTTCGATTTGTAAATCGGCCAGCCGCCCGCCGCGATCACGTTATAATCCGCGCCGAGCGCTTTCGCCGTTAGGTACGGGAACGCCTTCGTTACATCCTGTTCTTTCGTCTTATACTCCCCGTAGCCGAGAGGCGCGAGCGTTCCGAAGCCCGTCGTTATCGAATCGCCGATAAATTCGATCTTCAAAGCGGCTTTTTCCCGAACGCAAAGAAAGACTCCGTCCGTTTCCGCGCTCGAAACGCCGAAGGAATTGTTCGTGGATTCCGTCAGCTTAACGACTTCGAACGCGTGCTCTCCGTTTTCCGCGCGAACGCGGATCCTCTTTTCCCCTTTCGGAAGCCGAAGCCTGCGCGTTTTCCCG
>OCTW011597994.1_pt1 | contig 10340 bp, 18 predicted proteins | sample 1539671 | NCBI WGS metagenome assembly OCTW01 (sample SAMN02144230, study PRJEB22623) | gut metagenome | biome: sheep rumen | host: Ovis aries | place: New Zealand
ATTTACATGGCAAAGAAAAACACTTATTCATATCAACCTAAAGATGATGAAAAAATTGCTAAAGCTTCTAGTCACAGTCTTAAAATTTCTCCAAAACATTCAGTGGAAATCTGTAGAACAATACGTAACATGTACTTAGAAGATGCAAAAGCATTTTTAGAAGATGTTATAGCTAAAAAAACAGTGGTACCTTTCAAAAGACACAATAAAAAAGTTGGTCACAGAAGTGATTTAACAAAATGGCCTTCTGGTAGATATCCTGTTAAAGCAGCAAGTGCAATATTAAAAGTTTTAGAAAATGCTGAAGCAAATGCAGAAGACCAAGAATTAGATGTTGAAAACCTTAAATTAATTCATGTATCTGCTAACAGAGGGGTAGTTATAAGAGGTTGGACTCCAAGAGCATTTGGAAGAGCAAGCCCATCAAATACACCTACAACACATATACAAGTAGTATTGGGGGAGGCTTAAGTACACATGATTGAAAAAGATTTCGTTAAAGAAGGATTAAAAAGAACACGAATAGATGAATACCTTGAAACTAAACTCGAAAGAGCAGGTTATGGTGGAATGGATATTCATGTAACACCAGTAGGAACAATGGTACTTGTTTATGCTGAAAAACCAGGTATGGTAATCGGTAGAGGAGGAAAAACTGTAAGATCTATTACAAAAACCTTAAAAAATAATTTTGGTTTAGAAAATCCTCAAGTTGAAGTAAAAGAATTAGATGTTCCTGAACTTAACCCTAGAATTATGGCAAACAAAATTGTTTCAATGTTACAAAGAGGAATGCATTTCAGAAGAGTTGCATACTCAATCATTAGAAGAATTATGGGTGCTGGAGCTCAAGGTGTTGAAGTTACAATTTCTGGAAAAATCAGAGGTTCAAGATCAGCTTGTGCTAAATTTAATGAAGGATATCTTAAAAAATGTGGAGAACCTTCAATTAAACACGTAAAAGAAGGTTTTGCAACAGTACAATTAAAACCGGGTGTACTTGGAATTTATGTTAGAATCATGCCTCCTGAAGTTGTTTTACCAGATAGCATTGAAATAGCTCAACCAGATGAATCTGATGTTGTAAAAACAGAAGAATCACCAGAACCAGAAATTGCTGAAGAAATTACTGGCGAAGATATTTTAGATGAACTTTCTGAAGAAGAACTTGAAGAAATTTCAGAAGAAGATGACAACACTAATTTCATTCAAGAAGAAATTAAAAAAATTGAAACTGAAATAATTCCTAAAATAAAAGATAATATTGAACATCTTTCAGACGATGAACTTTCAATATTAAATAAATTCTCTAACAAAGATGATTTATTATCCATGGAAGATTCTGCATTCAGTAAATTAAAAGGTAAACTTGAAAATATTCATTTAAAATTTAATAAGTCAGATGAATAGAGGAACTTAAAAGAATAACGAGGAATACTTATGGTTATTTTAAGAAGTAAAGAACTTAGGGATTTAAGCCCAACTGACCTTGAAGCAAAATTAAATGAACTTCATGCTGAATACAATACATTAATTAGTAAAGGTTCAGTTTCTGGTGTAGATAATCCTGGTAAAATAAGAGAAACTAGAAGAACTATTGCCCGTGTTCTTACTATAATGAATGAAAACAAACAACAGGGAGAATAAAATAGAGATGAAAATCTGTGAAATATGCGGTCTTCCAGAAGATCTATGTGTCTGTGAAGAAATAGCACGAGAAGTTCAAAAAGTTAAAGTTTACACTGTACGTCGTAGATTTGGTAAATTAATGACTATTGTTGAAGGAATTGATGAACATGATATTGATGTACGTGAATTAACTAAAACATTAAAATCAAAATGTGCATGCGGTGGTACTTCTAAAAACGGTCAAATTGAACTTCAAGGAGACCATAAAAGGAAAGTTAAAGAAGTACTTGCTGGAATGGGTTTTTCCTCAGATACTATAGAAATAAAATAAATGTATTATTTTATTTGGGAAGATTAAAATTATATTTCAATAATTATTATTATTGAACAGGGAACAAAATTCATGTGAAGTTTTTATTATGATAACTCCACAAAATATATTCCGACATGAATTTATTGGTTTAGATGTTGAAATTATAGACAGTAATCATGAAGGATTTATAGGAATTAAAGGAATTGTAATAGATGAAACTCGTAATACTATTAATATAGATACGGGAAAATTTGAAAAACTTGTTCCTAAAGCTGAGGTAACATTTTTATTTACATTACCTACAGGTGAACAAGTTGCTATAAATGGAAAAATTATTGTAGCCCGCCCTGAAGACCGGATAAAGAAAAAATTTAGAAAAATTAGGTGAAAGTATGGTAGGCATTGATGTTAAACAACCAGAAAAAGAATGCAATGATCCTAACTGTCCATTTCACGGGGAACTCTCTGTAAGAGGTCAAATTATAGAAGGAACCGTTACTAGTGATAAAGCAGATAGGACTATTACTGTAGAAAGAAGTTTCTACAAGTATATTAATAAATATGAAAGATACGAAAAAAGGAATTCTAAAATAAAAGCACACAAACCCGATTGTCTTGATGTAAATATTGGGGATTCTGTAAGAATTGCAGAATGTAGACAGTTAAGTAAAACTAAACATTTTGTGCTAATAGAAGTTAAAGAAGGAGAATAAATATGAAAGCTATAACCTCAAATGTCTCCAAATCACTTCCAATAGGTGCAAGACTCAAATGTATAGACAACACCGGAGCTCGTGAAGTAGAAATCATCGCAGTTAAAAGATTTAGAGGAGTAAGAAGAAGACTCGCATCTGCTGGTGTAGGTGATATGGTAGTCATATCAGTTAAAAAAGGAACTGCTGATATGAGAAGAGAAGTTACAACTGCAGTTGTTGTTCGTCAGAAAAAAGAATACAGACGTGCAGATGGACTTAGAGTTAAATTTGAAGATAATGCTGCTGTAATTGTTACCGAAGAAGGAATTTTAAGAGGTTCAGAAATTAGAGGACCTGTTGCAAAAGAAGCTGCAGACTTATGGCCTGCAATCGGTAGTGCTGCAAGTATAATAGTATAGGTGGAATTATGTCAAAACAACCAAGAAAACAACGTAAAGCTTTATATACTGCACCATTACATAAACGTCATAATTTAATGAGTGCACATCTTTCTGAACAACTTAAAGAAGAATTCAATAGAAGATCATTCCCTGTAAGAAAAGGAGATGAAGTTTTAATAGTTCGTGGAGACTTCAAAGGTACAGAAGGAACAGTTGAAGGTGTAGACCTTAAAAACTACCGTGTACTTGTAGACGGTGCATCATCACAAAAACAAGATGGAACAAAATTATACCAACCAATTCATCCATCAAACTTAGTTATAACTGAAATTTACTTAGATGATGAAAGAAGAAATAATGCATTAAATAGGAAGGTATAAATATGGCAAATATGGGATCAAGAAAACACTTGAAAAGATTTAAAGCTCCTAAAATGTGGCCTATTCACGCTAAAGAAGAAACTTGGACTACTAAAACAAGTGCTGGACCACATGCATTAGATAAATCAATACCTCTTGTTATGGTATTAAGAGATATCTTAAAAGTAGCTGCAAATGCAAGAGAAGCTAAAATAATCTTAAACAATGGTGATGTTTTAATTGATGGTATAGTAAGAAAAGACCACAAATTCCCAGTAGGATTTATGGATGTTATTTCAATACCAAAAATTAATAAATACTACAGAATATTACCAGATTACAAAGGAAGATTAATGCTTCATGAAATTGAAGAAAAAGATTCAACCTTCAAACTTGTAAAAATTAATAATAAAACCACTGTTAAAGGTGGAAAAACACAATTAAACTTACACGATGGAAGAAATGTTTTAACAGATGATGAATATAAAACAAATGATGTTGTTTTATTAAACATTCCTGAACAAACTATTTCCGATTCTATCAAATTTGAAGTGGGTTCAATTGGTTTAATTACCTCTGGTAGACACACAGGTGAATTAGGTAAAATTGATGAAATCAATATTACTAAATCTTCAAAATCCAACACTGTATTAATGGAAACTGATGAAGGTTCATTCTTAACCTTAGAAAAATATGTTTTTGTAATAGGTAAAGATAAACCTGTTATATCATTATTAGGAGAGGACTAATATGAATGTAATGTCTAAACCTCGTATACAAAAAGCAACAGTTAACATAGGTGTAGGTGAAGGTGGAGAAAAATTAACAAGAGCAGAAAATTTATTAGTATCTCTTGTAGATCAAACTCCAGTAAGAACTTATTCTAAAGTTACAAACCCTGAATTTGGTATTAGGAAAAAACAACCAATAGCTTGTAAAGTTACTTTAAGAGGGGAAAAAGCTGAAAAAATAATAGCTATGGTTTTAAACGGATTAGAAAATAAAATCAAAGCTTCTCAATTTGATCAAGAAGGAAATGTCTCTTTTGGTATAAGAGAACACATTGATATTCCAGGAGTAAGATATGATCCTGATATAGGAATTTTTGGTATGGATGTTTCTGTAACAATGGAAAAACCTGGTCACAGAATTAAAAACAGAAGATTAAGACCAAAGAAAATACCAAAATCCCAAAGGGTTACTAAAGAAGAATCTATGGAATTAATGAAAGAAAAATTCAATGTAACTATAGAATAGAAGGTGAATATTTTGCCAAGAAAATATGGGAAAGCAGCAAGACAATGTACCCGATGTGGAGATCATTCTGCAATTGTGAGAAAATACGGTTTAAACCTTTGCCGTCAATGTTTCAGAGAAATTGCTCCAAAAATCGGATTTAAAAAATATAACTAAACAGGAGTGTATAAGATGACTCTCATGGATCCTCTTGCAGATGCATTAACAAATATTAGAAATAATGAGTTACAAGGTAATGATAAATGTGTTATCAGACCTGCATCAAAACTTATAGGTAACATTTTAAGTGTAATGCAAAAGGAAAATTATATAGGAAATTTCGAATTAGTTGATGATGGAAAAGCTGGTATATTCAATGTTGAATTAGAAGGTAACATTAACAAATGTGGTGTTATCAAACCTCGTCACGCTGTAAAAAATAATGAATTCGAAGATTATGAAAAAAGATACTTACCAGCAAAAAACTTTGGTATATTAATTGTTACAACACCTCAAGGTGTAATGACTCACCATGAAGCTAAAGAAGCTGGAATTGGTGGAAGATTATTAGTATACGTATATTAAATTTTAGGTGAAACAATGGTTAAAATAGCAAATATAACAGAAACAATCCCTGTTCCTGAAGATGTTACAGTAACAGTTAAAGATAAGAATGATGTAACTGTAAAAGGAAACGGTGGAGAACTCAATAGAAACTTCAGCCATAATAAAATAGATGTATCACTTGAAGATGGAAATGTTAAAATTTTTGTTGCATTCCCAAATAAAAGAGATAAAGCTATGGCAGGAACTATTAAATCTCATATTTCAAACATGATTTATGGAGTAAAACATGGCTTTACTTACAAAATGAAAATAGTATACGCTCACTTTCCAATGACTGTAAAAGTTAAAGGTAAAACAGTAAGTATTGAAAACTTCCTTGGAGAAAGAAATCCACGTGTAGCTAAAATTATGGGTGACGATACAAAAGTATCAGTTAAAGGTGAAGATGTTACAATCACTGGTATAAACAAGGAACATGTTGGTCAAACAATGGCAAACATAGAACAAGCTACAGTTATTAAAGGAAGAGACCCACGTGTTTTCCAAGACGGTATTTATTTAGTTGATAAAACACAGGAAGAAATAGAAGAATAATTTTATTTAAGAGGAAGTTACTATGAAAAAACCAAACTTCAAAAGGCAAGAATATTGGAGACATAAAAAACTTGGTGAAAGTTACCGTAGACCAAAAGGGGTTCACAGTAAAAGACGTCAAGGTGAAGCAAGAAAACCTGCAATGGCTAGTGTAGGATACAGAGGTCCTAAAGCAACCAGAGGTTTACATCCATCAGGTTATAATGATGTATTAGTTGAAAATGTCGAACAAGTCAAAGCTTTAAATCCTGAAACTGATGCAGCAAGAATAAGTGCAACAGTTGGAAATAGAAAAAGACAATTAATTGTAGCAAAAGCTCAAGAAAATGGGGTAAAAATATTAAATTAAGGTTATCTTTATAATGATGTTAAATAATCTTATGGATTATTAATACATTATAAAAGTCTTAATTGTTTACATTATTTAGGAGGATTTATATGAATCTTACTACACAGAAAAAATTAGCTGCAAAAATACTCAAAGTAGGTGTTAACAGAGTATGGATTGACCCTGATCATATTGAAGAAGTTTCTAGGGCAATTACAAGAAACAGCATTAGAGCTTTGATTAGTGATGGAGTTATCAAAGCAAAACCTGAAACAGGAATAAGCAGCTACAGAAGTAAAAAGAATGCTGAACAAAAACGCAAAGGAAGAAGAAAAGGTCATGGTAGTATTAAAGGGGCTAAAAGAGCTAGAACTCCTAAAAAAGAAGCATGGATGAGTACTATTCGTTCTTTAAGAGTTGTTCTTAAAGATATGCGTGCTAACGATGAAATTGATAGAACTACATACCGTAAATTATATAACATGGCAAAAGGTGGATCATTCAGAAGCAAATCATACATGAAAACATATGCTAAAGACCACGGAATGCTTAAAGAAACGGGGGAATAGAAAGTGGCACACAGAGCAACATATAAAGTACAATTCAAAAGAAGACGTGAAGGAAAAACTAATTATAATAAAAGATTTAAATTAGTTGATCTTGATAAAACAAGAATGGTTGTTAGAATCACATCTAATCATACTATAGTTCAATTAGTTAAAATTGGTGCTAATGGAGATGAAACTTTAGTTTCAGCATCATCCAAACAACTAAAAGATTTCGGATGGTTAGGTAATGGTAAAAACACATCTGCTGCTTACTTAACAGGATATCTCTTTGGTAAAAGAGCTTTAAATAGCGATTATGACGAAACCATTTTAGATATTGGTTTACAACCTTCCATCAGAGGAACTAAAATTTATGCAGCTCTTAAAGGAGCATTAGATGCTGGATTATATGTACCTCATAATGAATCTGTATTACCTGATGACTCAAGAGTTAAAGGTGAACATATTGCACAATATGCAGAAAATATGGATGAAGATGAAAGAAACGAAAAATTCGCAAATTACATAAGATGTGGATTATCTCCTATGGAAATACCAGATCATTTTGAAAGCGTTAAAAATAAAATAGATGAGGCAACACAATGAGCAAAAGATCAAATAGATCAAACAATAAAAATTCCAACAGGTTCGATATAGAAAGTTGGGAACCTAAAACCGAACTTGGATGGAAAGTTAAAGAAGGCCAAATTACAGATATTGATGAAATATTAGATAAAGGTCTTCCTATAATGGAATTAGAAATTGTTGACATACTATTACCAGATCTTGAAGAAGAAGTTATGGATGTTAACCTTGTTCAAAGGATGCACAAATCTGGTAGAAAAGTTAACTTTAGAGTAATTGTAGCTGTAGGAAACAAAAATGGTTACGTTGGATTAGGAGAAGGTAAATCTCAAGAAGTAGGTCCTGCAATCAGAAAAGCTGTTGATAATGCAAAACATAATCTTATCAAAGTTCGAAGAGGTTGCGGTGACTGGGGTTGTGTCTGTGGAAGACAACACACAGTTCCTTTCAAAGTAGAAGGTAAAATGAGTAGTGTAAAAGTTACACTTATCCCAGCACCTAACGGAGTAGGACTTGCTATTGGAGATGTTGGTAAAACTATTCTTTCATTAGCAGGTATTGCTGATGTATGGTCTATGACTAGTGGACAAACCCAAACAACTATTAACTTTGCACGTGCAGTATTTGATGCTCTTAAAGCATTATCTAGTGTTAAATCTAGTGAACAAAGTTTAAAAGCTCTTGGAGTAACAGAATAAACGAGGTGTAATAATGTACGCAGTTATAAGAATTCGTGGAAGAACTGGAATAAAACAAAATATTGCAGCTACTCTTGATATGCTTAACTTAACAAGAATTAGTCATACTGTTGTTATTCCTGAAACACCAAGTTACAAAGGTATGTTACAAAAAGCTAAAGATTACATAACTTGGGGAGAAATTTCTGAAGAAACATATAAAACATTAGTAGCTCAAAGAGGAAGATTACCTGGTAACAAAAGAGTCACTGATGAATACGTTAAAGAAAACACTGATTATAACAGTGTTGATGAATTAGCAGTAGCTTTATATAATAATGAGACTACCCTCAAAGAAGCAGGTTTAAAACCATTATTCCGTTTAAACCCTCCTAGAAAAGGATATGAAAGTACCAGAAAACCTTTCACAGAAGGCGGATCACTTGGTTACAGAGCAGATGACATTAATGTTTTATTATCAAAAATGATTTAAACTGGGTGAAAATATGATTAGAAAATCTAGAAAAGTCAGAAAACAACGAGGAAAACGAACCATGGGTGGAGGTAGTACCAAAAAACGTCGAGGTGCTGGACACCGTGGAGGTCGTGGAAATTCTGGAGGAAATAAACACCATTGGACTTGGATGGTTATTAATGATCCTAATCACTTTGGTAAATATGGTTTCAAACGTCCACAAAAAACAATTCAAAATTTCAAACCAATCAATTTAACTTATATTGATAACGAAATTGAAAAACTTTTAACTGAAGAAATAGCTATTAAAGAAGATGGACAAATTGTACTTGATGTAACTAAAATGGGTTACAACAAAGTTTTAGGTAATGGTTCATTATCTCAAGCAATTACTATTAAATCACCAAAATTCTCTCAAACTGCTATTGAGAAAATTGAAAATGCTGGTGGAATAGCTGAAATCATTTAAATAATGGATAAATACATATCTTTATTCCAAAGGAGTAATTATGTCATCACTAGATAGTCTAAAACCATTATATTCTCTCTTACCTCAGGTTGAGAATCCTGTTAAAAAACAAGGTTTTAGAGATAAATTAAAATGGACAGGAATTATATTAATATTGTACTTCATATTAACTGAAGTATCTTTGTACGGTCTTAATCCAACAGCAGTAGACCAATTCGCACAAATAAGAGCAGTAATGGCTGGAAGCTTTGGTTCAATACTTACATTAGGTATTGGTCCTATTGTTACAGCATCTATTGTAATGCAACTATTAGTTGGTGGAAAACTCATTAACTTGGATTTATCTTTACAAGAAGATAAAGCAGCATTCCAAGGAACACAAAAATTATTAGCTATAGTATTCACATTATTTGAAGGTATTGTATTGGTAATAACTGGTTCATTACCTCCAATTTCTAGTGAATATACATCAATACTTATCATACAGATGGTATTAGGTGGAATATTAATCATCTACTTAGATGAAGTTGTAAGTAAATGGGGATTTGGTAGTGGTATTGGTTTATTCATTGCAGCAGGAGTATCTCAGGAGATACTTGTAGGTGCATTTAATTTCTTACCTACAGCTGCATCAGGACAGCCAGCAGGTAGAATACCAGCATTCATATATTCATTAACTACTGGACAACCACAATTTAATTTACTGATACCTGTAATTGCTACAATTATAGTATTCCTTATTGTAGTATATGCAGAATGTATGAGAGTTGAAATTCCTTTATCTTATGGAGGAGTAAAAGGAGCTAGATCAAAATATCCATTAAAATTTGTATATGCAAGTAACATGCCTGTTATTCTTGTAAGTGCATTATTCTTAAATGTACAATTATTTGCAGGTTTATTCCAATCAGTAGGTCATCCTATATTTGGAGAAGTATCTAATGGTCAGGCAATAAATGGTTTAGCATATTACTTAACAACACCTACAAGTGTATCTATACTCTTTACAGATCCGCTTAAGGTGTTAATATATGCTATAGTCTTTATTGGTTTATCCATTATCTTTGCATTACTATGGGTAGAAATAAGTGGTATTGGACCAAAACAAGTGGCAAATCAGTTGTCAAATATGGGTGTTCAAGTACCAGGATTTAGAAGTAGTAAAGTACAATTTAGAAGAATACTTAACAAATACATACCAACAATCACAGTTCTTGGTGGTGCATTCGTAGGTTTACTTGCATTTTTAGCAGATTTAACTGGTGCTTTAGGTGGAGGTACTGGTGTATTACTTACTGTTGGAGTAGTATACAGATTATATGAAGAAATTGCTAAAGAACAATTAATGGATGTACATCCAATGTTAAGAAAATTCTTAGGAGATGAATAAATTTAAGATATATTCATTATATCCTTAAATTTTTTAAATATAAAAAAAGTGATTATGATGAACATAGTAGTTCT
>OCTW011542857.1_pt1 | contig 10338 bp, 15 predicted proteins | sample 1539671 | NCBI WGS metagenome assembly OCTW01 (sample SAMN02144230, study PRJEB22623) | gut metagenome | biome: sheep rumen | host: Ovis aries | place: New Zealand
AATCGCATTTCTTTCGGTAAACGGACTGCCTGACTGTTTCCATTTGAAAATAATCTTGCTGTCATCATTACGATCACCTCCTGATATTAGTATATACCATAGTATATATTTTGTCAAGCTGTATGAAGATTTTTTTGATATAAATTATCTTCTAATAGGTAAATACATTTTTAATTATATATAATTTTTTTGGAATGTAATTTTCTCGTATAATTATACTACAAATAAAAAAAGAGGGGAGTTTTTTTATGAAGAAAACTTTTTTATATATTACTGCAATGATCATCATAGTTTTAACCTGCATCAGCACAGTTTCAGCATCAGAAATTGAACAGCTTGAATTTAACGATGAACCTTATGTAATAGTAAATAATAACATTCCGTATTTTTCTGATGAAGAAAAGACAAATGTTTTTCCTTATGAAAAATACGGAGATCTTGATGAACTCGGAAGATGCACAATCGCTGAGGCTTGTATCGGAAAAGAGCTTATGCCTACAGAAGAAAGAGGAAAAATCGGGTACATTAAACCTTCAGGATGGCATAGCGTAAAATACGATATTGTCGATGGAAAATATCTTTACAACCGATGTCACCTTATCGGCTATCAGCTTACTGCCGAAAACGCAAATACAAATAATCTTATAACAGGAACCAGGTTTCTTAACATCAACGGGATGCTTCCTTTCGAAAATATGGTTGCCGACTATATAACAGAAACCAATAATCATGTAATATACAGAGTGACACCTGAATTTTGTGGAAATGACCTTCTGGCAAAAGGTGTTTTGATCGAAGCGTATTCTATCGAAGACCGGGGAGAAGGAATATGTTTCAATGTTTATTGTTTCAATGCTCAGCCGGGTATTACGATAGACTATGCGACGGGGGAGAGCAGGCTTTATGATGAGAGTCAAACCGATAACTTTCAAAATGCCACAACTTCTGAACTGCCGAATATTGAACTAAATGAAATTATACAAGAAAATCAGACTGATGATAACGAAGAACCGGCAGATGCGAAAATAAGCATCGTGATTTTGATAGTTCTAGTGATCATAATTCTTTCTAAAACAAATAAAAAGTAAAACTCCTGTCTATCGGGAGTTTTTTTATTGGTTTGTATTTTCTTGTATAATCTTTTTAGGTTTATACTTATTGATAGTTGGAGTTATAAACTGAATATTTTTTTATGGAGGAATAAAAAATGAGTACTATCGTAAAAGAAATCGAAAGAATCAAAGAAGAGTACATTTCCGGCACAAGGATCAAAATGATTCAGATGGAAGATAAGTATCATCCGGTACCGCCCGGAACACTCGGAACTGTAACCGATGTAGATGATGTAGGTACTATCCATACCAGATGGGATAACGGCAGCGGGCTTGGTGTTTGTCTGGAAGTAGACAAAATCGAGATAGTTGAGACCCCCTACGTTTCCAAACTGTTCAGAACAGGGGAGTTGATCAGCGATAAGCCTCTTAATGAGAATTCCGTTGGGATACCTGCCGGAACGGTTTTTGATGATGAATTTGACATCATTGAAAATGATGAAGGAAAAGATTATGGCTATGGGGAGATAAACTTCGTTGAAGGTCAGTATCGTGCTGAATATTACAAGCATCGGCTGCCTGTTAAGCATTTTGACACTTATGCTGAAGCAGTAGATGAGATAAGAGAGTGCAGCAACTATTCTGAAGGCGATAAGGAAACTCTGGAAGATGCTATTGATGAATATCTCGACTGGTGGATGTCTCCTATTTCTGTTAAAGATATGAAAATATCGAACATTCCTGTTTTTTCTCTGACAGATGAAGAAATCAAAAATCTTCTGGACAGAGGATTCAATGGACAAAGAATTTTTATTAGGAGAAAAATGAATGAGAACTTTTGAAGAAATAAAATTGAAAGCCGATCAGATTTATCTTAGATGGCTTCTGAACGGTGCTCACGAAGCTGATGATGAGCTGAATTCAGCTAACAGAGAACTTATAAGTGTATTCAAAGAAAAATATCCGGATGCTCTGGGGTACAAGATGTATAATGGGTTCATCGAGCTTTCTGAAAACACCGGTAATTTCGGAGTGGATTTCATCTTCAGAAAAAATGAAGAAATGATAAAAGAAATAGAAAAAGAAAACGACATTATTAAAAAACTTGATATTTTTGAAAAACACAAAGCTATTGCAGTTATCTGGAGTTAAGGAGGAATTATAAATGGCACTAATTAAAGGAAGGATGATTTGCCCGAATTGCGGCGCAGATACAACATTTTTGACTTCGGCTCATGTGGCTCAGGAGTGGGTCGTGGATCCAAAAGGTAATTTTGTAAGCTGTTTCGATGATTGCCTCGAAGTGACAGCCGATCCGGATCCTGATAATATCTGGACCTGCAGAAAATGCGGAGCTGAGGCTGTTTATGAAAACGGTTGATTCAGCGAAAGGCTTAAAGGTTGGCGATACGGTCTACATTGTTCAAGAGAACTTTTATTACGAAAGAGGTATTGCAGGACCGAAACTGGAATACTGTGTGTATAGTTCGACGATAAAATGCTTTCGCAAAGGCAGCTATATAGATTTTATCGCTAAGATAGATGCTCCGCTCAAGAACAACATCTATGATTGGAAATTATCGGATCTTGATAAACGCTATATATTCAGGAGTCGCAAAAACGCAGCCTTATTCGCAAAAGAACTTACTGAAAAATACGAGCGTTCAATTTTTTATAATCCTCAAAAGGACTTACCTCTGAGAAGATCATGGGAAATTTTTATAAACGAATAGGAGAATTATAAGATGAAAATTAAAGATGAAGCAATTATCAAAACGACAGAAGTTGTAGTATTTCGGTTTCGTGATGGACCGGGCTACTCAAAATTTGCAGAATATACCGCAGGAAAAGATCCGCATATTTTCGTATGTGATGACAAAAAATTCAAGATCATTACAGACGTATATACCCGAGAAGAGGCTATAAGAATAGCAAAAACTGCACCGGGTCTTGCGGGTGTTTCAGCTGCGGAAATAAATAATACAGAACTTATATCCGAGAATATAATATGGTCATCTTTCAAGTAAAGGAGAATAAGAATGAGTTATCATAGTTGGTCAGTAGATGGATACGGTTTTGATGTATCCAAAATAATAAATAATCTCACTTGTGAAAAGTGGTCGCTGCTCAAAGCAGAACTTCGTCATTTCTGGGAGGAAACAACACCGTACAGCGATGAAGATTATCCTGAAGCGAAGGCGTTTTTCGATGCACCTGTCGATGCAGACTTTAAGGAAGAAATTGATAAAGCTAGAGAAACTTTTGATGAATATGAAAGTGCTAAATACTGTATATGCGGATTTGATCCTCTTGTTGCTGACATGTTTACATGGCTCTGGAAAAATAACGGACACGATGAGGTACTGATCACTATAGTCTCTGATGATTTCTATGACAGCCATGTATACTGGCTCATAAGTCCGGTATACGTCTGGACGAGCGTAGAAAAGTTCAGTTCTCAAGATGCATGCCGTGATGCCATAGTAAAATCAATGAAGGGATTTGTAACAGAAGACGCTATCGATTTTGAGGAAATTGAACAGGGAGGATAAATATTCAGTGTAAACTGCTGCATCATGCAGCAGTTTTTTTATATATAATTTTTTGGATCAAGTAAAATCTGTTATAATAATATAAAAGGAATCAGGTGAATAACATGACCCAATACATTATTAGAAATAAAACATTAGAAAAATGTTTATTAAACAAACCGGTGATCGATCTTTCTCTATATACCGAAATAAAATATATATCTGAAAACGCTTTTGAAAAGTGTACTGAAGTCAGTAAAATAATATTTCCAAAATCAGTTCGGAAAATAAACGATATGACTTTTTCTAACTGTCGCAGCCTTGAATCAGTAGATATTCCTTCTTCAGCAAAAATAGAAGGCAACCCCTTTTTAAATACGCCTTTATATAAAAAAACAATGAGGTCAAAGGGATATTTTATAATAAATCATACCCTGATAAATAAAGCTACTGATGATATAGATCCTAGTGAATTCAATATGTTACGGAGAATAAACTGGTCTGCATATAATTCAGACCAAAAACTTAGAGAACTGAACTTAAGTCAGGCAGTTGATCTCGAATACATCGAACCGTATTCATTTTATCAGTGCAGCTCTCTGAGTGCTGTTGTTTTTTCTTCCGAATGTCCATTAAAAACAATAGGAAAACAAACGTTTGCTTTTTGCGGTAATTTATATCATGTAGACTTACCTGCCTCTATCGAAGATATCAATAAGCAGGCGTTTGCAAAAACAAAATGGCTGGAAAAGCAAATGGATAGAAATGGAAATTTGATTTATAATAATATTCTTATTTCAAAGAATGCTATTTTACAACGAGAGTACGTCTTACCTGATACTATCAAATACATCGGTTCGGAGGCTCTTTCAAGGGAACCATTCAAAAAAGTTTATCTAAACGAAGGATTAAAGAAAATATTCAATAACGGTTTCGCTTATTGCAGCTCTCTGGAAGAAATATATTTTCCTGATTCAATAAAATACATCGGTATAGGCGCTTTTGAGGGGTGTCATAATCTTAAACTTGAAAATATTTCACTATCTTTTGATGTCATTCTTGATAATAATTCATTTGATTTTTAAGAAGATGTTTACTTAAATTTTCATATATAGTATAAATCTAAATTAATAATTAAATTGGGATTGTTATTTTTATTTTTAGGAATTATCTACTATAATAGGAGTACGAAGCTTTCGTAACAACAAACAAATCAAAATTTGAAAGGAGAATTATTTATGAACAATAATTCAATCGCAAAACTGAAGGTATCCAGAAACACAGATCCTAAGAACCTGGCGTCAGCAATCGTCAATTCTCTCACAAACAAAAGCGAAAGGGTTGAGATCACCGCAATTGGAGCAGCAGCGACTAATCAGGTAGCAAAAGCTATTGCAATAGCTCGTGGTATGACGATAACAAGAAATAAGGATATTGCTTGTAAAACATCATTCTCAAAATGCGAGCTTAATATAAAGGACGATGTTGCCGGAACAGATAAGTTAAAAGAAGTAACGGGCATTACGTTTACTTGCTTTTTTGACGACTAATACAACGAAAAAACATCTTCTGGCTTCAGGGGATGTTTTTTGTTTTACTGAATTATCTGCTATTATAGTATAGAAAAGAGTTGATCTTATGTAATACAAAGCTCACATAGTAATAGGGATAGTGACTTGTATTCTTCTTTGTTGTTATCATTACAAAATATTTTCCGTATATGTCCGAATTGATTCACAATCATATATAATTTTTATTTTCTCTCAAAATCTTATATAATATAATAAAATATTGGAGGTAATCAATATGCTCATAAAAAAAGAACACATAAAAGATGCACTGTCTATTCTTCGTGAAAACGGAATGGATATCGAAAATGATCTGATCTCATTTTTGGAAGAAGTCGTCGGTATCAAATCAGATTATGCAGATCTTGCAAACGTTACGGGAAGCGTAGCCACTGTCATTATAAATGACAGTGAATTGAAAAGACATCTGGAAAATTCAGATATTTCAGGTATTCAAAAGAACATTGACATACTCAAAGGTGAAATTGATACGGATATTTTTGAGGAACATGCGGAAGAATACATATCTGAGGTCATTTCAGAATCTCACAGTATGTTCAGGAGCGAAAACGAGGATGATAGAGAGTGTGACTATAACGAGGATGGTCGTCCCAATGATTATTATGACGATTATAATTGATCGTCAAATATAAATAATAAATGAAAGGAATTGTTATTATGGCTGACAAGAAGAACAGTGAAGAAAAAGAAAGAGCTTTTGGTGTTTGGAACGAGACAGGAAAGGAGATATCGTTTGCCAGAGTTTGGCGTGGACATAGATTTTCTGACAAGGAAGTAAAAGAACTGCTTGAAGGAAAAGACATAACCATCAACAATCTTACAGCAAAGGATAACTCTAAATATGGAGTTATCGGAGGATTGGCTGAACAGGAATATAACGGTGTGAGATTTGTAGGTTTCGTCAGAAAGAGTTTTGTGGGAGAAAACAAGGAAAAGAAAGAAAAAGTTTCCGGAGTCTGGGCTGTGACAGGAGAAGAGATAACCTTTACAAGAGTTGCGTATGGTCACAGATTTACGGACGATGAAGTATCGAAACTTCTGAACGGTGAAACAATAAAGATCGATAACCTTGTATCCAGAGATAATACACTTTACTCGGTTAAAGGAAAACTGACAAATCAGGAGTATAACGGACATCCTTTTATAGGTTTCGAGAAGGAAGATTCCATTCCTGATTCATGGTGCAGTCACGTATTCACCGATGAAGAAAAAATGATACTTGAAGCCGGAGGTGAAGTTGAGATAACTGATGCAGTATCTAATAGAACCAAAAATAGCTTTGCGTGTACCGTTACATACGGAGAAAACGATAAAGGAAAAATGGCTATAATCACAAACTTCAATTAAAGTACACTTTAACGCCTGATATAAACTATCGGGCGTTTTTGTTTAAACTGTATTGATAAATAATCCCATTTTGTCCGATAAAGTGCTTTGATGTAGTCCATATCACTGTCCATTGAAGGAATCGTTTTTCTGTTGATAAATGCTTTCTGTATATTGACCGCAGCTTCATCCGGGAAATACATTCTGGAGTATTTCTTAGGTTTAAGATCCAGTTCGCTTAATATTTCCCATGCAAGCAGTTCTCCTTCGCCGGAAGGATCATCGTCCGTTGCAATAACTATCTCGTCACATTTAGATAATGTATCGTAGATCTGCTTGAGTAAAGCCTCTGCACCGGGTTTCTTAACTCTCTTCCATTTGAGATCTTTTTCGTTCCATGGCAGATTAGATATGTTCCATGACTTGTATTTATCAGATAATGATGCGATTACCTGCTTGTAAGGTTCTGCATACTCGTACAGATGTCCTTTAGCGTGTGTTAAAATATAAGATTCGCCATTATAGACTCCACTTGTACCTCCCAGTGCTTTTTTGAAATTTTCAAAAGCACTGTTTTTTTCTGTCAGTATTCCTATCACGAACGCCTACCTCTTTTCGTTTTCGTTCTCATTGAATATTATCATAGCAGACATATTATCTTCGTATTTCCTTATTTTCGCTGCATCTATCAGTGCTTTTACCGCCGACTTTGTATTGTTGGCCGCTAATACAAGCTCCATAATGATATGCTGCCAGAGAGCACAGTGAACGCCATCCGTCGTTATCACTACGATCCCACTCTTAAAATCAAATGTTCCTGTCTGTATCTGAGGTTCAGCAAATGAACCAATGTTGCTGATTAGCTGATGCCTTGCTACACTTTCCATGTATCCTCGTTCATCTATCTTGTTTTGAAGAAGATCATTATAATTAGCCGTATGATCAACAGTCATCTGTATGATCTTAGGCTCTTTGTTTTTGTTGGTGGTGATATAATGCAGCCTTGTGTTTCCACAGTGACCGAAATAAGCCTTATCTTTATGAATAATGCAGCAAGTCATACTGCACCCAAAATTCGGAAATCTTTCGTCATTTACTACATGGAACACTCCAAGCACCCTATTTGCCAAATAAAAAGCCTCGTCTAAAAGGCTGTCCGAATCCTCGAAAATATATGCACCTTCTCGATCATATCGTCTTTTAATGAGACTAACGACCTCTGAACAGGCGATACCGGCAGGATTATACATATCTTCAAGTCCGCCTGTACCATCAGCAACTATAAAAAGAAAAGTGTCGGGATCAAGTGCTGTCTGATATATTATATCCTCCTGCCGCTCTCTCCCGATACCTATATCACTCAATCCATCAAAAACAATCATTTATTCGGCTGAATTATCAGCCTCCACCTCCTTTAAATTATCATCATTGGTAAGGATCACTGCTGCATTGTACACCGCATAGTCGTCGATTATTTTGTCTTTGTAATTAAGATATATGTAAGATACCTCAACCGCAGAATAGGGGGACCCTGTCTGATCAACGGATGCTGTATACAGACCGTTGATATCGTCAAACAACATTTCGAAGGCCGCCAACCCTTTTTTAGCATCACTGTCGCTTTTAGGGTCAATAGTCACCTTACTTTTTTGCTCTGTATAATTCTGCTGAACATAAAAGAGCATATCTTGATCTACTTCTAGTTCGATCAGAAAATCATCAGAAGACATTTTACCCATTACGTACAATGTATATATGTCTTCCGTTGACTTGATTAGTTCATTGAGTTTTTCGTCTGTTTCATCAAGCGAAATTATCCACTCTTCTGCTTTGACTTCTTTTATTTTTTCCTCAACTTCTTTTTCACATCCGGATAAAATAGTTAACGATAGAGACATCAACAAAGCAATTATTTTTTTCAATTTCAAACACTCCTAAAATTTTCTTCCGGATTCTTCTATAAACTCCTGATACTGCTTTTTGTAATAATCATAAAAAATATCGTCTTTCTCAGATTCCGGCAAAGCGTCATGCAGAAAATCGATAGGGGATTCGTAGAACTGCTCAGCTATATCACGAAGTTTCCATTTGTCTAGCCACTTCAAGATATTTCTGTCGCCAAACAATCTATAAACATCCTCGATGCTTTCAAAGTCGTTCTGCAAACTTATAGCATGCTGAAGACAGATCGCTACCTTGAGTTTGCCATCGTTTACGACATCGAAAAAATGCTTAGGAAACTTTTTCAAATCACCATTGAGCAGTTCCATATAAGTTTCGATAATTATAGACCTTTCATTCACTTTGTAGCGATCACCAAAAACATACTTAAGAAGTATCTGGATATCAGATCTGACCATTCTCTTATGAACTTCGCCATCATTCTTAGTGGTATAAAATCTTACCTTGCCGTTAGGCTCATTGGTAAAATTGATATAGGATAGATATTTGTCGAGTTTATATTGTTTTAAAAGTTCGAAATCCACCTTTTGTTCGGCAGTTTCAGGATCCCAACCTAAAATATTGACTATGAGATAACGGAAGATCTCAACAGCCACAGCATTATTTCTATCCTTGTTCTCTCCGAAGTAATAAGTTGAGAACTGCCTTCTTTTCCCGCATAATATCTCTTCATATTCGAGTATCAGAGCCATTTTCTGTTTATCTGTTATGATCATTATAAACACTCCTTACAAAAAAACTTTCTTATTTATATTATACTAGATTATCTGTCGTTTCAAAAATTTTATATAGATTATTTTATCAGTTTTGATTTCCTTATATAATATAAATGTATAAATTTCATTGATAACAGGAGTTAATAAGTAGTCTGTAAAAGGAGGATTTACAATGAATAAAATGACAATAGCTATTGATTACGATGATGTACTTGCAAAATGCGTCGAATACGCAGTAGAGCTTGAAGCACAAAAAGGAAATATTCTCGATTATAGAACGATTGACAGCTGGGGAAAGACAGGAAGAGCAACCGATGCGATCTTTAAGTACTTTGCCAGTGAGGAATTCTTCCGTATGCAGCCTTTGTATGAAGGCGCAAATGAATTCATAAAGGAATTAGATAAGAGAGGCCATGAGATCGTTATTCTTACGGCGATAGACCCGAAGTTTGCTTCACTCAGAGCTGCAAGAATAATGAATGAATTCCCACAAATAAAGAAAGAAAATATTATTTTATCTTCAAGGAAAGATCTGGTCCATGTAGACGTGCTGATTGATGATGCGCCCCATAACTTAAATGATACACCGGCAAAATTCCCGATCTGTTTTAGAAGACCGTGGAATGAACATCTTACAGGGCTGATATCTGTATTCAGTTATGAAGAGATACTCAGCTTTATAGATAGGGTTTCTCGTTTATACAATGGGGGAACGGATTATAAGAACAAAGTATACTGTCTGGTAGCACCTAGCTGCTCGGGCAAGACCGAAATAGCTAAAAAACTGAGCATGGATCCAAGATTCAGTATCCCCAGATCTACCACAACAAGAAAAATCAGAAACGGCGAATCAAAAGAAGCGTATAATTTTGTATCAAGAGAAGAATTTGAACAGATGTATAAAAACGGAAAGTTCATTGAAACGACAGTGTATGCCGGAAACAGATATGGTACAACTAAAAACGAGATCGACAACATCCTTTCTTCCGGAAAGAATGCTGTACTTCCCATAGATTTTTCGGGAGCAAATGCTTTGAAGATGAGATACGGTGAACAGTGCGAGATGATTTACGTCAAACGCCCTAAAGCTGACATAATTCGTTCACTTCTTGATCGTATGCTTGCTCAGAATTCAGAAAAAATAAATACAGCAGATGTCGTT
>OCTW013383837.1_pt1 | contig 10338 bp, 10 predicted proteins | sample 1539671 | NCBI WGS metagenome assembly OCTW01 (sample SAMN02144230, study PRJEB22623) | gut metagenome | biome: sheep rumen | host: Ovis aries | place: New Zealand
CATCATGACGTGGTAGATGTCGGTTCCTGATAGTACTCTTGCTTGTCTGGGCATATTGATTAAAGAATTCGTCTGCAAAGGTACGAAATAATTCACAGAGAGAGCACAGAAAACATGGATTTTTTCTGAACACTAATCTCACTAAGAGTATTTACGCATAAGCGAACATCAAAGAAAATGAAAGCAAAGGGCAGGTGTGTAAGCATCTGCCCTTTTTGCTTATTTTATGAATTTTGTTAAAAAACGTGTCTAAATGATGTGTGTTTGAAGATTTTTTACTATATTCGCAGAAAATTGGAAGGATGATGACAGAGAAACAGATACTTGAACAGTTGAAGCGGAAGTATGAAGCGGAGATGGTGTCAGCACTTGTTGGTGCTGGCTTTACCAAGAATGTGTATAGCAAGGCGCATGATTGGACTGGTTTGCTGAAAGATTTGGTTGAGAAAGCATATGCTGGCGAACTCGAAGAGATGTATCGCCAATATACGCATTTGCGCTTCGGGGTAGATATCAAGCCATATGAGGAATGTAAGGATGAATTTATTGGTAGAATCATTACTAGGAATGGGTATTTAAATGTTGTCTCTAAGTATATAGAAGTAATGGGCTTCAGAGAAGCTATAGACTATTATATTGAGACACATAACCCGTTTTTCTACAAAATCAGCGAGGGTAAATATGGCGTAAAAGGGGATGGCGAAACCGTATTGACAGCAAAGGATTTTACAGTTCATCAAAGATTCCTTCTAGGGAAATGGCAGTATGTGTTCACAACCAATTTTGACAATGCATTAGAGTTTACCGACGAGCAATTTGTGAAAAGATATACGACCATCAAGGCAGACTATGAGATGTCAAGAAAGAAGATGGCAAGGCCAATCGTGAAGATTCATGGTTCTTTAGTCCCCTCCGATAAAAGTCTAGAGATGCCCTATGCTTTTGATGGTGATCATTCTGGCCGCTATATAATATCCCGTGAGGATTTTGACAATTATTTCACAAGGCACGAAGCATTTTCATATCTGTTGAGAGTGGCGATGCTTTCGGGAAGCTACTGCCTTTTGGGCTTTTCGGGAGATGACCCAAACTTCAAGTCTTGGTTGAATTGGGTGAAAGATATACTGGACAAAGACACTAGCTCTACAAACAATGACAATAAGGATGTAGAAGGTGGTGAAAAACTGGTAAAGGACGATGAAAAAGACATCAAGGTATTTCTAGTTCTAACAAATAATGATCCTCTTACAGAGGCTCAGAAACTTTATTATGGGAATCACCATATAGGTGTAATTCATCTTGATAATCCCGAAATTAGAGCAAGGCTTGGGTATAGTGATCTTGCACCGACATCACATAAGGTTGACAGATTTCTTAAGTATATAATTGGTTCACAGAAGGACGGCTCGGGGGAATTGCAGGCAGATGACATCAAGAGACCGAGTCTGGCTAAAGCATGGAGGGAGTTATATAACAAATTGGACAGTAAGGAACCCTTTACAGATGAATTAAGAAATTTACGTGCGACCAAGGAGGAAGATAAGTACACTAGGAGTACACAAATACAAGATTTTGTAATTGATGAAATCCTTAAAAAGAAAGAACTTCTGACAGATGATGATAAAGAAGTATTGCTATATGCGATTAGTGATGTGGGAATACCGACAGAGTGCCTTCCAAAAGATATAAGAGAACAGTTAGAAACTGTGGAAGGTTGGGAGACTACAAAACAACACGAAAATACCCTTGAAGGTGAAGATTGTGAGTTAGGAGGGAATAGTGACTTTTCTGCTATGGAGAATGTGCTACGAGCACTTTATCATTTTAATTTCTCAAAAGCAAAGGAATTGCTGAATGTTTGGCAAGCTGGTGAAGGTTTCAATACACAAAAAGCATCATTATACCACTACTGGAACAGGCAGGATTCGTTGAAGACGTTAGATTCTGTTATTATGAACTCCCAGTCGGATGTAGAGAAGTATGTGGCGAGTTTCGTCTATAATTGTATTGACAACGGATTTATAGCACCATATCCTCTTAATGAATATAAAAGCAAAGGTCTTATAGGGTTAAATGATGTACTGAAGGCCATTGTTGAGGAATTGAAGGAAAAAAAGACAGATTTGAATTCATATGGAACGGAGGTTGTCTATTATGGGAAAGATGACAGAAGTCCGGATGCGCCTGCAGTTAAAGCATCGTACAGATTCCTGAGTCTGATAAGCAATGAAGGCTTCAACCTTTGTTATGGTATCACAAATATCATCAATGTATCAGATTGGTATGTAATATTCCGTAAATTGTATACCTCATTCCCTTTGGCCTGCCTATTCTATAGTTGCCAATACAACAATAAGAAAGTGCTGCGAAGAATAGGCCAGGACTATGCATTTGAAGAAGAATTACAGGAGCAACTTCCCGTTATCTTGCATCAGGTATTTGAAGCCTTGAACAGTCAAGATACTCCAGGCTCGATGATGAGTGGGATTCTCCAGGTCGGTTCACAACTGTTCTGGGGGATGAAAGAAGAAATTTGGTTCGATGATTTCTATAAGTATCTAAGCACGACTTTTGCTGAGGAAGAAGGGAAATATCTATATTCCAGTGACTCAATATCTTTCGTAAAAAATGCCCTTGTTTGTCTGCATCAGAAAGATAACATTAGAAAGGTGGTAACAGTTCTTCTTAACCTGTTTGATAAGATGTCTGATGATGTAATAGATATGCTTTATCATTATGTTCGGCTTAACAAACTAGATGCCCTTGATGACGAGCAGGATTCCATCATAGAGAAAATAGTCGCCACTGAAACGATGAATAAGGTCGCTCCTTTGTTGAGCATTATTGATGAGAAGAAATTTCTTAATGATGAACTCCGGGAAACCTTCGTTAATGCTTGTCTGGCTAACATTGAGGACGTAAAGAAAAGCGATAGATATACACTGTTTAATCTTTGTTGCTTAGCAGAAGAGATACCTGAGGCTGTAGGTGAGCTAAAGAAGGTTATCTTGGAACGCAATATCTGGGACAGTGGTGTCGGTAAGGATTGGATAGTAGAGGCACAGCCTTTCTATTTAATGCATCTTGGTGAACCATTCATGCTATGGTCGTTGGAGGAGATAGTCCAAATATCAGAAAACTTGAAGCTTAATCTCAAAAAGCTGACTAAAAAGAACATTCAGGAGGCTTTCCTAAATAAACAGTATGTTAAACTGCTTTTAGAGATGAAGAGTTTTGCGGAGAAGTTTCATGTCGATGATGAAGTAAAGAAAGATATTGATGAGAAACTGGCCATTGCTCGTCATTATGACTCTATAGAGAACGGGTTGTATAGCGATAATCCGGAGACTGTGGAGACTGCAACCAAAGAATTGAATCCTAAATTCCGAGATGGGAAATTTGAGGAGAACCGCCACCTGTTTGATGTGTTGCTGAGCAAATGCACCATGAAATGTGCGCCTGCTCTTTCTGAATGTTTGGTTACCATTGCCGTGGCTGTCCATTTCTGTGGTGAGGAGATAAAAAAGGATGATGAATTATTGAAATCATTGTATCGTTTGTTGCTACAATATAAAGACAAAGATCTTCGAGACCTCGATTTACAGGTCATTCATGCAGGGCACTCTTTACTTGTTATAGCTGATCTTTTGAGCACAACAGAGTTAAATGATGAGAATATTGGATACTGGCTTAATAATACTAATCTAATTAGGTTAAATTATTTGGAGTTTTAGTACTTAGACTATAATAATCTTGCCAATTATATTTTGCGTGATGAAAGCACTATATTCCAGAAAAGAATTAAGAGACAACCCTTTCAATGGCGGAAAACTAACAGTCCCTTTGCAGAGATATTTGCATAGATTCCTAAACGAAAGAAGTAAAATTGGCAGGATGAAGCACCATGAGAGAGATTTCCTCTTTGAAGCAATGCTTTGCATATATGATTCTGGAGGAGGAAAAGCGTTTGATTTGTTTCATATTCCAGAAGCAGAAGAATTCCTCTTCTACTGGATTATTTTAATGCATGCAAATATTACGATGGTATTTGAAGGTACAATTCCTGTGGAAAATGGGAGAATCCTTTCTAAAAATGAGATAAAAAGGAATAAAAATTTCTTTTTTAGATATTTGCAAGTGTGGAGAAACCGGATAGCTTTAGGTGAAGGAATATATCTTTCAATCATAAAACCAGAAATAAAAAGAAAGCTCCAAGATTGGAAGAACTATGCGTTTCTTAAGAATATATCTCCTTATGTATTAAAGAAAAAAGAAATCTATATCTATGCATGTTTCTTTGATATTTATTACAATGTGAAATTGTATTTTGATGAGTTGCCGCATCCATATCTAGTGAAAAAAATAAGTGGTTTTGATGTGGTGTTTAATGTTTACTCTTATATCCACATCTATAGTCGTCATTATATTCCAAACATGAATTATGATATTGGATTGTCAACTAATCCAGAATTGCCAGGTGTTGATGTTGAAGAGCTGCCACGTTCCATATTGGCATTAATTGAAAGGAAGAGTAAACAGATACCTTTGACACAAGAAACAGAGTATTGTTTGTTCAACTATAACGGCGATAAGTTCATATTATGGTTGAAATATAAACTTCTCAATGAGACAAAAGGTTATGGTTTTGAAGTGAGATCTTTTTATAAATGTATAGCAGAGTGTGATTTGGCAAAATTTGATAATTGTGAAAATGACGCAGGACGAACGGTGGTTGGTGAGATACAATGAAGTGAAGGAGTTCATTGAACGTGAGCACCGGAATCCTTCCAAATATAGACTAGAAGAACATGATCACTTAAATTGGCTTAAGGCTAATTGTAAAGCGATGAATGCAGGGAAGATGAAGCCGGAGAGGGTGGAGTTGTTCAAACGGCTGTTGGCTTTGAGTGAGGAGTATAAGAGAAAGAATCAGTATCAGTAAGTATTGCAGTTGAAATAATAAGAATAAGGCTGGTTAGTGAAATGCTAATCAGCGTTTTTTTTGTGTTGTTTTTCGTAAAAATTTGGGCTAAATTGAGAAAAATTCGGTAAAAACAGAGAAAATTAAATAATAAATTATTAATTTTGCATGCGAAATCAAGTTATATCATATTGATACATTAGTATATGGTAGAGTTAAAGCATAATACGGAATATAAACTCTTGATAGCGGAATGTACGGCATATGACTTTAAGGTGATGCTGGAGGAAAGCAGGCCGAAAAGTTGGCTGAAGAGTGTGAGTGCTTTTGCTAACACGACGGGAGGCTCTCTGTTTTTTGGTATAGACAACGATGGTGTTGTGAAGGGTTTGGAGGATATTCAGCATGTGACAGAAGTTGTTAGTCTGAAGATTCGTGACTATATGGATCCGTTGCCGGACGTAGAGATGATTCCATTGGAACTGGAAGGAAAGTGTGTGCTGCAACTGAAGGTGAAGGAGGGTCTATATACACCATATTATTATGTGGGCGACGGTCAGCGTATGGCTTTTGTGCGTAATGGTGACGAGAGCCTGCCGGCAACAGGTGAGCAGATGGTTCGATTGGTATTGAAGGGAACGAACAGGACGTATGACTCGCTGTGTACGGATAAACGAACAGAAGACTATTCGTTTACTATTCTTGCGAATACTTTTAAGGAACGTGTTCAACAGGATTGGGACAAAAAGTATCTGCTGTCGTTTGGACTGGTGACGGATGATGGCTATCTGACCAATGCAGGTGCTCTGTTTGCTGACGACTGCTGGCTGAGTCAGTCGCGACTGTATTGTACACGGTGGTATGGTCTGGAGAAAAGTGATGCCATCAATGATGCGGAGTATAAGGGGAATATCCTTTTGTTACTCCGTGAGGCGATGAACTTTGTGAAATCGAACACAAAGAAAGGGTGGGAGAAGCTGCCTGACGGCAGGAAGAACAAACCCGAGTATGCGGAGAGAGCTGTGCTGGAGGCTATGGTGAACCATTTTATTCACAGGGACTATACCGTGATGGGTGGTGAGGTGCATTTGGACATCTATGATGACAGGATTGCTGTGACCTCGCCTGGAGGAATGTATAGCGGTCAACAGGTTCAGGATATCCCTCTTGAAGAGGTGTCGTCGAACAGACGAAATCCTGTGCTGGCAGACGTGATGGCTCAGCTGGATTACATGGAGAAGCGCGGTAGCGGTCTGAAGCGCATCTGCAACGAGACGAAGGCGCTGGAGTCGTATAAGGATGACAGACGGCCTGTGTTTAAATCGTCTCCCAGTCAGTTTATGACTGTGATTTACTCGATGGAGTATGATGGCGGATTAAAAGGCGGATTAAATGGTCAATTAAATGGCGAATTAAATGGCGAATTAAGTGGCGAATTAAATACGTCTCAAAGGGCGACGCTGCAGTTCATAATGGAACATGAAGGATGTACCGCTTCAGAGATTTCTGAAAAGACAAATATACCATTCAGCACAATTGATAAACATATACGCGTGTTGTTGAAATTCGGTGTGATTGAGCGTCGCGGGAGCAAGAAAACGGGCGGGTACTTTATTAAATAGAGATAATAAATACGTTAAAAACTTATGATAGAGTCAATAGCTATCACCAATTTCTATTGTTTCAACGAAACGACCAAAATTTCGTTTGTGGCAGGTCGTGAACGTAACAAAGCTACTGATGAGGTATATAATGGCATCACAGAGCAAAACAGAGTGAACTTGCTGAAACTGGTGTACCTGTATGGTAATAATGGTGCAGGTAAATCAAAACTGCTGATGGCATTTGAAACGCTGCAGAATCTGGTGACGGTGATGCGAGATGAGAAAATGGAGCGACTACCTTACCACGAGTTTGAATTGGATCCCGACAAAGAAAAGGGGCAGCCCTCGGAGATAGTGCTGGTGTACCACTTTGACGGTAAGCGATACCGCTATGAGATAAAGTGGGATGAGAGGGCGATACTGGAAGAACGGCTGACTTTAATAAAGCTTTCTACTGAGGCAGAACTGTTCCACAGATGGTATGATGCTGAGACGAAACTGGTTGAGGTTGACTATGGTAAGGCTATGGAGATAAATGATGATACGAAGTATATCATCAGAACATCGCTGTTGAGAAACAACTCGGTAATCAGTATCATCGCCACTAATAATATATATAATAAGGTGTTGCACGACCAACTGTCGTTCTTCATTCATGGATTTGAGTTGCTGGACTATCGCGACATTGACCTTGGTGATTTGTTGCCAGAGGATGGATTTAGCAGTTCTGGTGACGAGGAGGATGTTAATAGGTTGAAGAAAGTGATATTGGCCCTACTAAAATCCATTGGCAGTAATATTGTGGATTTCCAGAAGATAGCACTGCCCAAGAAGGTGCCTTCGTTCATAGCAACGCACATGAAGAATATGAGCGAGGAAGACCAAAGGATGCTGAAGGATTGGATGGAAACACCTGATTATGCTGTAAAGACCATCCACAAGATAGGACTTAATACATATATGCCTTTGGACTTGGAAGACCAAAGTGAAGGCACACTGGAGATACTGAGGCTTATAATCTGCATGCATCAGGCCATATCGGAACATAAGACCATATTGCTGGATGACTGCATAAACGGTATTCACCCAAGGACGCTGGAACAGTTGATGAAGTTCTACTTGGGAGCATCGGAGGATTCACAACTGATTATTGCCTCGCAGAACTTCAGCAATCTGGATGATCCGCTGATAAGGCGTGACTCGCTGCGATTCGTAACCAAGGATGGTGCCGGAAGGTCGCATGTGAATCAGTTGACATTGGGTGACCTTCACAAAAACCAGAATCTGAGGATGCAGGTTGAAAACAATCCTCAGTGGGGGGTGAAGCCAGAGATTATTGACAACGTTCTGGAGGAAGCTATCAAGGAATATCATGAAGGCATGGTGCAGGACGGCAACTTTTCGTTTAGCGAACTAATGTAGGTTAAATCCGATATTTTGCTGTAAAAACAGCGCGAAATACTGGTTAAATTGAGGAAATTTCCGTAAAACTCAAATTTTCTTATTGAATAATTTGGGTGGTACGGGATTTTTTTGTATTTTTGCAGCGTGAATTTTAAAAATGATTGTTTATGGGCATAAAACCAGGACCAAAGAGAATTGCGGTGTCAACAGGAAAGCCTGACCGTCGTCAGCGTGATAACAAGAAGACACCAGGTAACACCCCTTCGTTGAAACCACATCTTCATAAAAAGGGTGACTAAATGTGAGTGATAGCTGTAGCGCTTAGTGCGCTGCGGCTATCGTTGTTTAAAAAGTGAGTGTATTGCTACTCAAAGTTGATAGATGTAGGATATAATACAAGTAGAAGGGCATGGCTGTCCGGACGCTGCAACAGAAAAAAAGAAAAAAATGAAAAAAAGTTAGAGGGAAGCCTCAAGAATTGAAAAAAGTTGGATAAGATACAGGTGGAGGCGGCAAGATGCCTTTGATATCTATCGGGTTTCTGTCATGTGTCAGTGGGAATGAAGAATATGAAGTTCGGAGTTCTCGCTGACGTTTTTTAAGAAGAAATGGCCCCCAAAAGAGAATATAAACGAAAAATAAAGAAAAAAAATATGGTTTTGACCCCGAAAATTAAAAAAAGTAGGATAAGATACAGATGAAGGGACGAAGATAAAGCAAAGAAATTATGGTTCCGACCTGTATGGTCATCGAGTTAAATCACATAAATATTAACAATTTAAAAAAACTTATTCGTTATGAAGAAAGTTACTTTGACAGACGAGGAGTGGCAACGGATAGCAGCCATTACTCGAAAGGAAAGGGAAAGAGCGTTGAAGAAACTCAAGCGATGGGTGCACCACGAGATCATCCATCGCGGATTCAACCTCGAAGTAGGCCCTTTCTCTCGTGCAGCAAGAGGCGGCGATGCCGTCGACGTGATTAGTGACGAGTGCATGGAGGCGCTGATATGCGGCGAATGGCATTGGAAACCATCACGAGAACTGAGTTCGATGTTGATTCAGATTGCGAAAAGCAAGATGGGGCACATCATTGAGGACTACTATGATCACGGTCAGCCGGAGTTTATGCTGATTAGTGATTATGATGAAGACCGTGAAGCTTTTGAAAAAGGTATAGCGGCACAGTGGAAATGGGAGGCAGAGCGGCGTGATGAGGGTTACGAGAAAGCTCGCAAGATGGCTGCAAAGCATGAAGAGCTGCTGGCTTATCTGGATGCACTGTTTAAGGAGGATACCTATCTGGGTGTCGCCATTGCACTGGGGACAGACATAGAGACGGTATTAAAACTTGAGAAAAAACTCCTGAAGCTGATAGCTAAGGAGACGGCTAAGTAAAGAAAATGGGCCCGCAAGGGCTAACGCCAAGCGGGCCCTCTATTATAAAATTGATACACATTTAAATTAAAAGGGTTATCAAGACCTAAAGAAAGATTATGGCAAACGTAAAAAACCTCATAGATAGGATTGATACTATCCGGGCCAACTCAGTATCGGACAAAGAGTTCGAACAGACCTGGGGTGAGAGCCTAGATAGTAAGGTGAAGAAGTCGATGGACAAGTGGGATGAGCTGTTGGCTCAGGCTAAGGCTGCCATCGAAAGTAAATAACAAGGGATTGTCCATAGAAGGCAAAAACCAAAAATCAAAATGCAAAACAAAGGAATTGTAAAAGTACATTACTATGTCAGAAAAGAAGAGTTACATTAATGTCAGTATTGGCATTGAGCGAGAGATTGAGCATGAGCCCGATGAAGACGGCTAATGCATAACAGAGAGCAAAAACATTGCCGCTATGCGGCAGAGTTATAAAATAATTGAGGCTCGTGCAGAAATTGTACGAGCCTTTCTCGTATAAAAAAGTTTTGCGGAAGGGTGTGAAAATGAATTTTTTAGGATAAGATATAAATGAAAGGAGGAACAATATGAAGTTTTTTAGTGAGAGGGAGTTTGCCTGCAAATGCTGTGGGCAGCTCCCGCCCTCGATGAGGGCAAACATTGTGGCTTTGGTTGAAAACGTGCTCGACCCGCTGCGAGAGAAATATGGCAAGCCCATAGTGGTGAATTCGGGTTACCGCTGCCCAAAGCACAACCTTGCCGTGGGCGGCGTGGTGAACTCGCAGCACATGAAGGGCGAAGCCGCAGATTTGTGTTGCGCTGACAATAAGCGGCTGGCGGAGATTATTGAGAAGAATGGTAAGTATGACCAGATGATTAAGTATCTGCGCCCTGACGGTAGCATCAGGTTTATCCATGTAAGCTGGAAACGGAACGGGGGGAACCGAAAGCAGAGATTAGTAAGTAAGTAAAAAAGAAAGGAGGATATAATTATGGGAGCTATTGATTTGACG
>OCTW011445727.1_pt1 | contig 10337 bp, 11 predicted proteins | sample 1539671 | NCBI WGS metagenome assembly OCTW01 (sample SAMN02144230, study PRJEB22623) | gut metagenome | biome: sheep rumen | host: Ovis aries | place: New Zealand
TCAGCGTGCTCGACAGCGTGGGCGGCGGGCTGCTCTCGGCGCTGTCCGGCATGGGTGTGGCGTTCTACACCTCGCTTGTCGGCGCCGGCTGCTCGATCCTGCTGACGATCCTGCGCACGATCCTCTCTCCCCAGGCCGCGCGCGAGAAGCTGGAGACCCGGCTGGAGCTGTGGCTGGACAACGAGGTGGCGCCCTCGCTGGGCCAGGCGCTTGCCAGGGACGAGGCAAGTCTTGTGCGCGCCATGATCGACGCGATGGGCGCCTCGGCCGCCGAGATCCGCAAGGCGCTCTCCGACGCTGCGGCGTCCTTTGCCGGATCGACCTCGGCCGCGGCCGCCTCGTTTGAAAAGAGCATCGCCGTATGCGACGGCGAGCTTGCCAAATTCGACGCCGCCGTGGAGAAGTTTACCGACGGCATCCACGACTTCTCCGAGGTGGACTATAACCTGCGCGGCAGTGTGGAGCGCATGGATCTGTGCGTGCGCGATCTGTCCGCCGCCATGCGGGAGATCAACCGCCGCATGGGAGGAGAGAGCAAATGAAAAGGAGCTACAAGGCACGCGGCGACGCCCTTGTGCGCTCTGAATCCGGCGAGCAGGGCTTCTGGCCGTCCTACGCCGACATGATGTCGGCCGTCGCGCTGATCCTGTTTTTCCTGATGCTTTTGAGCTATATCCAGAATCTCATCACCGGCAACGATCTGCGCAGCACGCAGGAGGTCCTGGCCGAGACGCGAAGCACCCTGGAGCTGACGCTCGCCCAGGTGGACGAGGCGAAAAGCGACCTGGAAAAGGTCACCATCGACCTGGACGAGGCGCGGCTGACGCTCGACGAGCTCAAGGGCACGCTGGACGAGCAGAACGCCCAGCTGGCCGAACAGCGCAGCGAGCTGGCCGAGCAGAAGAATGAGCTGGCCGCCCAGGACAAGCTGCTGGCGGATCAGAAGGCGCTGATCGGCGAGCAGGAGGAATACCTCAAGGCCGCCAACCGCGAGCTGCTGGAGATGCGCAGCCGCATGCAGACGATCGCGGTGCTGCGCCTGTCGATCCTGGAGCAGATGCGCGACAGCATGGTGGCGGTCATGGGAGACGCGAGCAAGGTCTCCATCGGGGACAACGGCGCGATCGTGCTGAGCGAAAGCGTGCTGTTCGATTTCGGCTCCTCCGCGGTCAAGCCGGCGGCGCGGCCCACGCTTGACAAGCTCGCCGAGGTCTTCACGGCCTTTCTCGCCGATGAGGAGAACGCCAAATATGTGGACAGCATCATCATCTCCGGCCACACCGATTCCACCGGCAGCGACGAGGAGAACCGCGTGCTCTCCACCGACCGGGCCAACGCCGTGCTGGATTACCTGCTCAAGAGCGGCGGGGGCGGCCTGAACGCCTACGCGCGCTATTTCTGCGCTGCGGGCTATGGCAAGACGCGCCCCGTGGCGACGAATGCCACCGAGGAGGGCCGCACCCAGAACCGCCGCATCGAGATCTCCATCACGCTGCGGGACGACACGATCATGGACATTGTGGAGAGCTATCTGGAGCTGGAGCTGCCCGAAGACGCGCAGAAGGCCGCGTCGAGCGGCGGCTGAGACTTGCAATCCGCGCACGCGGACACTACAATAGAAGTACAAACAAAGAAAAGAGGAAGCAAGCGTATGATCCCTTTTGATGAGGCCTATTGCCTGGAGAGCTTTCGCCGCCTGCTTGCGGCCGACAGCACCACGGGCCAGTATGAGGAGGTGCAGGCCGTCGTCTGCGAGATGCTCGACGAGCTGGGCGTGAGCTATACGACGCTGCGTAAGGGCGGCGTGATCGCCGATCTCGGCGGCGAGGGCGAGGCGCTGGCCGTCACGGCGCACCTGGACGACATCGGGCTGATGGTGCGGCATCTCAATGCCGACGGCACGCTCAACGTCTGCCCCGTGGGCGGGCTGTATCCCTTCTACTGCATGGCCGAGAACGTCCGGATCCACACGCGGGAGGGAAAGGTCTACACCGGCACGGTCTGCCGCACACCCAATTCCATCCACGTGACGGAGGAGGAGCTGCGCGCCACGGCGCCTGATTTTCGCAGCAACGTCTGTGTCGTGCTCGACGAGGATGTGAAGAGCGCGGCGGACGTGCGCGCCCTCGGCGTCGAGACCGGCGACATGATCGCGCTGGAGCCGAGATGCACGGTGTCAAACGGCTATATCAAGTCCCGCTTTATCGACGACAAGGCCTGCGCCGCCGTGCTGCTTGCCGTGATCCGGGCGCTCCGGGAGAGCGGGAAGGCCCTGAAGCGCAAGGTCTACGCCTATTTCGCGGTCTATGAGGAGATCGGCCACGGCACCACCTGGCTGCCGGAAGACGTAAAGGACATCCTGGCTGTGGACATCGCCCCCACCGGTCCGGAGCAGAACAGCGACGAGCACAAGGTCTCGATCTTTGCCAAGGATTCGCGCTTCCCCTATCACTGGGGCATGACCAACGAGCTGCGCGAGACGGCGATCGCGGCGGGCGTGGGGGATGTTATGGACATCTTCACGCCCCACTACGGCACCGACTGCGACGGCAGCATCCTGGCCGGCCATGACGTGCGCCACGCGGCCATCGGCCCCGGCACCGCCAACAGCCACGGCTATGAGCGCACGCATCTCGACGGCCTGCGCAATACCTATGCGCTGCTGCTGGCGTATCTGACGCGGTAACGGAAAACGAATAAATGAATAACGAATAAAACAGGCCTCCGGCAAGCTTGCACTTGCCGGAGGCCTTGTGTTAAGATAGGCGACATGAAGGAAGAAAAGAAGAAAAAGTCCATATTCGCCTGGGCCCTGCTGCCGGCGGTGCTCTCGCTCGCCTGGCCGACAATGCTTGAGCAGTTGATGCAGACGGCCGTGCAGTATATCGACACGGCGATGGTCGGCTCGCTCGGCACGGCGGCGACGGCGGCGGTGGGCAGCACGCTGACGGTCAACTGGCTGATCGGCAGCACGGTCGCAGCCTTCGGCGTGGGGTTTCTTGCGCAGATCGCCCAGGCCTTCGGCGCCGGGGACGAAGAGCGGGCCCGCCGCGCCGCGGCCCAGAGCGTGCTGGCGGTGCTGGTACTGGGCACGCTCTTCACGGCGCTGACTCTCTCGCTGAGCGGCTTTGTCCCGGTGTGGATGCAGGTGGAGCCGGCGCTGCGCCGGACGGCCGCGCGCTATTTCTTCATCCTGTATCTGCCGATGCTGCCGCGCACGGCCATGATCCTCTTCGGCACGGTGCTGCGCGCCGCCGGGGATACCAAAACGCCCATGCGCGTCGGCATCGGCGTGAACCTGGTCAACGTGGTGCTGAATTATCTTTTGATCTACCCCACACGCACGGCGCTTCTCTTCGGGCAGACCGTCACGGTATGGGGCGCGGACTGGGGCGTTGCGGGCGCCGCGGCGGCCAGCGCGCTGTCCTTCCTATACGGCGGGGCGGCCATCAGCCTGGCGCTCTTCCGCCATGGGCGCGTCTCGCCGCGGGGCCTTTCGCTGCGGCCGGACGGAAAGCTGCTGGGGCCCTGTCTGCGCGTGGCTTTTCCGAATATGCTCCAGCGCTTCGGCACCTCGCTGGGCTATGTGGCCTTTGCGGCGATGATCAACGCTCTTGGCGGAACGGCCACCGCCGCCCACACCATTGCCAACACGGTCGAGTCCGCCTTTTACATCCCCGGCTACGGCATGATGTCCGCCGCCGCCACGCTGACCGGCAACGCCATCGGCGCGGGAGACGAGCAGCGGAGGAAGGACACCGCCGCCCTGATCTTCCTGCTTGAAATCGGCATGATGCTGCTCTCCGGCGCGCTGCTCTTCGCCTTTGCCCCGGAGATGGTAGGCCTGTTCAGCCGCGACAAAACCGTCGTTGCGCTGGGCAGCCGCGTGCTGCGCATGGTCGCGCTCTCCGAGCCGTTTTACGGCGTGTGCATCGTCGTCGAGGGCATGCTCCAGGGCGCGGGCAGGACAAAGGCACCCTTTGTTTTCAACATCCTCGGCATGTGGGGCGTGCGTATCGTCGGCACCTTTATCTGCACAAGGCTGCTCGGGATGGGCCTCGTCTCGGCCTGGGGCTGCATGATCGGGCACAACATGCTGCTCTTCGCGCTGTTCCTCGGCTATTATCTCTCCGGCGGCTGGCTGCGGGCAGGCATGAGAGGAGAGAGAATATGAAAAAGAAAAGATCTCCGCGCTTTTATGCGGTCATCATGGCGCTGCAGCCGGTGGCGGTCGTGCTGTCGTTCGTGCTCGGCGCCTGGCTGGACTCACTGTTGTTCCGCGGCTTCTATGACCGCCCGCACCCGGTTGGACACCCGGTGCCGATCTTCTCCCTGTTCGTGCCGATTCTGGTCACGCTTTCCGCGCTGATCGTTTTCGTGGTGATGCTGATCGGCCTGTGCCGCGCCCTCCGGCGGCAAAAACGCGAACGGGAAGGCCGCATCCCGCCGCCGGAAGACTGGAGCTTCTGCCCGCAATGCGGCGGACGGCTGTTCAGCACGAACGTCTGTATTCGCTGCGGTAAAAAGCTGCGGTAAAAGAATAGCCTTCCCCTTGAGGGGAAGGTGGCGCGGCGTCAGCAGCCGCGACGGATGAGATGGAAAGTCTTGAATCAAACGAACAACCCCAAATTAAGAAAAAACGCGCAGAAGCTCCGCCGTGATATGACGAAAGAGGAGCGCCGACTCTGGTATGACTTTCTCAAACAGCTTCCCGTAACGATCAACAGGCAAAAGGTCATCGGCCCATATATTGTCGACTTCTACTGTGCCTCGGCAAAACTCGTGATCGAACTGGACGGCTCACAACATTATGAGAAAGATGGCGCAGCCTCCGACCGGGAGAGAGACAGCGCGCTGAACGGATTTGGGATCTCGGTCGTGCGGTATTCCAACGACGATATCAACCGGAATTTCAACGGCGTGTGTACCGACCTTTTACGGCGGCTTGGAATATTGGGAATTGAGGAAGCGTAAAAAGACACCTCATCAGTCAGCCTTACGGCTGACAGCTTCCCCTCGAGGGGAAGCCTCTGGCCGGTGCGCTTTCTCAAGCCGTCCCCTTGAGGGGAAGCCATTGGCCGGCGCGGTTTCCCAAGCCTTCCCCTTGAGGGGAAGGTGGCCGAGCGAAGCGAGGTCGGATGAGGTGGAACGTCGCCCAAACCGCGCGGCTGATATGCAGCATCAAAAAAGGAACGAACAAGATAAAAACGGCGTGACCGCTGCGGTCACGCCGTTTTTAGATTGTATGGGGCCGGTAAGGATTCTTTCAAAACAGCTTCTTGATGAAAAGCTGTGCGCAAAGCAAGCGCTTCCCGCCCTGATCAGCCCTTGACGACCGTCAGCGTGAAGGGCGCCTCGATCGTCTCGCCGCTCTCGAGGATCAGCACGAGCCTGGCGGTATAATCGCCCGCGCGCAGATAGGGAACGGGGGAGACGCGCCAGGCCGTGTCGTTCGTTTCGCCGGGAGCAAGCGTCACATCCTTCTCGTAATCGATCGTAAAGCAGTTGGCGCTGACTCCGTTGATCCGCGCGGCCCTGATCGTGACGGGCTGCGCGCCTTCGTTCGTCAGCGCGGCCGCGGCGACGGGCAGAGCATCGCGCCGATAGCCCTGCGAGAGGGTCTCGAAGACCGGAGGCGTGAGCAGGATCGTGACGGGGGCATCCCCGACGGCGGTTTCTTCCTCGGCGGCAGGTTCTTCCTCAGCGGGAACTTCCTCCTCAGCGGGAACTTCCTCCTCAGCGGGAACTTCCTCCTCAACGGGAACTTCCTCCTCAACGGGGGCCTCTTCCTCTGCGGGAGCCTCTTCCTCTGCGGGAGCCTCTTCCTCTGCGGGAGTCTCTTCCTCTGCGGGGGCTTCCTCCTCTGCGGGGGCTTCCTCCTCAACAGGAGCTTCCTCCTTGGGAGCTGCCGCGTTGTCGATCAGCTCGCCGTCGTTGTAAATCACGTCGCCGCCGTTGTTGAACACGATGCCGCCGTTGACATAGACGGTGCCGGTGTTGTTGAAGGTCTTGCCGCCGTTGCTGTACACGACGCCGAAGTTGTTGTACACGGTGCCGCCGTTGTTGTACACGACACCGCCGTTGTTGTACACAACGCCGCCCGCCTCGCAGAGCACGGAGCCTTCGGAAACGCTCAGACGCTCGCCCTCAGCGCAGACAAGGGGCGAGAGGGCGCCGGCGGGCGCTTCCGTCTCCGCGACCGGGTCTGCATCGGCGCTCTCCTCCTCCGGCGCGGCGGCTTCCTGCGCCGCCGCAGCGGACGCTTCGTCCTCTTCCGGTTTCGCCTGCTCTGCTTCGTCTGTGTCCGGCGCCGCTTCTTCCTCCGCGGCTTCGGAGATCTCCTCCTCCGGCGCGGGCGCATCCTTTTCGGCAAAGGCCGCCGCCGTGGGCAGCGTCAGCGCCAGCGCAAACAGCAGCAGCAGGGCCAGCAGCTTTTTGACTTGTTTCATGCGGATCCCTCCCAGCAAGATGTGTCGTTATGTGTCCGTTCCGGCGCCCTTTGCCTCCGCCCTGTCGCGAAAGCGCGAGATCAGCGCCAGCTTTTCCTGCCGCGTCAGCCGTTTGAGATGCCATTCGCGGCTCATGGCCTCCTCACGGGTTTCAAACTCTTCATAATACACCAGCTCCACCGGCCGGCGCGAGCGGGTGTACTTCGCGCCCTCGCCCGCGTTGTGGGCCTTTACGCGCGCGGCCAGGTCGTTTGTCCAGCCGGCGTACAGGCTGCCGTCGCGGCAGCGCAGCAGATAGGCGCAGTTCATTCCGCCCTCTTGATCTGCCGGACGTTTTTTTCAAAGCGGCCGCGCACGCCCATGACCTCGTGACCGCAGCCGCGGCAGCGCAGGCGGAAATCCGCCCCCACGCGCAGCACGTCCCATTCGACGCTGCCGCAGGGGTGGGGCTTTTTCATCACCAGAATATCACCGACGCAGATGTCCATTATTTTTTGATCTCCTCCCAGTAGCGCCTGGCTGCCTGCTCGGTCTTGTTGTCGCCGTACTCGTAATAGCGGCGGCCGGCCAGCTCGTCGGGCAGATACTGCTGCTTCACCCAATGGCCCGCAAAGTCGTGCGGATAGAGGTAGCCCTGCTCGCGCTCGAAGCCCGCGCCGTCGGCGTGGACGTTCTGCAGCTCCCGCGGGATGGGACCCACATGGCCCGCGCGCAGATCCGCCAGGGCGGCGTCGATCGCCAGGCAGGCGCTGTTGGATTTGGGCAGCGTGGCAAGGAAGATACAGGCCTCCGCCAGCGGCAGCCGCGCCTCCGGCAGCCCCAGCTGCAGCGCGCTGTCCACGCAGGCCTTGACCACCGGCACGGCCTGGGGATAGGCAAGGCCGATGTCCTCGCTGGCCGAGCAGAGGATCCGGCGGCAGGCGCCGATGAGGTCGCCCGCCTCCAGCAGACGCGCAAGATAGTGCATCGCCGCGTCGGGATCGGACCCGCGCAGGGACTTCATCAGCGCGCTGAGACAGTCGAAATGCTCGTCGCCGTCGCGGTCATAGCGCATGGCGCTGCGCTGGGTGATAGCCCTGGCGTCGTCAAGGGTGATCCCGCCCCCCGCCGGGGCGGCGGAGAAGAGCAGCTCCAGCGCGTTCATGGCCTTGCGCACGTCGCCGCCGCAGGAGGCGGCGATATAGGCCGTTACGCCCTCGCCCAGGGAGACCGGCTCGTCGCGCCGCGCGTTGAGAAGCGCGACGGCCCGCTCGGCCGCACGGGAAACGTCAGCGGCGGGGACGGGCTTGAACTCAAAAACCGTCGAGCGGCTCAGCACCGCGCCGAACACGCAGAAAAAGGGGTTTTCGGTCGTGGAGGCGATGAGCGTGATGCGCCCGTCTTCGATAAATTCCAGCAGGCTCTGCTGCTGTTTTTTGTTGAAATACTGGATCTCGTCAAGATACAGCAGCACGCCCCCCGGGGTGAGCAGGGTGTCCAGCTCCGAGATGATCTGCTTGATGTCCGCGATGCCGGCGGTGGTGGCGTTGAGCTTGCGCAGCGTGCGGTTGGTTTTTTCCGCAATGATGCGGGCCACGGTGGTTTTGCCGGTGCCGGAGGGGCCGTAGAAGATCATGTTCGGGATCTGCCCGCTCTCGACGATGCGGCGCAGCATCCCGTTGGGGCCAAGAATATGCTGCTGGCCGACCACGTCGTCCAGACTTTTCGGGCGGATCTCGTCCGCGAGCGGTTTATACATATCGCACCTCCGGTACGGAAACAGTGTTTTTTCTTATTATAGCATCATCCCGCGCGATTGCAAAGAAAAACGCGGCGGGAGTTCTCCCGCCGCGCATGTTCGCCTTTTTTACTTGTCCTCGCCGGAGAGGTCAAACTCCAGCACTTCGCCGCACTTGGGACATTCGATGGAGCCCTCCTCCAGCGTATCCTCGCCGAAGGTGATCTCCTCGCCGCAGACGGGACACTTGACGTCGTAGAGAACGCCGTCAAAGGGGATCTCTTCATCCTCTTCCTCGTCGTCGGGATCTTCCCCGTCGGCGTCGGAAAACGGAACGATGTTGTCCTCATCGTCCTCATCGTCCTCGTCCTCGTCGTCCTCCTCCGGGAGCTCGAACTCGCCCGTCAGCTCTTCAAGATAACCCAGCTCATCGCCGATTTCATCGAGCGCGTCGGCAAAATCAAGCGCGCCGGACTGGAGATCCTCGATCTCATGCGCCATGTCGCTGAGCAAATCGGTCAGCGCGCCCCAAAGCTTCCCGTCGCGGGAATCGGGATCCACGCCCAGGCCCTCGGTCAGACCCTTGAGATAAGCGGCTCTTTCAACGATCGTCATAGCATGCTCCTTTCGCCCGGACGGGCTGCGGCTGTGTGTTGGCTGCGGATGCTCTTACGCTCTGGACAGGTACTCGCCGGTGCGGGTGTCGACCTTGATCTTCTCGCCGCGCTCGATAAAGAGCGGGACCTTGATCTCGGCGCCGGTCTCCAGCGTGGCGGGCTTGGTGGCGTTGGTGGCGGTGTTGCCGGCAAAGCCGGGGTCGGTGTCGGTGACCTCAAGCTCCACAAAGAAGGGGGGCTCGACGTTGAAGACCTTTCCCTTGTAGGAATAGATCGTGCACTCCATGTTCTCCTTGACGAACTTGAAGTTGTCGCCCAGAACAGAAGCGTTCACCGGCTCCTGGTCATAGGTCTCGGGGTTCATGAAGTAGTACAGATCGCCGTCGTTGTAGAGATACTCCATCGTGACGCGGTCAACGGTGGCATTCTCAAACTTGGCGGTGGGGTTGAAGGACGTCTCGGTCACGGCGCCGGTGATAACGTTCTTCATCTTGGTGCGGACGAAGGCCGCGCCCTTGCCGGGCTTGACGTGCTGGAATTCGACGACCTGCATGACCTGGCCGTCCATTTCAAAGGTAACGCCGTTTCTGAAATCGCCTGCAGTAATCATAGAGGGAACCTCCCGAATAGAATAGATAAGTTTAGCTGTATCATTTTACAGTATATCCGCTTATTTTGCAAGGTTTTTCTTTTCCGGGGCGCGAGCGGTCAGTTGTTCAGCACGATCAGCTCGCTCTTCGGGGCTTTGGTGATGACCTCGGCGCCGTCTTTCCGGATGATCATCACGTCCTCGATGCGCACGCCGAACCGGCCGGGGATATAGATGCCCGGCTCGGCGGAGCAGAGATCGTTTTCGGCCATGGGCGCCTCGCCGCGGGGGCCGGCCATGGGCGGCTCGTGGATGTCGAGACCCAGGCTGTGGCCGAAGCCGTGGCCGAAATAAGCCCCATAGCCCGCCTTTTCGATCACGTCGCGGGCGGCCTGGTCGATCAGCTTGCCCGGGATTCCGGAGCGGGCGGCCGCAATGCCGGCCAGCTGGGCCTCCAGCACGGTGTAATAGACCGTTTTCATCTCCTCGGTGGCATGTCCCACGGCTACGGTGCGGGTCATGTCGGAGCAGTAGCCGTCGGAGAGGCTGCCAAAGTCCATGGTAATGAAGTCGCCGTCACGGATCACGGTGTCGCCCGGCACGCCGTGGGGCATCGAGGTGTTTTTGCCCGTGACGACGATGGGATCAAAGGAGTTGCCCTCGCTGCCGAAGCGGAGCATATAGTAAACCAGCTCCGCCATGACCTCTTTTTCGGTCATGCCCGGCTTGATGATGTGCAGCACCTCCTCCAGCGCCTTCTCGCTGATGCGCTGGGCGCGGATCATGCTGGCGATCTCCTCGTCATTTTTGCTGGCGCGCAGACCCATCATCAGCTCGCCGGCGGGCAGGAAGCTGCGGCCCAGCAGCTTCTCCCAGGCCGCCCAGCGCGCGTGGCTGAGCTTTTCGTCCTCGGCGGCCAGCTTTTCCGTTCCGTTCTCCTCCAGCGCGTCGCGGATGAGGGAGGA
>OCTW011615232.1_pt1 | contig 10336 bp, 7 predicted proteins | sample 1539671 | NCBI WGS metagenome assembly OCTW01 (sample SAMN02144230, study PRJEB22623) | gut metagenome | biome: sheep rumen | host: Ovis aries | place: New Zealand
ATGGTGGACGACGACTGCGTCGGCGTCATCACATGGATGCATACCTTCTCGCCGGCCAAGATGTGGATCAAGGGCCTTCAGCTGCTCCGGAAGCCGCTGCTGCATCTGCATACGCAGGCAAACGAGCGGCTGCCCTATGACGCAATCGACATGGATTTCATGAACCTCAATCAGGCAGCCCACGGGGACCGCGAGTTCGGCTTCATTCTCGCGAAGCTGGGGATCCGCCATGAGGTCGTCGCAGGGTACTACCAGCATGATGACGTGCTGGCGAAGATCCGCCGGTTCGCGGAGGTGGCGAAGGCGATCGGGCTGTCGCGCCGCACCCGCGTCGCGACGTTCGGCAACAATATGCGCGACGTGGCGGTCACAGACGGCAACCGTCTCGAGTGCGAGATCAAATACGGATGGGAGATCAAGTACTGGGGAATCGGCGAGATCGCGGATCTCGCGGCGGAGGTGACGGACGCCGAGATCGACACGCAGATGGCGGAGTACGAGAGCCGGTATACGATGGCGACCGACAAGATCGAGGCCGTCCGGACGCAGGCCCGCTATGAGGTCGCCTTCAGAAAATTCATCAGGGCCAACGGTGTCACGGCGTTCACGGATACGTTCCAGGATCTGCACGGACTCAGCCAGCTGCCGGGTCTTGCAGCGCAGGACCTGATGGCGAAGGGCATCGGCTTCGGCCCGGAGGGAGACTACAAGATCAGCGCGTTCTCAGCTGTTCTGATGAAGATGGCGGAGGGCCGCGAAGGCGCGACGGGCTTCATCGAGGACTACACTTACGATCTGACGCCGGGCAGCGAGCTCGAGCTTGCCTCCCATATGCTGGAGGTGCCGGCTTCGTTCGCGGCGTCCAGACCGGAGATCCAGGTGCATCCGCTGGGCATCGGCGGGAAGGACGATCCCGCGCGTCTTGTCTTCGACGGTGTGACCGGCGACGGCATCCAGTGCACGCTGGTGGATCTCGGCGATCATTTCCGGATCATCTGCGCGGACATCGAGCTGGTGAAGCAGCCGGAGCCGATGCCGAAGCTGCCGGTGGCGCGGATCATGTACCGTCATAAGCCGAGCTTTGAGATCGGCACCGCAGCATGGTGCTATGCGGGCGGCGCGCATCATTCCGTCGTCTCGACCGCGCTGACGCGGGCGGACATCGAGCTGTTCGCGAAGCTGACGGATACCGAGCTGATCACCATCGGCGAGGACACGACGGAAGAGGATCTCGCACGGTTCTGAGAAAGAGGCGGGCAGGCGCGTTGGTGGATGCGCCCGGTGCCTGCCCGCGGGGAATCAGAGCTTGAAGGACCGCCGATGACGGAGCGGAAGGAAACAGACAACGGAGACGCAACAGGGAAAAGCAGGGTGAGACGGGAAGATGGCCGACCAGGAAGCGAAATATCTGAAAATCATCGACTGGGTGAAACAGGAGATCGCGGGCGGGCTGCTGCAGAGCGGCGACCGGCTCCCCAGCGAGAAGGAGCTGAGCGACCGGTTCGGACTCAGCCGTCAGACGGTCCGTCACGCTACCGGCGAGCTGGAGCGGCAGCATATCGTCACCCGGGTGCAGGGAAGCGGCACGTACGTCGGCGGGATCCGGCAGCCTGTTCGTGAGCCGAAGTATATGAGCATCGCGGTGCTCAGCACGTTTTACGAGAGCTATATCTTCCCGCCGACGCTCAAGGGCATCGAGCGGGTGCTCTCGAAGAACGGCTACGCGATGCAGGTCTCGTTCACGGACAACAGAGTGACGCGGGAGCGGGAGATGCTCCGGCAGATCCTCGAGAAGGACAGTGTGGACGGTCTGATCGTGGAGCCGGCGAAGAGCGCGCTGCCGAATCCGAATCTGGAGATGTATCAGGAGATCAGGCGGAGGAATATCCCGATGATTTTCTTTAACGCCCGATATCCCCAGATCGACGCGCCCTGCGTGCGGATCGACGACCGGTCGGTCGCCCGTCAGGCGGTGCAGCTGCTGTTTGACGCGGGGCACAGGCGGATCGGCGGCATCTTCAAGTCGGACGACGGGCAGGGCCCGCTCCGCTACGCCGGCTACATGGAGGCGATGCTCAGCGGGGGCGGGGAGACGCACCAGCGGCAGGTGGTATGGGTCGATACGCCGATGACATCGAAGCTGAGCGATCTCGGCGATTACCTGTTCGAGCGGCTCGGAGACTGCACGGCATGCCTCTGCTACAACGACGAGGTGGCGTATCAGCTTGTGGAGCTTGCGCTCAGACGCGGCATCCGCGTGCCCGAGGATCTTTCTGTGGTCGGAATCGATGATTCGTACCTCGCCGGCGTAGGCCGGGTGCCGCTCACATCCTTCCCTCATCCGAAGGAGCAGCTCGGAAGGAAGGTCGCCTCGAATCTGATGCAGATGCTCAGGCAGCCGGTGTTTGACGGCAGCTGCCTATTCGGGAGCGAGCCGGTATACCGGGATTCGGTCTGGGATCTTCGGAGACAGAGGATTTACAGAGGACCGGATACGGCGGAGAAGGACGGATGAACCGCCGCGCAGCCGGAGAAGCGGATCAGGCTCCGCCGGAGGCGGGCGGAAAGCGGGCCGGAAGAAGGAGGACAGGAAAGGAGTCTTATGGGAGCGAAGGAAACAATCGAAGAGGGACGAACCGCCCTCGGAATAGAGTTCGGTTCGACAAGAATCAAGGCCGTGCTGACGGACTATGACGGAAGCGTGCTGGCCGTCGGATTTCATGACTGGGAAAATGCACTCGTCGACGGGATCTGGACCTACAGTCTCGCCGACATCCACGACGGACTCCGCGACTGCTACGCGTCCATGAAGAAGCAGGCGGAGGCACAGTACGGTGTCAGGCTGACAAGGGTCGGCGCGATCGGGATCAGCGCCATGATGCACGGCTATATGGCCTTTGACCGGGAAGGGCAGCTGCTGACTCCGTTCCAGACATGGCGGAACAGCAACACGCAGAAGGCGGCCGACGAGCTGACGGAGCTGTTTGATTTCAACATTCCGCTCCGCTGGACCATCGCCCATCTCTATCAGTGCATTCTCGACGGCGAGGAGCATGTGAAGGATCTGGATTTCGTCACTACGCTGGCTTCGTATGTGCACTGGAAGCTGACCGGGCGGAGAGTCACGGGGATCGGCGACGCGGCCGGTATCTTCCCGATCGATTCGGAGACGCTTGACTATGACGCATCCATGATGGAACGCTTTGACAGGCTGATCGCGCCGAAGGGGTATGTCTGGACGACCCGCGGGATTCTGCCGAAGATTCTGACCGCGGGCGAGGCGGCCGGGATGCTGACGGAGGAAGGCGCGTCGCTTCTCGACGCGTCAGGCGAGCTCGAGGCGGGCATCCCGCTCTGCCCGCCGGAGGGCGACGCGGGCACCGGCATGGTGGCGACCAACTCCGTCGCGCCGCGCACCGGCAATGTATCCGCCGGCACGTCCACCTTTGCGATGATCGTGCTGGAGAAGAAGCTGAGCCGTCTCTACCGCGAGATTGACATGGTCACGACGCCGACCGGCTTTCCGGTGGCGATGTCCCACGCGAACAACGGCACATCGGATCTGAACGCGTGGGTCGGGCTGTTCGGGGAGTTCGCGAAGCTGACGGGTCATCCGGCGGATATGGGAGAGCTGTACACGAAGCTCTACACCAATTCCCTGAACGGCGATCCGGACTGCGGCGGGCTGCTCGCCTACGGCTACCTGTCCGGTGAGGGCGTGACGCATATCAATGAGGGCCGGCCGCTCTTCGCGAGGACGCCGGACGCTTCCTTCACGCTGGCGAATTTCATGCGGGCTCATCTCTACACATCACTGGGCGCGGTCAAGATGGGACTCGACATCCTGATGAAGGATGAGAAGGTCCGGGTCGACCGGATCCTCGGCCACGGCGGCTTCTTCAAGACGCCGGGCGTGGGGCAGCGGTATCTTGCGGCGGCTGTCAACGCGCCGGTGACCTGTATGGATACGGCCAGCGAAGGCGGCCCGTGGGGCATGGCGCTCCTCGCGGCGTATATGATCGACGGAAAGAAGGAGGGACGGCTCGAGGACTTCCTGACGAAGCGGATCTTCGCCCATCAGTCCGGGACGACGGTCAGGCCGGATCCGAAGGACGTCGAAGGCTTCGAGACTTTCATGAAGCATTACCGGGACGGGCTCGCCGCGGAGAAGGCGGCGGTCGAGTCGATGCGCTGGTAAGGATCCTGTTCACGGCTGTTCAACGGCAGCGCGCTGTGCTATGATGCGGTTGCACAGCATGCGGAAGCCGGACCGGTTTCTCCGGTCCGGCTTCTTTTTTTGCAGCGGGCCGGACATACCGGCCGGAACAGGGAGGAACCCGGAATGATGAACGCAGAAGAAGCGATCGCTTATATCAGAACATACAGCGGGGAGGCCAGGCGCCCCGGCCTTTCCCGGATCCGCGAGCTGCTGCACAGGATGGGCAATCCGCAGAACCGGCTTCGGTTTGTTCATGTGGCGGGCGGAAGCGGCAGAGGGCCGGCCTGCGCGGCGCTGGAATCCGTTTTCCGCAGCGCCGGTTATACCACCGGTTTGCTGCTGGATTCGTCGGATTCCGTCCGGCTCAGCGGGCGGATCCGGACGGACGGCTGTCCGATCCCGGACGGTGATCTGGCGCATGTCACGGAGGAGACGGCCGTGCTGGCCGACGCCATGGAAGAGCATCCCACGGAGTCGGAGCTTTCCACAGCCCTTGCGATTCAGTATTTTGCGGAGCAGGGATGTGAAATCGTGCTCCTTGAGGCCGGTATGGGCGGAGAGACGGACAGCACCAACGTCATCGACCGTCCTGACGCGGTTCTGATCATGGATGTCGGACCGGAGCGGACGGAAGATCCGGAGGCATCACGGATGGAGACGGCGGAGGCGAACGCCGCGGTCATCAAACAGGGCTGCACGGCCGTCTGCTATCCGGTGAGTCCCGAGGCGAACCGGCTGTTCCGCGGCCGCTGCGCCGCGATGTATGCAGGTTATGCGGAAGCGGATCTTTCCGCTCTGGAGCCTGCGGAGAGGGAAACGGAGGGTCAGCCGTTTCTCTGGCGCGGACGGGAGATTGTCATTCCGGATGATCTTCGTCCGGGCGACGCGGCTGTTGTCCTCACCGCGGCGGAGACGCTTCGCGGTCTGGGATGGGAGCTGCCCGCAGCCGCTGTACGGGAGGGACTCCGGACAGTGCACCGCTCCGCGCAGTCTCCGGAGCCGGCCGGCGAAACGCCGGAGGAGAACGGCGGAGCGCCGGAAGAGAACGGCGGAGTGCCGGAAGAGAACGGCGAAACATCGGGAGAGAATATTGAAACGCCGGAAGAAAACGGCGGAGCGCCGGAAGCAAACGGCGGCGAAACCGAAGAAAACGGCGACGCAACGGAAGAGAACGGCCGGGCGGCAGAAAAAGGCAGGAAAGATTTTAGGGCCTGAGGCAGGTGTGTATGAAGGAGGTTCCGATGGCGGCGAGAGCGCTTGTCTTTACGGCACGTAAGCAGGATACGGGACGAACGGTGGGCGACGTGATCCGGAAGGAATTCGGACTCGTCGCTCACGATTTCGCCCGGGCAAAATACAGGACGGAGAACGGCATCACGGTGGATGGGAAGCCTGCGATGGCGAACCGCCGTCTGGAGGCGGGCGAGACGCTGAGGGTTCTGCTCGAGGACGGGGAACCCGGCCGGATCATGCCGGCGCGGGGGCCGCTTTCGGTGCTTTACGAGGATGAGGACGTGATCGCGGCCGATAAACCGGCCGGGATGGTCGTGCATCCTTCCCATGGGCATTTTGCCGATACGCTGGCCAATTATCTCGCGCAGTATTTCCTCGATCGGGGAGAACCGCATGAGATCCGGCCGGCTGGCCGGCTCGACAAGGATACCAGCGGTGTGCTGCTTTTCGGCAAGAGCCGGACCGCCTGTGCGCATCTTGCGGCCGGCGCATCCCGGAACAAGCAGTATCTGGCGCTGGCGTCGGGCGTTTTTGCCAATCCGGAGGGGACGGTCCGCGCTCCGATCAGCCGCGAGTATGAGGAGAAAATCCGCCGGGTGGTGCGTCCGGATGGAGCGGAGGCGGTGACGCACTACCGCGTGCTCAGACAGTACGCGGACTGTGCGCTGCTGACGCTCACGCTGGAGACCGGCAGGACGCATCAGATCCGGGTGCACATGGCCTATCTGGGGCATCCGCTGCTGGGCGATCCGATCTACGGAAGCGGCGTTCTTCTGCCGGAGCAGTGCACCGGCCGGACGATGGAAGCCTATCCCGCCCAGCTGAGACTCACGGACGGGGAGCGGGCGGAGCGGATCCGGGCGAACCGGGGATTTGTGCGCACGGCGCTTCACGCCTGGCGGGTGACATTCCTTCAGCCGTTCTCCCGTGAGCCGGTTGCGGTGACGGCGCCTTTGCCGGCTGATTTCCGACGCGTAATTGCGGAGGAGGGAGATGATTTCCGGCTTGTCCGGGAGGAAGGAACCGTCCGTTCCGGGTTGACAGCGTTCCGTCCGCATAGTTAAATGTAAGAAATGCGTCCGGGGGGAGGGAACGAATGATGTTTTTTCTGATGCCGATCGGCTGGATTCTGTTCATCTACATCTCAGCGGCCGTGATCCCCGCAGTCTTTCTGATGCGCTATATCTATCAGATGGATACCGTGGAGAAGGAGCCGCCGGAACTGCTCTGGTCCCTTGCGGGACAGGGCGTGATCGCAGCCCTCATCTCCATCGTGCTCGAGATGATCGGCGAGGCGATTCTCAATCACTCGAAGATCAGCAGCGGCAGTCCGACTTATGTGATCCTTCTCGCCTTTCTGGTCGTGGCAGCGGCGGAAGAAGGTTCTAAATATGTGCTGCTTTACAGGCGGACGTGGAACGACCCGAACTTCAACTACCGCTTCGACGGCGTCGTGTACGCGGCGTTCGTCTCGCTGGGCTTCGCGGCCTTCGAGAACGTCAAATATGTCTTCGATTACGGTCTCACGGTGGCGTTTCCGCGGGCGATCCTTTCGATTCCCGGCCATCTCGGCTTCGCCGTTGTGTTCGGCTGTTTCTACGGCCGGGCGCGTCTCTGCGCGGACCGCGGGGAACGCGGCAGGTCGGCGGTCAATCTCGCAGCAGGATATCTGCTCGCCGTCTTTCTTCACGGTTTCTATGATTCCTGTGCGATGATCGGAACGGGGCTTTCCACTGTGGTGTTCGTTCTGTTTGTCGCGGTGATGTATATTGTGGTTTTTCAGCTGCTCCGGCATGAGTCCCGGACAGATGAGCCAGTCTGATGATTCAGCGTTTCGCGGACCGGATCTGCGGGACGCTGATTTTGCGGTGCGGCATGCATTTTCATACAAATGGTAGCAGGACCGGATCACGGTCTCACTATAGCAGCCTGTTGTGACTTTGCATCTTAAGAGGAGGAGACAATGAGTTATCAGAAGAAAGCGATCGGAGACAGTCCGGTCTACGACGCAAGAGTGCTGGGAAAGGGGCGGATGGCCGTTCTCGGACTGCAGCATATGTTCGCGATGTTCGGCGCCACGGTGCTGGTGCCGGTGCTGACAGGACTGCCGGTTTCGACGACGCTGCTGTTCGCCGGACTCGGAACACTGCTTTTTCATCTGATTTCCAAACGGAAGGTGCCCGCGTTCCTCGGATCGTCCTTCGCGTTTCTTGCCGGCTACGCGGCGATTGCGCCGCACGGCGAGGAAAATCTGCTGCCTTACGCCTGCTTCGGCGTCGCGGTGGCGGGGCTGATGTATCTGGTGCTGGCCGCGCTCTTCAGGGCCTTCGGCGCGAACCGTGTCATGCGGTACTTTCCGCCGATCGTCACCGGGCCGATCATCATTGCCATCGGACTGAACCTGTCGAAGTCGGCGGTCGATAACTGTGAGACCAACTGGGGCATCGCGCTGGTCGCCATCGTGGTGATCATCATCTGCAATATCTGGGGACGCGGGATGATCAAGATCATCCCGATCATCATGGGCGTGCTCGCGTCCTATCTGGTCGCCGCGCTCACCGGCAACGTGGATTTCGCTCCGGTGGCGAAGGCCGCGTGGATCGGCTCGCCGGTCATCTGGAAGGATACGGTGTTCGGCCTTCTCGCAAGCGGACATGCGGACCGGGGTCTGCTGCTGACGTCCGTGATCACGATTCTTCCGATTTCCTTCGCGACGATGATGGAGCATATCGGCGATATCTCGGCGATCTCCTCAACCGTCGGAAAGAACTTCATTCAGGATCCGGGACTGCACCGGACGCTGACCGGCGACGGGCTGGCGACGGTGGTCGCTTCGCTCTTCGGCGCGCCGGCCAATACGACCTACGGCGAGAATACCGGCGTGCTGACGCTGACCCGTGTCTATGACCCGAGAGTGATCCGTCTCGCTGCCGTCTACGCGGTGCTGCTGTCCTTCTGCCCGAAGTTCGCGGCGATCATCGAGGTGATGCCGGCCGCGACGATGGGCGGCATCTCGCTGGTTCTCTACGGCATGATTTCCGCGGTCGGCGTGCGGAACATCGTCGAGACCCGCGTGGATTTCACGAAGAGCCGCAACGTCATCATCGCGGCGCTGATCCTCGTGCTTTCGATCGGCATCAACTACTCGGCGTCCGGCGCCATCACGTTCAGGGCCGGCGCTCTGACGATCGGGCTTTCCGGTCTCGCGGTCGGCTCCCTCGTCGGTATCCTGCTGAACGCGATTCTGCCGGGGAAGGATTATCGCTTCCAGGACGATGAGCCCAACGACACCGGCGTCGATCTGCAGATCCAGCAGGGAGAGACGCTGTCAGAGGTGAAGGAACGCGTGACGAAGTCCAGAAAGCTGGCTGAGGAGCGCGCGGAGCGCCAGGCGGAACGGGACCGGGAGGAATAAGGCGCTTGAGGCTGAGCGCTTTATTGCCGAATGGCCATGATCGGCGTAGAATGGGATCGGAGAAAAGGGTGTCTGGGACTGAACACGTATACTCCAGAGTAATTCATTCATAGGAGGGGAAACGGAATGAATCGGAAGGAAGAATCAGAAACAGACGGGATGCGGAGAAACGGAGAGGAAAGATGTTACGTGAGACAGCTGAGAAGGATATGGCTGGGCCTCTTTCTTATGCTGGCTGTGATGGCGTGCAGACCGGATAAGGTACTGGCCAATCCGACGATCGCGAAAATCGGCGCCTGCTCCCGCGGGTATGATATTACCGGAGACGGGAGGGCTGACAGAATTACGATCACGGCGACCGCAAGGGACAGATATGGGAATCCGGTCGGGCGGACGGTGAAGGTAAACGGCAGAACAGCGCTGCGTGTCCCTGATTATGTCGGGTATGGATTCGATGCGCAGATCATCACGCTGAACCGGTCGGTTCCCTTTCTGTATCTGAGAATATGGGGCAATAATGGCCCTGATTCCTGCGGTATCTATCGGTATTCCCGCGGCAGACTGAGAAACGTATTCGATTTTATGACTTTTTACAAATACGGTTCTCATCAGGACGGACACATCCGTAAGGTGTCCGGAAACAAAATCTATATCGCGCAGGATGCCATGTCGTGGGCCTTTGGATCGCTCTCTCTCCGCTTTACCCTCGTTTACAGGGGCGGAACGCTGAGGCTGGCCTCCCGTTATGGTGATGTTGCCTGGATTGCAGGGACCGGAGTGTCTGCCTATAAACCGCTGCGATATACGACGAAACTGTATAGGACAGCGGCATCGGGGCGCGTCAGCAGAACGCTGGCGAAGGGAACCCGGGTGAGAATCGAGAAAGTCTATATGGGGCAGAACTCTGTCCGTTTCTATATCAGAACGAGGAACGGAAAAGGGGGCTGGTATGTATCACCGAAAAAACACCGTTATGGAATGCGGCCTCTTCTGATAGGCCAGTTCTATGCGGGTTGAGGATATGAACCGGCTGCAGGGGAAAGGCTGACCGGTTCGTACAGCGTACAGGCATAGAAGAAAAAGAGACAGGATCCCGCCGATCCGATACGGTCTGGTATCGGTTCGGCGGGATCCTGCTTTTTATGCGCACGGCGGCCGGTCCTTATCCTTCCGCCGGCATGCTCCGGCCCATCTCCGCGAAGAGACGGCGGATCGTGTCCGCCGGAAGCTGGCCGCCCTCGATGCTCACGGTCGCGGAGGAGAGAAGCGTGGCGAGCTTCATGCAGTCCTCGAGCGGCCACTCCATTGAGAGACCGGCGAGCACGGATCCGGCGTGGGAATCACCGGCGCCGATCGTGTCCGCCATCTTCGCGGGACGGCCGGGCATTCGGTGCAGCGAGCCGTCCGGTCCGGCCCAGAGCGTTCCCTTCGCGCCGCGGGTGACGATGACGGTGTTGCCTGTCCGCTGG
>OCTW011617187.1_pt1 | contig 10336 bp, 11 predicted proteins | sample 1539671 | NCBI WGS metagenome assembly OCTW01 (sample SAMN02144230, study PRJEB22623) | gut metagenome | biome: sheep rumen | host: Ovis aries | place: New Zealand
AAAAAACAATAAAAAACTTAGTCAATTTAAATGTGTTTTACCTGAAAGGGCAACCTTTTGGGGCTATACGTCAGAATTGGCTGCTTACAGTCTTTGTGCTAAGTGTTATGGCTTTGCCTTTAAGAACCAGCTCTTACGTCAATTCCAAACCTCTTACCACATAACTATCGTTATTCCAAACCTCAGAAGGAAAAACCGGCAAATGTGGATGAAAAATCGAGTTGTACGGATATTAGATGCCTTGTGGCAGTTTTGTAGGTACGTGTTTGTGCCACAATGGGGCAAAAAAACGGAGCCACATCGAATGACGTAGCTCCGTTCAAGGTTCAGAATAATGAATCGGTCCCATAACTCACGGTAGGTCGCTAAGTACCCTACGAATCTGGTTCATGGCATCGCTGGGGCAAAGCCGGCCGCTAGATATGATTCGCCCATCACGGACTTGAAGTCCCAACTCGGATACGCTCAGGATCTTGGCAGAGGGCCATTGCTTACGGGCCAGTAGGAGCACACTGATAAGCTCGGAGCGGGAGAGGCCTGCGGCACTGATGATGTGGCTGTGTCGGAAGTCAGACACACGGCTGTTACGAATAGCAAGAACAGTGTCTTGAGAATAGCTTTCATTGACTAAGATATATTTTACTTGTTTCATAATAACAGTATTTTAAAGGATTGAAGGAGATTCCAGTTCGTCGCCCAGAATGAGGATTGGCCGGAACCTCCAATGAAAAGAGAGACTAGTGGAGTCCCATGCAGCTGGTGGCACCCAGGGCGGTCAGGATGGCCGTGAGGATGCTGATAAGGGTCTGCAGGATGAACTTCCAGAGTTTTTTCTTGGAGTTATCACCGGGAACCACAATGGGGTCCACATAGGGAGCATCGGGGTTGGACACTGCGTCGTTAACCGACTTGTTGATGGCCTTTTTTACGAGCTTGGCCAAAAGCTTCTGAAACAACTTTTTCATGTTCGTGAGAATTTGTAATTGTTAATACTAATGTGGATTAGCCCTCGTCGCCGCTACCACCGGTGTTGCCGTCACCGCCTGTGCTAGGGTCGGGGTCAGTACCGCCACCCGTGGTGGTTCCGCCGCCAGTGTTGTCGCCGGTGTTGGTGTTGCCACCTTCGGTATTGGAACCGCCGGTGTTGGTGTTGCCACCTGTGTTGGAGTTTGAGCCGCCTCCGGTGTACTGGCCGGTAGTAACGGTGCCGTCAGCGTTGATGGTGGTCTGGGTTCCGTTCTCGGCCACGATGATAATCATGGTGCGGTCGCCAGCCAGGGCGTTCAGGGTGATGGTGTCGGGCCAGGGACCGGTCAGATAGACATCCTGATAGCCGCTCTTGGAGGCAATCTTGATGCTGGTGGGGTGCTCAGCGGCGTAGGCGCTGATGGCCTGTTCCACATCGGTAATGGTGACGTCCTGACCGTTCACATAGAGCTCGGCCAGTGCCTGAAGCGCCTGCGAGAGGGCATTGTAGTTGAGGCTGAAGTAGCGGTTGCTGGGCGCCCCAGTCTTGTTGGTGATGGTCTGGCGGATGGTACGCAGGTGATGTTTCATATGCATCTGCACCATCTTGAAGATAGCCTGGCGCGTGCGAGCCTCAGGCGTGTTGTACACGCTGGCAGGCATGGTTGGAGTGGTACGGGCAAAGGTCTTGCCGTTAACTGTGTAATAGGTGATACCATCGATGGTACCGGAACTCTTGCGGCCAATGCCGACTTGTTTGATCTGTGCCATAATTTAATACGGTTTTAATTGTTAATAAAAAGGGTTACTGAATCTTGAGCGCGTTCTGGACGGAGCACTTGCCGTAGCCAAGCTTGCCATTACGCATGCCAAGCAGGATGGTGCGGCGGTTGCGCTCGCGGGATACGTAGCTCACGTGAATGAAAGAGGGGTAGAGGATGAGCTGGTCGTAGTCAATGCTCTCATCCAGGATGATGAGGCGGAAGGCCTTGATAAGCAGTTCGCGACGAGTCGGTTTTGCTGGGTTCAAGGTTCCAGATTCAAGGTTCAAATCCTTGGGTTCCGCCACATAGAAATCTGCCGCCTGCCCCAGCATGTGCTGGCTACGCTCCGAGGAATGTGCCAACATACTGTTAAGCGCCTTGGTGCGGTAACCGCTGGTGATGACCACCGGCAGACCAAGTGCCTCGCGGAGAGGCTCCAAGCAGCCCTGGCAGAGCGCCTTGAGATTGTCCACCGCCTCCTGAGGAGGTGTGTTCTTGATGCCGTGGCTGCGAGCCGTCGCACTCTTGGTGAACTCGCTGAGCGAGAAGTGCGGGGATAAAACTTGATTTTGAATCATACTTCTTAAATTTTAATAGTTCAACTTTTTTGATTTTAACGAGCTTGTGAGACCCTCGAGGAGCGGCTGCCTAGGATGCTTTTCCCGTTGGATTTCGATGCAAAGATATACCCCCAAGAACCCTGGAACCAAGGAAGAAACCTGACGTGAACTTTCTTCCAACTTCCAATCTGACTATCAATAACTTATAAAGAAATAATGGAAGCTCAGAACCCCCTTTCTTCCAGCCAATTTTACCCCTATATTCACCAGTTTTTGCTGGATCAGAAGGGGTGCCTTCCTGCTGGCTTGAATTCACAGGAGGTGTTCACAGAGGTCTTCATGTTGTGCCGCAGAGCGGTGTCTGACCAGACCCCTGGTGAGAACTTGGCTTCACGTTACGTAGATGAACTCCGCAGTCGTACAGGCAATAACCGCCAGACTGAGTTGATACTTTGTCTGACATGGGTGGTCCTTACGGTGCAAGAGCATCCCTCTTATCCCGTCAGCACCTTCACCCAACAGTTGCAACCGCTGATACGTCACGCGTCCATATATAGCAAAGCCCGTCAGTTAGCCGTAACCATCCGGCGACATGAGCGGCATATTAACACAGACTTTCTTATAACCAATAGCCCTGTTCCCTTTATGAAAGTACAAATTGAAGGCAACCCCGGTGAGAGGAATACATATAGTGAAACCACGTACAACATCAAGAATGTTGAGACCCTTGCGCCTAATGCCACCACGGTAGTCAACAAGCACTACCACATCAGCGGCCCTATCGGAGCCGCTGAAGAGGCAGTGCTTGAAGCCGCAGGCGAAAGGGCAGAGGCTGACGGACAGGAGTCCGCAGCCACAGCCCCAAGCCGTAAGAAAGCAAAGGAGTTGGTGGATACTGAGGTGGTACGCGAGGAAATACTTACCTTTGTGAGCAAGGTGCGCCCATTACTGGATGATGCTTGGAAAGCGGACTACCAGAAGATATGGGAAGACATCTTGAATATGCAGGAGGTCAAGGAGAAAATATATGATCCGGGTAAGCAAAAGCACACCAACTTCAACCAGTATCTGGTGGGAAACATCCTTTACTTCATGTTTGAGGACTGTGGTGCTTGTAGCGATGACAAAGAGTACAACGCGAGTGAGGTATGTATGAAGCTGATTGGTACAACTGAGCACCAGCTCCGCAAAGAACTCTCCAAGTTCCCGCCTGAAGAGATCAAGAACCGTTTGCACGATTATTTTACTAAGAAGTTTGAATTGTAATGTCCCGTCAGAAGAATTACATACACAAACCTTCATTGCCTATTTTCTCCGAGAAATCGAAGGCTTATCAAGTGGTTTCCGGTTTCTTGGCTGTCCGTGCTGATAAAATGGACATGGCACGTCTAGCCAGTCAGTTGAAGAATGTGGGTAATAATGCTATGGCTGGGCAGGCATTAGGTTCGCTGTTTGGAGTAGCGCCTTTTGCCCGGGGACCAGTTTGGGGCAATACCTGCCCCAAGGAGGTTGCACAGTTGGGTAATGGTGAGAACTGCTATTTCTTTGAACCTAAGTCTTTAGAGCGTGAAGTCAGCTGGTGTATCCTTGGGTTGAAATCATTCGCAGCAAAACTTCGTGAATTTGTAAACCTCCGCGACCAGGTAGAACGTCATATTCTTCTTGGGAATTATTACGAAGCTAAACAGCTGCTTGAACAAAGCATTAAGCAGTTTGGCTATTCCGTTTGGTATTATGAGATGCGGCTCATTATAGCTGGAACTCAGCACAATATTGAGGAAGGTATCGCCTTGCTTACCAATGTTAACGAGATTAGCCGTAAGGAAGAAGCACTTGGCATTGTACCAATCTTGCTGCAGCATCTCTACAATCGCAGTATAACTAATACACCGTTGCGTTATGATAATATGGTGGTTTCCACCTTCAAACGCAACCGTGACAAAGGGAACCGCTTTGATTACTATCTCTTCCGGCTCAACTATTACCAATATGCTGATCTGGAGAATCTTTCGGAAGTGGTGAATATTGAGCAGTTCCATGCTTCTGTTGACCGCTATACGATGCTCCTTTATGTGTTGCGCAGTTGCTATATCAACCAACCCAAGAAGAGGGAAACCGTGTTGCGCTATGCCCGTCAACTATATACTCTATCAGGTGACAAACAACTGCTTCCTTTCTTTGCGCTAAACGAGCTCTCACAGCTGCCAGATAGCTATTATGATGCAGATTTTGTCGCTATCCTTGACAACTATTATACAGGGAAATATCAACAGACAGCGAACCTTTGCCGTAGTTATCTGGAACACGACCCGTCCAATCTTTATGTGGTCAAGCTCTACTGCCGTTCGTTGATGTTCTTGAAAAATGGATACCAGGCTGTTACTCGCAACAAAGACTCTCTACTTCATCAAATTGCTTTCAATACCTACAATATAATGGTGGAGAGGCACAACGATGAGTATTTAGAGAAACTGAACACCATACTGAAAAATATATACGGCTTACGTATGGCTGCACAACTGGACCAGTTTGTCAAGGCAGAGTCTCGTGAACCGCATACCGACTATTTGGCGTATCTTTCCATTACGTGCTTCGACCCTTATTTTATAAAGGCTATTGAAGATGAAGTACAACAGAAGGACTATTTAGAGCATGGTCTTCAGCATATACCCGGCTCTGTATCTATACAGTATCGAAAGGATTGTATTGAGCGCATAATCAGTCCTGATAGTCCAGTGGTTGCGTATATACGTGAAGTAGATACTGCAAAGATTACATATGAAAGAGGGGAGTATGAAAAAGCGTTGGATCAGTGGCAGAAGATTTTCGATGAAAACCGTCAATCCATACCAACCTGCCAGACAGCTGTTGAATATATTTTCCGTTCTTTAGTTGCCCTTGGAATTGACCATCGTCAGGAGGCTGTGGTTTTCTATGTCAACTGTTTTATGAATAATCGTTCCTATGTCTCCAAAGTTGATACAGGACAATTCATGATTGACCTCAAGCAGTCGCGCTATGATGGTATCCGAAACGGTTTGGATTTGATGATATTCGTATTCTTAAACGCAGACAAGTATCCTCAGAAACAATTTGTACTTGAGCGTTACTGCAAATACGAACATGTCACGTATCCTTCAGAGTTAATACCCAAGTTCCGGAGTCGTGACCGTGAAAAGGTGGAACTATTCCTAACCATTCTTCTTAACGACGATATCCTGTACCATCACTATAAGCTCCGTTCTACTATCGAGGTGTTGGATGAGAAACTCAAGATTGTCAACTACCTGAAGGCACAATATCCTGAAGAGCGGCTATATTCAGACATTTATATCGAGTTGATGCATGAGTTGGTCGCATATCGCGGTATGAACAAGATGGATGATAGTAAAATCTATGTCAATGAGGATGCCGTGATGAAGTATGAGCTTTGCGACATTGATTCACTATATGAGCGTTTCCGTAAGCAGTCTGCTCTTGCCCGTAAAGGCAGCACCGTGTTGTTGGTTGGAGGTATCAACTTTAATGATCCCAATGGTCTCTCTGAAATTATTCAGGATACGGTTTCCTATTCGGATGATGCCGTTGCTGATGTGGCAACCGAATTGTTTGATTTCATTCGTAGAGCTTTCCTGAAGAGCCGTTTTGGATTGGGGACATATTTGAGTACTCGCATTCGTCATGGCGTATTTGAGGGCGAAATGCGTTCCTTCCTGGAACGTTTAGATTTGATTCTGAGTACTGACCAAGGTACGTATGTTACCGAGACCCATTGGCATCATCACTATCATGTTGATCATGCGTCTCGTGACTTACTCAACAATGCACTAAAGAATTTCTCATACGATACAGATCACCTTATCAACAATTTTAAGGATAGTGTCATTCAGATTCGTGTAGACAAAAACGATTCAAACGGAGGTCTGTTCTGCTATGAGCAGCCGGCAGAGGTTATCAGTCAAAAACTGATGTCTTTGGAAGATGAAAGTGACAATGCGCAGGAGTTCTGCCAAAAGGTGATGGAGTGGCTCTGGCAGATTACCGAACAGTGCCTTGAAACAATTCGTGAACGAGTCCAAAACGAATTGCGTCCCTCGTTTACCAAGAATATAGACTATCTTGAGAGTTGCATTGAGCGTATCAATACACATGACAGTTTGCGAGCTGACCTCCTTACGGCCATTAATAATGCTCGCGAAGAGTTGAATTCCCGTTTGGTCAAAGTAGAAAAATGGTTTTACCGTCAGGAGGCCAAAATGGAGGATTTCAAATTATCTGATCACGCTAAGATGGCATTCGATACAACAGACAAGTACGCCACCGACGTCAATGTCAATATGGATGTTTCAATGCCTAATCCTGAGCCCCTGTTCAAAGCCCAGTATAGTGCTTCGATGTTTGACCTATTGCTTATCTTCTTCAGTAACATCTTCAAGTATAGTTTCGAGGAGTTTAAGCGCCCGGTCATTCTTAGTGTATCTATCAAGGATGGTGACATAATGCACATACATATGGAGAATAAACTGCGTGCTGGTGTTAATGAAGAAGAGGAGAACCGCAAGTTTGAGCGCCTTATCAATGAAGAGGCAATGATCCAAAAAGAGCATGGTAGCGGACTGGCCAAGGCCATGAACATTGTGAAGTATGACTTTGGCAATCCTGAGAATACTTATACCATTGTGGCACGTGAAGGTAAGTGCTATACCGACGTGTTCATTCACCTAACAAATATGGTAAAATGAAGCAAGTCTTGTTAGTTGAAGATTACGAGGAAAAAGCCAAGAATATCACTGATTTCTTGGCCTCTGAGTTCCCAGATTTTAAGGTGGAACGCTGTACTGCTTATAATACAGCGCAGGAAACCATCTTTGAAAATCCGGACAAATACGACCTTATTTTGTTGGATATGTCCATGACCACCTATGACCTCGACACTGATGCTAGTGGTGGTAAGCCAGAGCCTACGGCTGGTAACGATTTGTTGGAAGGAATGTATTTACGTGACATCCCAACTCCAGTTATTGTAGTCACCATGTATAATGTCTTTGGACGCAAGGAATTGTCTGCATTTGATGTGGAATTAAAGCAAAACTATCCTCAGAACTACAAGTCCTATGTGTTCTACTCTTCTCAGCGTAACGACTGGAAGAACGATCTTAAAAAGAAAATTAAAGAAGTGTTATGACGCTGGATATACTGATAATAGACGACAAGGAGCAGAAAATTGATGCACTGCGCCAAGTGATAATTCCGCTGTTTTCTGAAGACAAAGTTCAGGTAGAGGAAGCACGTACTATAGCGGAAGCCCGTGAGATGATGCGCGAGCGGACTTATGATCTTGCTGTCCTTGATATGGTCATTCCCGAGCATGAGGGTGAAGAACCATCCCATGAAGCTGGGGCTGAGTTCCTGACGGAGATTTATGACAATGATGATGTTCAGAAACCTCTCCAGATAATTGGCCTCACTGAGTATGAAGAGGAATATAACGAGCAGCAGGCAGAGTTCCGTGATCGTCTCTGGTATTTGCTCTTCTATTCCCCTAGTAAGTTGGATTGGAAGAAGATGCTGAAGGCTAAAGTTCTCCAACTCGCCAAAATGAAGCGCAGTTTCATGGAGAGCATTGAGAATTATAACAAATATGATGTGGGTATCATCTGCGCGCTTAGTGAGGAATTTGAACAGATGCAAAAAGCATTCGACGGCTGTGTATGGGATGACTGTCGTCTCCCAGGATTACCATTCCTATTCCGTACCACTACAGTTGACACCGCCATGTTGCACACTGTCCGTGTTATAGCAGTCTGCGCAGACCGTCCTGGAGTATGTGCTACATCTATCCTTGCCACGGCTATGTATACCGTTGCTAAGGTGGATGCTCTGTTTATGACAGGTATTACTGCTGGAGTGAATGATGGCTCCATAAAACTGAACGATGTAATCATTGCAGATTCTGTGGGCGATTACGCCACCGGAAAGTTGGAAGATGATAAGAATGGAGATTTTTCTTGGCTGCGTGAGATTCATGAGGCCAGTGCCAGCACCCGTCTTCTTTCAGCAGCTTCAGCTGTGGCGAGAGACACAGATCTTTGTGGAGACATCAATGATGATATGCTGCAGAAGCATCTGATTACCAATGGTTCTAATGTAAAATTCCAAATTGCCAAGACGGTTTGTGGACCTTTTGTATTGGCATCAAGTGCTATAGTTGACATCCTTAAAGATGGTGACCGTAAACTTCAAGCAATTGATATGGAAGGTTTTGGACTCTACCTCACAGCCCACAGCTTAGAGAAGCAAGCCTTGTGGATAAAAGCAGTTTGTGATTATGCAGACCGAAGTAAAGGTGATGACTACCATAAGAGTTGCTCCTATGCAAGTGCAGCATTCCTGTATCAAATGCTAAGAGAGAAGTTCTGATTTAGCCTCTAGCCATACTCTAAGCTCGTTCTAAGCATACTCTAAGCTGCTTCTAGCCATACTCTAGGCTCGCTCCAGGCATACTCAATGAGTATGGGTAGAGTATGGGTGAGGGGAGAGTGAGGTGAGGGAAAATTAAGGCAAATAGCTTATGACTCAGGACGAAAAGTGGCTGTTGAAATACAATGAGGTGGTTGCGTTTATTGAGAACAATAAGCGGAATCCGTCCAAGCATGATGATGAGGAGCGTGGGTGTATCTCAATTGTTATTGACAGTTCTGGGGTTTGAGCCTATTGCTGAGCAAGTTCTTTCAGACGGAAGGATTGACATGGTGGTTAAAATGGGCGGCATAACGTATATATTTGAGTTTAAGTACACTGATGGAAACAAATCTCAGGCAAGAAATGCTATGAAGCAGATTAAGGATAAAGGATATGTAGAGCCGTATCGGCTGACATCAACAGAAATAATAGGCGTTGGCGTTAGTTTTAGCGGCGTAACGAAGAACATAAACGGGTATTGTTATGAAAACTTATAATGGAGCAGTATTCTTCGTAGATATCTTAGGGTTTAGTGCCTTGACAAAAGGACAAGTAAAAGGTATCACAAAGAAAGACTACGAAGCATGGGGCGTGGATAGCGAAGCAGAACACCCTCATAGCTATCTGGCGGCAACAATGTTGGTAGAATTTCGGGATGCACTATTGACGCTAAAGAAACATCTGCCATCATTGCACATCGCACAGATTTCAGACTGTGCATTCATTTGGAGTGAGAATGTTAAGGAACTGTTGATAGGTGTACATGAATTCATGTGGAATGCCATTGGCAATAAGGGAATTCTGTGCCGGGGAGGATTGGCATACGGTGAGATAATAGAGGTGGAAAACGTGGACTATAGCCTTGGAGCTTTTGTAGTAGGCGACGCTGTGACAAGAGCCGCCAAGAACGAGCAGAAGCTGAAAGGTCCAAGAATCGCTATGGATGAGAATTTTCCACATGATATCTATGTCAATGTTAAGAACGCTCCTTATTTGGAGTATCTAAGCCATGACTTATACCACCCGAACGAGAGTGAAATCAATCTTGAAGTGGTAGATGAATACAGGTGGTATCTTTGTGATGCAAACTTCGTTGCCAGCCAAAAATATCCACCCAGCCAAAAGGAATGTGTGGAACTTACGAAGAAAAGGCTGACTCTGGCCTATTTTCTGAAGTTTCACCCAAGAATGGGGTGGAATTCAAGAGGTAAGGAGGGGCTGGTTCATCTCTGTGCCGGAGCACATGCAATTTCGAGGAACGGATTGCTGCATGTACTGCATCTGTTTGAAACGAAGCAGGTTCTGGAGGATGATAAGAGGAGCATAGGCAATGTTGAGAGACAGGATGCTATTATGATGAATGCAGCATACTTCAGTACAGATGAAAGAGAGAAGTGGGAAGAACTTATATCAGAAGGTTTATAAATGAGAAAAATCAATAAACGATTGTAGAATTATGAACATGAAACTAAGGAATATTCCTTTCTCTCCGCCGGATATGACGGAGGCTTAGTTTCACAGTTCAAGAGATTTAATTTAGATATGGAATACATTATCATTGCTGCGATATTATTGGCAGCAGAA
>OCTW011590770.1_pt1 | contig 10334 bp, 7 predicted proteins | sample 1539671 | NCBI WGS metagenome assembly OCTW01 (sample SAMN02144230, study PRJEB22623) | gut metagenome | biome: sheep rumen | host: Ovis aries | place: New Zealand
ACAATATTGTCCACCAGGTAATCCATGCAGAGTATTTCCGCGGGCGTCAGGCGCTGGTCCGCGGCGCAGCGGAGCTGACCGCGCTGGTCCCGGATCTCGCCTTCGAAGGGGGAGAAGGAACCATCGCCCAGCTCGTGACGGAAGTAACGGATGGTACGCGCGGCATACGGATCGAAGCGGGTGGAGAAGGCGACATCCAGAATGTTCGATCCAAGCCCCCACCAGTAGTTGGTCACCGCTTCCTTTTCCGCGGCGGCATGGAAGGTGCCCTTCTGAATCATCTCGACCATGGCCCGGTAGAAGCGGCCCCAGCGCGGAATCAGGGTGGCCATGTTGATAATCTCGCTTCCGTTCCGCAGGTAAAGCCCGTAATCCCGCGCGTTATGATTCGGCGCGGTGATATCCCGGTTGCAGATCACCCGGATTTCCGGATCCTCGAAGGGATTCGAGGCATTGTACCAGGAGGCGGAGGTCCAGTTCAGATAGATTCTGGCGGAGGGGTTCACCATGCGGGCACCGATGGCGAAGGCGTTCGCCGCGGAAGGCGTTCCGTAGATCGGATAGTCCGCAATGTAGCCGATCTTGCCGCTCTCCGACAGAATGCCGGCGGCCATGCCCAGCAGGAACTTGGCTTCATAGAACCGGATGTAGTATGCCCGGATATTCTTGTAATTGGACAGCAGGGAGCAGCAGAGGAAGCTGACCTCCGGATGCTCCAGCGCGGGCTGGATGGTGCTGTTGAGCATGACGGGCGAAGTGGCGAAGATGGCCGTGTATCCGTCTTTGATCAGATCGTTGATGGCATCGGTGAAATCTGCCCGGGACGGAACGATGCGGGCTGCGGTTTCCACCTTGTCCCCCAGCTTTTCCTCCACTTCGAGCCGCCCCAGATTATGCCAGTAATTCCAGGCGGAATCATCAATGGAGCGGTTGAAAAGGAAGGCGGCACGCACTTTGGACGGACGGAACAGCGAAGTCAGCAACGGGGCCTGCACAGTGGTCGAATCCGTATCCGTGACCAGCTTGACCTTGCCGTCCAGCACCTCGAATTCACCGGACATCAGGCGGACGCGTTCCGTCGTCTTTTCCAGATCCTCATTCCGGACATTCTGATAACCGAAGGCTATTAAATAGGAAAGGAACGCATCCCCGGCGGGAATGGCCTTCTTGCCCTTCATCGTCCGGAAATATGCATCCACAAAATAATGGAAGATCTTCCGCAGGGACAGGATATCGTCCTCGGCCCACTGCTCACCGGGACGGACCCCGGGAAGGGAAACCAGCTTCTGATAGGAGCCGGGCCGGGTGAACAGAATATCGTAGAGTCCGGACTCCCGGGAAAAATCGCAGTACTCATAATAGGCGACCACATCCGGATCGCCGGTTTTCTCCGGCAGGACACGGGTCACATCCGCATCGATCTCTCCGGCTTCCATGCACCGCGAGACGGAAACGCGCTTGTTTCCTTCGATCACGTAATAATAGCCCATATACTCGAGCGCGGTGATGGGCTGATGCAGGCCTTCCGATTCGACGCTTTCATAGAGGCGCTCCCATTTGGAGGCGAATTCACTGCCGCCCTCCAGAATCGGCAGGAATCCCTCCGTGAAGGCGAAGGAACGCCCCTGGGAAACGGAGCCGATCACCCGGCTGAGCGGAACGGACATCACGCCCAGCGAAAGGCGGCTCAGCTGGGACAGATTGGAAACCCGGTTTTCAAGCACGGGCAGATAGGGATCCGTATTATTCTGAATGGCAGCCGAGTAGACCCGAAGACCCTCCCGGCGAAACTTTCCGTAATGATCCATGATAACATACTCCTTTTCGTGAAAAAAAGACGCGGGATCAGCCCACGCCCATCATTCTGTGCAGCACTTCCTGATATGCCTCCGCAACATTGTCCATATCCCGGCGGAACCGATCCTTGTCCAGCGGCTCATGGGTGCTGCTGTCCCAGAAGCGGGCGGTATCCGGCGTAATCTCATCCGCCACGAGGATCTTCCCGTGGAAGCGGCCGAACTCCAGCTTGAAATCGATCAGCTCGATGCCGATATCCCGGAGATAATTCATCAGCACATCGTTCACCTGAAGACAGATCCGGTCGATTTCCGCCATCTCCTCAGGCGTGGCGGCCTTCATGGCATAAATATGGGTGTGATTGATCATCGGATCCTCCATCTCCGAGGAACGCATCACATACTCGACCACAGGCGGATCCAGCGGCATACCGACCGGCATCCCCGTCCGGGCGGAAAGGTGGCCGGCCACGCGGTTGCGGATCTTGACCCAGAAGGGCAGCATGTCGCAACGGCGAACCAGGCTGTGCCGCGCGTCGATCCGGCGGATAAAGTGACTCTCAATGCCATTGTCGGCCAGAAGGGTGAAAAGATGCTCGCAGATCTGGTTGTTCACTTCGCCCTTGCCCAGAATCCGTCCGCGCTTGAGCCCGTGAAAAGCCATGGCCTCGTCCTTAAAAAAAACGATGGCCTCATCCGGGTTATCGGTAGCATAAATCTTCTTTCCCTTGCCTTCCCGCAAAACAGCCCCGATTTCCGGCATGCCATACTCCTCCGCTCTCTGAAGTATGAAATATTCTATCATCTGCACGGGGGTTCCTTCAAGAGCAAAATTGTCAATCTCCGGGCCAGAACGGACAAATACCGGGCGATTCCGGACACAAGAATGAATATTTGGTGAAAAAGTTTGCAAAGCCAGATAACTTATGTTACAATGCCTTCCGGCGTTGTTGACGCCTGATTGAGTGCAGTTGAGAAACACGGGAGGAAAGAAATCCATGAGCCACACCTATGAGAAGGTATCCGGTAACAAAGCGAAACTGACATTTACGGTTCCTGCGGAACAGTTCGACGAAGCGCTGCAGAAGGCTTTTCTGAAGCTGCGCGGTCGGATCAATGTCCCCGGATTCCGCAAGGGCAAGGCTCCGAGAAGGATGATTGAAACCCTGTATGGCGAAAGCGTCTTCTATGACGATGCGCTGGAAATGATCTTCCCGGATGTGTATCAGGAGGCTGTGAAGGAATACGATCTGCATCCCGTGGATCAGCCCGATGTCAACGTCGATGAGATCGGCGCGGGCAAGGATCTGAAATTCCATCTGGAAGTGTTCGTGCGGCCCGACGTGAAGCTGGGCGAGTACAAGGGCCTGGAGGTCGAGATCGACAAGCAGAAGGTGACCGATGCGATGATCGACGCCCGGATCAGCCAGGATCAGGACAAGGCCAGCCGCACGATCGACGTGGAGGACCGTCCCGTTCAGGAAGGCGATACCGTCAATCTGGACTACGCGGGAACGGTGGACGGCGTCGCTTTTGACGGCGGTACCGCTGAGAATCAGACGCTGAAGATCGGGAGCCATTCCTTCATCGAAGGCTTTGAAGAGCAGATGATCGGCATGAACATCGGCGAGGAAAAGGACCTGAACGTGAAGTTCCCCGAGAAGTATCATTCCGAAGCGCTTCAGGGCAAGGATGCCGTTTTCCATGTGAAGGTCAACGGGATTCAGGTGACTGAGAAGCCGGAGCTGGATGATGATTTCGCCGCCGATATCAGCGAGTTCAACACCTTCAGCGAATACAGGGACAGCATCGTGAAGGAACTGACCGAGCAGGCGGACCGCAGCAACGAAGTGGCGACGGAGAACGCGCTGGTGGAGAAGGCCGCGGAGAATGCGGAGATGGATATTCCCCAGGCGATGATCAACGACCAGGCGGAATACATGGTTCGCGAAATGGCGATGCGGATGAGCTATCAGGGCCTGCGCTTTGAAGACTACATGAAGTATACCGGGCAGACGCCCGACGATATGAAGCGCATGTATCTGCCGGAAGCGGAGAAGCGCGTACGGGTGGATCTGGTGCTGGATGCCATCATCAAGGCGGAAAACATCGAGCCCTCTGAGGAAGACATTGAGAAGGCCATTGCGGATCAGGCGGAGCGCTCCGGGGTGGATCTGGAACAGTTCAAGAAGGACCTGACGGATGAGCAGCGCAGCTATCTGAAGGAGAACGCTGCGATCCGGCTGGCGCTGGACCTGATGAAGAAGGACGCGAAGGTTTCCGAAAAGAAGGAAGAGCAGCCGGAGGAGGCTGAGGAAAGCAAGGCGGAGAAGAAGACAGCCCGGAAGACCGCGGCCCGGAAAACAGCCGCGAAGAAGGAAGCGGACGCCGAAGGCGAAAAGCCCGCGAAGAAGCCGGCTGCAAAGAAAGCGGCCAGCAAGGAAGAGTAATCACACAGCAACGGTAATCGGCGGCCCTGCCGGGCCGCCATTCCTGTCATGAAGGAGGAAAAAGAATGCCCCTTGTACCAATGGTAATCGAACAGACCAACCGGGGAGAAAGATCCTACGATATCTATTCCCGGCTGCTGAAGGATCGGATTGTTTTTCTGGGCGGAGAGATTACGGATGATACCGCCAACCTGGTGGTGGCGCAGATGCTGTTTCTGGAAATGGAAGATCCGGACAGCGATATCAGCCTGTATATCAACAGCCCCGGCGGTTCCGTGACCGCGGGAATGGCGATCTACGATACGATGCAGTACATCCGTCCCCAGGTGCGGACGGTTTGCATTGGGATGGCGGCCAGCATGGGGGCGTTCCTGCTCATGGCAGGGGAAAAGGGAAAGCGGCTGGCGCTGCCGAACGCGGAGGTCATGATTCATCAGCCGCTGGGCGGCGCCCAGGGCCAGGCGACGGATGTGGCGATCCGCGCGGAATGGCTGATGAAGACCAAGAAAAAGATGACCGCGATGATGGCCGAAATGACCGGCCAGCCCCTCAAGAAGGTCCAGACGGACGTCGAAAGGGACTACTTCATGAGCGCGGAGGAAGCGCTGGAGTACCATATCATCGACGAGATTTACCAGCCCAGAGACAAACAGGCAAAGTGAGGATGAGGCCGGATGGCTAACAACAGTTACAGCCGACAGGGGCCCCGCTGCTCCTTCTGCGGCAAGACGCAGAACATGGTCGACCGCCTTGTGGCCGGCCCGAATGTATACATCTGCAACGAGTGCATCGCGCTGTGCAATGATATTCTGGGCGAAGAGGAATATACGGACGATCAGCCGACCGCCAAGGAAACCGCCACGAAGAAGCTGCCGCTGCCTTCCGAGATGAAGGCAACGCTGGATCAGTATGTCATCGGCCAGGAACGGGCCAAGAAGGCGCTGAGCGTGGCCGTATACAACCACTATAAACGCATCAACCGCAAGCAGAAGAAGGACGATGTGGAGCTCCAGAAGAGCAACATTCTTCTGCTGGGACCGACGGGAAGCGGAAAAACCTATCTGGCGCAGACGCTGGCCAAGATCCTGGAGGTTCCCTTTGCCATTGCGGACGCGACCAGCGTGACCGAGGCCGGTTATGTGGGCGACGATGTGGAGACCATTCTGCTGCGGCTGATTCAGGCGGCGGACTGGGACATTGCCAAGGCGCAGCGCGGCATCATCTATATCGACGAGATTGACAAGATCGCCCGGAAAGGCGAGAACATGTCCATCACCCGGGACGTGAGCGGCGAGGGCGTTCAGCAGGCGCTGCTCAAGATCCTGGAAGGGACGGAAGCCGCCGTTCCGCCCCAGGGCGGGAGAAAGCACCCGCATCAGGAGATGATCCGGATCGACACGACGAACATTCTGTTCATCTGCGGCGGCGCATTTGACGGGCTGGTACCGATCATTGAAAACCGGATCGGCAAGAAGGTGCTGGGCTTCGGCGCGGAAGTGCAGAGCCAGCGGGATCCGTCGCGGACGGATGCGCTGAAGGATGTCCGGCCGGAGGATCTGACCAAGTACGGCCTGATTCCTGAATTTGTCGGCAGACTTCCGATCGTCGTCACGCTGGACGGGCTGGACGAGGATGCCCTGGTCCGGATTCTGACGGAGCCGAAGAATGCCCTTTGCAAGCAGTATGAGGCGCTGCTGGATATGGACGGCGTGAAGCTGACCTTTCAGGAGGATGCCGTCCGTGAAATCGCGCGGCAGGCGATCAGCAGAAAATGCGGCGCCCGCGGCCTTCGCGCCATCATCGAGGATGCCATGCTGGATACGATGTTTGACCTGCCCGGCATGAGCGAGATCAACGAGTGCGTGATTACGCCGGAAGCCTTAAGCGGCGGAAAACCGAAACTGATCGCCGGCGTCCGCAGGAGAGGCGTCAAGCGCACCGAAAGGAAAGCGGACACGGCCAATGACGCCTCCTGACACGCGGCGGACGAAGCCCGGTCATGGTTTCAACACTTCGGAGGAATGAATGAAAAAAGAAAAGATCGTTGAATTACCCGTGCTGCCCCTGCGCGGTCTGATGATATTTCCGAACATGGTGCTTCATTTTGACGTGGGACGGCCCAAGTCGGTTGCTGCCCTGGAAGCGGGCATGTCCGGCCAGCAGCAGGTTTTCCTGGTCAGCCAGAAGAACGAAGAAACGGAAGATCCGGCCCTCGGGGATCTTTGCCGGGTCGGTACCATTGCGGAGATCCGCCAGATCATGAACCTTCCCGGGGAAAACATCCGCGTGCTGGTGGAAGGCAAAAGCCGCGGCATCATCGAAAATGTGCTCGGGGATGAACCGTGCGTGACGGCCAGCATCCGTGTCTGCCAGGACCGGACGCTCCGCTCCGCCGAGTCGAAGGCGATGCTTCGGACCTGTCAGGATCTTTTCGAGGAGTTTGCCCGCACATCCCAGCGGGTCAGCCAGGACACCGTGGAAGCGATCCGCGGGCTGGAAAAATGCGGCGAGACGGCCGACCTGCTGGCTGCCAACGTGCTGACAAAGCGGGAAGACCGGCAGGAAATCCTGGATGAACTGGATCCGCTTCAGCGGCTGGAGAAGGTTTGCGCCATTCTGATGCGGGAAACGGATCTGGCGGATACGGAGAAGCAGATTCAGGCCAGGATTCGCAAGCAGGTCGAGAAGAACCAGAAGGATTACTATCTGAGGGAACAGATCAAGGCGATCCAGAACGAACTGGGCGACAGCGAAGACTCGGAAACGGACGAGCTGAGGGAGCGGATGGAGAAAACGCCGCTGAACGAAGAGGCACGCGCCAAGTGCGAGAAGGAGCTGGAGCGGCTGAGCCGCATGGCACCCGGTACGCCGGAGGCCGGGGTCAGCCAGACATATGTGGAATGGATCCTGGATCTGCCGTGGGGCAAAAAAACGGAGGACAATCTGGATCTGAACCGGGCACGGGAAGTGCTCAGCCGGGACCACTACGGCATGGAAGAGGTCAAGGACAGAATCATTGAATACCTGGCCGTGCTGAAGATGAAGTCGGACATGAAGGGACCGATCCTCTGCTTTGTCGGCCCTCCCGGTGTCGGCAAGACCAGTATCGTCCGGGCCATCGCGGAAGCGGTGGGCCGCAGGTTTGTCCAGATGAGCCTGGGCGGCGTGCGGGACGAGGCGGAGATCCGCGGGCATCGGCGGACCTACATCGGCTCGATCCCCGGCCGGATCATCAGCGGCATGAAGCAGGCCGGAACGATGAACCCGGTATTCCTGTTCGATGAAATCGACAAAATGAGCGGCGATTTCCGCGGGGATCCGGCTTCCGCCATGCTGGAGGTGCTGGATGCCGAGCAGAACAGCGCTTTCCGGGATCACTACCTGGAGCTGCCCTTCGACCTGAGCAAGGTCATGTTTATCACCACGGCCAACAGCATGGACACCATTCCTGCGCCGCTGCTGGACCGGATGGAACTGATCGAGGTGCCCAGCTACACCGAGGAGGAAAAGCTTCAGATTCTCAAGCGGCATCTGCTTCCCAAACAGATTCGGGAGCACGGGATGCGGGAGAACGCCATCCGGATCCATGACGATGCGCTGAAGGCCATGATTGAGGACTACACCCGCGAAGCGGGCGTGCGTACGCTGGAGAGAACGGCTGCCTCCGTGTGCCGCAAGAGCGCGGTATACATGCTGGACAACGGAAAAAAGAGCATTACCATTTCCGTCAAAAAGCTGCACGAACTGCTGGGTGCCCCGCGGTATATCCGCGAGGATCTGGAAAAGGAGCCGCGCATCGGAGTGGTGAACGGCCTGGCCTATACAACCGTCGGTGGGGAAATGCTGGAGGTTGAGTGTATGCCCATGCCGGGGAACGGGACGCTGAAGCTGACGGGGCAGCTGGGTGATGTGATGAAGGAATCCGCCGAGGCTGCGTTCAGCTGGGTCCGCTCCCACAGCGAGGCGCTGGGACTGGAAAAGGATTTTCACAAAACGCTGGACATCCATATTCACGTGCCGGAAGGCGCCGTGCCCAAGGACGGGCCGTCCGCGGGCGTGACGATCACGACGGCGCTGGTCAGCGCGCTGACCGGGAAACCCGTCCGGCAGAATGTCGCCATGACAGGTGAGATTACGCTCCGGGGCAGAGTGCTTCCCATCGGCGGGCTGAAGGAAAAGACGCTGGCGGCTTATCGGGCAGGGATCAATACGCTGATTATTCCGGATGAAAACCGGAAGGATCTGGAGAAAATCCCGGCACACGTACTGGAAAAATTCAGGGTGGTACCGGTTCGGGACATCCATGAAGTGCTGCAGGAAGCCATCATCCGGTAAGACACCTGGAACCCGGATATCATCCGGTTCCGGGGACTGAACCGACAGAAAAAAGGAAACGACAGATGACGGAGATCAGGACGGCGGAGTTTATCACATCCATGGCGGAATACGGGAAGTTTCCGGGAAGGGGACTTCCCCAGATCGCCGTGGCCGGAAAGAGCAATGTGGGGAAGAGCACGCTGATCAACTGCCTGTGCAGACGGAACAAACTGGCCCGAACCAGCGCGACACCCGGAAAAACGCGGCTTTTGAACGTCTTTCTGCTCAATGGGGAATTCCATCTGATCGATCTGCCCGGATATGGCTTCGCAAAGGTGGACAAGAAGGAAAAACAGCGGTGGGGCCAGATGATGCAGCAGTATTTTGAGCAGGCAGCGGAGCTGCGGCATGTGCTGTGCCTGGTGGACATTCGCCATGAGCCCACAGAGGACGACCGGACCATGAACCGTTTCCTGCGGGAGATGGATATCCCCTTCAGCGTGGTCGCCACGAAGGCAGACAAGGTCAGCCGCGGCGCCAGAATGAAATATCTGGCGCCGATCTGCCGGGCGCTGAGCGTTCAGCCCTGGGAGATCATCTGCTTCAGCGGAGAGGACGGGACGGGCCGCGATGACCTGATCCGCCGGCTGGATGATATCCTGCACGAAGAAAAAACAACGGAAAAGGCATAGTACCAGAAATTACCTATTGCATACTGAACCGTATGGTAGTATAATCACGTCCCGTAGAACGGAGGCTCAAGAGGTGAGAATAAGCTGCCCGGTGGGTCGGAAAGCCATGAAAGTGGCGGCGGCACACTGATTTGAGCTGCAATTTTCCATCTCTCCGGTGCGGAGGGAGGAAGAACGGACGTCGGATGGGGTTATGTGGGAAACGATCCCAGAACGGTCAGAATTGAGGAGGATGCCCAATGAAACTGGTAAAATGCCCCCGCTGCGATCTGAACTACATTCGCGAGGATGAAAAGTACTGCAAGGTATGCCTTCGGGAACTGAAAGGCGAGAAAGCTCCGGAAGAAGTGGAGCTGTGCAGCATCTGCAATGAAGAGCCTGCACTGCCGGGCCGGGATGTATGCCTGTTTTGTCTCAAGGAAATGAACAAGAGCAACAGCCTTCCGGATGATCAGGTCGACGAGCCGGAGGAAGGCGTGGATGCCAGCAGCATCGGCGACATGGACTCCGTGAGCGGAATGGATGAGATTATCCCCGACGTGGAGGAAGATTCGGATATTCCCAGCCAGGAATTCGGCGAAATCGAGAATGAACTCAGCCTGGAGGATGTCCGGGAAGATGAGGAAAGGGAAGCGGAAGAGGACGAAGCGGAGGACGAATAATCCCTTCTGCGATCTGAACGACAGAAAGGAATCATGAATGCGCCTGTTTGCCATTGGAGACCTGCATATGTCCGGCGGCGATGATAAGCCGATGGACGTGTTTGGCCCCCAATGGGACAGGCATTTTTTTCATATCAGCGAAAACTGGAAACGGTGCGTGACCGAGGAGGATACCGTCCTGATTCCCGGAGATATCAGCTGGGCCATGCAGCTGGAGAACGCGCGGGCGGACCTGGAAACCATCGGTGCGCTGCCGGGGAAAAAAATCCTGTGCAAGGGGAATCATGAATACTGGTGGAATTCCATCACCCGGGTCCGCGGCGTGCTGCCGGAGGGAATGACTGCCCTGCAGCATGACGCGGTGGATATCGGCCCATGCGTGGTCTGCGGAACACGGGGATGGCTCTTTCCGACGGA
>OCTW011566928.1_pt1 | contig 10333 bp, 7 predicted proteins | sample 1539671 | NCBI WGS metagenome assembly OCTW01 (sample SAMN02144230, study PRJEB22623) | gut metagenome | biome: sheep rumen | host: Ovis aries | place: New Zealand
CCTTACCAGCGTAGGCGATCCTGTCGACCGTGGTGCTATGGTGTTCAACACTCAGAGCTATGCCTTCCTGCCACGCGACAATGGCAGTCGTGTATATCGCATCCCCGCCATGGTGGTGGCAGATGATGGCAGTATCGTTGTAGCCTGCGACAAGCGTTATGACAGCCATACCGACATAGGCAACGGCCACATTATCGATATCGTCATCCGCCGCTCCACCGACGGTGGCAAGACATGGGGTGAGCCTGTGGTTGTTGCAAAGGGTGAGGGCATCGTCAGTGGCGATGGCACTCGTTGCGGCTATGGCGACCCGTCTCTCATCAAGGGCAACGATGGCAAGATATACTGTCTCTTCGGTGCCGGCAATATTGGTTACTTCTACGGACTCAACCGCATCTGTCTGTCTGTGTCTGAGGACAACGGCGTAACCTGGAGTTCTTCTGCAGCCAATCCTCCTGCCGACCTCGTGTCCACAGGCAAGGTTACCGACCATGCCAACAACTATGGTGGCAGCAACGTGGCTTACGGTCTTTATGACTATTTCGTTACTTCCGGTCGCGGTCTGTGCACCAGCGAGGGCTACCTGATGGGACTGCTGCCTGCTCAGGCTTACACCACTGCAGCCAAGTCTTCTGATGCCAAGACAGGCAACTCTCATGACTATGTCTTCTATTCTACTGACGGTGGTGCTACCTGGCATATCAGCGAGCAGCCTATCTTCGCAGGTGGTGACGAGGCCAAGGTTATCCAGGCCAACGACGGTTCACTGATTGCCTCCGTGCGCCAAGGCGGTAACCGCGGTTTCAGCACCGCTACCTATACAAAGAATGAAGACGGTACCCTTACCTTCACCGTCGGCACTCAGTACAACAACTCGCAGCTCAATGCCGGTGGCTATGCCAACAATCAGGACATCCTCTACTACCAGCGTGAGACCGACGAGGGTAAGACCGATATCATCTTCCACTCCATGACTGTAGGCCAGCACGCCAACTTCAAACTCTACTACAGCACTGACAAGGGCACTAACTGGACTGAGTTCCTTACCGTGCAGACCAAGGGTACACGCTACGTGACCATGGAACGCTCGGCAAACGGCAGCCTCTACCTCTTCTTCGAGGATCAGTCGCTCAACTCAGCTGGTGGCTATACAGACTACAACCACTACCCACTCAACTTCGTGGAGATTACTCACGACCAGCTCGCAGAGCTTATTCCCGAGCTTGACGAATATCAGTTGCCCGATTATCTTGGTGAGGCTACCGTTAATATTACTAACGGATTTACCGGTGAGACCAGCTTAGGCTCATGGAGCGGCAACACTTGGACCTCAAATGCCGGCAGCGGCGTAGCAGGTTTGACTATGACCCTGAGCAACGGAACTCATGACAAGTTCTCTAACTTCAATGGTCGCTACAACCTGGCCTACCATCCTGCCACTGCCAACACTGAGGCTACCATCACCCTGACTGCTCCTGAGGGCTACACTATTACCGGCTACTCTATGGAGAGCGGTGTTTATCAGGCAAGCACCTATACATTGACTACTGCCGATGGACAGACTATCACTCCTGCTAATCTCGGTGGAACCTATACTCCTATCAGTGTGACCGGATTAAACACGACATCGACTGTCATTGGCGTAACCACTACCAATGCAGGTAAGTGGCTCAGTCTGGCTAACATCAGAGTAACGTTAACTTCCAAGCTTGCACTCAACGTATGCGGAGATGCCAGCTATGCTACCCTCTACCTGCCTGTTGACGCACAGACCGACGGCAATACCAAGGCCTACTACATCACTACCGCCAACAATGGCTTTGCACAGCTCATTGAGACACCCAATGAGGGTACCGACATCCCGGCCTTCACTGCCGTGGTGCTCATCAATGACCAGGCTGAGGCTGCCACTCCGATTGTCAAGACCAGCGGACTGACCTCTGTAGTCAGCCAGGATGACAACCTCTTGAAGGGTACGCTCGTTGCTAAGACCCTTGACCTTAGCGACGCTTCGCCTTACTACACCTTGGGCAAGCAAAGCGATAAGGTCGGCTTCTACAAGATGGACGATGCCAGCTTCACCCTCAGTGCCAACAAGGCATACCTCGAGGTGGTTGGTGGCACAGGCTCAAAGGGCTTCATATTTACATTCGATGACATTACTGGCATTCAGGAGTTTGAAAGTCCGAGCGTTCGAAAGTCCGAAACTTACTACACCATCGATGGTCGCAAGATGAAGGGCCAGCCCACAGCTCCCGGCATTTATGTCACCGGTAAGGGTAAGAAGGTAATCGTAAGATAGTCTGCCGTCAGTAGACATTCATAAAGCGGGCGGGTGCTACTAAGTTTTGCACCCGCCCGCTACGTTTATGCACTCCTTACGTAACTCAGTGCCCCCTCCAATGCAAGCGGCACTCCCTCCCTGATAAGGGAGGGCAAAGTTGCTCTTGTTTGATAAAACGCAAACTCTCTTCCCCTAATACAATATAAGCCGCTGATGCAATTGTTATGCGTCAGCGGCTTATGCTTGAGGGGTAGGTAGGACTATGCTTCGAGGCCGTGGATGGTGATGCCTTCCTGACCATGGGCAATCTTGGCAATCATGCCCTGCAGAGCCTTGCCGGGACCGCACTCGGTGAAGTCGGTAGCACCATCCTGCAGCATGGCCTGCACCTCATAGGTCCATTTCACCGGAGCGGTGAGCTGGGCGATGAGGTTCTGCTTGATTTCGGCTGCATCGGTGTGAGCTTTAGCGTCAACATTCTGATAGACTGGACATTTGGGAGTTTGGAACTCAGTAGCCTCGATGGCAGCCTGAAGCTCGTCCTTGGCGGGCTGCATGAGAGGAGAGTGAAATGCTCCGCCCACGGGCAGAGGCAGTGCACGCTTGGCACCGGCGGCCTTGAGGGCCTCGCAGGCAGCCATGACGGCCTCATTGTTGCCGGAGATGACGAGCTGACCGGGATTGTTGTAGTTGGCAGGTACCACGATGTTGCCAGGCTTGCTAATCTCAGCGCAAACCTTCTCCACGGTAGCATCATCGAGACCGATGATGGCTGCCATGGTGGAGGGAGCAGCCTCGCAAGCCTTCTGCATGGCCTGAGCACGCTGGCTTACCAACTTGAGGCCATCCTCAAAGCTGAGTGCACCGGCTGCCACCAGGGCAGAGAATTCACCCAGAGAGTGTCCGCCTACCATGTCAAACTGAGCCTTATCGCCGGCGCATATAGCGCTGATTACTGAGTGGAGGAATACTGCGGGTTGGGTAACCTTAGTCTGCTTCAACTCATCGGCTGTGCCTTCAAACATAATCTTGGTAATCTCGAAGCCGAGGATTTTATTTGCCTTGTCAAAAAGCTCCTTGGCCTTAGGATTGCTGTCGTAGAGGTCTTTGCCCATTCCGGAGAATTGGGCTCCCTGACCTGGGAATACGAATGCTTTCATGATTTGGTAACAGTTATTAGTTATTGTTTATTGGTTAATGATTCCAACTATTTCGTTTATGTCCCTGACGGAGTGAGCATTGAGCCAGCTGTTGATGCCATCAACTATCTTGCCACTGACAGCGGGGTCTATAAAATTGGCTGTGCCAACCTCTACGGCTGTGGCGCCTGCCATCATAAACTCTATGGCATCCTCTGCTGTCATTATGCCGCCGAGACCTATCACAGGTATTTTTACGGCCTTGGCCACCTGATGGACCATCCTTACGGCCACGGGCTTTATGGCAGGGCCTGAAAGGCCGCCGGTGCCTATGCTTAGGCGTGGGCAGCGTTTCTCAATATCAATTGACATGCCCATCAGGGTGTTGATTAACGAAACGCTGTCTGCTCCCTCTGCCTCCACGGCACGGGCAATGTCGGCAATGTTGGTCACGTTAGGCGACAGCTTAACAATCAGATTCTTGTGGTAGGCGCGGCGCACCGCCTTGACGACTGATGCTGCCCCCTCGCAAGTTACACCGAACGCCATGCCTCCGTCCTTGACATTGGGGCACGAGATGTTGAGCTCGATGGCGGGAATCTTGTCAAGGCTGTCAATCACGGCTGCGCACTCTGCATAGTTTTCGGGACTGGAGCCACTGACGTTGACAATCACGTTGGTGTCCATGTCGCGGAGCTGTGGATAGATGTGCTCGGCAAAGTAATGAGCACCTTTGTTTTGCAGGCCAACGCAGTTGAGCATTCCGCTGGCCGTCTCGGCCATGCGGGGGTAGTCGTTGCCTTCGCGCGGCAGCAGGGTAGTGCCTTTTACGATGATTCCACCCAGTTTGCTCATAGGCACGAAGTCCTCAAACTCCAATCCATAGCCAAAGGTTCCGGAGGCTGTCATCACGGGATTGCGCAAGCTGAGGCCTGCCATGTTAATGCTCAGATTTGCCATGTCAGCTGATTTATGTTAAACACGGGGCCCTCTGTGCAGACGCACACATTGCCCTTGATAGTCTTTTCTACGCAGCATAGACAAGCGCCGAGGCCGCAGGCCATCATGTTCTCAAGGCTTACTTCGCAGTCGGTATCAGAGCTTTTGGCGTAGCGTGCTACGGCCATCATCATTGGCTTGGGACCGCACACCATTATCTTGTCGAATTTCTCTTGCTGCAAGGCGCTGTGTTGGGTGACGAAGCCATGCTCGCCGAGCGACCCGTCTTCCGTTGTTATTAGCAGGCGGCCGATTTGTGCAAACAATTCTTTCTCCAGCACCCCGCTGGCGGTGCGTGCTCCCAGCAGGAAGACGGGCTCTGCGCCTCTGTCCTTCAGTTCCTTGCCAGCATAGAGCAGTGGGGCAATGCCAACACCGCCGCCGACAAGCAGGATCTTACCTTTGGCCTTGTCGGTGCTGAAGCCGTTGCCCAGCGGCAGCACAAGGTTGAGCTTGTCGCCTTCGCGCAGTGCGCCTAAAGCCTTAGTGCCATCGCCAATCATCTGCACCATCAGCCAAAGTTGGTCATCCTCTACATTATTTATAGATATGGGCAGACGCAGGAATGTATTGTCTTTGGCAGGAGACATCACTTGTACAAACTGACCAGGGCTCATTGTGGGCATCTGGCCATCGATGGGTTTCAGTCGCAGCAGCACATTGCGCTCGTCCAAGCGATTATTGCTCACTACGGAGAAGTCCTTGATTTGTTTCATTTTCAGAAGTGTGCGCTACTTTACAATTCTCTAACTCTTTAATGCAAGAGTAGGCTTCCTTTCCCAGTGAGAAAAGAAGCCTATATCGGTTTAGAATTCAGCAGTCTTGGGTGTTCGGGGGAAGGGTATTACGTCGCGGATATTCTGCATACCGGTAACAAAGAGCATAAGTCGTTCAAAGCCCAGGCCGAATCCGCCGTGGGGGCATGTACCGAAGCGGCGGGTGTCGAGATACCACCACATATCCTTCATCGGAATGTTGCGCTCCTTGATTTCGCCCATCAGCTTGTCGTAGTTCTCCTCGCGTACGGAGCCACCGATTATTTCGCCAATCTGTGGGAAGAGTACATCGGTGCCCTGCACGGTCTGCTCCTGTTTCTGGCCGTTGAGTTCGGGCAGTTCCTCGTCAATCTTCATGTAGAAGGCTTTAATCTTCTTGGGATAGTGAGTCATGATGACCGGCTTCTTGAAGTGCTCCTCCACGAGGTAGCGCTCATGCTCGGATGCCAGGTCATCGCCCCAATTGCAGGGGAACTCAAACTTGCGGCCGCCCTTGATGGCCTCCTGCAGGATGCGGATGCCTTCGGTGTAGTCGAGGCGCACAAAGTCGGTGTTGATGACGCTCTGCAGACGCTCCAGCAGCCCCTTGTCAATCATTTTGTTGAGAAATTCAAGGTCGTCTTTGCAGTTGTCAAGGGCCCAGCGAACGCAGTATTTGATGAAGTCTTCCTCCAGGTCCATGAGGTCGTCAAGGTCGATGAAGGCCACCTCGGGCTCAATCATCCAGAACTCTGCCAAATGGCGAGGCGTATTGCTGTTCTCGGCACGGAAGGTGGGGCCAAAGGTGTAGATGGCGCCCAGGGCAGTGGCCCCCAGCTCGCCTTCCAGCTGACCGCTGACGGTGAGGGAGGTCTGCTTGCCGAAGAAGTCGTCGCTGTAGTCTATCTTGCCCTCGTCATCCTTCTTGAGATTATAGAGATTTTTGGTCGTTACTTGGAACATCTGGCCGGCCCCCTCACAGTCGCTGGCCGTGATGATGGGCGAGTGGAAGTAGTAGTAGCCGTGCTCGTGGAAATAGGTGTGGATGGCCATAGCCATATTATGGCGTATGCGCATCACGGCGCCAAAGGTATTGGTGCGCAGCCTCATGTGGGCATGCTGGCGCATATACTCAAAGCTTTGGCCCTTCTTCTGCATGGGGTAGTCGCTATCGCATGTGCCGAAGAGGGTGATGCTGTCGGCCTGAATCTCTGCAGCCTGTCCTGAGCCGATACTCTCCACCAGTTTGCCGGTGCAGCTGAGGCATGCCCCGGTGGTAATCTGCTTGAGCAGTTCCTCGTCAAATTTCTCAGCGTCAGCCACTATCTGGATATTCTTGATGGTCGAGCCGTCGTTGAGGGCGATAAAGTTAACCGACTTGCTGCCGCGCTTGGTGCGCACCCATCCCATGACGGTAACATCTGAACCATAGTCTGTACGCTGTAGGGCGTCTATAATCTTTGTGCGTTTCATAACTATTCTCTTTTCTCTTTTAACTGTTATCTACTCATAGGCTCCCATGCGGAGGAAGTTAACCTCATCCTCCTCCAGGAATCGCCATTGGCCGCGGCGCAGGTTCTTCTTGGTCAGGCCTGCAAAGTAAACGCGGTCAAGCTTTACCACCTTGTATCCAAGGTTTTCAAAGATGCGTCGCACGATGCGGTTCTTGCCGCTGTGAATCTCTATGCCGATTTGCTTGCGATCAGTCTCGCTGGCATATTCCACGCGGTCGGCCTTAATCTCGCCGTCCTCCAGGGTGATGCCTTCCAGAATCTTCTGCATATCGGCAAAGCTGACCGACTTGTCGCAGAAGACATGATAAATCTTTTTCTTCATAAACTGAGGATGCATCATCTTGGCAGCCATTTCGCCATCGTTGGTAAGCAGCAGCACGCCGGTGGTGTTGCGGTCCAGTCGTCCTACGGGGTATATGCGCTCAGGGCAGGCATCCTTCACGAGGTCCATCACAATCTTGCGTCCCTCAGGGTCATCAGCGGTGGTAACATAGCCTTTGGGCTTGTTCATCAGTATATATACCTTATCTTCAATGCTCACGGGGTTACCTTTGAATGTTACCTCGTCAGTGCGCAGCACTTTGTGGCCCAGCTCGGTGATAACCTCGCCATTGACAGTGACTAGTCCGGCGGCTATGTGAGTGTCTGCCTCACGGCGGGAGCATACGCCGGCATTGGCCAGGAAGCGGTTGAGGCGGATGGGCTCATTGGGATCAACATTTTCTTCCTTGTATCGCAACACCTTCTGGGTGTTATATTTTGCGCTGGGGTCGTAGTCCTCGGTGCGCTTGCGGTAGGGACGATATGGCTTATTAAACCCGCCCTTGAAACCGTTGCGCTGCCATCCGCGGGGCTGGTAGCCGCCTTCCTGTCGCTCGGCGCTGTATGGGTGGTCGCTGCCGTAGGCGGGGCGACTGCCGTAGGGGCGGCCAAATCGCTGACGCGGCTGATAGCCTTGGCCATTGTGGCGGGGCTGATAGCCCTGACCAAATCGCTGACGCGGCTGGTAGCCTTCTGCAGGCTGCTCGCTGCCTTCTTGCTGGCTATAGCGCGGGCGGTAGCCATAGTTGCGTTCCTTGTATTGCGGACGATACGGGCGCTCGGCGCGCTGGTAAGACGAACGGTAGCCTCCGCGCTCGCCGTAGCTTCTGGTGAAACGGGGGCGGTAGGGGCGACGGTCGCCTGCCTCCGATGTGCCGTATTCCTGATTGTCGTTAGCTGAGTTCTGCTGGTATTCGGTTTTAGGTTGTGTGCTTTCTGCCTCGTTGAAGTCTTTTTCTTGTTCCATAGTAGTTTGTTTTTTTCTTACGCCTTCTCGGCGTTGTGTGTTATTTCAGTTCTCTTTAATCATTAAGTTATTCTCTGTTTTAGATGCCGGTATAGTTGCCGGGGGTTATCTGCATCAGTTCCTGCTTGACGGCGTCGCTCACCTCCAGGCCTTGTATGAAGTTGTGAATGCTCTGTTCGGTGATGGCCTCGTTGGTGCGGGTCAGAGCCTTGAGGGCTTCGTAGGGATGGGGGTATGCCTCGCGGCGCAGTATTGTCTGGATGGCTTCGGCAACCACGGCCCACTGCTCATTGAGGTCGGCATCGATGCTCTCCTGATGGAGCAGCAGTTTGCGCAGGCCCTTGAGGGTGCTGGCTATGGCAATCATCATGTGGCCGAGGGGTACGCCAATGTTACGCAGCACCGTGGAGTCTGTCAGGTCGCGCTGCAGGCGGCTGATGGGCAACTTGGTGCTGAGGTGTATCAGCACTGCGTTGGCAATGCCCAGATTGCCCTCAGAGTTCTCAAAGTCGATGGGATTGACCTTATGGGGCATGGCGCTGGAGCCCACCTCGCCAGCCTTAATCTTCTGCTTAAAGTAGTTCATTGATATATACTGCCAGAAGTCGCGGTCAAGGTCGGTCATTATGGTGTTGATGCGCTTGAGGGCATCAAAAATCTCGCCCAGTCCGTCGTAGTTGCTTATCTGGGTGGTGTATTGCTCGCGCTCCAGGCCGAGGTGCTTGCTCACAAAGTCATTGGCCACCTGCTGCCAGTCGTAAGCGGGGTAGGCCACATGGTGCGCATTGAGGTTGCCGGTGGCGCCGCCAAACTTGGCGGGGTAGGGCATGGCCTTCAGTCTGCCGAGCTGGCGCTCCAACCTGTAGCTGAACACCCTGACCTCCTTGCCCAGGCGGGTGGGGCTGGCGGGCTGGCCGTGGGTCTTGGCCAGCATGGGTATGTCCTTCCACTCTTCGGCGTAGGCATTGAGCTGGTCAATCAGCTCCTGCATGGCGGGGATATAGACCTCGCTGAGGCAGTCCTTGAGCATCAGGGGGAAGGATGTGTTGTTGATGTCCTGCGAAGTGAGGCCGAAGTGTACAAACTCCTTATAATCATCAAGATTGCCAATTTCGTCAAACTTTTGCTTGATGAAGTATTCCACGGCCTTGACGTCGTGGTTGGTAATCTTTTCAATGTCCTTTACGGCCTGTGCGTCGGCCTCGTCAAGGTTTTGGTATATGGCCCTGAGGCGGGGGAAGAGGTCGTGGTTGAAACCCTTCAGCTGCGGCAAAGGAAGCTCGCAAAGCATGATGAAATACTCTATCTCAACCCTAACCCTGTACTTGATTAAAGCGTATTCTGAGAAATAATCGGAGAGGCCCTCCGTCTTGCCGTGGTAGCGTCCATCGATAGGCGACACTGCCGTCAGTGCATTAAGCGTCATAATATGTCCTTTCTGAATTAATACGATGGCTTCACGCCATTTTGAGGTGCAAAATTACGTTTTTATTTTCATATCTCGGCGTTTATGGCGCAGAGATTTCGGGTCGGCAGTCTTTTATTTGCTGATGGCCTGCTCCAGGGCGGTGGCGAGTTGGTCGGGGCACGAGGTGCGCTTTGTGCCGCAGGGAATCCCCTTGAGCTTGGCGGCCACGTCGGCGGCCTTCATTCCCTCAACCATCTTGGCTATGCCGAAGGTGTTGCCAGGGCATCCGCCAATAAACTGCACGTTGTGAACGCGCTGCTCGTCGTCAATCTCAAACTCTATAGCCTGCGAGCAGGTGCCCTGAGTCTCAAATGTGTGCTGTTTCATGCTATTATTGTCTTGGTGAATCTTCAAAGGTTAAATCTCAAATTTCATATTCTTCTTTTACTCCCACTCAATGGTTGAGGGTGGCTTGGAGGATATGTCGTAGCATACGCGGTTGACGCCCTTTACCTTATTTATAATGTCGCTGCTCACCTGTGCCAGCAGGTCGTAGGGCAGGTGTGCCCAGTCGGCTGTCATGGCATCGGTGGAGGTCACGGCGCGCAAGGCTACGGGGTGTTCATAGGTCCGCTCGTCGCCCATCACACCTACGCTGCGCACGTCGGAGAGCAGGATGGTGCCAGCCTGCCATATCTGGTCGTAGAGCCTGACCTCCTTGCCCAGGATGTTGACCTTGTAGTTGCGCAGGGCGCGGATATAGATGTCGTCGGCGTCCTGCAGTATGCGCACTTTCTCGCGGGTGATATCGCCCAGTATGCGCACTGCCAGTCCGGGGCCGGGGAAGGGGTGACGGGTGATGAGGTGATCGGGCATGCCCAGCTGGCGTCCTACGCGGCGTACCTCGTCCTTAAACAGCCACTTGAGCGGCTCGCACAGTCTGAGG
>OCTW011210414.1_pt1 | contig 10330 bp, 5 predicted proteins | sample 1539671 | NCBI WGS metagenome assembly OCTW01 (sample SAMN02144230, study PRJEB22623) | gut metagenome | biome: sheep rumen | host: Ovis aries | place: New Zealand
CCGAATTCCGAATTCCGAATTCCGAATTAACACAGTGAGCATCGTTAGATGCGAACAAATCCGTTTGTTAAAACATACAAGGCTGGCGGCGGAGTAGTAACTTGCCACCAAAACACCAAAAAATCCAAATTGAAAGTATCTTATTTATGTGGTAAAAATAATAGATTATTTGAGCCGCACAGTTCGATTCTGTGCCTTCTTACCCAAATGATACAACGTGTTCACATTCAAAACAGAGCCAAAATATGCTTAACAGCGTTCATCGCAAAGATAGTTCTATATTATCCATTCGCATTGCAGCCCCCGAAGATGCCGAATTAATCCATCAACTCGCCTGGCAGATATTTCCCGAAACTTACAAAGAAATCCTCACCCCCGATCAGAACGATTATATGATGGAATGGATGTACTCTGTGCCAAATCTGATAAAACAAATGACCGAAGAGAACCATACCTACCTGCTGGGATATAAAGATAATGAATGCATAGGTTATGTCTCGGTTCAGCCTGAAAATGCAGAGATCTATCATTTGCAAAAGATATATGTATTAATAAATAAACAGGGACTCGGGTATGGCAGAATTCTATTTGATGCAGCCATTAAATATATTAAAGAAATAAATCCAAATGCAAAAGCAGTGCACTTAAATGTAAACCGGTACAACAAGGCACTGGGGTTTTATGAACATCTGGGCATGAAAAAAATAGCCGAAGGTGATTTCCCAATTGGGCACGGCTATTATATGAATGATTATATTATGGGACTCGATTTGTAGAGATTTGGATTACTGCCCCAAAACCATTGGGCGGAACTAAATGGTTACAAAAACAGCAGCGTCTCTCTTTTTTATTGTTTATGTGTATCAATTGGTGTATATTAGTTGTTTCATGCCAGAACGGCAGTGACTTTTTCCTTTATCTACAAAGAGGTTCGCGAATGCGATTTCAAATCATAAGCATCTTAGCAGGCATAGTGTTTGTGCTTGCATCCCATCCAGCCTTAGCAAAAGATGAATGCCCGGAAGGGTATGTCAGTTTTGTAAATTCCGAAACTTATCAAAGCGTTTGTCTTCCGGTTGACGTAGAAAAAACTCAGGCACCGGATGCAAATGCCGAAGCGCAGGCAGCAAGTGCCGAAACTCAGGCACCTGAGGCAAGTGCCGAAGAGAATTCCGGACAAACAGAAGCGCCAGCAACTGACAATAAAAATGAAGTACCCACAGTAGCCACACAGGCCGAAGAGACACCGCAGCCTCCTGCAAACATCAATCCGGCTCAACTCAATGTGCGCCCCAATCCCGTCGTGCCCGCCACTGTCCCCGCCTATCAGCCGGCACCCCAAGATTACGCAGCATACCAAACAGCCGACACCAATTCTTATTACGATGAAGTCAGACAAAGTGGCTGGCTCCTGGAACTCGGTTTCGGATACGGCATGATTGGAAATGCCGATTTCAAATTCATGACTGGGTGGCATTTTGGCTCAAATGACAATGTTGCCAGTTTTGGACTTTATCTGGATGCAGATTTGCGCGTTGGCTGGTATCCGCCATTCAGCATGGACTGGACACTCGATCCCACACTCCACGTCACAGTCAATAGCTTTAGGTTCTCAGTCGGCATCGGAATCGGCATTTTCTCAATACTGAAAGAAAAGTATGAAGATTATTTGATATATGACAGCGAAAATTCAACTTCTACCGGCATGAGAACCCTGTTTGAAATCAAACCCACAGTGGCATTCGATTGGTACATGACAGGGAATGTATTCTTTGGTTTCGGGTTTTCTGTCCCACTCATCTTCCTAACCGGGAGTGAGCAATATGATTCTGATATTTTTGTGCAGCCTTGGTTTAATATCGACTGTCATTTTGGATATAAATTTTAATAGGGGGGCAAAAATATGAAAAAGCAATTTGTATTTTTTATGATCATCTTTTTTGCGCTCCTTGGCATTACGACAAATGCGTATGCAGATATAGTGTGCCCTCCCGGATCACAAAAAATTGTCGATGAACAAACCAGAGAAGTTTTCTGCATAGCTGCACCTGGTGCAGCACAAACCAATCAGCAGCCAATCAACACATATCACGCACAGGCCCCCCAGAAAGATTATCGCAATCAATATGACCAGGAACTCGAACTGGACGAAATACACGACAGTATTGCAGATTCCGGTTTTGAACTTCAATTCGGTCTGGGATATGGCGTCATAGCCGCTGTTGGATTGCAAGTTAAACTGGAATATAGTTTTGCACAAATGACAGATGGCATGAGTTTGGGCCTGTTTACAAACGTCGCTTTACTCATGCCAGTTCCAAACACGCTCAACTGGTCGGCCGGACCAATCCTTCATATCAACGGAAATAGATTCCGCGGCGGCTTCGGATTGGGATTCGGGCTTTTTAATATTTGGGATGATAATCTTTTCGGTGAAAGCGATGGTTACTATGATGACTATGGTTATTATCACGATTACGAAAAGAAAAACCACGTCTACTTTTCTTTAATACCTAGAGTTGAATGCGAGTGGTTCGTCTCCAAACATCTGTATCTGGGCTTTGGACTCGACTTCCCTCTCATCTTCTATCATAATGACAATAAAGACAAGGTATCCACAACTGCAGGACTCTGGTTCGATGTGCTTCTCCACGTCGGATACAAATTTTAACGGCACATACAATTTGGGTAATGCATTTCAAATCTATCTGATTTAAATTACGCAGATGTAGGTGGTCGATGCACCTACATCTTTTTTTCGAGAATGCCCTGTCCCAAGATTGTCAATTCCCAAACTGAATGCCACTAATAAAAGCATTCATTCTTAATCGCGTGTGACATGGGCCCCCAAAATGACTGACCATGTCCGAATTTCCACTTATTGCCGATTTAGCACTCATCCTGATTGCCGCTGGCTGTACTTCGATCATCTGCAAGCTGACCAAGCTCCCGGTGATCGTCGGTTATCTGCTCGCCGGTTTGCTCACCGGCCCCTACGTCTCGCTATTGCCCAGTGTCACGGACAAAGCCAGCATCAACACATGGTCCGAAATCGGCGTCATCTTCCTGCTGTTCGCTCTCGGACTTGAGTTTAACTTCAAGAGTCTGCTCAAAGTCGGCAAGACCGGTGCCATTACTGCAGTTGCCATTCTCTTTGGTGTCATGCTGGCATCCTTTATCATTGGTTTTGGCCTCGAATGGAGTACGACCCAATGCATCTTTATGGGCGGCATGCTGGCCATTTCGTCGACAATGGTCGCCGTCAAAGCCTTCGAGGAACTCAAACTCAAAGGCCAGCCATTTACCCATATCGTCTATGGCGTCGAAGTTGTCGAAGATATCGTCGCCATCTTGCTCATGGTCATTTTGCCCATGGTGGCACTCAGCCAGAGTGATACGCTTGCCCGGGAAGTTACAAGCTCGATCATGCGCGTCGTCTTCTTCATGTCGATCTGGTTTTTAGGCGGAATATTTCTCATTCCCACACTACTTCGTAAACTCAAGGATCACCTCACCGACGAACTGCTGCTCGTCATCTCACTCGGCCTTTGTTTTGGCATGGTCATGCTGGCGAGTAAGGCAGGATTGTCCTCGGCTTTAGGAGCATTCGTCATCGGATCGATTCTGGGCACAACGACAGAAGCCCACCGCATCGAAACCCTCATGATGCCGCTCAAAAACCTCTTTGGCGCCATCTTCTTCGTCTCGGTCGGCATGCTCGCCGATCCCCACGTCATTCCTGAACATTGGGGAACCATTCTATTGGCATTGGCCGTCGTCGTCATCGTGCAACCCATTGCGGCCTCGCTCTCCATCTTTGCCACTGGCAAAAACCTCAACGATTCGATCCATGCCGGCCTGAGCTTTGGCAACATCGGTGAGTTCTCGTTCATCATTGCCGCACTCGGCATCGAAAAAGGCGTTCTCGAAGCACACCTCTACCCCGTCGTCATCATGGTCTGCGTCATCACCACGATTTCGATGCCCAAAATGCTCAAACTCGCCAATCCTCTCACCAAAGTCCTCGAGAATAAACTCCCCGAAAAACTCGCCCACCGGGGCGAACCCATGGACGGAATCCCGCTCAAATCCCCGAGCAAACGTACCATTCTACTGCAGCAGTTTGCGTTCGAATCCTTCATCCTTTCGATACTGAATATCGGCATCACCGCATTATTCATGGGGTTTATCGTTCCAAAAGTCGAAGATCTGGCCCATTACTTTGAAATTCAAAATGATTTCGTCGTCGAATGCGTCTGTTTCGGTCTGATGCTCGTCTGCATGATGCCATTTTTAAGTGCACTCATCATCCGACGTTCACACATGCAGCGCTCATTCTTTGTCGTCCTGCTTAAAGGGGATCAACGCAATCTGCTTCGATCCCTCAAAGTTATCCGCGTATTGATTGTCATGGCACTCATTACATTTGCGATTTGGACGACCTCCCCCATTGATGAGCCTGTCATAGAAAATCCGATGTGGATTAATACCCTCATCGGAATTGGCGTTTTCGCCATCGTCGCATTTTTCAAAGGCATTTCATCCAACTACCTGCGCCTCGAGCGCCAGTTCCTCTTTAACTACAACGAAGTAGAACTCGCCGAACAAAAAGACAGCGATCGATCGAGTGACCACCTCGCCTCCCTCAATGACATCCGCGAAGGCGACTGGCTTTCGGAAGATCTTTCGGTCGCACGCCTGCGCATCGACGAAGATTCACCATTTCTCGAAAAAGACCTGCGCGAGCTCAATCTCCGCGCCGAATTTGGCCTCTTCATCATCCGCATCGAACACGGCGATGCTTTTTCGGTCAACATTCCTGCCGGCGATTCTCGTATTGAGCTCGACGACACAATTTTTATTGTCGGAAAAATCGATGCATTCCGCGCACTTTCGCGCGATCCTTATAATATCTCGATGAAAAAGCTCCACATTGAGTCGATGCGTTCATTTACACGTGGACTCTCCGAACGCCGTACCGACGAAGCCAATCTGCGCTGTATCGCCATCCCCATTCATGAAGGTTCGGGACTGGCTCATAAAACACTGCGCGACAGCGGCATCGGAGAACGCACCAAATGTCTGGTTATCGGCATCGAAATCGCCGAACGCATCGAAATGAGCCCCAAAGCCGACACCACTTTCGAACCCGGCAACATTATATGGGTCGTCGGTGAATCGAACAGCCTTTCGAATCTGCTCGCCGAAAATATCGAACAAAATACCGATGCCGAAGCAGAACCTGATCCTGCCTAGTTTTTTGTGGGCATTGCTATGTCCTGTGCGCCGATGGCTGCACAGGACATACGCAAATGCCGCGCTGCCTATGTGCTGCGCACATACGGCTGCGCCTTTATCTGAACACGGCACGCCCAAACGATAACGCTTGCCCCATTTGCGATCGCTGTGCCCATCACACAAAAAAAGCGCCGTATGACGCAGGCATAGGCGCTTTCTAAGTCGGGCGTATTGGCCGACAGGCCAATAGCCGACATCACCACAAATTCACCCCACCCCCTAATTGACAATGACATTCTCCAGTTTTGCTGGAACAATGATCGAGACCTCGCGCGTGTCAAAGACGAGTTTCGTCGTTGGATTGATCACATCGATATAGGCCTTAAAAATCTGAGCCGTATCGGTTTGTTCAACGCAGGTATCATTCTGAGCAATGACCTGGAAGTGAAGCCTGGATCCTTGTTGATCGGTGCTGGAACGCCCCGGTGCGAAGTTTGTAAAGCCGTTATTGTAGCTGGAATCATTGAGTTTGCTGGGAACTGCGACGGGCGTGCACGATTTTTCGGGTTCCTTAGGTGGCGCATCATACGTCGTTGCAATGATCTTTTTGATGAAACATGCGGTGTCAACTTTCGTTTCGTTGGGATCCCCACGTACAACGGTAGAAACATCATAGGTACCGTATGCAATGAGCGCACGGATACCATCAATGAGCGACTCATCGAGCTGGTCATCAGTATTGATGGCGTATGACAACTCACAACTGTCAGGTCTATCCTCGATTTCAGGCGTGTAGCCTATCCAATCCACATTGAACCACTCTTCGACGGTGCTTGCATTGGGTTTATTGTTGGTGCAGCATTTATTTTCACCGCACCGCCACTCAGTTTCGGACTGCCTAAATGCACATGCGGGTACGACGGCATTCGTTTCGATAGACATGTGCCTGAGCTGACGCAGACGGATAGCCGCGCGGTCGAGCGTGATGATTCGCGCCCCCTTGTCTTTATAGGCAGCCAAAACCTGCTGGCTATAATGCGGGTTGTGAACATAATTCGTATCATAGGCAATGTTCGTGTAATTCGTGTAGGAACGGTCATTATCGTGCGAGAGTGTGTCGGTAAAATGAATGACCAGAGGGAGCGTATTTGGGCGAAATCCTGCGCATCCCCACGTGCCCTCGGGGGGCGTACAATGTTCCAGCTTGCCGCTGTTATACACGAGATTGACGGGGGTGTTGCCGCCGGCCGTCCACGAAACCTGTGGCTCATTCTTGTCATCGCCCTTGACTATTTGCCACAGCGCTTCATAGCCAGATTCGGGGGCATCCTCACCATCATGAAGCGAATACCGGTTGATAGCATTGACGACAGTATCGTCATCCGTCGTCACAGACGTGTACAGTTCAAACGGCAAGTCATGACAAGCATGAGGGAACGCCGTAATACTGGCGGTGTTATTTTCCCATGCGGCATATCGGTTCGTCGGAAAATCATCAAACCTGGTCACAGCAAAACCGACGTCATCGACAGCTTTGCGAATCTCCGGAATAATGACATCCCTGACTTTGGATTGCAGACGTGCGATATAACCGCCCATGGTCTGTGTCGTATCCATATTAAAGACGACATCCAGTTTGGAAATGGCAGGGTCGAACCGAAGGTCATCGTCTTTTTCGGGGCCCCCATAGGGAAGTTCAAAGTAGAATTCGAAGACATTCTGAACGTTGTATCCCGGATTGCATACGAGATCCGCAATGTCGGTAATGGTTTCTTCATTAAGAAGTTTTCCGTCTTTGTGATTCATGACATAATCAGCCGCAACGCGCTCGGCAAGGTCTGTATAGCCATCGCCATCGGTATCGGGCGTATTCAGGCCATATTTGCCGTTATCACACAGGATTTCGTCTTTGTCGGGAACACCGTCATAGTCGCAGTCAAGCGATCTAAAGCAGTAGGTCGTGACACCATCGAGTTCAAAGAAATAGGGGCCATCCTCTGAAGTTTCCTTCGCATCGGGAACGGTATCGCCATCCGAATCAAGCGAATATCGGTCGAGCACACCGTCTTCATCGGTATCCGTCGAATCACCTTCAATCTCGTCGGGGATGGTATCGCCATCCGAATCGGCATCATTGTAATCGGGTATGGTATCGCCGTCCGTATCCCATGGATTGTCGGCTGTTCCGGGTTCGCACGGTACGTCGCCGCATTTTTTCCCAATCACCCCATTGGATTCTATGCCTGCAATTTCCAAAGTATCCACCGCATAGTCATTATCGTTGTCGCCATCGGCATAGTCGGGGATGGTGTCGCCGTCCGTATCGACCGGCGATGTGCACATCACAGGTTCGTCCGAACCTGAGCCATCCGGATTCAGACCCGGGCATCCTTCATCTTTATCCAGAATGGTATTGTTGTCCGAATCGGTATCCATAAAATCGTAGAGTCCATCGAAATCGCTGTCGACCGGCTCGGCGTAGATATCCGACTGATTCCCGCCCTCGACCGCGTCGGGAATGGTATCACCGTCCGAATCTTCATCCTGGCAGTCTGGCGTGGTATCATCATCCGTGTCCACATCGCATCTGTCATAAAGATCAGAAATGCCGTCGCCATCGGTGTCCAAATCACCATCCGAAGCTGTACAGACATTCTCAATACATTGGCTGTTGGCGCATATCGTATCGTCGTCACAGGGTTCCCCCACAGCCGCATCTTTTAAGCAGATTTTACCGGACGAACAGACGAGCCCTTCACCGCATACAATATTACCGCTGCACGATTCACCAAAAGACGCAACCTTCGAAACACAACGGCCCGAATTGCAAATCATCTCCCCATCGCAATCACTGTCCTGACTGCATGTATTTTCATCGACCTTGGCTTTTTTACAGCTCCCTTCGTCGCAAACCCTATCGTCACCGCAATCGCTGTCCTGGGTGCATCTGCTTTGAGCATAGGCCTCGGCAGTCGTACAAAAACCGTCGATGCAGAGCAGGCCATCCCCGCAGTCAGCCTCTGTGCCGCAGGCTTCATCCTGGCCTGCGATCGGCCGTACTTCAGGCTCTGAACTGTTGGAAGACTCACCACCGCATCCCGAAAATGCACCGGCAAAAAACGCGGCAAGAACTGCAATATATTGATATTTTCTCATATTTTTATCCTCTATGGCGTTGTTTTCTAAATCATCTTGCAAATGTTTTTTTTGGGGGATGCATTGCTTTCGGCCTGCGGCCGAAAGCAATGCACCGTCGGCTATCCATTCGGCCTATGGCCTCTGGATACGCCGACGGATCCTATTTGCCTTCCCACGGTTCCCAAGCCGCAAGCCCTGGTTTAATATCGAGCGATGGAATGGTAACAGATTTGCTGTCAGGCAGGGTATAGGACGCGTCCTTCCATGAAGTAAGGCCAAGGCTGGCCACAATCGCATTCAATTTATCGATCAGTTTGTCAGAACCGACGACAGCAATGCCCGCATCATTGAAATTGAATGCGGCATGCCCCGTCATCGACGCATCAGGCCCCCAAACGAGCTTATTCGGATTGCCATCGGACCACGTATAGACATTGTTGACAGTCAGATATGCAGTACTGTCTTTGTATCCCGCCACAGCGGATCCCTTGTCAGCAAGTGTAGCAACAGAGTATAAATTGGCGAGAGAGGATTTGCCATCATTGGATGCCAGGTAGGCTGCTTTATAGGGATTGGCCGCATCGATACTATCCGCTTGAAGCACACGCCCAAACAGCGTGCCTGCACGTTCATGCGGCGATGTAATTTTTCCAAGATAATATGCATTGTGAATATTAACTTCGGAGATATTGGTAGCTGTATATTTGGTCGTATTTTCCCTTGTAATAACGCATGTATCAGAGAATACAATCTTCTTATTCTGATATTCCCGGGGAATGGTTTGTGTATCAATATAACCGAAGATACCACCTGTCCATTGACCAGTGCCAGTTTGAGTCACATCACCGGATGCATACATATTCTTAAAATTAAAAGAAGCTGTCGCATTGTGATAGATGAGTTCAAGGTAACGTGTGTAGATATTGCTGTTTTTGGGACAATTCACAGTCGATTGAGTACCGCCATGGCCAGCGACAGCATCATGCGCACTGATTGGATTAAGTATGACATATCCAAACAGACCGCCAATACAATTTCCTGAGCCCGAGACACTTCCTGTAGAATATCCGCCTTCAAATGTATAAGTCATGGTGCGATCTTTTGTAGAGTTGTATCTAAAGCTCTCACCTTCCCAGAAATCCTCGAGATTCGAATTGATATTTCCTACAATTCCCCCCACATGAGCGGCACCTTTAATGTTACCCGTATTATACAAATTTCTAAATATCGTATTTTTATTGTTGGCCCTGATATTGCCGATAATACCACCGACGCGGGAGGCAGAACTGCTTATTGTTCCGCTGTTTACCAACTGATCAAAAGTATATTCAGCCTCTTCATTTTCTATATCAAGATCGCCAATAATACCCCCTGCGCGATCACCCACACTTTGAAGATTTCCTGTATTTTCGACATTTTTCATCTCAAACGGGAAATTTTTATCTGCTGCTTTTCCACGGATGAGCAGACGTCCGATGATGCCGCCGGTAGGATAAGTACCTTTGATCGCGCCTGTATTTTTTGCATTGACCAAAGAAAGCGTATGCGCCCATCCGGCAATACCGCCGGATCGACCAAGACCGGTCATTGAAGTCGTGATATTGCCGGTATTATACACATTCGTGAACTTCGTGCCTTTACCATCCGAAATATATCCGGCGATACCGGCAAAATAACGGTTGGGACAATCATCTGCATTCTGTACGCCGGTCGAACTGTTGACGGACATGCGAGGTGCCCAGTCGGCAGTAATCAGTCCATGATTGGTCAGATAGCTATGAGAAAAACCGCCGATGAGCTGTCCAAATATTCCACCAATGAATGTCCCGCACCCCTGTTGAGCATTCTCCCCCCAAATCGTTCCTTTGTTCAATGCATAATTGACGCTGTCATTTTGATATCCAGAAATACCGCCGATATAGGTACTGCCCGAAATGCTTCCATCATTGATAAC
>OCTW011515889.1_pt1 | contig 10328 bp, 8 predicted proteins | sample 1539671 | NCBI WGS metagenome assembly OCTW01 (sample SAMN02144230, study PRJEB22623) | gut metagenome | biome: sheep rumen | host: Ovis aries | place: New Zealand
AAGACGCGATTGCGATCATCGACATCGCAGGCACTATCCAGTACGACGGCAGCGCTTGCAGCCCCGAAGGGCTCAAGGAGCTGCTCGACGAGGCGGAAGAGGACGATTACGTGAAAGGCGTCGTCCTCCGCGTCGACTCCGGCGGCGGTACCGCGACCGCAGGCGAGGAGATGGCGGCGTACGTGCGCGACTTCTCCAAACCGATTGTCGTGTCGAGCGCTTCGATCAACGCGAGTGCGGCCTACGAGATATCCTCGCAAGCCGATTACATATTCGTCGCGAAATCGACGGAGATAGGCGCCATCGGCACGGCCATGCAGCTGACCGACCTCTCGGGCTTGCTCGAGAAAATCGGCGTCAACATGGAGACGATCGTGTCTGCCGACGAAAAGGACTCGTCGTACGGCTATCGTCCCCTGACGGACGAAGAGCGCGCCTACTACCAGGGGATGATCGACCAGATCAACCAGGTGTTTCTCGAGAACGTCGCCGAAGGGCGCTCCATGACCCTCGATCAGGTCAAAGAGCTGGCAACCGGCATGCCTTTCACGGGCATCACCGCCGTCGAGAACGGTCTGGCGGACGAGATCGGCACGCGTGAGGACGCCGTTGAGAAGGCGGCCGAGCTTGCGGGCGTGAGCGATTACACGACAACCGACCTGTACTTCTCCTCCTACGATATTTCCGATCTCGCCTACCTGTTCAGCGAGGACCAGTCGAAGTACGAGACCCTTCTGGGTCTTCTGAGCGAGAACCAAGGACCGCGCTTCAAGTAGGGTGGGGTACGAACCACATTCATTGAGAACCGAGGAACGACCAATGTCCAACAACGAAACGTTCGAGCGCCAGAGCTGGCCTGCCCGCGCGGTGGTGACCGCCGGCATGCCCTATGGCAACAAGCCGCTGCATTTCGGCCATATCGCAGGCGTGTTCGTGCCTGCCGATTGCTATGCGCGATTCCTGCGCGATCGAATCGGCGCCGAGAACGTCAGGTTCATCAGCGGCACGGATTGCTTTGGTTCGCCGATTGACGAGGGGTACCGCAAGCTCGTCGAGGCGGGCGAGTTCGATGGCACGATCGCAGAATACGTGCAACGCAACCACGACGCGCAGAAGGCGACTCTCGACGCGTACGATATCTCGCTTTCGATATACGAAGGGTCCGGGATCGGCCATGCGGGCGAATGCCAGCAGAACCTGTCGGAGAACATCATCCGCCGCCTCCACGAGAACGGCTTCCTTCACAAACGCTCGACCATGCAGTTCTACGACGCCGAGGCGGGCATATACCTGAACGGGCGGCAGGTGCAGGGGCGCTGCCCCGTGCAAGGGTGCAAGTCCGAGCATGGGTATGCCGACGAATGCGACCTCGGCCATAGCTACGCCCCCGAGGAGCTCATAGCGCCGAAATCGTCGGTCACGGGCACGGTGCCCGAGATGCGCCCGGTCGAGAACTGGTATTTCGACCTCCCCGCGTTCAGGGATTTCCTGCGCGGGCACGTCAAGGGGCTCGAGGAAGACCCCGACATCCGCGCCATCGTTCCGCAGACATGCGCCGAGTTCCTCGGCGCTCCGATCATATACGTGAAGAACGACGAGCGCGAGATGCTCGAGGCGGTTGCCGAGAAGCTGCCTTCGCATGTCGTTCGCGACCCCGAGAAGGGAAAGGCGTCGTTCGAGGTGGAATTCGAGACCATCGAAGACCGCGATACCGCCCGGGACGTGCTCCGCACGGCGGGCTTGCGCTTCCGCACGGGCAAGGCGCTCGTGCCGTTCCGCATCACGGGGAACATCGAGTGGGGCGTCAAGGCCCCCGTAATCGACGGGGTCGAGGGCTTGACGGTCTGGTGCTGGCCCGAGAGCCTGTGGGCGCCCATCTCGTTCACCATCGCGGCCAATGACGCTTTGGGTTTGCCCGAAGGCTCCTGGCGCGATTTCTGGTGCAGCGAGGATGCGGAAGTCTACCAGTTCATCGGGCAGGACAACCTGTATTTCTACGGCGTGGTGCAGCCGGCGCTCTGGGAAGCGCTGCGTCCAGGCGACGTGTTCTTCCACGAGGCGACCGACCGTCCGCTCAAGCAGACGAGGCTCATCGCGAACTACCACGTGCTGCTGGGCAACAAGAAGGCGTCGTCGTCCGGTTCTGTGAAACCGCCTACGGCAGACGAGCTTCTCGAGCACTATACCCAGGCGCAGCTGCGGGCGCACTTCCTCGCGCTCGGGCTCGGCCAGAAGTCGGTGGGCTTCAAGCCGAAGGCGTTCGATCCCGACGAGAAGGTGCGTAACGACACGCGAGTCGCGGACCCGGCGCTCAAGGAGTCGAAGCTGCTGTCGAACGTGTTCAACCGCTTGGCGCGAAGCGTCCTCTACGAGGCGAAGCGCAATTTCGACGGGGCCGTTCCTCTCGATGCGCCCACGCCGGCCGTTGCCGAGCGCGCCCATAAGGCGCTTGCGGATTACGATCGCACGATGAAGCGCGCCGAGTTGCACACGATCATGTCGATCATGGACGAGTTCATCCGCTATGCGAACAAGACGTGGGCAGATGGGATTTCAGCTGCCGAGGCCCTGGAAGTCGCCGGCGACGACGAGGCGACTGCGGCAAGGCGCCAGGAAGCGCGCCGCCAGGTGCTCGCCGACGCGTCGTATCTGCTTTGGATCTGCACGCTTCTCATGCATCCGGTCGTTCCGGCGGGATGCGAGGACATCTGCGAGAAACTCCAGTTCGACCGCGATGCGTTCTTCAGTTGGGACCATGCGTTCGAAACGCTCGCCGAGCTCGATTCGCAAGGCGAGGAGCATGCCGTCGCGGAGTTGCCGCCCCGCTACGACTTCTTCTAGGGTTGTCGGGCGTCTACGTGCAGATGTGGCCGAAGTTCCATGAAAACTGTCCAGTCTTCATAATTCGAGGTAAAAGCGGTAAAGTGGCTGTCGGCTCTTCCGAACGTAATCGGAATGTCGCGTCATCTTCACAATTCAGTGGTACGCTTTATTCGCGAAAACCGGAAACGGAGGACGTGTTTATGATTCGAATCGCTCAGTTTGCAGGCGCAAAGATCGGCGCCGTCGCAGGGGCAGCCGCCTTGTCGGCTGCGCTTGCCTGTTCCATCGCGCTTCCCGCAGAGCCAGCGCTCGCCGTCACGGCCGCAGAGAAAGAGGCCGAGGCGCAAAGCGCGTTGGTGCAGCTCAACGCAATGCAAGAGACCCTGAACCAGGCTTCTGCCAACTATTACCAGTGCTTGTTCGACTATCAGACCGCCGTCACGGCCCGCGATGCCGCCGAGAAGCGCGTCAACGAGCTGACGGCAGAGATTTCGGAAATCCAAGGGCGTCTCGGGAACCGCGCACGCGACATGTACCGCGAGGGCTCCGCCTCGGTGGTCGACGTGCTGCTCGGCTCCGCCTCGTTCAAGGAGTTCACGAACAACTGGGATTTGCTGAACCGCATGAACCAGGACGATGCCGAGATGTCGAGGCAGGTCAAGGAGCTGCGTGCCGAGGCAGAGGACCAGAAGGCCGAATACACCGAGCAGGCGCAGATCGCCGAGCAGAAATCCGAGGAGGCGGGTGCCGCCTACCAGGAAGCCGAAGCCCTCGTTTACCAGATGCAGGAAACGTACCAGAGCCTGAGCGAGGAAGCCCGCGCCCTGTACGCGCAGGAGCAGGCTGCCGCCCAAGCTGCAGCGGCTGCTGCAGCCCAGGCGCAAGCCCAGAATGGCGGTGGAGCCGTCGCGAGTTCTGACGGCGATTCCGGCGAGATTCAATACGAGTACGATTACGTGCCCGCTGACGAGAACGTCGTCGTGAACGACGACGGTTCCGTGACCGACACCTCGACCGGAGCCACGTACTCCGATGCCGTTGCGTACAACGCCGAGACGGGCGCCGCGATCGTCGAGCGTGCCCGCGCCATGATCGGTTCCGAGTACGTCGTCGGCGGCGTGGGCGGTGCCGATGGCGGTTTCGACTGCTCCGGTCTCGTCAGCTACGCGATTACCGGCGAGAACGAGCGCATCGGGTGGACTGGAACGATGATCAACTGGAATCAAGTCAGCGATCCCCAGCCTGGTGATATCGTCGTCATCCACGAGGAAGACGGCCTCCAGCATACGGGCGTCTACGCCGGGGACGGCATGATGATCCACGCAGTCGTTCCTGGCGTCGGCGTCGTCGAGGAACCCGTATACGACGGCATGATCTACGTGCGCCAGTACTAGCGGGACCAGACGGCTCGTTTTAACCTGCGATTCGGTTCAACAGGCACTTCGCTCATGAGAGTCGAGATTTATTCAGACGGATCCTCCCGGGGCAATCCTGGCCCGGGAGGATTCGGCACGTTGCTGCGGTATTCGGCGCCTTCCGGTTCGGTTCATGAGCGCGAGATTTCACAAGGCTACCGCCTCACGACGAACAACCGCATGGAGCTGATGGGGGCCATAGCCGGTTTCGAGGCGCTCAACCGTCCGTGCGAGGTCGATTTCTATTCCGATTCGCAGTACGTGATCAAGGCGTTTACCGACAACTGGATTGCGGGCTGGTTGCGCAGGGGCTGGAAAAACTCCCAGAAGCAACCTGTGAAGAACGTCGACCTCTGGAAACGGCTCATCGCCGCCGCGGAGCCACACGACGTCACGTTCCATTGGGTCAAGGGCCATGCGGGCCATGCGGAAAACGAGCGCTGCGACGAGCTGGCGACGACTGCGGCCGATGGCGATGGCCTGCTGGTCGATTATGGATTCAACCCCGACGAGGCGTGAGCCCTAGAAACGCTCGACGTATGCGGCGATGGTCTTGCGCAGCTCGTCCATCCCGTCGTTTTTCAGGGAAGACGTGATTATCATGGGCACGTCTTCCGAGAGCGCGAGTTGCCGCTTGATGGCCGTACGTTGCTGGTGGCATTTCGACTTGGAGAGCTTGTCGCCTTTCGTGAGCGCGATAAGGAAGGGAAGCTCCGCTTCCTGGAGGAACGAGACCATGTTCTCGTCGAGCTCGCTTGCCGGATGGCGGACGTCGATGAGGGAGCAGACGAGCGCGAAGTTGCGGTCCTGGTTGAAATACCCTTCTATGAGCTCCGCCCAACGATCGCGTTCCGAGTGCGAAACCTGCGCATAGCCGTATCCCGGAAGGTCGACGAGGTAGGCGTCTCCGGTGGTGAAGAAGTTGATCGTCGCGGTCTTGCCCGGTTTCTGCGAAACGCGGGCGAGGTTCTTCTGACCGACCAATTTGTTCAGGAGCGAGGATTTCCCGACGTTCGACCGCCCGGCGAAAGCGACTTCAGGCAATGTCGATGCGGGTAGCTGTGCGGATGTTCCGAAAGAGCGATCGTATGTCACGTTGCGAAAGTTCACTGTTCCTCCGTTTGGCTGGAATTGCGCGGCAACGCGATAATCGCAGCCGCGGGCGGCCTACTTGTGCTTGAAGACAGTTTACAGGGTCATGATCGTGCAGAACGTCGCGGCGATTGCCCGGGATTCATGTCGTTTCGTAGCCGGTCTTCCTCCCTGCGGCTGATTGCGGTCACAGCGTATTCATGACTGTAACAAGACAACGACCGTTATGTAAATATGTGTAGTGAACAGCGTAAATAAAAAGACAATATCATGATTTTTTCTCACGCGCGCGCAATCGTTCTCCTATGTCGGCTTGCTTTCGGCAAGGTGGTAATGCCGGCCGTTCGAAGCTGCCCGATAAGAGAAATCGCACGAAAGCTTCAAAAGCGCCGGGTTTTCGGATGGAAGGAACGATTATGGAGCGCGCGGCCACGATTGCGCTCGGCTTTGATGCAGCTAGGCCATATAAGTTTTAACTCCGTGGATTTCCTGCGCAGTTTCAAGAGAAGTGGTACTATACCAGAGTTTCTAATCACACATGCTTGCGTGACTCGAACCGCTAGTGGCCACCGGAAAAGGCTGCGGATTCGGGGATGACCGCAGGCAGAGGACTAACGAATGGAGAAGGATATGGCGAAAGTCAATATTCAGACGCTGCTTGACGCAGGCGCACACTTCGGTCATCAGACCCGTCGCTGGAACCCCAAGATGAAGCCGTACATTTTCGGCAACCGTGGCGACATCTACATCCTCGACCTCAAGAAGACGCTCATCGGTATGGACGACGCCTACACGTTCGTGTCCAACCTCGCGAAGAACGGCGGCACGATCCTGTTCGTCGGCACGAAGAAGCAGGCGCAGGAGCCCATCGCCGACGCTGCCAACAAGTGCGGCATGCCGTACGTCAACGCTCGTTGGCTTGGCGGCATGATGACGAACTTCGTCACGATCCGCACGCGCGTCAATCGCATGGAAGAGCTCGAGGCCATGGAGGCCGACGGCCGCATGGAGCTGCTGCCCAAGAAGGAGCAGATCCTGCTTCGCAAAGAGCTCTCCAAGCTCCAGACGAACCTCAACGGCATCCGCAACATGCGTCGCACGCCCGATGCGATCTTCGTCATCGACACGAACCGCGAGGAGATTGCCATCAAGGAGGCCAAGCGCCTCGGAATCCCCGTCGTGGGCACGCTCGACACGAACTGCGACCCCGATGACGTCGATTACGGCATCCCCGCGAACGACGATGCGATTCGTTCGGTCCGCCTCCTGTGCGACTTCATCGCCGACGCTGCCGTTGCCGGCATCGGCGTCCCGGTGACTGCCGACGAGATGGCCGGCGAGGCCGAGGCTGCTGCAGAAGCGGCTCCCGTGGCTGAAGAGGCTGCACCTGAAGCAGCTGCCGAATAGTCAAGTACGATTCTTAACCAATTGACTCGATAGAGAGGAACCAACATGGCTATTACTGCAAGCATGGTCAAAGAACTTCGCGAGATGACCGGCGCGGGCATGATGGAGTGCAAGAAGGCTCTGACGGAGGCCGACGCCGACATGGACAAGGCCGTCGACCTGCTGCGCGAGTGGGGCGTTGCCAAGGTCGCCAAGAAGGCCGGCCGCGCCACGAACGAGGGCACGATCATGGCCGTCGTCGCCGATGACGCGAAGTCCGCTGCCGTCATCGAGCTCAACTGCGAGACCGACTTCGTCGGCATGAACGAGAAGTTCAAGGATTACGCCGAGAAGATCGCGAAGATCGAGCTCGACAAGAAGTACGCCGACGCCGAGGCCCTCAAGGCCGACGCCGAGGTCGCCGAGCTCATCACCGACTGCGTGCATGTCATGGGCGAGAACACCCAGCTTTCCCGCGCGGTTGCCGTCGAGGGCGACGCCGTGTGCGCCTACATCCACATGGGCGGCAAGATCGGCGTCGTCGTGAAGTTCGACGCCGAGGGCATCGACCCGACGTCCGACGCGTTCGTGACGTACGGCCGCGACGTCGCGATGCAGGTTGCCGCCATGTCACCGGTTGCCGCCAACCGCGACTGCGTGCCGGCCGATGTCGTTGCCAAGGAGATGGAGATCTACAAGGCTCAGGCCGCTGCTTCCGGCAAGCCCGAGAACATCCAGGAGAAGATCGCCACCGGCCGCCTCGAGAAGTTCTACGCCGAGAACTGCCTCACGGAGCAGGCGTTCGTCAAGGACGGCGATCTGACCATCCAGACGTACACCGACAAGGTTGCCAAGGAGCTCGGCGGTTCCATCAAGGTCGTCGACTTCGTGCGCTACGCGCTGGGCGAGTAATCGAGCATCACGGCATCATGAAAAGGCGGCTCCTTCGGGAGCCGCCTTTCTGTTGTCAGCGGGTTGATGTTGTCGGGTGCGCGCCGTTAGAACAGCATGAATACCTTGGCAAGCGCGAAGCCGATGAGACCGCAGCAGGGGAACGTGAGAACCCAGGCCACAACCATGTTCTTTGCGATGCTCCAGTTGACCTTGCGGATGTTCTTCGACGCGCCGACGCCCATGATGGCCGAAGTCGAGCAATGCGAGGTCGAAACGGGCATGCCGGTTATCGACGAAACGAACAGCGTAATGACCGTGCTGATGGAGGCCGCAACGCCTTGGTGCTTCTCGAGTTTCACCATGTCCATGGCGACCGACTTGATAATGCGCTTGCCGCCGAGGAAGGTGCCGAGCGAAATCGCAAGGGAGCAGGTGATCATGAGCCAAAGCGGGAATCCCGCCTGGTCGGCGGATTCCATGCCAAACGAGAGCGCGATGCCCAAGATGGCGATCGACATGAACTTCTGACCGTCCTGTGCGCCGTGCAGGAACGACAGGAGCATCGCGCAGATATCCTGTGTTGCCACGAACAGCGTGCCCGAGCTGCGCCGGTTGATGTTGATGAACACGCGTTCGATGACCCGAACCGCAATCCAGCCGAGCACGAAACCGGCGAACAGGGAAAACGCCATGCCGTAGATAACTTTCATCCACTCGCCGATGATGACGCCGCCGAAGCCGTTCATGGCGATGGCGCCGCCGGTGATCCCGGCGATCAACGAGTGTGATTTAGAGGCGGGGATGCCACGCCACCAGCAGAAGATGCCCCAGATTATCGCGCCTATCATCGCTGCCATCAGCGCCATGAGAGCTTGGTGGGTGTCGCCTGAGAAGTCGACCATGTTGAACATCGTGTGGGCGACCGCCGTCGAGATGTAGGTCATGCCGACCAATCCGACGAAATTGAACACGGCTGCTAGCCAGAGCGCTTGGGTTGGCGTGAGGCATCTCGTCGACACGGCCGTCGCGATTGCGTTCGGGGCATCGGTTGCTCCCGAGATTACGGTTACCGCAATGACGAGGACGATAATGACCGCGAGGGAAGGATACGTGGCAACCTGCGCGAGGATGCCCATGAGCGTAAGATCCATAGTCTTCCTAACCAAGTATGCAGTTCATCAAAACAGCATGATTCATTCTATCGTAATTGGCTGATTCTGTGGGCTGATATCGGCGTTTGATTTGGGGTGCTATAGTGGGCCTGCATGCAATTAGACTAGGAGGTTCAAATGACCAGGGTTTACAACTTTTCCGCAGGTCCCGCAGTTTTGCCTGTGCCGGTGCTCGAGCAGGCCGCGGCAGAGATGCTCGACTACCAGGGGACGGGCATGTCCGTCATGGAGATGAGCCATCGTTCCAAGACTTTCCAGAACATCATCGACACTGCCGAGGCTGACCTGCGCGACCTCATGGGCATTCCCGAGAACTACAAGGTGCTCTTCGTGCAGGGCGGAGCGACGACCCAGTTCGCTGCCATCCCGATGAACCTCATGAAGAACGGCGTCGCCGACTATATCGTTTCCGGTAGCTGGTCGAAGAAGGCCTTCAAGGAAGCCAAGATGTACGGCACCGCGAATTGCCTGGCCTCGAGCGAGGACGAGACGTTCAGCTACGTTCCCGACGTGGACGCGATCAAGGTTTCCGAGGACGCCGACTACCTCTACATCTGCCAGAACGAGACCATTTACGGCACTGTGTACCACAAGCTTCCCGAGACGGGCGACGTGCCGCTGGTGGCTGACGTATCGTCGTGCTTCCTGTCCGAGCCGATCGACGTCTCGAAATACGGCGTCATCTACGGCGGCGTTCAGAAGAACGTCGGTCCCGCCGGGCTCGCCATCGTCATCGCGCGCGAGGACCTCATCCGCGAAGACGTGCTCGAGTACACCCCGACGCTGCTTCGCTGGAAGACCATGGCGGATGCCGGCAGCATGTACAACACGCCGGCTTGCTACACGATCTACATCTGCGGCCTCGTTTTCAAGTGGCTCAAGGAGCAGGGCGGCCTCGAGGGCATCGGCAAGCGCAACCGCGAGAAGGCGGCGCTGCTCTACGACTTCCTCGACCAGTCGAAGCTGTTCAGCGGCACTGCTCGCAAGGAGGACCGTTCGATCATGAACGTTCCGTTCGTCACGGGCGATGCCGACCTCGACGCGAAGTTCATCGCGGAAGCCGCCGAGCACAACATCGCCAACATCAAGGGTCATCGCTCCGTTGGCGGCATGCGCGCCTCCATCTACAACGCCATGCCCCGCGAGGGCGTCGAGGCGCTCGTCGCCTTCATGGAGCAGTTCGAGAAGGAGAATGCGTAGCACATGCCGATCGATATCGCATCTCTGAACGATCAGCAGCGGGAGGCGGTCCTTTGCACGGAAGGGCCGCTTCTCGTACTTGCAGGCGCGGGCTCGGGAAAGACCCGCGTGCTGACGTACCGAATCGCCCATATTCTCGAATCGACCGATGCCGCGCCCTGGGAGATTCTGGCAATCACGTTCACGAACAAAGCCGCTGCCGAAATGAGGGAGCGACTCGGGGCGCTCGTGGGGCCGCGTGCGCGGGGCATGTGGGTCTCGACGTTCCATAGCATGTGCGTGAGGATGCTTCGCTCCGACGCCGAGACGCTCGGGTTCACGCGGAATTTCACGATATACGACGATG
>OCTW011518880.1_pt1 | contig 10328 bp, 15 predicted proteins | sample 1539671 | NCBI WGS metagenome assembly OCTW01 (sample SAMN02144230, study PRJEB22623) | gut metagenome | biome: sheep rumen | host: Ovis aries | place: New Zealand
CAAGATTACAAAGTGAATGAACTCCTGCATCTGTCCGGCTCGCACCACTGACCTGTATATCTTCTCCTGTCATTTCTGACAGCACACGATTCAATTCTCTCTCTATTGTGGGCTGTTCTCCCTGAAGCTGCCATCCATGATATGGAGTTCCATCATATGCTACAGTTAAAAGTATTCTTTTCATACAGGGCTAAACCTTCCTGCGACGATCACTAAAACAAAATATGCAATTAATACTACATATGAAACCTTATCACGGACCTCATATTTCAGCGGTTTCATCTTTGTTCTTCCGTCACCGCCTCTGTAGCAGCGTGCCTCCATCGCCATAGCCAGGTCATTCGCTCTTCTGAATGCGGATACAAAAAGCGGTACAAGTATTGGAACCAGGCTTTTTGCTCGTTTTATAATACTGCCATGTTCAAAATCCGCACCTCTGGCCGCCTGCGCCTTCATTATCTTATCTGTTTCTTCCAACAGGATCGGTATGAAACGAAGAGCGATCGACATCATCATCGCAACTTCATGAACCGGCACCTTGAAAACTTTCAGCGGCCCCATTAATGATTCCATTCCATCCGTCAAATGATTTGGCGTTGTTGTTAGAGTCATTATAGACGCTCCGATTATAAGATAGACAAGTCGAATTGCAGTAAATACGGCTATCCTTAAGCCTTCCTCGGAAATTGTTATCTTCCAAAATGTTACTAATGGTATTCCAGGTGTTAAAAACAAATTAAATACCACAGTTAACATCAACAGCATAAAAATGCTTTTCATTCCTCGCATCATATACTTAAACGGAACTTTAGACATTTTTATAACTGCAAATAAAAATACTGTTGCTATTAGAAATGCCCCTGCATTTCTAAAAATGAATAATGAAACAATATATATCAGTGTTCCAACTAATTTTGTTCTCGGATCCATACGATGAAGTACGGAGTCTGTCTGATAATATTGTCCAAGTGTGATATCTCTAAGCATTAGTTTTTCCGTCCCTCAGCGATCAAAATCTCCTGTGCCGCTTCATCAACTGTAGTTACACCAGAATCAACATCATATCCCGCATTCTTAAGCTCACGCATTATATATGTGACTTCCGGCGCTCTAAGACCAATTCTCTCCAGTTCATCGACATTTTTGAATACTTCCTTAGGAGAACCGTCCATAAGTATAGAACCATGCTCCAGAACAAGTATCCTGTCCACATAATTTGCCACATCTTCCATACTGTGTGAAACAAGAATGACAGTTATATTCTGCTCTTCTCTAAGGCGCTTTACCAAATCCAGTATTTCATCTCGTCCCTGCGGATCAAGTCCTGCTGTAGGCTCATCCAGGATCAGGATATCCGGTTTCATTGCTAATACACCTGCTATCGCAACTCTTCTTTTCTGTCCTCCTGAAAGTTCAAAAGGAGAGACATAGAAATACTCATCCGGCAGATTAACTGCCTTAAGTGCCTCAAATGCTCTAAGTGCTACCTCTTTATCTGTAAGTCCAAGATTCTTTGGTCCGAAACATACATCTTTAAACACAGTCTCTTCAAACAACTGGTGTTCCGGGTATTGGAATACAAGTCCCACATGTGAACGAAGCTCTTTCAAATTGTATGACTTATCATATATATCCTGACCTCTGTAATAAACATGACCGGATGTGGCTTTGATTATACCGTTCAAGTGCTGCACAAATGTTGATTTTCCTGATCCTGTATGCCCAATAAGTCCTATAAACTCGCCCTTATTTATCGTAAGTGAAACATCCGTTAATGCATGGATTTCCTCTGATGTCCCAGTACTATAGACATAATTCACATGGTCAAGGATCAATGCTTCCTGAAGATCAGTATTTTTCTTTTCACGATTTATTTTATTTTTTTCTATGCGTGAATTTTTTTTGATCTTATTATCTGCGTCAGTCATAACTGACTTAAGCGATCCTATCAACTCTTTTCTATCAAGAATCCCCTTAGGAAGATCCATTCCATTTTTCTGGAGTTCATGTGCGAGTAGTGTCGGCTGTGGTACATCTAATCGAAGTTTCTTTAGCTCATCTACTTTTGAAAAGATTTCTCTGGGCGTACCACGCATAGCTACATGGCCATGATCCATTACATAAACCTGGTCTGCGAATACAACCTCATTCATATAATGTGTTATAAGAATGATCGTAACATTTTCGACCTGATTAAGTGCTCTTGCAGCTCGAATAACCTCGTATCGTCCCTCCGGATCAAGCATGGCTGTAGGTTCATCCATTATGATGCACTTAGGATGCATAGCAAGAACTCCTGCAATTGCTACTCTCTGCTTTTGACCACCTGAAAGCCTGTTTGGAGAATGCTTACGATATGCCTTCATACCGACCGCATTTAATGCTTCTTCAACCCGTTCCCAGATTTCATTAGTCGGAACCCCCATGTTTTCAGGTCCAAATCCGACATCTTCTTCAACTACATTAGCTATGATCTGATTATCAGGATTTTGAAATACCATTCCGGCTTCCTGACGAACATCCCAAAGATTTTCCGGGGCTGAAGTATCTTTTCCATTTACATAAACTGCGCCCTCTGTTGGATACAATATGGCATTAATATGCTTCGCCAAAGTGGATTTACCTGAACCATTTCCACCTAATATGGCTATAAACTGACCTTTTTTTATATCCAATGTAACACCGTCGATTGCTCTGGTAACACCTTCAGCATTTCCATCTTCATCACGTCTGATATATTCAAATACAAGATTTCTTGTTTCTACAATTCCCATCAAGAATGCTCCTCTGCTCTCTGAGCTCTCATAATCCTATCATACTATATCACACCGCGTAATTATTCTCACGTCTAAAGTAAATTCAGGATTGAATCACCAGATAAATAGAAAAAAGGAGAGGCATAAAGCCTCTCCTCAATAATTAAATGGAATCGAAATAGATTAAACGAGCTCCAGGAAAACTTCCATAGCTGCATCACCCTTACGAAGACCGATCTTAACGATTCTTGTATAACCACCCTTACGGTCAGCATACTTCGGTGCGATCTCCTCGAAGAGCTTCTTGCAGAGGTCAACCTTCTTTGTATCAGCCTTGCGGTGAGCCTGAGAAGCACCGTGCTCAGTTACAGGGTAAAGAACCTTGAGCATTTCTCTTCTAGCATGAAGTCTGGACGGCTGATCCTTCTTGATCTCCTTCTCAACTTCATCGAAAACTGTAACGGTAACACCGTTCTCAATTCTCTTAATCTTTCCGTTCTCGTCTCTGTGAGACTCAGAAAGAACCTTGCTGTGATCGTTCTTATCAACGATCTGCTTTACTCTGTGACCATCCTTATCTTTTCTTGCAACCTTTGTTGTAACAGTAACTGTATCAAAGTTATCCTTCTCACGGATTGCAAGTGTGATAAGGTGCTCAGCGATCTTCTGAACTTCCTCAGCCTTTGCAGCTGTTGTACGGATCTTTCCGTTAAGGATCAGGGCTGTAACCTGTCCACGAAGAAGAGCCTTTCTCTGAGATGCTGTACGTCCAAGCTTCTTATACTTTGCCATTTTTAATTCCTCATCTTTCTCATTTTTAGTTGCAAATAAATTTCATGCGACTACAAAGCCTCGCTCATCGGTCTTACAGACTTTGCGTGAGTGGTGTTGACGTACTCTTTGGATTTACCGTCAAAACCATAATATATTTCAAACTGGTTCAGGCTTCACCTTCACCTGTTCTTAATGCAAGTCCAAGCTCATCAAGCTTAGCAAGTACTTCCTCGAGGGACTTACGACCAAGGTTACGAACCTTCATCATATCCTCAGGAGTCTTATTTATCAGCTCTGCTACTGTATTGATTCCTGCACGCTTAAGGCAGTTGTAGGAACGAACAGAAAGCTCAAGCTCATCGATGTTCATCTCAAGAACCTTTTCTGTCTCATCACTCGGCTTTTCGATCATAACCGGAGTCTTTGTTGCAGCCTCAGAAAGGTTGATGAAAAGACTAAGATGCTCAGAAAGAACCTTTGCCGCAAGGCTTACTGCCTCCTGCGGTGTAAGTGTTCCATTTGTGTAAACATCAAGTGTGAGCTTATCAAAATCAGTCTGCTGACCAACACGAGTATTCTCAACACTAAGATTTACTCTCTCTACCGGAGTAAAGATAGAATCAACTGCAATCACACCAATCGGAAGATCATCGGACTTATTCTTATCAGAACCTACATAGCCTCTTCCCTTTGTGATGGTGAGCTCAATGTAAAGTCTGCAGTCCTTGCCACCGTTAAGGGTAGCAATGTGCTGATCTTTATTGATGATCTCGATATCCTGATCGACCTGGATATCTGCTGCTGTAACTTCACCCTCGCCCTCGAACTCGATATATGCAGTCTTAGGCTCATCAGATGCGCTGTTGTTCTTGATCGCAAGATTCTTGATGTTAAGGATGATCTCTGTTACATCCTCTTTAACGCCCGGAATCGAAGTAAACTCATGAAGAACACCCTCGATCTTTACCTGACTTACCGCTGCTCCGGGAAGTGATGAGAGCATGATCCGTCTTAAGGAGTTTCCAAGCGTAATGCCATATCCACGCTCAAGAGGTTCTACTACAAATCTTCCATATTTGTTGTCATCGGATAAATCTGTAATTTCGATCTTCGGTTTCTCAAATTCTAACAATCAGGTACCTCCTTTAGGATTCCATTTAAAACGCACAAAACGCGATACCGTAGACAGACGCCACAGCGGCGTCCTGTCCCGGTGTCGCGGTATACGCCAGCCGAAACACGGTATCCGTGATACAACTGTTTTCAGCTGACTTACTGCGGCGCGAACTTACTTGGAATACAGCTCGACGATTGCCAGCTCATCTACAGGAACATCGATCTGGTCCCTGGAAGGAAGCTCATTAACAGTACCCTTGAAGTTCTCTGTATCAACAGTGAGCCAAGCCGGTACTGCTCTGTCAGCAGTTGTCTCAAATACATCTTTGATGTGCTGAGAAGATCTAGCCTTTTCCTTGATTTCGATAACATCACCAGCCTTGATTGAATAAGAAGGGATGTTGATGCACTTTCCATTTACAAGGAATGTCTTATGGTCAACCATCTGACGTGCTTCTCTTCTTGTTCTAGCAAAACCAAGACGGAATACTACGTTATCAAGTCTACGCTCAAGAAGGATCATAAGGTTCTCACCTGTCATACCCTTCTGCTTATCAGCCTTTGTGTAATAATTACGGAAAGGCTTCTCCAGAACGCCATAGATAAACTTAGCCTTCTGCTTTTCACGGAGCTGAAGTCCGTACTCACTTACCTTTCTTCTGGAATTGGTAAGCTGTCTGTTTGATTTCTTACTGTAGCCGAGATAGGACGGCTCCAGTCCAAGGGATCTGCATCTCTTAAGAACAGGTACTCTATTAACTGCCATATGCTTACACTCTCCTTCTCTTCGGCGGACGGCAACCATTGTGCGGTACCGGAGTTACATCTTTAATACTGGTAATCTGAAGACCTGCTGCGGATAAAGCACGAATTGCTGCTTCTCTTCCGGAGCCCGGTCCCTTGACCATAACGTCAACAGATTTCAGACCGTGAACGAGAGCTGCCTTAGTAGCTGTTTCTGCTGCTACCTGTGCTGCATAGGGAGTAGATTTCCTTGAACCTCTGAAGCCAAGACCACCGGCACTTGCCCAGGAAAGAGCGTTACCTTCAGCATCTGTCAGAGTAACAATAGTGTTGTTGAAAGATGACTGAATGTGTGCCTGTCCGTGTTCAACGTTTTTCTTAACGCGCTTTTTTGTTACTTTCTTCGCGCTAGCCTGCTGTTTAGCCATTTAAAACTAACCTACTTTCTCTAATCAATTGTTAATGGGAATACGCGCAAAAAGAGAACAAATTACTTCTTCTTATTTGCAACTGTTCTTCTCGGACCCTTGCAAGTTCTTGCATTGGTCTTTGTCTTCTGACCTCTGCACGGCAGAGACTTTCTATGACGAACTCCTCTGTAGCAACCGATTTCTGTAAGTCTCTTGATGTCCATAGCCACCTGTCTACGAAGATCACCTTCGATAACCTGTGTTCTGTCAATGACATCACGAAGCTTTGCTACTTCTTCTTCCGTCAGATCTCTAACGCGTGTGTCAGGGTTGATTCCAGCCTCAGCCAGAATTCTTGTGGAGCTAGCTCTACCAATACCATAGATATAGGTAAGGCCGATCTCAACACGTTTTTCTCTTGGTAAATCAACACCAGCGATACGAGCCATTGTGAGTACAAACCTCCTTTTTTCAATTATAGTACGCAAATATAGAATCTTTTCAGCTCACTACTTTATATAGTAGATATTAAGAGCTGAAAAGGAATCAGCATAGATAGATTTATGCACAGCGTACCCCAGGGACTATATTAACCCTGAACCTGCTTATGCTTCGGGTTTTCACAGATGATTCTGATCTTACCCTTCCTCTTGATAACCTTGCACTTTTCGCACATAGGCTTAACAGAAGATCTAACCTTCATAATTTCCTCCATTCCTTAGATATACTTGACTATGAGGAACATAATTGGCCTCCCTAAAAGAAAGCCGAATGATAGTATATCATAACATTCAGACACACGCAAGCATAAATTATGCTTCAGCCTTACTTGTCTCTCCAGATGATTCTACCTTTGGAAAGGTCGTACGGTGACATCTCAATCGTAACCTTGTCACCAGGGAGAATACGAATGAAATTCATTCTAAGCTTTCCACTGATGTGAGCCAGAACCTGATGACCGTTTTCCAGCTCTACCTGAAACATTGCATTCGGGAGCTTTTCTATAACTTTTCCTTCAATTTCGATGACGTCTGCTTTTGACATATATACTATATTCCTTCTTTATGCACCGAGAATATTCTCAATCGCCTGAAACACCTGCTCCGGAGATACTGTACCATCAACTGTTTTCAGAACACCCTTTTCTGTATAATAATCTATAAGAGGCTGTGTCTGATCATGATAAACGGTAAGTCTTTTCTTTACTGTTTCCGGCTTGTCATCATCTCTTAAAACAAGCTCGGATCCGCAGTTATCACAGATTCCCTCTGTCTTGGGACGAAGGAATTCAAGATGATATGTAGCACCACACTTAAGACATGCTCTTCTTCCGGACATTCTGCCGATGATATTTTCATCCGGAACTTCGACATTAACGGCATAATCTACTTTTGTTCCAAGCTTTGTAAGCTCTGCATCAAGTACCTCTGCCTGAGGAATTGTCCGAGGAAATCCATCCAGAACATATCCATTTTTACAATCGTCCTGTGCTACGCGGTCAAGTAAGATCCTGACTGTAAGCTCATCCGGGACAAGCTGTCCCTGATCCATATACTTCTTCGCTTCTTTACCAAGATCAGTTCCATTCTTTATATTTGCACGGAAAATGTCTCCTGTAGAAACATGCGGGATCTGGTATTTTTCAGCGATTCTGGAAGCCTGTGTACCCTTGCCGGCTCCCGGGGCACCCAACATAATTATCTTCATAATACCCTTCTTTGTTTATCGGCTTTTTTCCGATTTTTTTAACCTTAAAGCAAAAATACTTTTAGGCAAGGAATCCTTTATAGCTTCTAACAAGCATTCTTGATTCTACCTGCTTTAATGTCTCAAGGATAACACCAACGATAATGATAAGTGATGTACCGCCGAAAGAAACATTTGCACCGAATACGCCATTAAAGAAAATCGGGATAACTGCAATGATGGTAAGACCAACTGCACCGATGAAAATGACATAATTCAAGATGTTTGTCAGATAATCGTTCGTAGGACGACCCGGACGAATACCCGGTATAAAACCGCCCTGCTTTTTCAGGTTATCGGACACTTCAAGTGGATTGAATGTGATCGATGTATAGAAATAAGCAAAAAATACTACGAGAACGATATAGATCAACAGTCCGATAGAGTATATCGGCTGTGTCGGGTCACACCAGTTTCCTGAATTCAGCAAACGAAGGATCTGTCCGCCAAGGCTTGTTCCTGCCTGAATGCCGAAAAGCTGGCAGATAACAATAGGAAACGACATCAGAGATGACGCAAAGATAACCGGAATAACACCCGCTGTATTGACCTTCAGAGGAATATTTGTGCTTGTTCCTCCGATCATCTTTCTGCCGGCAACCTTTCTAGCATACTGTACCGGAATTCTTCTCTCTGCATTGTTCAGAAGAATTGTAAGTACTACTGTAGCAAGAATAACTGCAACAATGATAAGTGCTGCAATTACAGCTACAAGTATCTTTCCACTGTCAATATTTGTACGGATGAACATATCCCACAGTGAATTAAGGTCACTTGGCATTCTGGAAATAATATTGATAGCAAGTACTACTGAAATACCGTTACCAACACCATTTTCAGTAACCTGCTCACCAAACCACATAAGGAGCGCAGAACCAGCTGTAAGGCCAGTCACGATCATAAGTCCGGTAAGCCACGGGTTGATTGTTAAATCCATGATTCCCTGATTATAGAAGCCGATAGCCATAGCTGTAGACTCCAACAGGGCGAGACCTATAGTCACATATCTTGTGATGGCAACGAGAACCTTACGCCCCTCCTGCCCGTCTCTCTGTTTCTCTTCCAGGTACGGAATTGCGATCGTCAGCAGTTCAATGATAATGGAAGATGTAATATATGGTGTGATATTCAACGCAAAGATGGACATGTTTTCAAATGATCCACCTGTGAAGGCATTGAAAAAGGTAAAAGAATCACCTGTAAGGTTTGCAAACCACTGAGAAAAATACTCACGGTTTACGCCCGGAATCGGAAGCTGACAACCGAGTCTGATCAGAAACAGTACCAGTAATGTATACAGGATTCTGTTCCGGATATCCTTTACCTTGAACGCATTACGTACCGTCTGAAGCATTAGATCACCTCAGCTTTCCCGCCTACAGCCTCGATCTTTTCCTTTGCAGATGCAGAAAATGCATTAGCCTGAACAGTAAGCTTCTTTGTAAGCTCGCCGTTTCCAAGGATCTTCAGTCCATCATATGTATCCTTGATGATACGTCTCTCAATAAGGTCTGCAGCTACAACTGTATCGCCGTCGTTGTAGTACTTCTCAAGAGTGCTAAGGTTGATTGCAACGATCTTCTTAGAGTTGATGTTGTTGAAACCTCTCTTCGGAAGTCTTCTGTACAGAGGCATCTGTCCACCCTCGAAACCGATACGAGGTGCGCCAGAACGAGCCTTCTGTCCCTTGTGTCCGTAACCAGCTGTCTTACCATTTCCTGAACCGTGACCACGGCCCTTACGGAAGCTATTGGTGTGCTTTGAACCAGCTGCAGGTCTTAAGTTGTGTAATTCCATTTCTTTCCTCCTAATGTTTACAGGAATCTTTCTGTTCCTGCTATGGACGCCCCGTCAATTATACGACGAGACTTGGATTGTGTTTCAGTTGAGCCTATGCCCAACCCTTTCAGAATACCACAAATTTTAAAATTTGCAATATCCTTATATATGACATTGAGGTACGCCTGACGGCGTACCTCTGCCATGCGAATCATTATACCGATATTATCGGCATTCAATTAGATCTCCTCTACTTTAACGAGGTGTCTAACTGCATTGCACATTCCGCGAACTGCATCGTTATCCGGCAGCTCTACAGATGTATATGTCTTGTGCAGACCCAGAGCTTCAACTGTCTTCTTATGCTTCGGGATTGCACCGATAGGTGACTTTACAAGTGTTACCTTTAATTTTCCTGCCATGTCTTCCTCCTTAGTTCAGGATTTCCTCAACAGACTTACCACGAGCAGCTGCAACTTCTTCCGGAGTCTTCAGCTGTGAAAGTGCGTCCATTGCTGCCAGAACAACGTTCTGCTTGTTATTGGAACCCAGAGACTTGGTACGGATATTACGGATACCAGCAAGTTCGCATACGATACGAGCAGGACCGCCAGCGATGATACCAGTACCTTCCGGAGCCTTCTTCAGAAGAATGGAAGCTCCTCCGAATTTTCCGATGAAATCATGTGAAATAGATCCTACGTTATCAAGAGCTACGCTGATAAGCTTCTTAGCAGCGTCCTCTCTACCCTTACGGATAGCTTCCGGAATTTCAGCAGCTTTTCCGAGGCCTACGCCTACGTGGCCGTTTCTGTCTCCAAGGACTACCAGAGCTGAGAAACGCATGTTACGTCCGCCCTTAACAACCTTGGTGACACGCTTGATGGTAACAACTTTATCTTCCAGCTCAAGGCTGTTTGCATCGATCACGTTGTGTCTCATTGTCTTCTCCTTTCCTCCTTAGAAATCCAGTCCGGCTTCTCTTGCAGCTTCTGCAAGGGCC
>OCTW011511447.1_pt1 | contig 10327 bp, 10 predicted proteins | sample 1539671 | NCBI WGS metagenome assembly OCTW01 (sample SAMN02144230, study PRJEB22623) | gut metagenome | biome: sheep rumen | host: Ovis aries | place: New Zealand
ACTTTATTATCGGTTTCTCTTATCCCTGCTGTGTCTACAAGATTAAGACCTATTTCTCCAAGCTTTATATACTCTTCAAGAGTGTCTCTTGTTGTTCCGGCAATATCCGTAACTATTGCCCTGTCTTCTCCAAGCAGAAGATTCATGACTGAAGATTTTCCTGCATTTGGTTTTCCGAGTAGAACTGTGGCTATCCCTTCTCGCAGAAATCTTCCGCTGTCATTCGATTCAATTAATCTCTCCGATTCTTTTATCCATGAATCCACCGATGATGATAATTTATCGTTATATCCGTCAAGTGAAATATGTTCGGGATCATCAAGTGCTGATTCTATAAAAGCAATATTATAAAGTATTTCTTCTCGCAGTTTTTTGATCTTTTCCGATACTGATCCTGACAGCTGGCTTACAGAAGCCTTAAGAGCGGAATCACTTTTTGAAGATATCACATCCATTACAGCTTCCGCTTCTGCCAGGTCCATCCTTCCATTCAAAAAAGCTCTTTTTGAAAACTCTCCCGGTTCAGCTAATCTCGCACCGCACTTTAGCACTTCCGATAAAACTTTTTTTACAACAAAAACACCGCCGTGACAATTTATCTCGACGACATTTTCACCTGTAAAAGATCTTGGTGCAAGCATCACTGAAACCAGGCACTCATCAACAGCGATCTTTTTTATTATATTCCTGTCAATAGTATCTTCAAAACCGGCTTCGTAATCAGATTCAATATCTGCTTTTGCACTATCCTCATCGATAATGAATCCATAATGAATGGTATGAGTAGCTGCCTTATTAAGAATTCTCTTGCCCGAAGGATTTACAAATATTCGGTTAACCACTTTTACAGCATCTTCTCCGCTCACTCTGATAATTCCTATTCCTGACTCAGAGAGAGCGGTAGATATGGCTGCTATTGTTTCATAATCTGACATATATTTTTTTTCAGGCATTCGATGCCTTAATCATTTTTGAATATTAAATTACTCACCGTAAAGGATACGTGCATATTCGGAATCTTTATCAAGAATGATCGTCTTATTCTTTCCGGCAAGTGCTTCAAGGGAATCAAGTCCTCTTAAGAAACTGTAAAATTCAGCTTTTCCTTCATCATTATATGCATCGGAAAGAATCCTCATATATTCTGCTTCTCCTTCTGCAATAAGCTTTGCTGCATCTTTCTCAGCCTGCGCGGTAAGGATTGAAACCTGCTTATCAGTTTCGTTTCTTATTTTCTGTGCATCTGATTCACCCTTAGCCGCATATCCTGCAGCAATATTATTTCTCTCTGAGATCATTCTTTCATAAACAGCTTCCTTGTTGTCATCGGGAAGATCAAGAGCTTTGATCTCAGCTATTTCTATAATTATTCCATACTGTGAAATATCAGAGTTGGATGCTTTTGTTATAAGATCTGTAAGCATAGTTCCTCTTGCAGCAATGATATCATCCTGTGTCATAGATGAAATAGTGTTCTTTGTTGCATTGTAAACGGCTGCTTCTATTCTTTCTTCTGCTCTTCCCCTTATAGCACCAAGAGTCTGATAATACTTGGTAGGATCAACTACAGACCAGACTACATAGTTATCTGCGATCATAGACTTTTTATCGGAAGTTATAACATCCGAAACGGGAATATCATAAAGAATATCTCCGGTATAAACTTTTGTTACACTTTCAATAAAAGGGGTATGGAAATGCATTCCGGGATTTGACTGTATACCGGAAATCTTTCCAAGCCTGATTATAAGAGCCGATTGATTTACACCTACGGTGTAAAAAGTGGAATTAAATCCTATGATACCGAGTATGATTACTCCTACTGCGATTAATATGCTAATTATTGTCTTTTTCATTTTCCGTATCCTCCCTGCTTAATCAGCATTTCCGCCTGTTGCAGGCTGGGTAATATCTTCCGCTTCGCTTAAAAAGCTGTCGAGAGGAAGCATTGTTTCCGTGTTTCCGTCTGTTATTATAACTTTAAGTCCGGGAAGGATCTGTTCCATCTTCTCATAGAAAAGACGTCTCTTAGTTATGAGAGGATACTTCTCATATTCAGCATATATTTCGTTAAATCTGGCTACCTGTCCTTCTGCCTCCGCAATTCTTGATTCTTTCTGAGCTTCCGCACTCTGAACTATTGCATCTGCATTAGCCTCAGCTTCGGGAATCTTTTGATTCTGATACTGATAAGCATTGTTCATTGCTGTATCGGCTCCCTGCTTTGCGGTTTCTACGGCTTTAAATGCTGCGATGATCTCAGCTGTGGGAGGTTCAGAATCCTGTATTGTAATATTTACAACTGTAAGTCCCACGTTTCTTTCATTCAGCTGATCGATCATAGCTTCTTTGACATCAGCCTGAATCTGACTCTTTCCCGTAGTCATTGCTTCATCTACGGTATAGTTTGAAACCACCGTCCTGATATTAGCCAGTGCAATATTTGAAAGTATGTTCTCAGGATGCTCTGAATTAAACAAATATGCTACCGGGTCAGATACCCTGTATTCAAGATAAAAATCAATGTTCAAAAGGTTAAAATCAGAAGTGATCATGATCCCGTTATCTGCATCGGTAATATTCTGTCCGGTCGGTGACACAACATAACCGATTCCCGTTCCATGCGTGGTCATGTCCACCATTGTTACATTCTGCCACGGAGCTTTAAGATAAAAGCCTGCTGTATTGACTTTAACTACTTTTCCAAACTGTGTAACCACAGCATTTCTTTGCTCGTTTACCGAATAAAAACATCTGAAAAAAATGATCAAAAGGAAAATTCCTATTATTGAAAACAGAATTATTCCCAAAACCTTTTTGGCTTTTACACTCGGATCTTTGATTCTCTCATATTCTGCCATTACTATTTCCTCCCTGCAAAAATGGATATACTCGCTAATAGTCTAACATCACCTTTATTTTATATCAATAAATATTATATAAAAAAAGACGCATCGCCTTAAGCAATGCGCCTTTATAACAATTAATACTTATTTCTGGAAGAGCTGTTTCTTGCTTCATCCTTGAGACTTATCACTACCTTACGATTAGGCTCATCACCTTCACTGTGTGTAGTAACATACTTATCATCCTGAAGAGCTGAGTGGATGATTCTTCTCTCATAGGGATTCATGGGCTCAAGTGAGAATGAACGTCTTGTTTTCTTTACTTTGAATGCTACATTCTTGGCAAGATTTTCAAGAGTCTCCTTTCTCCTCTCACGGTAATTCTCCGTATCAACCTTAACCCTTATATATTCATCACGTCCCTTATTTACTACAAGAGATACCAGATACTGAAGAGAATCAAGTGTTGCTCCGCGCTTTCCTATAAGCACACCCATTTCATCTCCCTCAAGATTGATGTTAAGATCTCTGTTTTCCTCATCATAATCGGCACTGATAACCACTTCCATATTCATTGCCGAAAATACTTCATTCAGAAATGCCTTTGCAGTATCTATCACAGTATCTTCTTTAACCGCCGCCTTAATGACAGCCATCTTGGATCCGATTCCAAGAAATCCCGAAGAACCTTCTTCCACTACTTCGTATGTAAGCTTATCGCTTGTTACACCAAGAGCCTGGCATGCTTCTGTGATGGCATCGCTCAGGGTTTTTGATGAAAACTCTTTATATTCCATCTTATATATCCTCTCCTGTTTACTTGTTGTTTTTCTCGTTAAAATTCTTCACGGCATTTGCTTTAGCCATCATTCCGCCGCCGGATGATGAAGTTGTGGGCGAATCTTTTGTAGATACGCTTCCGGCCTTCTTTGCAATATCACTTCTTCTCTTTTCGTACTGGCTACGATTATCTGTTGTACTTGAAGAACTGCTTGAAGAAGAATTAGCGGTGGAACTGATCTTTTTGGTGTTCATATTTGCATATGCCGCAAATTTTTCCTGCTGTGCTTTACGTTTAGCGATCTTCTTTTCATTCTTAACACTGTTCTTGGCAATAAGTTTCTCGAAGTCCATCTTATCGATTTTCTTATTCATGATGACCATGATCACGCCTCTTACAACAGCGCTGGCAATCCAGTAAAGTCCCATACCTGCGGGAAGAGTGAAACAGAACCAGATGGACATGAGAGGCATAAAGTAGTTCATCATCTTCATAGATGATGCCATAGTTCCGCTCTGCTCGTTAGGATCATTCTGAGGCTGAGGAGAAAGCTTTACATTAAGCCACTGTGTTGCACCTGCAAGAAGAGGAATAAGGATTGCTCCTATTCCGAGAAGAATCGCTCCGGAAGCAAATGCATTTCTCATCGTATACCAGGGAGTATCTCCGATATTTAATCCGAGGAAATTATTGTAACGATGAAGAAGACTTAAAGTCTGGTCTATCTGTCCCGAAAGATTTGAAAAACCTGCTTTTAAAGTTTCAAAATCCGATGAGGAAGCTCTGTTAAGACAGTCAACAATAGTATTTTCAAGAGTAAACTTTACTCCGTCGATCTTATCGAACTGTTTTGAAAACATAGCTGAATTCTTAAAGCTTCTTACAAGCTCAACTGCTTTAGAATCTGCAGCAATGCTTCCTACAAGGGGATCAAATGCTTCTCTTATCTTATGTACATAACCGGGCATCTGATAGATAACTCTGTACAATGCAAAGAGAATGGGCATCTGGATCAACAAGAAGAGACAGCTTCCGGTAGGAGAAATACCATACTTACCGTAAACGGCCTGTATCTCATTGTTCATTGACATCTGCGAATCCTGATCTTTTTTGCCTTCATACTTCTTTCTGATGACATTGATCTCAGGATTTACTTTTTGAGAAAGTTTGGAAAACTTTTGCTGCTTATATGTAAGAGGAAGCATGCAAAGGTTTACGACAATTGTAAAGATGATAATGGCAAGACCGATGTTAGGTATTCCGATCTTATCAAGTAACCAGAAAATACCCTCCATAATCTTACCAAGCACCCATACAATATACTTAAATATGGGTGTCTGATTCTGACTAAGAATTATACCGAAGTTCATTTAACCTCCATTTGCAGGAATCTTCCATGTCCTTTTATTTTCTTATCCGGTACGGGATCATACCCTCCGTGAGAAAAAGGATTACAACGCAAAATTCTCCATACAGCAAGACCTGATCCTTTTATAGCTCCGTGAACTCTTACAGCTTCTTCAGCATAAGCGGAACAACTGGGTATATAAGGACATTTAAAGCCTTTATACGGAGAAATGCCTTTCTGATATAGTTTTATTCCTGCCAACAATATATTCTTTAACATAAGCATTCCTTAAAATGCCATACAAACGCGAAATCAGATCTGATTTTGTTCTTTCCTTATTATATTCAGACGATTTCCGAGAAATAACAGTGCTCTCTCCACCTCTTGGTAACCTACGGTGGCAGCACCCGGCCGCGCTATGACTACAATGTCTAAACCACTATTAAACATTTTTTCGTGTAGTCTGTAATTTTCTCGCACCAGCCTCTTAACGCGGTGTCTTATGACGCTGTTGCCTACTTTTTTACTTACACTGATCCCGATACGGTTTCCTTCCGTGCCATTCTTTAATGCATACATAACAAAAAGCTTGTTTCCATAGGATTTTCCGTTACTGTATACGGTCTGAAACTGTGCATTCTTTCTCAGTGATTCGGTAAAGATCATAAATAATAACCCTGATAAACTAATAGGTCACATCTCTGTGACCTACTGACGATTAAGCGGATAATTTCTTTCTTCCCTTTGCACGTCTTGCTGCAAGAACCTTTCTACCACCGGCAGTTGACATTCTTGCTCTGAATCCATGAACCCTAGCGTGCTGACGCTTTTTAGGCTGAAAAGTCATTTTCATAATATATATACCTCCTTATCTAAAGATAAAATCCTATGAAAAAATAAGAACAGCAAGAATGATTCTAAAGGAAAATAGCCTTTGTGTCAAGCAAAAATGCCGTAAAATCAGCATTTTTATGTTATAAAAAAAATATAAATAAAACTTTTCCACCATCTTATACACAACATGGGGATATTTATAAAGTTATCCACAAGTAATTAACAAATTGTGGATAAGATTATGTAAATCATGATTATTTGGGGTAATCAGCATCCAAAAAATAAAAAAATACTAAATATTGAAATCAAATATGAGCATAACTTATACACGCAATCCCAAATTTTATCCACAGATAGGATCAATAAACAATATTATTCAACACTTATTCACATCTGTGGATAAAGTTTTATACACAGCAGTTGATAAGTATTCTTTGAATTTTGAGAATTAATATATTAGAATTACATTATCATTTGTGATTAAGAGGGAAAAAATGGACTTTATAGCATCAAATTGGAACAAAATCTGTGAAAATCTTAAAAAAGAGTATGATCTTACTGATATAGCCTTCAATACCTGGATCAAACCTCTTGAATATCTGGAATCTAAAGATAATACAGTATATATTCTTATCCAATCGGACCAGGCAGCACAATTTGACTATATTAATAAGAAGTATTCGAGTTGCTTTAAAGTAACTATCAATGAAATAACCGGGCAAAACTACGAAATAGAGTTTATTTCACAGAATGACATAAACAATAAGATACTTATGGAAGTATCAAATAATAATACCATTGCCAATAAAGAAATCAATTCAGCAAATCTTAATCCTAAATATAAATTTGAAGATTTTGTCGTAGGAAGTAACAATAAGCTGGCTTTTTCTGCATGTCTTGCAGTGGCCGATGCTCCCGGAGAAGTATACAATCCTTTATATATTTACGGTGATCCCGGGCTTGGCAAAACCCACCTTATGCATTCAATAGGACATATGATCCTTGAAAAAAACCCTTCAAAGAAAGTAATTTACGTAACAAGTGAAGAATTTACCAACGAAGTTATCGAATCCATCAGAAGCGGTGATGCTCTGGTAATGTCAAAGCTTCGTGATAAATATAGGACCGTAGATGTCCTGATGGTAGATGATATACAGTTTATAATAGGAAAAGATGCAACTCAGGAAGAGTTCTTCCATACTTTTAATGCTTTACATGAAGCACATAAGCAGATAGTTATTTCATCAGATAAGCCACCGAGAGAAATACAGAACCTTGAAGAGAGATTCATGACAAGATTCCTTTGGGGACTTACCGTTGATATAAAGAATCCCGATTATGAAACAAGAATGGCTATTCTTCGTAAAAATGCCGAAAAGCTTGAAATAGTCATTAATGATGACATTATTCAATATATTGCCACAAATATAGTTTCAAATATCAGGGAACTTGAAGGTGCTCTCAATAAAGTAGCTGCTTATGCCAAGCTCAACAATATGAGCGATCCTACTCTGGAAATAGCTCAGGAAGCACTTAAAGATATTATTAATCCAAAAAAATCTGTTATTACCTATAAAGATATAATAGAGAAAGTGGCTGAAGTATATGATGTTACTCCGGCAGATATAACATCACAAAAAAGAAATGCCGAATATGTTTATCCCAGGCATATAGTAATGTATATGTGCTTTGAATATCTTTCAATGTCTTACAGCAGTATTGCAAAAATGCTTGATAAGAAAGATCACACATCTATCATACACGGAGTTAAGAAAATAAAGAATGAACTTGAATCAGATGAAGATCTTAACAGTAAGATAGAATTGATAAAGAAGAAGCTGTCCATTTAATATTATTGATTAACTTTTATCAATAAATAATGGATATCTATGGGTATAATTTAAGTATAAATATTTAATAACGCGTGGATTGATGCTTATAAGCCCTTTTAAGGGCATTTTACCGTTTTAAGGTATAGTGGATTGTTGACCACTTATTCTTTAAAAAATTAAGCCAAATTCACGCGTTTTTCATTTTCTTTTTTCCAGAAAAATAGTATAATATAAAAGGTTTTTCGCAGTACTGACATCCCTTAATACTAATTATATTAATATAATAATTATTTAATTAGCCAATTTGGGTGTTTGTTTTGCTGTGGATTCATTTTTTGGATATTGATAAGGAGCTTACTCATGAAATTCGTATGCAGTAAATCAGATCTTCTTAATGGAGTCAATATTGTTTCAAAAGCTGTTCCAAATAAGAGTACGATGTCTGTTCTTGAATGTATTCTTATAAATACTACAGGGGATGTTATTTCTCTTACAGGTAATGACACAGAGCTTGGAATAGAAACAATAATAGACGGACAGATAATAGAAAGAGGAATTGTTGCTCTGGAAGCAAAGGGATTTTCCGATTTTATAAGAAAGCTTCCCGACAGTGATATAACAATTGAAGTAGATCATAATTACAAAACTTATATCACCTGCGGAAAAATAGAAACAACTCTTATAGGAAAATCAGGTGATGAATATACATATCTTCCCGATATAGAAAAGAATAATTCTATTATTCTCAGCCAGATGAACTTCAGGGATATTGTTAAGCAGACTATTTTTTCGGTAGCTGATAATACTGATTCTTCTTCAGGACAGCAGACCACAAAAGGAGAGCTTTTTGAAGTATTTGGTGATTCGATGAGATTGTCTTCTCTTGATGGCCACAGAATATCTATCAGAAGATTGCAGCTTCGTGATGTATATGATGCCGAAAAAGTTATAGTTCCGGGCAAGAGTCTTAATGAAATAAGTAAAATAGTTACCGGAGGAGCTGAAGATGATATAGAGATATCATTCAGTTCCAATCATATAATGTTTGAATTTGGAAAAACAAAAGTAGTATCCAGGCTTATTGAGGGAGAATTCTTTGATATAGATAAAATGAGTTCTTCCAATTATGATACAAAAGTTACCGTTAATAAAAAAGATCTTATGAACTGCATAGACAGGGCTACCCTATTTATTAAGGAAGGTGATAAAAAACCTATCATAATGAATATTCAGGATAGTACTCTTATCGTAAGCATCAATTCCATCATAGGAAGTATGAATGAGGAATTAGATATTGAAAACAGTGGCAAAGAGCTTGTTATTGCCTTTAATCCTAAGTTTTTGCTTGATGCATTAAGAGTTATAGATGATGAATATGTTGATCTATATATGATCAATGCTAAGGCACCCTGCTTCATAAAGAATGAAACAGAAAGCTATATTTATGTAGTTCTTCCCGTTAATTTCAATGCGGTATAAAAGATGGAAACAGTTACTATAAAAGATGATTTTATAAAATTAGGGCAGGCTCTGAAGCTTGCCGGTGCGGTTATGTCCGGAGTAGATGCTAAATTTGTGATTCAGGAAGGACTTGTAAAAGTTAACGGATCCGTTGAATTACAACGAGGCAAGAAATTATACGACGGGGATTCTTTTGAGTACGACGGAAAGAGCTTTACTGTAAAGACGGTGAATTAATGATCATAAATAGAATAGAGCTTACAGATTATAGAAATTATGAAAGACTGGAGCTCGATTTTGATAAAGGAACAAATATCCTTTTCGGTGATAATGCTCAGGGAAAAACAAATATCCTTGAGGCAATATATGTAGCTTCGACCACAAAATCACATCGTGGATGTAAAGACAGTGAAATAATAAGATTCGGGTGTGAAGAGGCACATATAAGAACATATCTTGAAAAGAAAGATGAAAAGACCAGAGTAGATATGCATCTAAGGAGTTCACGCTCAAAAGGAATTGCTATTGATGGTCAAAAAATAAAAAAAGCCGCCGATCTTATGGGGCTTTGCAATGTAGTATTTTTTTCTCCGGAAGATCTGAACATCATAAAAAACGGACCTTCGTACAGAAGAAGATTTATCGATATGGAGCTTTGTCAGCTTGACAGCTTTTATCTATACAATCTCAATAATTACAATAAAATAGTAAATCAGAGAAATCAGCTTCTTAAAGATCTGTATTTTAATCCTCAATTAAAGGAGACTATTCCTATTTGGGATGAGCAGCTAATAAGCTACGGAAACAAGATAATTGAGAGGCGGAGGCAGTTTGTCTGTCAACTCAACGACATCATATATGAAATACATAAAAAACTATCCGGCGGAATAGAAGAAATAAAGATAATCTATGAGCCTGATACAGACGAAGAAAGCTATGCCGATAAGCTGAAGAAAAATCATGACAGAGATATCAAATCAAAAATGACTTCGGTTGGTCCTCACAGAGATGATTTTTCATTTGAAACCGGAGATATCGATATAAGAAAATACGGATCTCAGGGACAGCAAAGAACAGCAGCACTTTCCCTTAAGCTTTCGGAAATAGAAATAGTAAAAAGTATTACTAAAGATACTCCGATCCTTTTGTTGGATGATGTATTGTCGGAGTTGGACAGTAAAAGACAGAGATTTCTGCTTGACAGTATAGGAAATATACAGACCAT
>OCTW011611144.1_pt1 | contig 10327 bp, 4 predicted proteins | sample 1539671 | NCBI WGS metagenome assembly OCTW01 (sample SAMN02144230, study PRJEB22623) | gut metagenome | biome: sheep rumen | host: Ovis aries | place: New Zealand
CCCTCGATGCCGATGCCGTACTTGAGCTTGTTGACACCGAAGAAATTGCTGATGCCGAGCGACATATTGAATCCGCCGACGCTGCTGTACTTGGGGCTGTTGCTGCCGTCGTCGAGGCTGATGTTGTAGTTGGAATAGGCCACCGTACCGTCGACGAGCGACGACGAGCCGGTCATCAGGGCGAAGTTGGTGCCGGCGCCGAAATTGCGCCAGTGGAAGTCGGCCAGCGACTGGTAGCCGTTGACGCGGTCGTCGAAGCGGAAGCCGAAGAAGTTGATCTTGCTGCCCAGGCCCGAGTTGATGGACACCTTGCCGTAGAGGTCGAGGAAGTCGAAGGGCAGGCCGCCGTCGATGTAGGGGTAGATGAGCTTGGACGAGCGCGAGAGGTAGGAGTTTTTGGCTGTGAGCAGGTAGCTCACCGTCGATGTGGAGCCTTTCTTCTCCTTCTTCAGGGGGCCTTCGAGGACCAGGTTGGCGCCGAAGGTGTTGAGGCCCACCTTGCCGGTGTGGTGCCGCTTGTTGCCGTCGCGCGTGCTGATGTCGATCACCGACGAGAGGCGTCCGCCGTATTCGGCGCCGAAGCCGCCGGTGAAGACGTCGGCGTTGAGGATGACATCGGTCTCGAAGATGGAATAGAGGCCAATGCTGTGGAAGGGGTTGTAGACCACCATACCGTCGAGGAGCGTGAGGTTCTGCACCATCGAGCCGCCGCGGATGTATAGCTGGCCGCCCTGGTCGCCGGTCGAGTTGACGCCGGGCAGCACCTGCAGGTACTGCGCCAGGTCGGCCTGGCCGCCGATGGAGGGCATCTGCTGGATTTGCGAGGCGGTGATTTTTTCGACCGACACCTGCGTCTGCATCTTGCGTTCGCGGGCCTTGTTGGCCGTGACGACGACATCCTTCAGGCGCATCTTGGCGGGCTTGAGGTGTATGTTGCGCGTGATGGTCTGGTGCTTCAGGACGACGGGCTCGCTGTATTCCTCATAGCCTATGTATTTGACCTTGATGGTGTAGCTGCCGTCGGGGATTTTGTTGATGACGAAATAGCCGTTGATGTCGGTCGAGGCCCAGTGCTTGGTGCCGTCGAGGAAGACCTGCGCGAAGGGGATGGCTTCGCCCTTCTCGTCGTCGAGCAGCACGCCCTTGATGATGTTCTGGGCCGAGAGGCTCGTAAAGCCGAAAAGGAGGAAAAAGAGTATCGATAATGTTCGTTTCATCGCTGATTCGTTATCCCGTCATATCGTTATCCCTTTATCTCGACATAACGTTATAGCGGGATAACGATATAACTACATTTTTCAATGTGTTATCTTAAATACCAGTTCTTTGAGCAGCTCGCCGTCGGTGACGGTGCCGTTGTTGCGCACGCCTTTGCTGCGCAGGTCGGCGTCGTAGAGATAGCCTATGCAGCTGGCCAGCTTGCCGAGGGTGTAGTTGCGCGCGGCGGTCTCGTAGTCCTTCAGGAAATAGGGGTTGACGTTCATCACGGCCATAGCCTTCTTTTTGTCGGGCTCCTGGTGGAAGAGCATCACCTTGATGAAGAAGCCGTAGAGCAGCGGCAGCAGCATCTGGATGGGGTATTCCTTGGGGTTGGCGGCCAGGTGGTTGACGATGCGTGTGCACTGGGCCACGTCGCGGCGCCCGATGGCGTTCTGCAGCTCGAAGACATTGTAGTCCTTGCTGATGCCGATGTTGGTTTCGATGACGTCCTCGTTGATGACCGTCCCTTTGGGCAGCGAGATGTAGACCTTCGACAGCTCGTTGACGATTTTGCCGAGGTCGTTGCCCAGCGATTCGGCGATGAGGACGGCGCCTTTCTGGGTGATCTGGTAGCCCTGCTGCATAACGATGCGGGCTATCCAGTCGGGCACCTCGTAGTCGCGCATCTTGTTCTTCTCGTAGACGACGCCCTTCGAGCTGATGGCCTTGTAGGTCTTGGTGCGCTTGTCCATCTTCTTGTGGCGATAGCAGAAGACGAGGAGGGTCTGCGGCTGCGGATGGTCCAGATAGTCGGCCAGCAGCTCCCAGTCCTTGGCGATATCCTGCGCCTCCTTGACCAGCACCAGCTGGACGGGCGACATCATAGGGTAGCGCTTGGCGAGGCTGACGACGGTCTTCATATCCGTTTCGCGCCCATAGACCACCGTCTGGTCGAAGTCGCGGAACTCTTCGGCAATGACCTTGTTCTCGAAATAGTCGGAGACGAGATCGATATAGTAGTTCTCCTCGCCGGTCAGCAGATATACAGGAGCGTACTTCTGCGCCTTGAGGTCTTCGATCAGTTGTTTCTCGCTAATGGCCATTGTCGTTATTTGAGGGAGTTAAATTGGGAGTAAAATTGGAAGTTAAATTGGAAGTTAAATTGGGAGTTAAAATGGACAATACAAATTATCTCTCCGTTCTCCGCTTTCCGTTTTCCGCTTTCCGTTCTCCGTTCTTCTCACTTTCTCTTTCCCTTGCCAGGCATACCGGTATCGAAGACGGGTCGCGTTCCCGTAGAGTATTTCCATTTGTAGTATTTGCCGGGCTCGGTGGCGTTGTGGGCATCGGCCCAGGCGTTGAGTGCCTTGCCGCAATGCTGATACAGGAATTCCGACACGGGGCCGTAGGCCGTCTGTTCTTCGTGCATCATCACGACTTCGTATGCGTTGTAGGAATGGCCGTCAATGGTGGTAGAGGAGTTGGTGATGCGGTTGCAATAGGTGGCGCGGATGGTTGCCGAGAAGCAGAAGTCGCCGACCTGATGCTGGGTTGCGTCCTCATACATACCCACGAAGCCCTGGCCCTGTGCGCTCCAGCAGTTCTGCACGTCGGCAGCCGGGTTGTTGGCCAGATAGCCAATCATACCGCCCGAATTTTCGGCGCCGGTAACGATGCTGGCATTGTAGCAGTTGTAGACCTTGCCCTGCTGCAGCATACCGACGATGCCGCCGATATTGTCGGCTTTCTGCAGGTCGACAGCGCCGAAGAGGCTCAAGGTGCGGGTGCAGCAGTTGTAGACCTCGGCCGAGGCATTGTCCATCGTGGCCACGATGCCGCCGACGTTGCCCTTGGTGGCACGAATTTCGACGTTGTTGGTGCAGTTCTTGACGGTGCCGCTGTTGGTGTTGCAGATGCCGCCCACGCTGCCGTCGATGGTGAAGACGACGGTACCCGTGGTGGTGCAGTTGTCAATGGTGGCGCCGGCATTGTTGTTGAAGGCCACGATGCCCCAGTTGCCAGTCGAGTTGACAGCCACGTTGGATGCCACCTGGCAGTCCTTGACGGTTTTGTAGTTGTCGTAGGTGATGCCGGCGATGTTGAGGGCTTGGGGCAAGGCAATCGAAAGGGTGAAGTTGCCCTGAATCTCACCACGGTTGGTGTAGCAGATGCCTGCCACGCTGCCCGCCGAGGAGGTGAGGCTGGCCTCGTTGGCACCGCCGATGATGGAGCCGTAGTTGGTCACGCAAAGGCCTGCCAGCTTGGCATTGGCGGCATTGGTGCTGACGGCGCACTTGTTGTGGCACTCGACCATCGTGCCGCGATTTGTTTCGCACATTGGCGAATAGCTGCTGCCGGTAGAAAGGTTTGGGGTGCAGGTGCCTTTGACGAAGACACGCTCCACATAGCCGTCCTCTTCGATGGACTCGAAGAGGGGTTTGTCGCTTTGGTTGGTGATGCCGCCATTGGTGGCCGTCGACGAGGCAAAGTACATATAGCCTTTGAATTTCTGTATGCCTTCATTCCATCTGGCATAGCGCGAGTTGGGCTTGTCGAGCTCTTCGGTGGGTATGTCCGCATCATTGCTGAGGATGATATCGCTACGCACAATTTTGATGTAGGTAGCATTCTCTTTATCCGAGGCCGAATAGCCGCGGATTGTCTGGCCGTTGATGGTGCCGCTGTTGTTGTAGGCGTCGCGCAGCTGCTCCAGCTCCTTGCCGGTATAGATCTGGAAGGGGCGGTCCTTGGTGCCGCTGCCAACCAGACGGACATCGCTCTGCGAGCCGGAGCCGGTTTCGGAGGCAGACCAGGTGGTGATATTGATGGCACGCATCATCGTGATGTTGCGGCGATGGATGTCGGCCTTGAAGTCGCGGGTGAAATACTTGCTGCCACCGTCGGCCTTGACGGTCATACGCAGAATGTATTGAGTATAGTCGCTGGCGCTGCCGACAGCGGGCAGGGGCAGATAGAAAGTCAGCAGTTTTTGGGGACCTATCTTCTTGCCGATGTTGGTGATTTTGATGGTGCGCGAGGCGTCGCTTACCGTCGTGCCGGTCAGGTAGGGCGCGTTCTCCTTGATGTCGTGGACATTGAACTGGCCCGAGATCTGCTTGTTAGTCGAGCTATGCGACCCACCGACCTCCTGGAAGGTGATTTCGTTGACAGTCACTTCAGTATTGCTGAAGAGCTGCACACGCAGTATGCCGGCCACGACGTGGAAGAACATCGTGCCCTGCTGTGCCATTCCCGTACCGTCGTAGGCCACCATAGGCAGCGCGCCGCGCCCGAAGGAAGAGTCGGGGTCGGTGGCATTGGCATCCTGGCGATACTCCTGCTCGGAGGGGAAAACAATCTTGGGCGAAGCAACCGTACTGCCATCCACATAGGACGAGGCCGGATAGATGGCGAAGAGCTGCGCAGCCTCGGCATTGACTTTGCTCTCGCTCTCGAAGAAGGCGTTGAGGGTGCCGGCGCCGGTGATGAGGGTGCAGTTCACGGGGCCGTTGCCGTCGTTGACCTTGATTTGGTCGCCGGCCTCCCAGTAGATCCACTCCTCGGCGTGACCCAGATAGGTCTTGCTGCCTTCAGGATCGGTGGCGGCAAACTGGTCCATCTTGCCGCCGAAGGTCAGAATCTCCTTCTTCTTGCACGACGTGGCGGCAACGCAGAGGAAACCTAAAAGAATAGCTATATAAGTTCTTGACAGTCTCATTATTCTTAAACTTTAACTTTAAAACATTTAAACCTTTAAACTTTAAAACCTTTAAACTTTAAAACTTTTAAACCTTAAAACTCTTAAACTTTAAAACTTTTAAACCTTAAAACCTTTAAACTTTAAAACTTTTAAACCTTAAAACTCTTAAACTTTAAAACTTTTAAACCTTAAAACCTTTAAGCCAAAATCAATACCACTCGCCGTGGTAGTTTTCGCCTGCGGCACCAGGGCCGCCGAGGCCCTCCGACTGGTCGTTGATCTCGCTGAAGGTTTCGGCCCTTGTCGATGCTGCCGGCGACTCGGCAAATCCGTGCTCCACCTCGTACAGATAGATATCAAGCCGAGGGGCGGCATAAGGCTGTTTCTTGTTGTTGTTTTGGGTAGTATTCATTTTTTCTTCCTTAAGTTCTGAAAATAATTGTCAATACCTTCATCAAGTTCGTCGAAGAAATCTTCTTCGCTGATCTCAACGTCGTAGTCGCTGGGATCCATAACGTCCTCGATGGGGACTTCCTTTTGCTCGGGTTGCTCGCCTCTGCAAATATCGTCGTCTTTTTCTTCTGGTTTCATCGTTGTTATATTTTTCGTTATCTCGTTATAACGGTATCACGATATAACGATTTTTTCGTTTTCGTTTTCGTCTTCGTTATCGTTTTCGTCTTCGTTTTCGTTACTTCTTGATAACCTTCTTCACCACGGTGCCGAAGGCGGTGCGGACGCGGACGTAGTACGACCCGGCGGGATAGTTGCCGAGGTCGAAGTCGGCCTTGCTGCCTTCGACGGCCTTGTTGAGCAGGCGGTGGCTGACGTTGTCGTAGACCTCGATGCTGAGCAGGTCGCTGCCCTCGACGTTGACGATGCCACGGGTCGGGTTGGGATAGACCTTGACGTCGACCAGCTTCTGCACCTCGGGTGTGCCTACGTAGCCCGTCACATAGAGGGTCAGCACCACGGTCGAGTCGCATCCGTTGGCGTTCTGCAGGCTGTCGACAAACTGGAGCACGGCGATGTCGCTGTGGTTGCCGCTGCCGATGGCGGCGCGCAGCTCGTCGGCGCTGATGCTGAAGCCGTTGCCTTCATAGCCGTTGCCAAAGTCGACGCTGTCGGTCACCACGGTGGTGTCGCCATAGTTGACGGTGAGCATCACGGTGAGGGTGCTGTCGACGAAGTCGGCGCTGTCGACAACGTGGAAGACATAGACGCCCGACTGGTCGAAGGTGATGCCGTCGATTTCAAAATTGTCGCACGCCGTGGTGATGAGGGTATCGTTGACCGGAATCAGGTCGGGCTCGCCAAAGATCGGGTAGCCGTTGTTGACACCCTCCAGGTCGCTGCGCCAGGTGTTGTAGATGGTGTCGCCGTGGTCGCGAACCCAGGCGTTGAGCGAGCGCGTCAGGTTGGTGTAGCCGTCGACCGACTCGGTCAGGACGACCTTGTTGCCCTTGCCCTTGAAGGTGGTGGACTTCTGCGGCATCGAGCCCATACTGGCACCAACCATATTGTTGGTCATACCATCGACATAGTAGCAGTTGCTGATGCTGACATTGTCGTCGATATAGCCGGCGATACCGCCACAGAAGCCGAACTGCTTATCGTAGTCGACGACGCCGTAGACATAGTTGTTGTTCATATCGATATCCTTGGCATAGCCAATCAGACCACCCACACGCTGCGACTTGCTGGAGGTGTAGATGCGTGCAAAGTTGTTGTTGAGGATGGTTCTTTCGCCAGATTTCTGCAAATTAACCTGGCCCTTGTTGTAGCCAACGAGGGCGCTGACATAGAGTGCCGACAACTTGGAAATGTCGATATATCCATAAGTGTGGTAGTTGTTTATGGCTACATTCGTACCCTCCAGCAGGCCGAGGAAACCACCTGCATAGATGGCGTTACCATAGGCTCCGATGGTATTCGAATTTTCCAAAACCGTCTCACCCACCTTGTCAAGCTTGCAGCCAAGCAGCTTCGAATCTATCATATGCGAGATGAAACCGCCGATGACATATTCGCCGAAAATGGCACCCTGCTGGATGGTGATGTCTTCAAGAACGGTATTTTCCGTAGCCTCGGCAACGATGGCCGAGACATAGGTGTTGCCGCGCATAAGCGCTGCGTCGAGAACGAAGTTCTTGATAGAGGCACCCTTGGTGTGGCCGAACATACCCACCAGCGGGATGGTTGTCTCGTTGCAGATGATGTTGGAGACGTGCTTGCCGTTGCCGTCGAAGACACCCTCGAAGGGGTTGTTGACGTTGCCCAGCGGCGTCCACTTGTGGGCTTCCATATTGATGGGGTCGGTATTGTCCAAGGTGATGGTGTTGAAGTGGAAGGTCTGCGCATTCTGGCCGTTGTAGCCGTTGACGGTGCTGATGAGCCAAGCCAGACCCTTGTTGGTCTTGATGGTCACGTTGCCGTAGTAGTCAACCTCGTAGTCGGCCTTGGTGGCCACATTCGGGCTTGACGACGCGGCATCGGTGTTCTGGTAAGTGTTGACCACCTGCCACCAGTAGTCGCCAGGGGCATAGTAGACAACGGGAGTATTGAAGCGGTCCTCGTTGCTGACAACGAAGTTGGCGCTGGCAGGCGACGAGGGGTCGAAATCCCAGCCGATGAAATCCCAGTTGCTACCGGTGTCGGGAGTCGGCGTAAGGTGCAGAATCTCGCCCGGGCAGAACTCGCGCTCCCAATACCAGTCGGGATTGTTCATTTCCGACTCGTCAATGGTCGTCAGGTTGTTGTCGGCAGCATCGGCAATGGCAATATCGCCGCGTGCATCGACAGGATAGATGGAGGGCTTGACCCTGTAGGAGCGGAAGATGCGCAGGTAGCGCGGCGTCATATCGCCGTCGTTGCAGCTGCCGTCGCCGGCATAGGGATGGCCGCTGAAATCGACGTTGCCGTTGCCTTCGCCACCATTTTGGCTCTGGTCGTAATCGTTGCAGTTGGCAAGGTGCGTCCAACCTGCGCGGCGCAGACCGCCGTGGTCAGCAGCATCTGTGGGTTTGTGGTGGTCGGGGACGCGGCCTACGCGGTCGTGGAAGCTGGAGCTGTCCACGCCGGGCGACTTAATGCGGTAGAAGAGCTCTTGCGAGCGTGCTGCCGCGATGTCGGCTTCCGAAGCGTTGTCAGCGATGGCACCGTTCTTGCGGTGCTGCAGGAAGTTGGCATAGTCGTACATAAACTGGCCTTGGTCGTGGTGGTGGTCGGTAGCGATCTTGACGACGCGGATTTTGACATCCTGCGTCACGGGGCAGTTGCCCGTCAGGTCGTTGGCCACAGCCCTGAAGGTGTAGTTGATACGGTTGGCGCTGGTGGCCACCTCGGTACGGAACACGAGGGTGTCGAACTCAGCGGCACGGCGCAGGTCGGCATACTCGTTCGAGCCGAAACGGCTGATGGCATTCGAGCCGACGGTGGTGCGGGTGTGCAGCAGGGTGTTTTTGGTCCCGCCGCCTTCGATTTCGCTGACGTCATACCAGCTGTAGGTGTAGGGGAAGAAACCGCCGCCCACGCGGTAGCGCAGCGTGTCCATAGCAAGGGCACAGGTGGCGGCACCGTTGAGGTGGTACGAAATGCTGTCACCATACTCGTAGTCATTGTACTGCAGACCCTGGGTGTTGGCAAAGCAGCTGGAGGTCTCCAGTTTTTGCGTCACACCCTTGCCGAACGAGGCGCAGCGCTGGAAATAGATATTGTAGGGCGACAGCGACGAGTGGCGGAAGATGAAGACCTTGTCGTTATAGTTGGCATAGTCCGTCGTGTTGCCGCTGTAGGTCACGTTGGGATATTCGCTCTGGAACGAGGGGTCGGTGTTGCCGCTGGCGCGGGTACCCATCGAATAGTAGCTCGAGTCGTTGAAGAAGATTTTGCTATTGTAGTTATTGTCGACGACCGACGTGTTGGCCTTGCCGCGGCCGACGCGTGCGATGGAGATGGTGTCGCGCGGCATAGTCCCGTTGAGGAAGTTGCTGCCCGTGGTGCGGGGGTTGGTATAGCGATAGCCCGGGAACCACTTGCTGATACCGATGCGCGACGTTTCCTTCAGCGAACTGAGGAAGTAGACCACATCGTTCTGCTTGTCGAGGCGCACCAGGCTCTCGGCCGTGCCGTCGCCGTCAGCGTCGCACACCACGGCGTCGCGTTTCAGGTAGACATTGCTCAGCGAGAATTGCTCGGACTGGTCCAGCGTGTCGAGGTAGTAGACATCGAACGGCAGCGATGAGTAAGAATCGCCGGAATCATCGGTGAACATATAAGCCGTCTTCACATCGATGCCGACGGCCGGGTTGGCATTCTTGATATAGAAGTTGCGCTTGATGTTGACTTCGGCACCGTCGCCACCTCCGACAAGCAGCTGGCCACCGTCCACATAGACGCCGCCGCCATAGTTGTGCGGCAGCCAGTCGGTGGTGCCGCCCGTGGTGGCAGCATTCCAGTCAACGACCACATTGTCATAGATATGGCCCATATCACCGAATGTGATGGTCGGGGCCGAACCCGAGCGCGCTCCGTCAACGATAGGATTGTCGTTGACCAAGGCAATGGCACCGCCGCAAATCGAGTCGGGATGGGCTACATTGTCGGTACGGTTGAAGTTGTTCGAGAAGATGACGTTCTTGGTGAATGCCGCCTCGCCGTGCTGGTGGCAGTATATGATCGGCGCATTGGCATAGATCAGGGCATTGACGCGGCGATGCTGGTCATAGTATTTCTCCGAACCCACCTGCGTATAGCCCTCGCCACCGCCGTCGCCAGGCTCCTTGGTGCGGGTGCAGCCGCTACCGTTGAACCACACGTTGCGCATCGTCAGGTGGCCGTTGCCCTTGACTTCGATCAGCGGATTGTAGTTGGCGCAAGCCAGCGTCGGGAACTTGTAGTGGTTGCCCGAATAGCGGATAACCTGGATGATACTGTAGTCTTCGCCCTTCACCGTGACAGGCTCTTCGCCGTTCTCGATCGGGATGGTCTCCATAATGGAAATCACGTCGCCCTCGTCGTAAATCCTCATAACCTGCTTGAAGGATTGCAGGTAGTTGTCTGGGTTGTTCTTGATGGACATCTTGACGGCCTCGGCGGTGATCTGCGAATAGTCGGGCACGGCTCCTGTCGCCGGTTCAAACGAATGGTTCGACCCGTCGTATCCATAGCCGTAGGCGTGCATCTTCAGCGTTGCGTCGCCCGAGCCGTTGGTCGACACGGCCGTGCGGGTCAGCGTCGGGCCAGGAGCCATATAGATGGTGTCGCCCTGCAGACGCGTGCGGATCTGGATAAGGATATCGAACTTGTTGTCTGCCGGCGTGGTGGTCTTGGTGTTGATGTATTCGCAATGCAGTTTCACCCAGGCCAGCGGTGTCGGGTACTGGTCGTGATAGTAGTAGAGGCCGTTGAACTTCAGGCTGACGTCAA
>OCTW011233453.1_pt1 | contig 10326 bp, 4 predicted proteins | sample 1539671 | NCBI WGS metagenome assembly OCTW01 (sample SAMN02144230, study PRJEB22623) | gut metagenome | biome: sheep rumen | host: Ovis aries | place: New Zealand
GCCCGCCATTGGCGCGGTTGTCCTGCTTGCCGTGCTGCTCCATATCCTCCGCAAGGCAAAAATGGAGCGCGACCCGGAATACGCAGAAAGGCTACGCGCGCAGGCGGAAAGGAAGAGGATGCAGAAACAGCAGAAAAACGCCAGTATGCAGCAACGTACAAAACGCCGTCACACCCCTGCCGCGCCACCCGCCGGGAACCCTGCCGGCCACAGCGGTTACGGGTCTTCCATTTCCAGCCGTATAGGGCAGCCGAAGCCGGATGCCCCGCAACAGTGGTACGGCCGGGACGGCGGTGCCTATCCGGGGGAGGGGAATGCCGGGGACGAGGCGACAACGCTCCTTTCCGAAGACGGGGAGGAGACGTCGCTCCTGACGTCCGGAACCACGGGCGTCCTGGTCTCCCAGGAGACAAAGGAGGAGTTCTACATCACCAAGATGGAAACGGTGATTGGCAAGGAACGCAAAAAGGTCGATATCTGCATCGCCAACGACCCGACCGTCAGCCGGAGGCACTGCTGTATAACAAGGCAGAACGGGGAGTTTTATCTTTCGGATATGGGCTCCTCCAATGGTACCTATTTCGGTGGGAAAAGGCTTGCGTCCGGACAGCCGGCCCGGCTCCGGGACGGGGACCGTTTTACCATTTCAGACCAGACGTTTCTGTTCCACGTGAATGAGGGGTAGGCGAAATGTTCCTGACAAGCGTGACGGATGTCGGCATCCGTAAGAAAACAAACCAGGACTCCTGCCTGTGCGTGCAGGGTACCTGCAGGGGCAGCGAATTCGCGGTTGCCTGCATCTGTGACGGGATGGGCGGCCTTGCCAAGGGCGAGGTTGCCAGCGCCGCTCTGGTCGGGGCGGTGGGAAAGTGGTGTGAAAGGGGACTCCCGGAATTCCTGGAATCCGGTAAAAACAGCGTGTTTGACCGGTCTGTCGGGCAGATGCTCTGCGACACCAGCATCCGGATTAAGAACTACAGCGCGGGCATCGGGGCGTGCGGCACAACCATTGCCATGCTTGTCCTATATAAGCATACGTTCCATATCGTCAATGTCGGTGACTCCCGCGTCTATATGTTTACAAAATCACTGCACCAGCTGACAAAGGACCACACGTATGTGCAAAGGGAGGTGGACCGCGGGAACCTCACGCCGGAGGAGGCCGAACACCACCCGAGGCGGAGCGTGCTCCTCCAGTGTGTCGGGGCGGGCAATACGCTGGCACCGGATTACCTGCATGGCCGTTATCATGAGCGCACCGTTTTCCTGGTCTGCTGTGACGGTTTCCGGCACGTCCTGACGCCGCGGGAGATGGAGGACTGCTTCCTGCCCGCGAATATCGTGGACGAACAGAAAGCGGCCCGCGACCTGCAGTCCTGTGTCAGCCTTGTCAAGGCACGTGGGGAAAAGGACAATATTTCCGCCATATTGGCGGTGGGGTAATAGCCATGCTGAAAATAGGGGAATTAATTGAAAACCGTTACCGCGTCCTCTACCAGATCGGGAAGGGCGGGTATTCCAATGTCTACCTTGTCCTGAACGAGAAGGCCAACAAACAATGGGCCATCAAGGAAGTTCAAAAATCCGCGGACGAACAAGGACAGGCCGTGCGGCAGAACCTGATTGCGGAAACGGAAATCCTGAAACACCTGAAGCACCCGCACCTCCCAAGCATCGTCGATATCCTGAACCGGGAGGATGACTACCTGATCGTCATGGACTATATCGAGGGCCGCACCCTCCGGGAGATCCTGCGGGAAAAGGGGCACCCGCTCCCGCAGCACCTCGTGGTTGATTGGGCGCTGCAGGTCTGCGACGTCTTCCAGTACCTGCATTCCCAGGATCCGCCCATTATTTACCGTGACACCAAGCCTTCCAACTTGATGCTGAAGCCGGACGGCAACATCATCCTGATTGATTTCGGGACCGCCAGAATGTACCAGGAAACCAAGTCGGAAGATACCACCTGCCTTGGGACGCACGCGTACGCGGCCCCCGAGCAGTTCGGGCACGGGAGGCAGACGGACGCGAGGACGGATATTTATAACCTGGGGGCGACCATGTACCACCTGCTTACCATGCACACGCCTTCCGGGGCCGCCTGCAACCCGGAGCTGATGAAAAAATGGAACCCGGACCTTTCCTCCGGACTGGTCCATATCATCCGGAAATGCATGGCACCGGAACCGGAAGACCGCTACCAGAATGATGCGGAGCTGGTTTTTGACCTGTCGCATTACCAGGCGCTCGATACACGGGAGATCCGGAAGAGGAAGGGGCATCTTATTACCTTTGCCGTGGTCTCGCTGTTATCCGCCGCCTGTTTTACCGCGTCCGGGATATCTGCCGCGTCCATCCAAAAACAGGTCTCGCGCTCGTATGACCACCTGGTCCAGGGCGCACAGATGCAGCAGGACGGCAGGGAAAAAGCCAACCTGTACATACAGGCCATCCAGTCCGACCCATCCAGGGCGGATGCCTACCAGGGGCTCCTGGATGCCTATTTAAGTGACGGTGACCTTTCCCCATCGGAATCCGACCAGCTTATCTCCGTACTTGGTTACCAGGGCGGTGATAATAAGGACCAGACGCTTAACATGTTGAAAGCCAGTGACAAGGGGGCATACGAGCGGCTCTGTTACCAGGTCGGGCTGGCATATTTTTACTATTATGACAAATCCGGCAGCAAACCCCTTTCAAAGGTCTGGTTCTCCATCGCGAAGGACAGCGCGGCATTGTCCGGGGCCCAGAAGGGGAGGGCCGAAAGGTTCTACCAGATTGCTACTTACTATGACCAGCTTTCCCGCACGGACAAGGCGGGGGATTCCAATGTGTCTTATAAGGAATACTGGGACGATTTAACGGCGGCCTGCAGCGATGACATCATGGAATCCGACAACCTGATGACGGCCCTTGTCATCTACCGTGAGATGTCCTGGCAGATCTCCTCCCACGCACTGGAATTTAAGAATGCGGGGGTTACAAAGAAGGAGATGGAAAAAACGCTGGACGACATCTACGCCCGCCTGTCAGGCGAAATCGAGAAGTCGGCACAGTACAATACGGACGAGGCAAAACAGATTGACAGCGAAGTCCATGACAATATTACATCCGCAAGAAACGCGGTCCGGATTACTTTTGCAAAGGGGGCGGGCTGATGGTGGCATCTTCCAATTTTTTAACTTCCTATCCCGCATGGCTGCCTGCCATCTTCCTGGCGGCAGGCACCGGGCTCGCCATCCTGGCGCTCATCCTGTTCCTCCGTTTCCGCCTTGCAGGCGTCATCAAGGGATGGTTATTCCATCATGGCTTCTGGAAAAACAGGGAGGCAAAAGAATCCCGCCGCCTGATGGCACAGGATGCGGATAAGAAGGAAGAATACCGGCAGGAAATATCCAGGCTGTTTTCCACATCCGGCATGGACTCCGGAAGATTAAGGAAGGAAGCGCGGGGGCAGGACAAGACGTGGAAAAAAACAGCCCCCAAACCTGACCCCGAAGGGTCGGAAGAGACGACCCTGCTGGGACAAGGGGAAAAAGGACGGCCTTTCGCGGCAGAGAACCAGGACCGCGGCAACGACGGTCCGGAAACCGCATCCCATCCGCGGAACAACAATACAGCCACAGGGGAAGGGCGGGGGATGGCTGCCAATACCGGCCCTGCCCCGGATCCCCGGCCTGCCGGGGATTCTGACCGACCCGGGGCCGCCGCACTGCCGATGGACCCGGAAATTTCCGATGGCGGCGAACCAACCACCCTGCTGGAAAAAACGGATTCTTTTGACAAGGAAAGACCCGCAGCAGTACCGGTGCAACCGGAACTGCCCGGTGGCGAAGATACTGTATCTGCGCTGACGGAAGCGGCGTTGCCTGACGGGGAAGAGCCGACAGCGCTGCTTATAAGGCCGGAACTTTCCGACGGGGAAGAGACAACAGAGCTGCTGACAAGAACGACGCGGGAAGGCCGTCCGGAAGAAAAGACGCCATCCGGAGACATTCCGGATTTCAAAATCACGAAAAAGGAAATTCTCATCCACACCGATGAAAGGATATAACAACTCACTTAAAAAATATAAAAAACAGGGAGGAGCGTAATATCATGGCAAAGCGGAACATACAGAAAATTGCGGCTTTAGTGATGTCGGCCGCAATTGCGCTGTCTTCAGCCCCGGGCGTCGTGTACGCGGATTCCGCGGACAGCGGAACAGTGGTCAGCGTGTCGGGCACAGACAGCGGGAGTACAGACACCGGAACCGGCGGGGAAGGAGTGATATCTTCCAGCAGTGGTGCCAGCAGCGGTTCGTCGGAAACCACGACGCCGGAAATCACCGGAATTACGGTTCATGCGGCGTCCGGCCTGACTTATAACGGCAAGCTGCAGAAGCTGCTGAAAAGGATAGACGGCACGGAGTCCGGAGATACCGTAGAGTACAAGATTAACGATGGCGAATATTCTTCCGACGAGCCAAAGGCAACGAATGCGGGAGAATATAAAGTAAGTATCCGCATCCGGAGAAGCGGGTACCAGGACTTTACGGACGAGGAGAATGTTACAATCGCGAAAGCGGATATGGACATCTCAAACACCCCGCATACACTGGACTATAACGGCACAACACAGGAACTGATGGATCCGCCGGTTGTAAAAGCCGGCCCGTCCAATATCAGGTTCCAGTATTCCGTTAACGACGGCGACCCCTCAGCCGAGATTCCGAAAGGGACTGACGCAGGGTCTTACCGGATCCATGTTACCGCGGACGGCGATGATAATTACAACAGTTATGATGCATACGTAGACACAAGCATTAATGCTGTCAGCCTTACCGGTTTATCGGCGACGCTGTACGGCGGTACATATGATGGAAAAGAACACGACGCGGTTACCAGCGTGAAGATTGCGGATGGAACCGATATCCTTTCCCCAGATTCCGGATACGCGATCCGTTACATCATGGACGGCAAAGACTATGGGACGACTATGCCGCAGGTAAAGGACGCCGGTACCTATTCCATCCGGATCAGCGTAGAGAAGCGCCCGAACTACCTGGAGACGGATATTGCTTCAGAGAACCTGACGCCTGCGGAGATCGTAGTCGGAAAAGCAAAACCGGAGCTTTCCTGGAATACGGATATCCCGGATGGCAGCCGTGTCACCGGCATTGGGAATACGCTGGACCTTCATGCGGTTTGTTCAAACACGGCAGCCACAGATGATTACAGCAACGTTACCTATACTGTCTCCAACGATTCCCCGGATGATGGTGCGGATGCCAATGATCTCGCTTCCATTGACGGGAACGGGGTCCTGAGCCTGAAAAAAAATGGCTGCAACCTTCTGGTGACTGCCTCCTGCAAAGGCGACGCTAATCATGAAGATGCGGATCCGATCACTTACGGCCTCACTGTGGCAGAAGAAGACCCGTCATCCCTCCTGCGGTTTGCTTCGCCCGCTGAAACTTTCCATATCGGTACATCCGGTACGGCTGCGGACCAGGCAGCGGAAAAAGCGGCTGATGATAACGGCCCCATCACTTATTCCCTGACCGCGGGCAGCGTTTCCGCAGATGATGCGGGCATTTCTATTAATCCCGCAACAGGCATAGTATCCGTTATCGACGAAAATAAACTGATACATGCCGCGGCAGATGCGGGCGGATCACTTTCTTTTACGGTCATAGCCGCAAAGGCCGCCGGGATGAAAACCGCCGGATGGGACGGATGGGCAGACAAGGCCCGTACCGTATACGACGCGGCGGAAGCGTCCTATCAGCTGACACTTGCCTTAAACAACTCCCTGACCGAATCAAACGTCACGCTGGAAGACCCCTCTGGGAATAAGCTGGCCGTTCCAAACGGGGACAACGGCTGGTTCAATACGGAAGTGACAGTTAAGCCGGATGCCGGCTACCAGATTGCGAGAGACGGCCTTGTCTTCTCTGATTCTGTCAGCTTTGGGGCAGACGGGGCTGACCAGGGGGACTCCCTTTCTTACGGTGTTTACCTGAAGAATACATCAACCGGGGAAGTGAGCGGCAGGATCCTTCTTTCCGCCCTTTCCAAACTTGACACTGTCGCACCGACTGGCAGCCTGCAGATCCAGACAGACCCGACGGTATTTGATAAACTGTACAGCCTGATCCATTACTGGATCTTCGGGACCCATGCCATCAAGGTTTCCGGAAGCACGGCAGATGGAACTTCCGGTGTGGCTACCGCCGAATACCTGGTCTACCATCCGGCAGAAGATGAATCCGCAAAAGGCACTTTTGAGGGGCTTACCAGGTCCCAACTGGATGCAAGGGCCGGATGGCAGCCGTTTAACGGCAGCGTATCTATTGATCCGGACTCTTCCGGTTTTGTTTACCTGAAGATTACCGACTACGCGGGCAACGTGACATATATCAATACATCGGACGGCGCAGTCGCCGATCATACGGCTCCAGACGATATCACGATCACGCTTGACAGCAGCCCGGCACATGGGGCGTTCTACACTGGTAACGTACCATTTTCAGTATCCGTAACAGACCCGGTGAATGGCGACACCTATTCGGGGCTGCGAAGCGTTCACTGGAGCGTTCTTTCAAACGGTGTGGAGACGCAGTCAGGAACGTTTGGTGACAGCCTTGAACGGGGCGGAAGGGTCCGGACGCAGACAGGACATGCCACTGTGGAAGCGAAAAAGAATAACAGTAATCATGTAGTTATCCGTGTAACAGCAGAAGACTGGGCGGGAAACACGGCAACAAAGGAGCAGGGACTCTCGATTGATATTACCAGGCCCGAAGTAACGCTTTCCTATGACAATAACAGCGCGCAGAACGGAAAGTATTTCAAGAACGACCGTACCATGACCGTTACCATCAGGGAGAGGAACTACGAGGAAAGCGATTTCTCATTCCCTATGACGATTGACGGTGAGAAGATTGACAAGGTATCTTTTGGGGATATCCGTAACGGTAAATACGGGCTGGCCATGGTAAGTGACCGCAACGATTCGCAGCCGGGAACAGCCGAACGGGATTTAACGGACGCGCGGACGATTGTTTACCGCATCGGCTTCGGCAAGGCACCTGATGCCGACCATGACTACCAGGTTGCCATTCGGGGACAGGATATGGCGGGAAATACGGCCAATGCAGGCTTTGCCCCCGGTTCTGTCGCGCCTTCGGATTTCACGGTTGACAAGGTTGCCCCTGTGATCCGGGTAACGGCAGTAAGCGGCGGCGGTCCCATCGTCCCGACTACGGACGCGCGGAATCCCGCGTTTACGAAAAATCCCGTCTCCATAACGGAACAGGTTATAGAAAGGAATTTCGCAGCAAAGGACGCTTCCTACCAGGTTACACAGAAAAACGCGTCAGGCAGCGGCCTGTCTGTTTATACCCCGTCGGAGATTACCAATGGGAGCCTCTGGGACAGTAACGGTAACACGAACACCTTCAACCTGAATGTGTTTACGGAGGACGCAAACTATGCCGTGGCATTTGGGTACACAGACCTTGCGGGAAACGAGGCGGTGCCTTATACGGCGCATTACTTTACCGTTGACAAGACTGCGCCCACAGGCTTCCTGACAACCGGGGCCAGGGGAGCGGTGGAAACCTTTACAAGCCTTCTGGACCGGCTGCGATTCCGCTTCGCGGACCAGGTTCCGGTTACCATAAACGGGTCGGCGGGTGATGAGACATCGGGAATCGCTTCTGTCCGTTATCTGGTCTACGACCCCGGTGTAAACGCCAGGAATACGTTCACAGGACTTACTGCGGCAGTGCTGGAAGCGCAGAGCGGGTGGGCGGACTGGAATGGCAGCATCAGGATCTCCCCGGACCGTCAGGCTTTCGTATATCTCCGTATGGAAGACCGCGCGGGGAATGTAGCTTTTGTCAATACCGCAGACGGGGTTATCGCTGATGACGCCAGCCCGTCCAATATCCAGATAGAGCTTCTCGGAACACCGTCCAGCCAGAATATCTATAACGGCGACGTGCCGTTCCGGATCACGGCAAACGATCCGGAAAAAGGCGGGACTTATTCCGGCCTCCGTCATGTGGCATGGGAAATCCGTACAAACGGAAGGGTGACCCAATCCGGCAATTTCGATTCACAGGCAGGGGATGTATCGGCAAGGACACAGACCATCGCCGGCTCGGGAACCGTCAACGCATCCATGAATAACAGCAACCACGTGGTCCTTCATGTGACCGCGGAGGACTGGGCGGGCAATACCGCGCAGGCGGAAAAAGAACTGGCCATCGATATTACCAGGCCACAGGTCGAGATTACGTATGACCGCAACGATCCGGCCAACGGGAAATATTATAACAGTGCACGTACAGCGACAGTCCGTGTGACCGAAAGGAACTTTGATCCGTCAAAGGTTTCCCTGAATATCACGTCTACCGGGGCTGCCCCGCAGATATCCGGATGGAACGTCAGCCCGCAGAAGGGCGAGAGCGACAGCGCGGTAAACACTGCGACCATCACGTTCTCAGCGGATGCTGACTATACAGTGACAGCTTCCTGCGCGGATATGGCCGGAAACCGTTCGGACTACTCAAGGGTCGATTCCTTTACGGTAGACCGTACAGCTCCGGAGATCAGCGTGGCGTATGACAATAACAGCGTGGGCAGCGGGCATTACTACAACCGGGGCCGCACGGCAACGATCACGGTCAAAGAACACAACTTCGACGCTTCCGCCTTTACCGCGGAGGTTCGGGCATCTTATAACGGGACCGGGAAAACAGCCCCGGCAGTGTCCGCATTCACCAGAAGCGGTGACATGAATACGGCAACCATCCGCTTTACGGAAGACGGCGAGTATTCCTTTACGCTGCAGGATGCCGACCTTGCGGGTAACCGCGCCTCGGTTTACACGCAACCGGAATTTTCGATTGATACCGTGGCCCCGGACCTGTCTTTCTTTGACATCAAAGACCATTCCGCCAACAAAGACATTGTAGCGCCAGGCGTGCGGTCCACGGACCTGAATTTCGACCCCTCGGCTGTCACGCTGACACTGAAGGGCGTAAAACACAACGCAAAGGAGGTAAATGGTACAGTATCAGCTACCGCCAACGGCGAAAGTATTAAACTGGACGATTTTGCGCATGACAAAGAAGCGGATGATATTTATACGCTGACCGCGAGTGTCACGGATAAAGCGGGCAACAAAACGAAGAAATCCATCACATTCTCAGTCAACCGGTATGGTTCAAATTTCACCTTCGGCAAAGAGACGGAAGAACTCCTTGACAGGTATTATCTGGGTCAGGGAAGTGATTTGACCATCTATGAGACTAATGTTGACCAAATCGTCAAGTCGGAGATTATAGTATTAAAGGACGGGACTTCAACAACCCTGAAAAAGGGGAAGGATTACATGGTAAAGGACGTGTCTGAAGAAAATGGGTGGCACAAATATAAGTACACCATCAATAAGGGCTGCTTTACGGGGGAAGGCCTGTACGAGATCCAGCTCCGTACCAGCGACAAGGCCGGCAATATCCAGGATAACAAGGTAAAGGACAGCCCGGTCCGGTTTGTCATCGATCATACGGTACCGACAGCCGTCATCACCGGTATCGAGGATAACGGGCGCTACAAGGAGATTTCAAGGACTATGCATATCCAGGTCACGGACAACTACGCATACGGCCCTGTAAGCCTTTATATGGGTGATAAGAAGGTCAAGACGTTTGATGCCGCATCTGTCGCTAAGGCGGATGGCAGGCTGTCCTACAAGGTTGGGTCCGCGAACGGTTGGCAGAAGATCCGCGTGGAATACAGCGACCTGGCAGGCAACAGCGGTGAGCCGGTATCCATGCGGGTGCTGGTAACCGCAAGCGCATGGCAGCAGGCCCTGTACTCCGCGTGGTTTATCCCGACAATGATCGCAGTCCCTGGCGGGCTTGCACTCTTCATCGTCCTGCTGGTTCTCTTGAAACGCAGGAAGGAAAAAGAAGATCCAAAAGCATAAGATACAATTGCAACATATTTGCCGGCCCCTTCCCGGGGGCCGGTTGTTTTTACCCTTTTTTCTCTTCTACTTCCATACAGATCAGGTAAAATTTACGTCATTCTCATTGAAAAAAACTGTAATTTACTTATTCTGTATGGAACTAAATCTTATAAACGCTTATAAAGAACTTCCATACAGATACAGTAAATAGTCTCTGCTTATCTTTTTTTACAGCACTCGATATATCTGATTTGTATGGAACTTCATAATGTATAATAATATTTTTAACTATATATAGCTAATTAATCATCATTTATCCTATATATTGTTCTTGTATGCAAAATAAGTTATATTCTGATAAGT